>Ga0182021_10010570_pt1 | contig 10943 bp, 9 predicted proteins | sample 612E3MmetaG_FD_120493 | JGI IMG/M metagenome (GOLD analysis project Ga0182021, IMG submission 120493) | Permafrost microbial communities from Stordalen Mire, Sweden - 612E3M metaG (Illumina Assembly) | ecosystem: Environmental > Terrestrial > Soil > Wetlands > Permafrost | place: Sweden...
GGCCCAGGCTGGCGTGACGAGTTCGGCGACATCAAGGTCCTGGTGCAGGCTCTAGCGGACGGTGCCACGCGCGAACTGATGAGAGCCGGCTGGGAGCTCAACCCCGGCGTGGCATGGCCCGGTACGGTCGCTGCCCGGGTCGTTGCCGCCGGGCATGCTGGTGTCTTGGAGTATGTCGGGCGTCCGCACGACGGCCGCTGCGAAGTCCCTCACGACCATACCGTTACGCGCTACTGCAGCCACGGCGTCTGGCGACATGAGAAGGGGGCCTCCTTGCCGTGGACGCGCGCGAAGCAGACGAGTCTGCTGGGTGAAGTTTGCCCGTGTCCGCTGCGGATGATCGTGTCCGAGTTCCACCCGGTGACTGCGGCCGATGAGTTACGCCGCACATGGCACCCAGAAATGCGCGCCTGGCTGGACGACTACCTCGCTCGTCAACCCGATTGTGCTTGCACGCCGCTCCTTCGCTTGGAGACGCCACTCGGGTCGGACGGCCAGCCCCTCGAAGTGCTAGCGATCGTCACTCATGACGCACGCCGATGTCCGGTCCGTGGCGAGCCGACAAGCATGACTGTCTCTCCGAATCAGGGTGCCTAGCCTAGATCCCGGCCCGCGCGGCCGCTGACGGGCAACCGGGGCAGGGCTTGCGTCTACGGCAAACACCGCGCTTGACGTCGCTGCTTCGCGTCGTCGAGCCTGCGGTCGGTCCCCGCTTGGGTCCTGTCGATCCGCTGTTTGAGGTATTGGTGCGTATCGGCGGCTGCGGCGTGCCCCGCAGCCCTCGTGTCCGCGACGTACTGCTCGAGCCTATCAAGCTGATTCTGGAGGTCCATCCGGCAGCTCCGTTTCATCTCTGCTTCGGCCGCTGGTGGTCCTCGGCTGGTCCAGTGGCGCGCTGCCTCCGGATGTTGCCGACGCGTCCCCGACGACGCGCTCGTGGACCTCGCGGGTGAGCTGGTGGATCGCGCGGGTCAGCTCGGTGTTGAGCTTTAGCTCCAGCTCGCCCTCGAGGTATTCGTGATCGGCCTTCGCCTGCTGGAAGGCCGCCTGGTGCTTCTGCCCGATCATCACGAAGCACGACAGGAAGATCGCCTCGAGTGAGACCACCAGCGTCAGCGTCGGCCATGGACTCTGCTCGAGCACGAGCATCCAGAACCCAAACACGAGCACATGGAGGTACACGAAGGGCATCGAACCGACGAACGCGGTGATGCGGTCGGCCAGCCGGAGCTGGAAGTCCTTGGCCCGCTCGGCGTCGAGTCGAGTCACGACTGGGTGATGCGACGCGACTGGTGGGCGATGCGCTGGGATCACGGTCATGGCTCTCCCATCCCTTCAGACAACGGCGAACACGAGCCGAGGCTCCTGCACGACCGGATGAGCAGCCATGGTCCGGTCCGGCCGATCTGGCCGCGCGGCACGACGATCGACGGTCCCCGAGCCGCCCAGGTTTGGCTCGTTCGTCCCGCCGGCGGCGCCTGCGATGCGTCGGGTCAGGGGTTGGGCGCATGGACCGGGTGGGGCGTTGGGGACCGCCCTGCAAGCGGACGACCGGCGATTGCTCGCCGGTCGTCCGAGGTTGTGCCCGGGGCAGTAGAGCCCAGGTCCCGAATTGCCGCCCTTCTCTGTCGGGGACGGCCGCGGCGTCATGCGACGCCGGCACTCTTGTTGACGGTGAAGGCCTTCTTCACGTCGTGGTGGATGCCGTGGAGCCGATACGCGAGGCCCAGGCTCGAGCACCCGAACACGATCGCGTAGAACCCGACGAGCCACACGAGCGAGAGGAGCCCCGTGCCCGGGAAAAGCACGAGCAGCGAGCCGAACACGATCGAGAGCACGCCGCTCAGGATCATCCAGATCTCGCCTTTGATCTCGCGCCGGAACTCGATCGCTGCGGCAACCTCGAGGATGCCCGTCGAGATCGCCCAGAACGCCACCAAGTAGAGCAGCGTCAGGGCGGTGATGCCGGGCCAGAAGAGCGTGGCGACCGCGATGACGATACCAAGCACGCCGCTGAGGCCAGTGGCCCAGGCGTGGCGCCGAGCCAGGACGTCGCCACGGGCGAGCGCGACGAGCATTGCGATCCCGTCGACGAACGCGAACGCACCGAACATGATCACGAGGACTGCGAGCGTCGGCCCGGGCCACACAAGCGCCGCGGTTCCGAAGAGGATCGCGGCCACGCCTCGAACCGCGTACACCCACCAATCGCGACTAACCAGGTTGAGCATCGAATGAACCTCCTTGCTGCCACCACATGTGGTCTTGGCAAAAGCCTGGGTGGCAGGAGGATGAGCGATCGTCACACGATCGGGCCGATTCCTTCGCCCAACGGCGAGAAGGGCTGGACCCGCGCGGGCCTGGGAGGTCTGCCCCACGCATGAGGTCGGAGAGGCTCTGCGGTGAACCGTTCGGCGGCACCCCTGGATCCCCGGATCCGGAACAATCGCGTCCGCGAAACACGCACGGCAGGACGAACGCGCGCGCGCGATGCGATCCGCACCTGCCCGGCGCCTCCTCGAGGCTGCCGGTAGGCCGACCAGTCGCACGATCCGGTGGATGCGTTCTCACCCGCGGTCTCGTGATGCTCGGCGGCATGAACAACCACAGGAATTCGACCCGCTACGAGATCCACGTCCGAGGTCAGCTGAGCGACCGGTTACTCAGCGCCTTTCCGGAGCTGCGGGCCCGGACGCGGAACCACGAGACCCTTCTCACGGGAGCACTGCCCGACCAGTCGGCGCTCCACGGCATGCTCACCCGGATCGAGGCACTCGGGCTCGAGCTGCTCGAAGTCCGTCACCCACGAACCCAGCCTGGGACGACCGCTGCGGCCGACGAGCCCGGTGCGCTGGCCGCAGATCGGATTGCCGACGGCTCGGCCGAGCCGGAAGTCGGCTCAAGCGATTGACCAGCGAGCAGAGGGAAGCTGGCAAGTGGCGATGGGCACGATTGCGGCCGCTGGGCGGATGCAGCCGGGATCGACCGAAGGGCTGAGCGAGACCGAGGCCGCCCGTCGGTACGAAGCCGGTGAGGGCAACAAGCTCCAGGCCCGGGCCGGTCGGTCGTACGCCGCGATCATCTGGCAGGCCACGTTCGTCCCGGTCAATCTCGTGCTGTTCGCCGTCTCGGCCGCCCTCGTCGTGCTCGGCCTGCAGATCGACGCCGCGCTGACCGGCCTCCCGGTGCTGATGAACATCGTCGTGAGCGCCGCGATGGAGGCCAGCGCCAAATGGCGGCTCGATCGGCTCCGCATCCTCTCGACACCGAAGGCGACGGTGATCCGGGAAGGGACCGTGCGATCCATCGATCCCCCGCGGCTGGTCCGTGGCGACCTGATCGTCGTTGGCCGGGGCGACCAGGTCGTGCTCGACGGTGAGCTCGTCGACGGTCAGATCGAGGTCGACGAGTCGCTCCTGACGGGCGAGTCGGATCCTGCCGTCCGCCGCCAGGGCGAGACCCTGATGTCCGGCAGCGTCTGCGTGTCGGGCCGTGGTGTCGTGCGGGTCACGCGGGTCGGCATTGAGAGCTACGCGAACCAGCTGACCGCCCAGGCGCAGTCGATGCACACGGAGCGCACGCCGCTCCAGCGTGGCGTCGAGCGGTTGATCGCCGCGACGACGTTCCTCGTCGTTCTGGTCGCCGTCGTGGTCGCTGCTTCCGCCAGGTTCGGAACAGGGGAGACGACAGCCTCGATCGTCCAGACCGCGGCCGTCCTTGTGGCACTCGTGCCCCAGGGTCTCGCGATCATGGTCACGGTGACGTACACCACGGCCGCCCTGCGCATCAGCCACGCGGGCGCCCTCGTGCAGCGCGTCAACGCCGTCGAGTCGATGAGCCGCATCGACACGCTCGTGCTCGACAAGACCGGCACGATAACCGCGCCCCATTTCGAGCTTCGAGAGGTCCTTCCGATCGGGGTCGACGAGGCAACCGTCGTGCCCCTCGTCGAGGCCGTCGTCGTCGGCATGCCTCCCGGCGACCGGGTCGGGGACGCACTGCGGCGATGGATCGACGCATCGGGCAACAGCCGAGCGGCGACAGCCGGCACCACGGGCCCAGGCGATCAATCCGCCTCCGTCCTCGATGTCGTCGCCTTCTCCTCGGCGCGCCGGTGGTCGGGCGTCGTCGACGCCGCCACCGGCGATGCCGTCGTGCTCGGCGCCCCGGAGGCGGTCCTGTCGCCGGCAACCGATCCGCAGCTGACTCGCAGTGTCGAGCGGTGGACGAACGACGGACTTCGGGTCCTCGTGCTCGCGCGCAGGAGGGCGATCAGCCTTCGCGACGCCTCCGGCGAGCCGACCCTGCCGCAGGCGCTCTCACCCGTTGCCGCATTCGGGTTCGCAGAGGAGATCCGGCCGGACGCACGGGAGACGCTCCGGGCCTTCGAGACGGCAGGCGTGGCGCTCAAGGTCGTCTCCGGAGACAACCCCCGAACCGTCGCCCACATCGCCCAGGCGGCGGGCCTCGTGGATGCCGAGCACACTCCCCTCAACGGGCAGGACCTGGCGGCCGTGGGGGACTCGGAGCTCGGTGAGCTGGTCGATCGGTCGACCGTCGTCGGCCGGGTCGAACCCATGCTGAAGGCGAGGATCGTTCGCGCGCTGCGCGCGCGGGGCCACTACGTCGCGATGGTTGGCGACGGCGTCAACGACATCCTCGCGCTGAAGGGGGCCAACCTCGGCATCGCGATGGAAAGCGGGAGCACTGCGTCACGCGCGGTGGCGGATCTCGTCCTTCTCGGCGACCGGTTCGCCGTCCTGCCGACGGCCGTCGCCGAAGGCCGAGAGATCATCGACGGCATGCTGGGCGCCTCGTCATTGCTGCTCACACGGACCTTCTACATGCTCCTCATCGTGCTCGGAGCCGCGATCGCCGGCCTCGCGTTCCCGTTCACGCCGCGCAACAGCGCGCTCCTCGCGTTCATCACCGTCGGGCTGCCTGGCCTTGTGGTGGTTGCCTGGGCAAGGCCGGTCACTTCGCCGCAAGACTTCGTCCGCACCGTGCTCCGCTTCGCGGTGCCGGCGGCGATCGCCGTGTCCGCCGTCGGGTTGCCGGTCTACGCGTACTACCTTGCGCACGCTGCATCAGTCGGCATCGCCCGCTCCGCGCTCATCACGATCACGACCTTCTGCGGGGCGCTACTGATCCCGATCCTGGCCCCGTCGAGCCGCACCGATGCCCCGCAGGGCGGCGCGCAGCGCGGGCACGATTGGCGCCCGACCCTGCTGGCCGCGTCGATGGTCGTCCTGTTCGGCGCGATCATGTCGCTCCCGCTCGCCCGCTGGTTCTACGAGATCGAGCCCATTCCGCTCGCGGACGCCGTGGCTCTCGGGCTCATCTCGCTGGTCTGGGCGCTCGTTGTCTTCGCGGTGCGCCGCCTGCTCGGGCGGGCAGGGACGTGACCGTCTCCGGCCGCGAGCGGACGGCGCTGGGCTGGACCATCCTGGCCCTACCCGTCATCGCACTGGGCATCTCCACGTATCTCGTGACGTGCGTCGTCAGCGCGTTCTCCAGCATCCTGGTCATGTTCTTCCTGGCCTGGCTGCTGGCCTTTGTCATCGATCCGGCCGTCTCGCGGATCGTCACCCGTGTCCCGCTCCTGCCGCGCGGAGCGGCAGCCGGCCTCGTCTTGGTGGCCACCGTCGTGGTCGCGATCGCCGTGCTGGCGGTGATTGCCTCGTCCGTCATCAGCTCGCTCTCGGAGATCACCGGAACGGCATCCACCTTCGACGGCGCCATCGGCAGGCTGCTGGGCCCAATCCAGGCGCAGATCGACGCGTTGGGCCTCACGATCAATCTCACGCGCGCCGCGTCCGACCTCGTCGCGCAGCTCAACGGGAACGCCAGGGACGTGCTCGCGGCAGCCCTCAACGGCGGCCTGCAGCTCTTCAGCGCCGGTAGCTCGGTCATCTTCATCGCCGTGGTCTTCGTCGCCAGTAAGGCAAGCTTCATGGCGTACTTGCAGCGCCTGGTGCCTGCGGAACACCGGGTCTACTACGACGAGTTCGTCGCCGCGGTGAGCCGTTCGTTCGGGGGGTTCATCCGGGGCCAGTTCATCACGACGGCGCTGTACGGCCTTATCGCGGGCTTGATCGGCTTCGCCTTCGGCGTGCCATTCGCCCCGCTGATCGTGGTCGTCACGATAGCGCTCCAGAGCGTGCCGTACTTCGGTCAGCTGGTGAGCTGGATCCCGCTCGTTCTGATTACCGCGGTGTTCCAACCCTCGGTGGTCATTCCGGTGACGGTCATCTTCGTGATCCTGCTGCTCATCGTCCAAAACCTCGTCTCGCCGCGCGTGATGGCGAACACGGTTGGCCTCAACCCGGTTCTCGTCCTGGCCGCCGTCTTCCTCGGCAGCCAAGTTGCCGGAGTCTTTGGTGCTATGTTCGGCGTGCCCGTCCTCGCGGTCCTGGTCTCGCTCTTCGAGACATGGCTTGACGAGGCTCGTCCTGAGACCGACGACGTCGGAGCAGCGGGGGACGGGGTGGGCGCGTCCCCTCACCGGAGAGCCTGAGCACCGAGGGCGGCCTGAGGAACCGGAACACGTTGGTGCCCTCGTCGTTGCCGACCTCCGGCTGAAACGGCTCGCCGTCTTCACTTTCGCGGAACCCGTGGAAGGCCGGTCGGTCCAAGGTTCGAAGAGCGCCTTCTCGACGTGCTCTTCCACGGGTAGCTGAGTCCCGTTGATGTGACTCCAACGGGCGGCTCGCCGAGCTCGCCGACTGCGCTACCCGAGCTTTCTCTCGAAAGCCTTGCCGAGAGGGTCAAGACCCATCCCAATGGAGAGGTGGCCTTGTCCCAGAAACAGACCAGCTGGCCCACGCTCCAATCGATCAAGGAACCCGAGCCGATACCGCAATAACGACCGGCGCGTCGTCGTGGGCCAGCGCCATCTCGAGCCCGGGCCCGGCATCTTCCTCGGCTGGGGCAAGGGCACGCTCCTGGACGGGACGCCCGCCAAATCCTAGGTCCGACAGGCTCACGAAGTGAAGGGCGGCGCCATCCTTGCCGCGGGGGGATCATCATCTCGAACCTCGGCGAGTATGCGGGTGTCTGCGGCCGGGGGGCTCGCGCTCGCCCACGCCCGATCCGGGGACGCCGCGATGATCAGCGGCGACCTCGGCCATACGGACCGATTCGACGAGGCCGTCGTCGAATGGGCGGCGGCCTGTACCGATCATTCCGAACGCGCCCACGCCCGCCCCCGGGCGGGGATCGACGGCGGACGCGTCGCGGCCGAGATGGGCGTCTGATCCGGCATCGGCCCTCGAGCGAAGGACTCGGGACGAGCGCGTCCGCCAGGCACGGCTGGTAGCCAAGAACCCGCGCAGGGCGCTCGGCGTGTTCGTGGTGCACCGCCCCGGGGTCGGGGACCGGATCGAGAGTGCCCTTCAGGGGCGCGTCCGCTGACTCGCGCGCAACGTGCAGTCCGGGCCGCCACAGCACGGCTGGTAGCACGAGGCCCGCGAACGACCATCCGGGATCCGTGGCATCGCCGAGGAATCGGCCTGATCGGCCGACGACGCCTCATCCGGCGGTCACAGAGTCTCGTTCCTGACAGGCCGCGGACGACGCGACAGGCGATGCGCCACCAGCAGCCGCAAGGGACGGAGAAATGGACCCCCAGACACCACCTGGAACCACGGCGCCGGAAGGCGCCGTGGGCACCTCACAATCCATGGCGCGGTCGCAAGACGTGCAGAAGGCCGCGAGCCCACAGGAACAGGGCTGGAGGCGGATCTTCCCGGGCCCGGATTCCCCGTCATCGCCGCCCGGCTCGCCACCGGACAAGCCGCATGTGCCCCTCTGGGCGCAGGGGCTGATCTTCGTGGTCTCGCTCCTCCTCTGGAACGCGATCCTGTTCATTCCGTTCGGCGGCCCAGGCTCGGCGCAGATCCCCTACACGGAGTTCGTCAGCCAGGCGCAGCGCGGCAACGTTACCCAGGTCTCGTTCAACGCACAGACGATCACCGGCACGCTCCACCAGGCGATCATCTGGCCGCAGGCCTCGCCTGCCGCCTCGCCGGCTGCGTCTCCCGGCGTCGTGGGCGGCTCGCCAGACGGCCAGCAGCCGGCCTCGTATCAGACCTTCTCGACGACGATGCCGCCCACCGGCGACCCCGCGCTCCTCCCACTTCTCGAGCGCCAGGGTGTGACGGTTGAGGCGACCGATACGAGCAGCTCCGGGTCATTCGTCGGCTCGCTGTTCGGCTTGCTGGTCACCAGCGTCCTGCCGGCGGTCCTCTTCTTCGCCGTCTTCTACTTCCTCGCGAAGCAGATGCAGCGCAGCCAGGCGGGCATCCTCGGCTTCGGCGGCTCGAAGGCACGCCTGTACGACCCCGAGCGCCCGTCAGTCACGTTTGCGGACGTGGCCGGGGCAGACGACGCCAAGATCGAGCTCACCGAGGTCGTGGACTTCCTCAAGGAGCCCGATCGCTACCGGAAGCTCGGCGCCCGCCTGCCGCGCGGCGTCCTCCTGGTCGGGCCGCCAGGCGTGGGCAAGACCCTGGTCGCCAAGGCGGTGGCGGGCGAGGCCCACGTACCCTTCTTCAGCATCTCCGCGTCCGAGTTCGTCGAGATGTTCGTTGGCGTGGGCGCCTCGCGCGTGCGTGACCTCTTCTCGAAGGCCAAGGCCGCGGCCCCGGCGATCGTGTTCGTCGACGAGATCGACGCGGTGGGCCGCGAGCGCGGCGCAGGCATGGGCGGCGGCAACGACGAGCGGGAGCAGACCCTCAACCAGCTGCTCGTCGAGATGGACGGCTTCGACGAGACCACCAACCTCATCGTGATCGCGGCCACCAACCGACCGGACGTCCTCGATCCCGCGCTGCTGCGGCCCGGCCGGTTCGACCGCCAGGTCACCCTGGGCTACCCGGATCGCACTGGGCGCGAGGCGATCCTGCAAATCCATACCCGCGGGCTGCCGCTCGCGCCCGACGTCGACCTCGCCGCGATCGCTCGGGCGACGGCGGGCTTCTCCGGGGCGGACCTTGCCAACCTTGCCAACGAGGCCGCGTTGCTCGCGGCTCGCGCGGGGCGGAGCACGGTCGGTGCGGAGCAGTTCGAGGAGGCGCTCGACAAGATCCTCCTCGGGACAAAGCAGGCCGGCCTGACCGACGCCGACGAGCGCCGCACGGTCGCCTACCACGAGGGCGGGCACGCCCTGGTTGCGCTGCTCACACCAGGCGCCGACCCGGTCCAGAAGGTCACGATCGTGCCCCACGGCCGCGCCCTCGGCGTCACCGAGCAGCGGCCGGACGAGGATCGGCGCAACTACTCGCGTTCGTATCTTCTGGCGCGCCTTGCGGTGATGCTCGGGGGTCGCGCCGCCGAGGAGGTCGTCATCGGGCAGCCCACCACGGGCGCTGAGAGCGACCTCAAGGGCGCCACCGACCTGGCCCGCCGGATGGTCGGCCTATGGGGGATGAGCGACGAGCTCGGACCCGTGTCGTACGGCGTCGGCGAGAGGCACCCCTTCCTGGGACGCGAGCTCGGGACAGGGCGTGAGTACGCGGAGTCGACCGCGAGCCGGATCGACGCGGCCGTCGCAGGGCTGCTCGAGGAGGCCCGCGCCCGGGCAACAGACCTGCTGCGCGAGCATCGGGCGACCCTCGACGCGCTGGCGAGCGAGCTCGTCGAGCACGAGATCGTGATCGGCGCCCGTCTGGGCGAGATCTTCGCCGACACGGAGGGGTCGGTCGAAAGCCAGGGCAAACTCGCGGACCGGGCCGCCCAGCGGGGCGACGCGCCCGCGGCGGCGCTGCCGGCAGCGTGAGCGAACAAAGCGGATTCGATGTTGGGTCTCATCAAGGCTGAGTTGGCCTGAGGGCCGGGAATCAAGGAGGACAATCGTGTTCAGCTGGAACTCCAATGACTCGTCTCGATACAACGCCCGGGATGGGCAGCGAGATCAGGGCGGATACGACTGGGATCTCCGGGCGACCGATACCCGGCAGATGGCCCGGGTGCAGGAGGGCTCCCTCACCGCAAGCTTCGTCTGGATGTTCCTGGCGTTGCTCGTCAGCGCCGCGACTGCGTTCCTGACCGTCGCGAGCCCCGACACGCTGGACTTCGTCGCGAACTACGCGCTCGTCTTCATCATCGCCGAGCTGGCGCTCGTGGTCATCCTGAGCGCCGCCATCAACCGCATGAGCCCGGCGGTGGCGGTGCTCATGCTGTTCGCCTACGCGGCGCTCACCGGTGCCACGTTCGCGATGATCCTGGAGGTCTTCGACCTCGGCTCGGTGACGGTCGCGTTCGTCGGGGCGGCCGGCATCTTCGGCGCCGCCGCCCTCTGTGGGCTGGTCACCGGACGTGACCTGACCAGCCTCGGGGGAATCCTGTTCGCCGGCCTGATCGGGATCGTGATCGCCTCACTGGCCAACATCTTCGTCGGCGGCGACGAGCTGAGCTTCATCATCGGCATCGTCGGCGTCGTGCTCTTCACCGGCCTCACGGCGTACGACGTCCAGCGCATCAAGGACGGCCGCATGGCCTACGTCCAGAACCCCGAGAGCGCCTCGGTTCTGGGCGCGCTGGCACTCTACCTGGACTTCGTGAACATCTTCGAGATGCTACTCCGCCTGACCGGGTCTCAGCGGCGTTGACGGCGGAGTGCGAGGTCCATCTCATCTCGATGGTAGCGCCATAGATCTGCCCGGTCCCGGCAGTACCCGGCGCCATGAGGTGGCCGCCCAGAACAAGGAGCGAGTCAGGCGCTCGTTAGGCGCTGGGCACCCGGGGCCGTATCGCCGGGCAGTCCACCCCCGTCGTCGACTCGGGGATCGCTTGCACCACGAGGCGAGTGGGCCACTGAAGAGCGATGGGCGTTAGGTGCGTTCCTGAGATCGGAAAGCCCTTCCGAACGTCGGGGAGGACCGACGTCGGCGCTTCCGTCAGCCCATGTGGCGGGCGAGGTCCATCTCACGCCGGATGAGACC
>Ga0182021_10010571_pt1 | contig 10942 bp, 8 predicted proteins | sample 612E3MmetaG_FD_120493 | JGI IMG/M metagenome (GOLD analysis project Ga0182021, IMG submission 120493) | Permafrost microbial communities from Stordalen Mire, Sweden - 612E3M metaG (Illumina Assembly) | ecosystem: Environmental > Terrestrial > Soil > Wetlands > Permafrost | place: Sweden...
GATTCGAACCCCCGAGAGCTTTCACTCAACACGCTTTCCAAGCGTGCGCACTAGGCCACTATGCGAATCCTCCGTCGAGGAGGCTACCTGAGGGTGGGCCACAGTCCACAATCGGGCGCCAGGCCGGCTTCTGAGCGCAATGCTCTGTCGTCTGCAATGCCCTGTCCGCTCGGCTACAGTGGACGAAGACCCCTCGTGTGGTGGTACCTCACCGAACTCCCCCAGGGCCGGAAGGCAGCAAGGGCAGGCGAGCTCTTCCAGGTGCGCGGGGGGTCCTTCTATGCGCTGGCGTCTGGTGTCAGCAGGGCCGACTAGATTAAGCGCGTGAGCATAGCGCTGTATCGCCGCTACCGGCCCGAGTCCTTTGCCGACGTCATCGGTCAGGATCACGTGACCGAGCCCTTGATGCAGGCGTTGCGAACCGGCAGGGTGAGCCACGCCTACTTGTTCAGCGGGCCACGCGGTTGCGGCAAGACGACCTCGGCCCGGATCCTCGCCCGTTGCCTGAACTGCGCCCAGGGGCCGACGCCGATCCCGTGCGGCGCGTGTGAGTCCTGCGTCGCGCTGGCCCGAGACGGCTCGGGCAGTGTTGACGTCATCGAGATCGATGCAGCAAGTCACGGGGGTGTGGACGACGCGCGCGACCTGCGCGAGCGGGCGGCGTACGGGCCGGCGCTGTCGCGCTACAAGATCTACATCATCGACGAAGCCCACATGGTCACTCCGCAGGGCTTCAATGCCTTGCTCAAGATCGTCGAGGAGCCGCCCGAGCATGTGAAGTTTATCTTTGCCACGACCCAGCCCGACAAGGTCATCGGCACGATTCGCTCGCGCACCCATCACTACCCGTTTCGGCTTGTCCCCCCGCTTCGGCTGCAAAACTACCTAGGCGAGCTGTGCGTCGCAGAGGGGGTCGCAGTCGCTCCCGGTGTCCTCTCGTTCGTCGTGCGGGCCGGCGGCGGCTCGGTGCGTGACTCGTTATCAGTGCTCGACCAGCTGATTTCCGGGTCCGGTGACGAGGGCCTGACCTACCAGGGCGCTGCGGCGCTACTTGGGTTCACCGAGGGTGAACTGCTGGACGCCACCATCGACGGATTAGCTGCCGGGGACGCCGGCGCCGTGTTCCGTCAGATCGATAAGGTCATCGAGACCGGCCAAGACCCCAGGCGATTCGTCGAGGACGTGCTCGAACGCCTGCGTGACCTGATTGTGGTTGCCGCTGTTCCGGACGGCGCATCGTCGATATTGCGTGGCACCCCCGAGGACCAGCTTGAGCGGATACGTCAGCAGTCTGCGGCATTTGGCCCTGGCGCCCTGTCGCGTTCGGCCGATATCGTCAACGCTGGCCTAACTGAGATGACCGGCGCTACCGCACCCCGACTCCAGCTCGAGCTGATCTGCGCTCGGGTCCTGCTGCCGGGTGCCTCAGGCGAGAACGGGTACGCCGCACGCCTGGATCGCCTCGAACGCCGCCTGGAGATCAATGGTGCCGCCGCCCCTGCCGGGCGTCGCCCTGCTACGTCAGTGCGTCCACCGCCTGCACCGCCTGTTGAGTCAGCCACAGCACAGTCACCTGAAGCAGGCCCACCTGCGGACACCCCGACCTCTGATGCGGCACCGGTAGTTGAGCCGCTTACCGACGCGCCCCGCGTGGCTGATCCGGTGCACCAGGGCGCACTGCCTGCCGCGCCGACACCCGGCGGCATCGACACGGACGCGATCAGGCGCTCGTGGCCGGACATCCTGGCCAAGATCTTCACCATCCGTCGCACCACCTGGACGTTCCTGTCCGAGCACACCCAGGTACTCGACTACGACGGAAGGCGGCTCCTGCTCGGGATCCAGACCGAGGGACTGGCCACGACCTTCCGGCGGGGACAGCACGCCGAACTGGTCCGTCAGGCACTGAGTGAGGTACTGGGGGTCGAAGCCGTCGTCGAGGGCATTCCCACTGCGAAGTCAGGGCGGCCCCCATCGCCTGTCACATCTGTGCTGCCTTCGCCTGACCCGCCCGTTGATGCCTCGCCTGCAGGCCCGCCGCCGGCCTCTGCGCCCGGGGCCCGCTCCACCCCGATGCAGCGGGCCAGGGCAGCGGTTGCTCATGAAGCCAGCACGCGGAGTACGAGTGCCTCGTCAGCGGCCGCCGACAGCATGGTCAGCGCTGACGACGAGGATATCGACCAAGAGGTTGCCGTGGGCCAGCCGGTGATTGCGCGGGTCTTGGGTGGCACCGTAATCGGCGAGCAGGACCAGTAGGCTCGACAGATGTATGAAGGCGTGGTCCAAGACCTGATCGACGAGCTTGGCCGGTTGCCCGGCATCGGTCCCAAGAGCGCACAGCGCATCGCGTTTCATCTCTTGCAGGCCGACTCGCTGGATGTGTCGCGCCTGGTCAACGCGCTGGTGCAGGTCAAGGAAAAGGTCCGCTTCTGCAGTATCTGCGGCAACGTCGCAGAGGCCGAGCAGTGCCGGATCTGTTCTGACCCTCGTCGCGACCTGACATATATCTGTGTGGTCGAGGAGCCAAAAGACGTCGTGGCCGTCGAACGGACCCGCGAGTTCCGTGGGCGATACCACGTGCTCGGAGGGGCGATCAGTCCCATCGAGGGTGTGGGGCCGGACGACTTGAGGATCAAGGAGCTCTTGACCCGGCTGGCCGACGCGGATGTCAGCGAGGTCATCATCGCGACCGACCCCAACCTTGAGGGCGAGGCCACGGCCACCTACCTGGCCCGTCTACTGCGGCCGCTGAATTTGAAGGTGACCCGGCTGGCGTCAGGGCTACCGGTCGGGGGAGACTTGGAGTACGCCGACGAGGTCACCCTTGGTCGGGCCTTCGAGGGGAGGAGAGTGCTCGATGTTTGATGAGCTGTTGAACGTGAGTGAGTTGACGAATCTGGGCGAAGACTCCGCCCGCGAGGCCCGCGCCTATCTGTCCTCGGTCACTGAGGTTGCCTCCGGGGCTTCGCCGGATACGGCGATCCCCATTCTGCTTCTCGCCGTTTCGCAGGTCCTGGTAGCTGGGGCCCGCCTTGGCGCCATCACCGACGTCGTGCCTGACGAGCGCTTCGAAGCTGACCCAGGTCCCGACGTCGACGTCGACCCCATACGGCAAGGCCTGGTGAGCTTGTTCAACGGTCTGGACGACTACGTCCACGTCGTAGACCCGTTGGTCAGTGCCGAGGTGGCCACCGGCTCAATGTCGAATGACCTGGCCGAGGTGGCTGCCGCGCTGACGCACGGCCTGCAGCACTTCGAGGGCGGACGGGTCAGTGAAGCCCTGTGGTGGTGGCAGTTCAGCTATCTGTCTTCCTGGGGCGACAGTGCCACACGGGCATTGCGGGTACTGCAGGCTGTGCTCGGCCACATTCGCCTCGACGCTGACTCCGATGCTGTCGCCGAGGCGGAGTTCGACGCGCTTCACCCCTGAGGCCACATCGCGCAGTGGTTTCCACAAACCGCTGTTCCAGTTCGGGCTACCGCAATGGTCCTGATCCGGCGCCTGCTCATGCTGCTTGTCTGGCATATCTGGGGTGCCCTCCCCAGGGCCCAACGGCTGATGGTGTCCTCACGTCGATGACACCGTGCCATGACCGTTTCGCCGAGGTCGACTTCTTCGATGTCAGGGGTCGGGGGCTGTGCGCGTAATATTGACTTCGATGAGTGCAGCCCGAACGAGTACAACTTGATGAGTACGACGAGCGCCGTTTCAGCCACGGTGCGCACACTGGTCCCCGAGTCGGTGCGGCAGGCAAGAAGGCGACGGTCGTTCGCGGTCATCAGCCACCCTGACGCAGGCAAGTCGACTCTGACCGAGGCGCTGGCCCTGCACGCCCATGTCCTGAACCGGGCCGGAGCCGTGCACGGCAAGGACGGTCGCGGCGGCACGGTCTCGGACTGGATGGACATCGAGCGCGAGCGCGGCATCTCGATCACGTCAGCCGCACTGCAGTTCACCTACCGTGACGCGGTGATCAACCTGGTCGACACTCCCGGGCACGCCGACTTCTCCGAAGACACATACCGAGTCCTGTCCGCGGTCGATGCTGCGGTCATGCTCGTTGATGCGGCCAAGGGCCTCGAGGTCCAGACCATGAAGCTCTTCGAGGTCTGCAGACACCGCAACATCCCGATCATCACCGTCATCAACAAGTGGGACCGGGCCGGCAAGGATTCGCTCGATCTGATGGACGAGATCCAGGAGCGGACCGGGTTGCAGCCCGCTCCGCTGAACTGGCCGGTGGGAATCGCGGGCGACTTCCGCGGCGTGCTGGACATGGCGACGGGGGAGTACCTAAAATTCACCCGCACCGATGGCGGGGCAACCATGGCGGCCGAGGAACACCTCAGCCCCCAGGAGGCCGAAGCTCTCGAGGGTGAGGCGTGGCTGCAGGCTGTTGAGGAGAGCGACCTGATTGTGGCTACCGGCGCAGGACACGATCCGGAGGGATTCCTGGCGGCAACGAGCACCCCGGTGATGTTCGGGTCGGCCGTCCTCAATTTCGGTGTCAGGTTCTTGCTCGACACCCTGGTCGACCTTGCCCCGGCCCCCGGCCCCCGGCCCGATGCCGAAGGAGTGCTGCGTGAGATCGACTCTCCGTTCAGCGCCTTCGTCTTCAAGGTGCAGGCTGGGATGGATGTCGCGCACCGCGACCGCCTCGCTTTTGTGCGGATCTGCTCGGGAACCTTCGAACGAGGCATGATCGTCACCCACTCGGGTACCAACCGCCCGTTCGCCACGAAGTACGCCCAGCAGGTCATGGGCCGCGAGCGCACGAGCATCGACCGAGCCTTCCCGGGCGACGTGGTCGGCCTGGTAAACGCCAACGCACTGCGGGTGGGTGACACCCTCTTCATCGACGAACCGGTGACCTTCCCCCCTATCCCTTCTTTCTCGCCCGAGCACTTCGCGGTGGCCCGGGCCAAGGACACCAGCCGATACAAGCAGTTCAGGCGCGGGATCGAACAGCTCGATCACGAGGGTGTCGTGCAGGTGCTGCGCTCGGATCTGCGAGGCGACCAGGCCCCGGTCCTGGCAGCGGTGGGTCCGATGCAGTTCGAGGTTGCCGAGCATCGGATGGCCCATGAGTTCAACTCGCCGATCTCGCTGGACAGGCTGGGATACTCCCTGGCCCGGCGCACCGATGCCGACGGTCGCGACCGGCTTCGAGGGCAGCGCGCGGTCGAGGTGCTCTCGCGAAGTGACGGGGTGCTACTGGCCGTGTTCAGCGACCAATGGCGGTTGCAGTCCGTGCAGCGCGACCTGGCGGACATTTTGCTCGTACCGCTGGTGGTATCCGTGTGAAGACGGCCGAATTGAAGCGACTGCGGGCAGTGAGGCAAAGAGCAGATTGTGCGTTCCTGGACATCTCGGCATACGGTCGGGCCCTTTTGTTCAGGTGAGCAGACGTAAACTGGGCTCTCCGCCGTCCACCCCAAACCGGAGCCTCCTGTGAGCTTGGTCGTCCAGAAGTACGGCGGGTCATCACTGACAAACGCCGACAGCATCAAGCGTGTAGCTCGGCGGATCGTTGAGACGCGCAAGGCCGGACATGAGGTTTGCGTCGTGGTCTCCGCCATGGGCGATACAACCGACGAACTGGTCGACCTGGCTCAACAGGTGACTCCGTTGCCGCCCGGCCGCGAGATGGACATGCTGCTGACGGCCGGCGAGCGCATCTCCATGGCTCTGCTGGCCATGGCCATAGCCAACCTCGGCCACACCGCACGCTCTTTCACTGGGTCCCAGGCAGGGGTCATCACCGACTCCGCGCACGGCAAGGCGCGCATCATCGACGTTACGCCGGGGCGGATCAGGGGCGCGTTGGACAACGGTGACGTCGCCATCGTGGCAGGGTTCCAGGGCGTCAGCGCGGACAGCAAGGACATTACGACACTGGGCCGTGGTGGCTCGGACACCACGGCGGTCGCGCTGGCTGCCGCACTGGGTGCGGACGTCTGCGAGATCTATACCGACGTCGACGGCATCTTCACCGCAGATCCGCGGATCGTCCCGACCGCACAGAGGATCGAGCGGATCTCCAACGAAGAGATGCTCGAGATGGCTGCCTCCGGGGCGAAGATTCTGCATCTGAGGTGCGTCGAGTACGCCCGGCGGTTCGACATGCCGATCCATGTGCGGTCCTCGTTCTCCTACCGCGAGGGGACCCTGGTTGTCACTCAACCTGTTGATGAAGAAGGAGACGATGTGGAAGCCCCGATCATTGCCGGTGTCGCACACGACCGCAGCCAGGCCAAGATCACGGTGGTGGGTGTGCCAGACCATCCCGGCAAGGCCGCCGAGATCTTCCAGGCATGTGCCGACGCCGAGATCAACATCGACATGATTGTCCAGAACGTCTCCGCGGTGGAGACCGGGCTGACCGACATCTCCTTCACGCTGCCCAAGACCGACGGTCAGGTTGGTGTTCAGGCACTCAAGCGAATCCAGCCCGTCAGTGGTTTCGCCTCGTTGCTGTATGACGACCACATCGGCAAGCTCTCACTGGTCGGTGCGGGGATGCGCTCGCACCCGGGTGTGTCGGCTACGTTCTTTAAGGCGCTGGCTGAAACGGGTATCAACATCGAGATGATCTCCACGTCGGAGATTCGCGTCTCGGTCATCACCCGCGATGACCAGCTCAACGATGCCGTGCGCGCCGTGCACACGGCCTTTGGACTTGACTCTGCGGATGGCGAGGCCGTGGTCTACGGAGGTACCGGACGATGAACGCTCGTAAGCCCACCCTGGCCGTGTTCGGTGCGACCGGCGCAGTCGGCACCGTCATGCTCAGCATCCTGAGCCAGCGCTCAGACGTCTGGGGGGAGATTCGCCTCATCGCCTCTGCTCGCTCGGCTGGCAAGGTCTTGCAGGTCCGCGGTGAGGACATCGTGGTCCAGGAGATCACCCCCGAGGCCTTTGACGGGGTCGACGTCGCCATGTTCGACGTGCCCGATGAGATCGCGGCGCACTGGGCCCCTATCGCGGTGTCGCACGGGGCGGTGGTGGTCGACAACTCCGGCGCCTTCCGGATGGATCCCGAGGTTCCGCTGGTCGTGCCTGAGGTTAATCCCGCCCAGGTGCGCAACCGTCCCAAGGGCATCGTCAGCAACCCCAACTGCACGACGCTGACCATGATCGACGCACTCGGAGCCCTGCATGCCGGTTGGGGTCTCAAAGAGCTCGTGGTCGCCTCCTACCAAGCCGCCTCGGGTGCGGGCAAATCCGGCATGGATCGTCTCTACGACGAGATCGAAGTACTCTCCGGCAATCGCGAGGTTGGTCAACACGTAGGTGACGTGCGCGCCGCAGTCAGCGACAAGCTCGGTGAGGACTCGCCGTTCCCAGCGCCGCTGGCGTTCAATGTCGTGCCCTGGGCAGGGTCGCTGAAGGAAGGCGGCTGGAGCTCGGAGGAGCTCAAGGTCCGTAACGAGTCCCGCAAGATCCTGGGCATTCCCGACCTCAAGGTGTCGGCGACCTGCGTGCGAGTTCCGGTCATCACCACACACTCGCTCGCGGTGCATGCAGTCTTCGAGAGGCCGCTGACTGCCGATGACGCTCGTCAGGCGCTGTTCGAGGCGCCCTCCATCGTGGTCCTGGATGACCCCGCCGCCGGAGAGTGGCCGACTCCTGCCGACGTCGTGGGGTCCGACCCGACCTTCATCGGACGCATCCGTCAGGCGCTGGACTTCCCCAACACGATCGACCTCTTCGTCTGTGGCGACAATCTGCGCAAAGGTGCTGCACTCAACACCGCCCAGATCGCCGAACTGCTGGCTCAAGAGTTCACGAAATAGACCCACACAACCTGGCGAAAGCGTGGATCACTGACGCACAAACCCCTCTAGGGACTTCGGGCTGTCGGGCTTGACCTGCTGGCTCAAGGTCTGAGGTCTGTCAGCAGGGGAGGCGCACGACTGCGGCGAGCCCCGGCCCGCACGGGTTGTCCTGCAGCGAGATGGACCCATCTGATCGATGCAGCAGCTCTCGCACTATGGCCAGTCCAAGACCAGTGCCTCCGGCGTCTCGATCCCTGGCATCGTCAAGGCGGGCGAATCTCTCAAATACGCGCTCGCGTTCAGCAGTCGGTATGCCGGGTCCGTCATCGAGCACGGTCAGTACCGCCCCGCCGCTTTCGGCGCGCAGTACGAGGTCGACGTGAGAGCTGGCATGGCGCACTGCGTTGTCGACCAGGTTGGCCACCACCCGACGTAGCTCCTCGGGGTTGGCGTTCGCGTATAGGGCCGGTCCGTCGGCGACTGAGACCGGGACTGGCGCATCGGCGTACCGCTCGGCAGTTGCGACCAGCAGGGCTCTGACGTCAGTGGATTCGCGCACCGGTGGGTGGTTGCTGTCGGCGCCGGCCCGCGCTAGCAACAACAGGTCCTCCACCAGCGCGGACAATCGGGCCACGTCGGCCAGCAGGTCGATGGGCAGCTCACCGCCCTCGCCCAGATGCTGGGCCACCTCCAGTTGGGTGCGCATGCTCGCCAGCGGACTGCGTAGCTCATGGGCGGCATCGGCGACGAAGGCGCGCTGGCGGTTCCTGGCGGCGGCGAGCCGATCGAGCATATCGTTCAGGGTCAGTGCCAGCGCCCGGATCTCGTCGGCTGACTCGGGCACGGCCAGGCGTTCGTCCTGGTCGCTCCCGCTGATCCGGGCCGCCCCTGAACGCAGTGTCTCAACTGGCCTCAGGGTTGAGCCGATGACTCGCCAGGCAATCAGGGCCATGACCACGACCAGCGGGGTGTAGGCGAGCAGCAAGGTGAGGCGAAGGGCATCTTGGCTCTGCTCGAGGTCGTTGACCGGTACGGCAACGATGATGCTGCGGGAAGCCGAAGGCGGCCCTGCCCGCACGGCAATCGCACGCAAGGTCCCGGTCAGCCCAGCCCGGGATCCGGGGATCGAGATTCGTTCTCCGCCAAGGGCTCTGGCCAGCTCGGGCGGTCGTAGCAGAGGGGTCAGGCGGTCGGCGCTGACCGAGGCACTGACCACCGCACCCGATCCGTTGACGACCTGCACTACCTGGGAGCCTGACACTGGAAGCGGGTCCGGGACGGTGTTCTCAGTCACCATTGCCGAGACCGTTTGGGCGCTGGCTAACGCCCCGTCGTCCACTGTGCGGTTCAGCGTGAACGTCAGCACGGCATACAGCACCAGGCTGCCCAGGGCCAGAGCCAGGGCAACCCCCATAACGCCCAGGCCCATCAGTCGGGCGCGCAGGCTCAGCCGTTGCAGGTAGCGTCCTGTCATGGGCCCAGTCGGTAGCCGGCGCCGCGCACAGTGCGCAGCACTTCGCGCCCCACCTTGCGGCGCAGGTATCCGACGTAGACCTCGACTGCATTGGGATCGGTGTCCTCGGTCGCGTCCCAGACGTTGTCTAGCAGCTCGATCTTGCTGACCACACGTCCCGGGTGGCGCAGGAAGTATTCCAGCAGGGCGTACTCGCGCGGGGTCAGGCTGGCGGGAGTCCCGGCGACCGCGACCTCGTGGGTTGCCGGGTCCAAGCTGATATTTCCGGTCGTGAGGACCGCCGGCCGGGCAGGCAGGTTGCGGCGCGCTAGTGCCCGAAGCCTGGCCAGCAGCACCACGAACGAAAAAGGCTTGGTCAGGTAGTCGTCGGCGCCATAGTCGAGGCCATCCGCCTGGTCGTATTCGCCGTCCTTGGCCGAGAGCATCAAGACCGGCACCCAGTTCGCTTCCGTCCGCAGCGTGCGGACCACGTTGTATCCCGACATCCCTGGCAGCATCACGTCCAGGACCATCGCGTCGTAGTCGCCGTGGCGGGCGGCCTCGAGGCCTCCAGGGCCGTCCGTGGCGAGGTCGACGACCATTCCCTCGGCGGTCAGACCGCGTTTGAGTGCCGCCCCGAGACGTAGCTCGTCTTCAACCACCAGCAGTCGCACGCCATCCAGACTGTCATGGCGGGAGCCGGCGCGCACCGGCTCTCAGGTCGTTCTCAGGACCCAAGGTGCAGGATGTGGCCATGCGCATCTTCCAGAAGTCTCCGACCCTGCGGTGGGCGGTCCCGGGGGTGACCGCGGTGGCACTGGTGGCAGGAGGCTCAGCAGTCCAGGGGATCCATGCGATCGCCGATACCGGTCTGCCGGCGCGCAGCGCGGCTCAGCTGCTTGTGGACGTGCAGCAGGCGCGTCTGAACGGACTGTCGGGGACCGTGGTGCAGAAGTCTGATCTTGGTCTTCCAAGCCTGCCCTCCGTTGGTAACTCGGGCGGGGTAGCTAGCTCCGACTTCACCTCAATGATCGCGGGCACGCACACGATGCGGGTTTGGTTCGCCGGTCCGGACAAGGCTCGGATGGCCCTGCTGGGGACGTTGGGCGAGTCTGACGTGATCCGCAACGGAGAGAACCTCTGGGTCTGGGCCAGCCAGGCCAAGACGGCCACGCACTACGCATTGCCGGCTCACGGCACCGCGGGCAAGAACACGACCCCTGCAGGCACGCCGGGACCCACCATCGTGGCGACCTCACCGCAGGCGGCTGCCGACCAGGCGCTGGCGGCGATCAGCCCGAGCACGGACGTCACGACCAGTGGTACCGCGACAGTGGCCGGCCGTTCGGCATACGAGCTTGTGCTCAGGCCCAAGGACGCGACCTCGCTGGTGGCACAGGTCCGGGTGGCCATCGACGGCACCGAGCACGTCCCGCTGCGGGTTCAGGTCTTCGCCAAGTCGGTGGCCGATCCGGTGCTCGAGGTCGGCTTCAGTGCGGTGGACTTCACCCGGCCCGACGCTGCGCAGTTCGCCTTCAACCCCCCGCCGGGCACCACGGTGACCCAGGCGAAGACGCCGACCGCACCAAGGACGGCCGCTGGCTCCAAGAGCACGACCGTTGCACCAAAGACGAAGTCGGCTGACGTCCCCAAGGTGATCGGAAAGGGCTGGGGCAGCGTTGTGGTGGTCACGATGCCTTCGCCAACTGC
>Ga0182021_10010572_pt1 | contig 10941 bp, 15 predicted proteins | sample 612E3MmetaG_FD_120493 | JGI IMG/M metagenome (GOLD analysis project Ga0182021, IMG submission 120493) | Permafrost microbial communities from Stordalen Mire, Sweden - 612E3M metaG (Illumina Assembly) | ecosystem: Environmental > Terrestrial > Soil > Wetlands > Permafrost | place: Sweden...
CACACCACGAACTATCTTCCGGTGGTGGCGGAGGAAACGTGCAACGGTTGCGGCAAGTGCGTCAATGCCTGTCCGGTCGGGGCGATGACGCTCGTCTCCGCCCATAATCCGCATCATCCCAAAATGAAGAAGGCGGCGCTGGATGAGGATCAGTGTCTCGGTTGCGGCGTATGTGTCCGTGTCTGCTCACACGACAGTATGCGGCTTCAATCGCGCAAAGAGCGCGTCGTGACCCCGGTGAACGGAACGCATCGTGCGGTGCTGATGGCGATCGAACGGGGGAAGCTGCAGAACCTCATCTTCGATAACCATGCCTTGACCAGTCATCGGGCGATGGCGGCCATTCTGGGGGTCATATGCAAACTACCCCCTGCCAGACAGATCATGGCAAGCGAACAGATGCGCTCGAAATACCTGGTGGCTCTCATCAATCGGTTGACGTAGTAGTCCGGCCGATTTCAGGCGGGCTTGGCCCCTTTGCCTCAGAGCGGCGTGATCGCCGATCACGCCGCAACGCGGCGGGAACAACCTGAATTCCTCCCCAAAAGACCCCCTTTTGACGCAAGTGTTTTTTGCCGGTCCCTGGAACGTTTGAAGAAGGTAGCCTGTTCCCATAGTTACCGCACCCTAGGTGTTTTTCTGACGCGCAATACTCATCTACCCCCAATATCTCATCCACTTTCCGGGAGATCCACAATGTTCAAACGCACTCTTTTCATGGTATGTTTGCTTCTTCTAGCCTCTGCAGGTGCATTCGCGCAGGATATGAAGAAGGGATCAGCAATGCAGGAAATGAAGAAGGAGCCGGCGAAAAGCGGTACTGTTACAGTCATCGTCACACACGAGGTGAAAGAATACACCTCCTGGAGAAAAGTGTATGACGCGGACGAACCCAATCGCAAAATGATGGGATTCAAGGTATGGGGCGTCTACAGAGACGCCAAGAGCCCGAACTGGGTGTCAATCATCGGGACATTTCCTAACGCAGGTGCCGTAGACGCTTTCATGGCGAGTCCCAAATTGAAAGAAGCGATGGAAAACGCGGGCGTGTTGGGTAAGCCGGATGTCAAAGTTCTGACTGCCGCCGCTAAGTAGCACCCACGCAACCCCACATTCACAATACTACAAAAGGAGGATCAGTGGTGAAAACCATTTCCGGGTTCTTCGTTGCAATTCTCGTATTGGCCGGCTGTGCTGGAGGGAACCGTGACCTGGTGTCTCTGGGGAAACAGGCGGATGCTTTTGTCAACGCCCACAACATTGATGGATTTGCGGGTCTCCTTGCCGATGACGTGGTATTGAAAGGGCCGGACGGAAGCATGCATCGGGGGAAGGACTCCGCAAAGGCCTGGATGGCGTCAATGCAGTCCGGCTTTCACGTCGATTCGCGGGGATACCAACAGTCAGGCGACACGTTATCGTGGGTGTCGACCGTTCGCTCGGAATCCTTCGCGTCGATGGGGATCAATCCGATACGAACAAACACGATGGCGGTCTACGCCGGTGACAAGATCCGCTACTTCGAGGCCGACCTTGACCAGGAATCCGCGGGGAAAATGCGTTTCCTCCAGTTCTACGGCGAAGTCGTGAATGGTGGGAACATCGATGCGATTGACAACTACATTACAGAGGACATGATCGAGCACCAGCCGCTCCCCCCCGGGACACCCAAAGGGGCAGCGGGCGTGAAGGCGTACTTTAAGATGATTCGTGAAGCTTACCCCGATCTGCACGGGACCCCGACGATGATTCTTGCAGACGGGGACAAAGTTCTCATCTACGCCACCTGGGAAGGGACCAACAAGGGAAAGTTCATGGGAAAGCCTGCGTCAAACAAGAAAGTTTCCTGGGGCGTGGGCGACATTATCCGTCTTGTCAATGGAAAGGCAGTGGAGCACTGGGGCTGGGGAGACGCGCCTGTAGCCGTGGCGGAAACCTCCGGCAAGTGATCCGGGACACTCTGCGTGGATCAGTCAAACGACACCACGCCGGCACATCGAACGTTAAAGGCCCGGAATCCTCCCGGGCCTTTTTACTGCTCTGCTCCTGAATTCCCGTGAGTCGGGGGGACAGGTATTCACTCTTCTTCATACTTCCATGCTGGAGCCGGCCGCACTCTGATATTTCTCACGCCCCTCGAAACGCCGTCTTTGTCTTTTGTCAGCGTGATAATCGGGGAGAAATTGCCGAGTTGCGCGGAGAGCTTCCTTTTTACCTCCGGGATCCGGCTGTCCCCCTTGAACCAGAATTCATGAAGAAAGTGTTCCGGCATTCCGTTGCCGAAAATCTGTGCGTGGATGTGTGCGGGTTCATTCGGTGCCAGGATTTCCGGCGCAGGCATGATGGTCTGGATCTCATATTGTCCGTCGCGGCCGGTCCTGAGCCAGCCGAGGATTCGCGGGTGAAAAACGTTCTCCTCGGGCCGGTGATAGTAACCACCGGCATCAGTCTGATAGACGAACAGAGTCACGCCGGAATCCGGGGTGACGCCGTCATTTTTATAGATGGTACCCGTGAGAACAATGGGTTCTCCCGGCTCATCCTTTGATGCGAGCCGGACGCGAGACGAAATATTCTTCGGAATTGTGCAGGATCCGCACAACGCGTTCCCCTGGCCGGTCGACCTGGACTCAATCTTGATCCGCTCGTTGATTTGGGCAGTACCTGTGCGACCTCCCGCGCAATGCAGGAAGAGAACAAAAAGGAGTAGACGTTTCACCGTAGCTCCCGGGATGGTATTGATGAAGTCATGTGTGGCGGGTCCGATTGAGATATTAACCTGCTCTCTTTTTGTAGGTTGGGGGACTTACCAGATGCGAGGAATCAGCCTGTAGCGGGTCGTATTGCAGTACTCCTTGTAGCCTGAAAGATGCTCTGCCAGGAACTTCTCCTCATCGAGAAGCCTGAATATAATCAATACGATCAGGGGAATCGTGCCCAGCACCCCCCAGAACGAACCGAGCGCAACAGGGGTGAAGAGAAACATCACCAGCGCACCGGCATACATGGGGTGGCGAACGAGCCGATAGGGGCCGGTCGAAATTACCTTCTGGTCTGGATCGACCTCAACGATAGCGGAGGTGTACGTGTTTTCCTTAAAAACGAAGAAGACCGCGATGAATCCGAGCAGCACGAATATATCGCTGGCCAAAACGAGAGAGAACGGGACCTGAGACCATTGGAAGCGGTGGTCAAGACCCGGGAGAAGAATTCCCAGTATGAAAGCCACATTTGCCAGCGATTGAATCACCTTCTGGGTCTTTTCTCTTTCAGCGGTCGGACCCGCTTTGACCCGGCGCTTTATCAGTTCTGTATCATGTTTCAGGAAATAGAGAGTTACGATCGCGCAGGATCCGGAAAACACGAACAGGTAAACCCATGCCTCCCAGTAATCGAGCGTCCAGGCAGGCACAAAGAGGAATACCCCGATCATAAGCGTCATAAATGCAAGTCCGGAGAAAGCCTTAACCCTCAGTGGATCCATGCCGTATGCTACCGCAATTTGGGATCGAATCCAATCCTAGTGTCCCTCGTATGCCCCCTTCAGTTTCTCTATATCGATCTTCCCCATCTTGAGCATTGCCTGCATGACTCTCTTTGATTTCACGGGATCTTTGTCCCCGAGGTACTTGCCGAGTGCTGTGGGGATCACCTGCCAGGAGAGGCCATATTTGTCTTTGAGCCACCCGCATTGAGATTCCTTCCCGCCCGCCGAGAGCTTCCCCCACAGTTCGTCGACCTCCTGTTGCGTCTCACAGTTGACAAAGAATGAAATGGCTTCTGTGAATTTGAATGTAGGGCCTCCATTTAACGCATAGAATTCTTCCCCGTCGAGCTGGAATGTCACGGACATTGCCTTCCCTTTGGGGCCGGGTCCGGTATCTCCGTAGCGGCTCACGGACACGATCCTGGAATTTTTGAATATGGACACATAGAAATTCGCCGCCTCTTCGGCCCTGTCATCGTACCACAGAAACGGGATGATCTTCTTCATATGAATGCCGATCAGTCAGTTGGTGTGAATGTCTCATCGCTTCAGTCGTTCGGACTTCCCCTCCTCATCACTTCGGGTGGGTGTAATTCACCAGCCACTGGATTCCAAACCTGTCAACAAGCATTCCGAAGTACGCTCCCCAGAATGTGTCCTTAAGCGGCATAGTTACTTTCCCCCCCGCCGAAAGTCCTTTGAACAGCTTTTCCGCCTCGTCCTTGCTCTCCGCCTCGAGCGAAAGCTGGATGTTATTGCCTACGATCAGTTTGTGCCCCATGGAGTCCAGTGCATCTGTCGCCATGAGTGAGTTTCCCTTCCCTACCGGCAACGAGACGTGCATGAGCATGTCCTTCTCCTTCTCCGGAACTCTGCCAGCTTCCGGTGTGTCTTTGAACCGCTGGAGCGTTGTGAAGTCTCCGCCGAACACCGACCTGTAGAATATGAACGCTTCCTCGGTATTTCCCGCAAAGTTCAGATAGGGATTGAGCGTTGCCATGCAGTATTTCCTCCGATGATTGATTTTGCTGTGAATGCCATGGTAAATCTCCCGGTTACTTATGCTTCAACGAGACACGCAGCATATTGTCCCGGAGTTTTGCCCTGACGATCTTCTTGACAAGCGACGCGGGAAGCGGATGATCCGGAGTGAAATGGATGGTTGCCCCCGAATTGTAGTAGCCCCTGAGCTCGGCGCTGAATGAAGCAACGATGGCTTTGCCCGGGACGAAGAGGCTGCAGTGGTCCTCGTAGGCAGCGAAGAACACCAGTGGTCCATGGGATTTGAAGACCGGGATCCGGTAACTGATCCCCTCTTCGGCCTCCGGTGCGGCGGTTCTGATCGTCCGGCGCAGTTTCTGGAGGACTCCCCGCGAGCTCCGGGGAACCGTCTTGAGATATGCGTTGATGTCTTTCGCTGGAGGTGTCTTCTTCACGGAGGATAACCAGTGTTTTGTTGTGATCGCATCGGGGGATTCGTGACGGCGGGATTCTCGCGTCACGTTGTGGTATGCCCGCCGTTTGCCGGAATGCCCCCCCGTTAAGCCGGCGGCCTGTATCGACGTTCCATCGGGAGTCCTTCCTCGATCGGCCGCACCTCGATGCTCCCGAGGCGCGCCGACGGCCACTTCGATGCCACCTGGATCGCTTCGTTCAGGTCCCTCGCGTCGATGAGGAAGAACCCGCCCAGCTGCTCCTTCGTCTCAGCGAAGGGACCGTCGGTAAGGGAGACTTTTCCGCTCCGGACCCGGACGGTGGTCGCGGCGCGAGCGCTCTGGAGAGGCTCGGTCGAGACCAGGTGCCCGCGCTTCCGTAGCTCTTCAACGTATGATAATGTCTCCCCTCTGAGGGCATCCCATTCCGGCCTGGATAACGCATTAACCACGCTTTCTTGTTCATAGGCAAGGCAGAGATACCTCATCGCGATGTCCCTTAATCTGAGTCTGGTTCACACCGTCTGCCGGCGGAACCCGGAATCGGCACAGCGATACTCCCCCGGTTCGCCGTTCCCGCTGCATCGTGATTTACTTCTTCTGCTTCTCGAGCTGCGCCTTCACCGCGGGGCTATCGGCGGCCCCCTGGACCTCAGGCGGGAAATCCGCCCAATCGAATACCTGCCGGATCTCGATAATATCGTCACTCCGGGCGGGGACCCGCTTCGCCCACTCGACCGCCTCTTCTTTTGATTTAACCTGTATCATCCAGTAGCCGCCGAGAATCTCTTTCGACTCGGTGAACGGTCCATCGGTCACCTTTGGCTTCCCCCCGGCAAATGACACGCGGGCCCCTTTCGTCAACGGATGGAGCCCATCAAGGGAGATCAACGCTCCGGCCTTCGACAGCTCCTCGTTGTATTTTGTCATCTTTTCGACGTCATCGACGTCCGGAGCGAAATCCGATTTGACTTTCTTCCCTTCCGCACCCTGATAGACCCCCGGGATCATCAGCATCATGAATCGCATCGTATTATCTCCTTGATTATTGGTTTGTAGTGGAATCGCCCGTTCAATAAGTAGTCGTTCGGCGGGTCCTGAAATCGACACCCCGGTATCAGGAAGCCGAAAGAATCTTACCCTTGCTTCCTCCGCTCTCCCCGGGTGCTCATAAGCTCTCTGATGGGGCGAACTTCGATAGTTCCCACCCTGGCGGGAGGGATCTTTGAGGCGATCTCAATGGCCCGGTCCAGGTCCTTTGCCTCAATCAGGTAAAATCCGGCCAACTGTTCTTTGGTTTCAGCAAATGGGCCGTCAGTGATGGTTACCTTGCCGCTCCTCACACGCACGGATGTGGCTGTCTGAACCGGCTGGAGGGCCTCAGAGGCAAGACAATAGCCGCTCTTCCGTATCGCTGCGTCGTACTGCATGCACTCGTCGTCCGTCATGGTCTGGAGAGCCGTCTCCTCGCTGTAAACGAGACACAGGTATTTCATTGCTCCTCCCTGAGATGGGACCGCTTATGATTATAGTCGTTTGAGGCCCCCCGGAATCGACATGGCTTGCAGGGATTTCGGCGACCCGGGGGGCGGTAAGCCCGGGTAGTTCCTGCAACAGCGGGAATGGGATAAAACGTTCCGGGAAACGGGTATTTCCGGGTTTCATGTCGGCAGGCCGCGCAGCCGCCGTTCGAGGAGACGCCGTTCCGGCTCCTGCCGGACCAGACTGAGAGCTCGTTTATATGATGCCCGAGCTTCGTCAACTCTCCCGAGCCGTCTACAAAGCTCTCCCCGGGCGGAATGGGCCAGGTGATAGTCAGAAAGGTCGCCGCGTGCGAGTATTGCGTCTATGAGAAGGAGACCCGCCTGCGGTCCGTCGCGCATTGCTACCGCAACGGCACGGTTGAGTTCAACCACAGGCGAGGGCTCCGCCCGGATGAGAACGTCATACAATCCGACGATTTCCTGCCAGTCCGTCGCGGCCGCATTGGGCGCCCCGGCGTGGACGGCGGCGATCGCCGCCTGGATCGTGTAAGGCCCAAACCGGCGCGATAGAAGTGCGCGCTCAACGAGGGCGCTCCCCTCCGCGATATACGCCCGGTTCCAGAGAGATCGATCCTGGTCTTCCAGCAGGATCAAGTCCCCTTCAGCCGATGTCCGGGCGGTGCGTCTCGATTCCTGGATAAGCATGAGCGCAAGCAGTCCCATCGCCTCGGGTTCCGGTAGCAATTCCAGGAGCAGCCGGCCGAGCCGGATCGCCTCTTCCGATAAATCGGGGCGCGTCAATGATCCGCCGGAGGAGGCGGAATATCCTTCGTTAAACACAAGGTACACCACCTGCAACACCGCGTCGAGGCGGCCGGGAATATCGGCCGGCGCCGGGACCTCATATGGGATACGGGCGTCGCGGATTTTCGATTTGGCACGAACAATTCGCTGGGCGAGAGCGGAGGGCGTGGCGAGAAATGCGCTCGCGATCTCCTCGGTCGTGAGACCGCATACCTCCCTGAGCGTGAGCGCGACGCGGGATTCGGGGGCGAGGGAAGGGTGGCAGCAGGTGAATATCATTCGGAGTTGATCGTCCGACACCCCCTCATCGGCCAGATCAGATGGATCCTTCGCGCTCGCATCAACGAGCCCGGTAATGCTATCCAGTGATGTGTCAAATCGCGCGTTTCGGCGGAGGCGGTCAATCGCCTTGAATCTGCCGGCGGAAACGAGCCACGAGCGGGGGTTGGCAGGTATCCCCTCAACCGGCCACTGCTCGAGTGCGGCTTTGAACGCATCATGCAAAGCGTCTTCGGCAATATCGATCTCGCCGAGCAGGCGTACGAGTGTGGCGAGAATCCTGCGCGATTCCGATCGGTAAAGTGTGTCGAGGAGTACGCGAATCTGCTCGGAGGAAGTCACTGTCATGATCGCCGGTTACCTAGCGGGTACGAATCTGGCTGGAGTCGCCGTCCGTTTCCGGACACCCAATGTAACGAAAACGGGCAAATCTGCAAATACCACTTTCGAAAACTCAACTGATGCAACTAACACCGAAAGGGGTCGATCTCCTCAGTTTTCGCCGCCTCTATTATGACCTCCAAAACCCTGACCCGATCTCCCGATGCTCAGTCATGAATCGCTTCCCGCGCCTCTATCTTGTTTTTCCAGATTGCGGGATGTACCATGGTGTCTGCATCCATCCAGCCACGGTGAACAGGAGATCAATATGGGCAATGTGTTTGTCAATGTGGGCATGTCCCTCGACGGATTCCTGGCGGGGCCAAACGGAGGGCCCAAAAACCCCCTGGGTGACGGCGGAGTAGCTATTCATCAATGGGCTTTCCAGACCAGGGCGTTCATGGAACACCTCGGAATGGAGGGGGGAGATTCCCTCAGTCGTGACAACGAAATCGCTCAACACACATTTGAAAGGACCGGCGCCTATATCCTGGGAAGAAGGATGTTTGATGAGGGGGAATACAACTGGCCCGAAAACGCACCTTTCCATGCGCCCGTGATTGTTCTGACGAATAGCCCTCGAATTCCCTGGGAAAGAAAAGGAGGGACAACCTTCTATTTTGCGTCAGATACGGTTGAAGCCGCCCTCGAAAAAGCCCGTAAAGCGGCTGGAAACAAAGATGTCAGAATATCCGGCGGCGCCAGTGTGATACAGCAGTATTTCAACGCAGGGTTGGTGGACGAGCTCGATATTCAACTTGCGCCGATGTTCCTCGGGAAGGGAACGCGCCTGTTCGACCACATGGAGACGCTAAAAGCGAAACTTGAGATCGTCGAAGTGACTAATTCTCCGACCATCACACACTTGAAGTACAAGATAGCACCAGTGTGAATCAGTCCTTTTGAGAGCACTCCACATTATGACCCGAAATTATAACCCGGAGGTGTCATTTCCTGAACCCGCGCGTTCGTGAGCATTCCGCGACTCTACCACGCTGCCGGAGTCATTCGCCGGGAGATCTCAGCGCTCATTCTCCAGAAATACTCTTGTACCTTTGGAAAAGGATTCTGGCATGATCACGATATCAAGAACCAGGTCAGATAACCCCGATTTCATTGAGCTTGTGAGATTGCTCGACGTGGACCTTGCACAGCGGGACGGCGCAGACCATTCTTTCTATGCCCGGTTCAACAAGATCGACAGGATCAAGCACGTGGTTCTGGCGTATGAAAATGAAAAACCGCTATAGGTTTCCTCATTCCGATTGGCTTCATCTTGCGATTTGCCCGAATATTCAAGGACACAGATAAAATGTTCCGATCACTACTCTACGTAAGCCTGGCGTTCCTGACCCCGCTCTCTGCCGATGGACAGGGGGCCATTATCTACGGCGCCAATCCTCAGGCGGGGCATTATGTTCGCGTGAACGATATTCGTGTGTACTATGAGGTTTACGGGAGTGGCCGGCCGCTTCTGCTCATGCACGGAAACGGAGGATGGATAAACGATCTGCGCAACCAGATCCCGGAATTTGCGAAGTACTTCAAGGTGATTGCTGTCGACAGCAGGGCGCAGGGTTTATCGACGGATTCAGACAGGGAGCTGTCGTTTTCGCTGATGGCCTCGGACATGGCGCAACTCCTGGATTCTCTGAGTGTCGACAGCGCGTACGTGCTCGGGTGGAGCGATGGAGGTATTGTCGGACTCGAACTTGCGTTCAAATACCCCCGCAAGGTTGCGAAACTGGTTGCTGTTGGCGCCAATTTCCTCCCCGATTCAACCGCTCTACCGGCCGGGATGATACACGAGATGGAGACCTCCTCGTTTGCCCGGCTCGATTCAGCGACGCAGCGGGATATCATCTCTCATTCTCATTTCCCTGAAAGGGCAGGTCTCATTTACGACAAGCTGAACAGGCTGGACCTCTTGCATCCCCATTTCACTCTTGAGCAGCTGCATTCTATTAAGGTCCCGACTCTGGTCATGGCGGGGGACCACGATATAATCATCGATACTCATACGCTGAATCTTTTTCACGCACTGCCTGACGCGCAATTGTGCATCATGCCAGGCGCGAATCACGGATTTCTCCTGGGGAAGCCCGCGATCGCGAATGAGATCATAAAGAGCTTTCTCCTGGCCCCTCACGGGGATATGAAGTAGATCATAAAAGCAACGGCTTCCCCTCCACGTATCCCTTCAACGATGTGCCGATGATGTGCGTCCAGCCCGCGACGAAACTCCCCCTGGCCATGTTCGGGTCGTCTGGCGGAAAACTCTCGATCCCTGTATGTGTAAGCGTCACACGAGTTTGACTCCCTTCCTTGACGAGCTCGAAAGTTACATGCGATATTCCCTGCAGCCCGTCGTAACGCCAGCTGTAAGAGAGCCTTTTTCCCACAACCACTCCCGTGATTTTGCAGATGTGCAGGTATTTCTTGTCGTCCGTCCCTCCGGTGAATTGGAATTCAAAACCCACCTCCGGCTTGAATTCCGCGATGTCGAAATACCATTGCTTCATTTGCTCTCTGTCGGTGATTGCCTTCCAGATCCTCTCCGGTGAAGCGTCAAGTGTCCGGTCCATGATAATCGGTTGGTCTTTCATTGCGCTCCTCCTTGTTGGACAATGAAAGGAATTATCTCCTTTGTAACAGAAAATACGCTCAATCAGACCGGAAACGCTACTCCTGACAATCGGGCGCATTCGGAAATGAATGCGTCCTGGATCGATTGATCCGTTGCCGCAAGGAGATACTCCTTGGGCTTCTGATGATAAAAGTACCTTCCCGAGACAACTGCTTCTCTATCCTGGCTCGTCGAGAGCCATGTCTGAGTGACGGGAGCCAGTTCAAGGCTGTCGGGAGCTCCGTGGCCGCCCATTTTGGTTGCCACCCAGCCGGGCTCCATCGCGTTGGAGAGAACCTCGGGCCATCTGCGCGCGACCGCGAAGGCAAGAATGACATTGTGCAATTTGGAATCAGCGTAGGCTCCATATGCGTCCCATCGCCGGGTCCGCCACGTCAGATCCTCAAGGCTGGGATTCCCGCTTCTGTGTAGACCCGAGCTGATGTA
>Ga0182021_10010573_pt1 | contig 10940 bp, 12 predicted proteins | sample 612E3MmetaG_FD_120493 | JGI IMG/M metagenome (GOLD analysis project Ga0182021, IMG submission 120493) | Permafrost microbial communities from Stordalen Mire, Sweden - 612E3M metaG (Illumina Assembly) | ecosystem: Environmental > Terrestrial > Soil > Wetlands > Permafrost | place: Sweden...
CTCTATTGCGGAGGGACATCGATGGGGGGTAAATGCTCCAAGGAACCGGTGGCGGAGCGGATTCGGCGTCCGGAGCACCCTCACCGATCCCATTCGATGATGAAGGGGAAAACTGCCGTCGCGTCAAAAAGAGAGTAATCCCCTGGACCGCCTTGCCAAGAGGCATTGCCTTTGGGCGCGATTCCGCCGGAATTCCCCCGTCTGTATTTGATGCGTTTCTCGCTCGCCGCATCGAGAACTTCGCCGGTAATCCACGCCGCCTTGCCGTTCTGTGGTTGCTGCAACCCAATGTGAAAAACGGGCTCGGCATATGAGGCAAAGCAGCCCTTCGACAGGCCAACTACGAATTCAGCGGCGTCAGGTCGGTGACTGGCCTGCCGCTCAAGCCGAGCCAGGTCAGCGGCATGCCCATCAAGGGGGTGAGGTCGGTGACTGACGTGCCCCCCAAGAAGAGTTTCGTCAGCGGCATGCCCTTCAGCGGGGAAAGATCGCTGACCCTAGTCACACTCAGATCGAGCGACGTCAGCGGCATACCTTTCAGCGGGGAAAGGTCGGTGACCTCGACGGCGAAATCACCTTTACCAGCAAGGTTGAGTTGCACTAGCGGCATGCCTTTGAGGGGGGTATCCCGATCTGCTCCCGGAAAACACGTTGCCGCAGCCCATGCGCTGTGGTTCAATTACGGACGGATAAGGAGACATGCTATGCCAACTGCAGCCGACAAGGTCGTTGACGAGGCGCTGGATCTTCCCGCTGATGCGAGGATAGGCCTAGTCGATCGGATACTGGCGAGTCTGAACCTGCCCACGCGGCCGGATATTGACCGCCTTTGGGCGGAAGAAGCCGAGCGGCGTGTTGCTGAAATCGACCGGGGCGAAGTCGATCTCATCTCTGGCGAGGAGGTCTTCGACAAGATTCGACGGAAGTACGCTCGGTGAGATTCTACTTCCACCCTCGGGCGGACGACGAATTCGATCAAGCCGTGCAGTCCTACGAGGACTGCCAGCCCGGCCTGGGTCTTGAGTTCGCGGAGGAAGTTTACGCTGTGATCGGACGCGTCTGCGAGTACCCCGATGCATGGTCAGCGATGTCGCTGAATACGAGGCGATGTCTCGTCAACCGATTTCCTTACGGCGTTGTCTTTCAGGTCAAGTCCGGCATGCTGCGCATCATTGCCGTTGCGCACCTGCATCGGCAACCAGACTACTGGCGGGACAGAATCTGAGCAGAACACGCGCATTACGCTCGCAAACTCGCGAACCTGCTGCGCAACGTTCTGCACTAACCCCGAAAACCGACCACCGAACACCGCTAGTCAACCTCCCCCCCCTGCCTCCTACTTGAACTCCCCGGCGTCGTATCGCTTCCAGAAGTCGGCGGCGGACATGCCGTTGATCGGCGACGTCTTCATCTCCCGGATCACGTCCATGCCGTTGGTGATTTTCTTGGGATCGAAGTCGAGCCTCCCCAGCGGCATGCCCTTCAGCGGCGAGAGGTCGGTGACTAGTGTGCCAGACAAGTCGAGCTTCCACAGTTGCATGCCCTTCAGCGGGGTCAGGTCGGTGACCGGCGTGCCCTGCAAGTAGAGCTCGGTCAGCGGCATGCCCGCCAGCGGGGAAAGGTCGCGGACCTGGATCCCCCGCAAGTTGAGCTTGGTCAGCGGCATGCCTTTCAGCGGGGTCAGGTCCGTGACCTTCGTGCCCTGCAAGTCTAGCGACGTCAGCGCCATGCCCTTCAGCGGGGAAAGATCGCTGACCTCGACGAGGAAATCACCATAGCCAGCAAAGTTGAGTTGCAGTAGCGGCATGCCCTTCAGCGGGGAAAGGTCGGTGACCTTCGTGCAGGTCAAGTTGAGCGACGTCAGCGCCATGCCCTTCAGCGGGGAGAGGTCGGTGACCTGCGTTCCGCGCAAGTCGAGCGACGTCAGCGGCATGCCCTTCAGCGGGGAGAGGGCGGTGACTTTCGTGTAAACCACGTTGAGCGACGTCAGCGGCATGCCTTTCAGCGGGGTCAGGTCGGTGACTTGGTAGCATTGTTGCAAATTGAGCGACGTCAGCGGCATGCCCTTCAGCGGGGAGAGGTCGGTGAAGGAAGACAGCTGGTTGCCGAATCCGAGTGTAAGTGACGTCAACGGCATGCCTGCCAGCGGCGAGAGATCGCGAACACCGTATACCACGAGCGATGTGAGTGTCTTCATGCCCTTCAGAGGGGTCAGGTCGTTAGCCAAACAAGGACCATCGCCATCTGCGAGGATGAGCGACGTCAGTGGCATACCCTTCAGCGGGGACAGGTCGCGGACGCCTGTGCCACTCACGTTCAGCGACGACAGTGGAATGCCCTGCAGCGGCGTCAAATCCACCACGTCTTTTCTGAGGCCAAAACTCAGGCTCAACTTCCCGTCGGTGCCCATTTCGACACCTCTCATCCCCGCACCCGGCCAGGCCTTGGCCACTTGGGCCTGGTACAGTTTCAACTTGTCGCCGGCGGACTTGCTGAACTCCGCGCCGAGGGTCGGCATGCCCTTTTGGGACAGCAGTTCGCCCATGACGCCGGTCGGCGCGGCGTTGGGGCCCTGGGTGGCGGCCGTCTGGCACATCTCGACCAGGCGTCTTCCGTGGGGATCGTCCGGCATGAGCGCCGCATAGGCGCGGCAGGACGCCAGCGCCTCGGCGTGTTGGCCCTTGAGATACTGCACCGCCGTGATCAGCAACTGGGCATCCGCCAGCTTCGGATCATATTCCACCGCCGTCCCCAGCATGATCAGCGCGGTGTCGAAGTTCTTGGCCAGAATCAGCGTCTTGGCCGTTTCCACCAGCGCCGGCGCGGAGGACTTCCGGTCCGCCTGCCGCTTCGTCTGTTCCGAGGCAAAGTCCGCCAATGCCTTTTCCGCCCTGTCCCGCTGAACCACCGCCACGCGTTGCGCCGCGCCGACCCAGACGATGCCCACCGACAGGACCGCAATCGCCACAACAGCGCTCACGGCCGACACGATCTTCATCGTCCGCATCCGTTGTTGCCGGGCGGCCCGCTCCTCGCGGGCCGTCCTGACCTTCTTGAGCAACGCGCCATGCGACTTGTCCGCCGGATCGAGAAGCGAAAGCGCCAGGTCGAAGTCATCCTTCCCGTACGCGCAGGTTGCGTAGGCCAGTCTTGCCCTGGGCAATCCTTCTGCCGCCCTCGCATTGCGTTCCCAGAGTCTGAGCGCCTGCCGATACCCCGCTACGGCCTCGGTAAAGCGTCCGTACTCCTTCGTCTTCTCCCCGGCAGCCAACTCCTCCTCCGCATGCGCCGAGAGCACGATGCTCTCCTCGTGCTGCCGGAATTCACGCACCGCCGCCTGAAAGTCCTTCACGCTTCCGTACCGGTCGCCCGGCTCCGTGGCCAGGGCCTTCAGCGCGATGTCCAGCAACTCGCCCGTCTTTTCCGTCGGCTCGATCCTGTTCGCCGCCGCGTTCTCCAGGCACTTCATCGCGTCCTCGCCCGCATGCGGACGCTTGCCGGTCACGATCTCGTACAGGATCGCCCCCAGCAGGTAAACATCGCTCCCGAACCCGATCTTCGAGGTCTCCCCCTTCGCCATCTCCGGCGGCATGTAGCACGGCGTCCCGCCAATCTCGTTCTCATCCAACCGCTCTGCCTTGGCCCCGTCCCGGACCGCCGCCGCCAGGCCCCAGTCCATCACCAGGACTTCCCCGTAATCCCCCAGCATCACGTTCTCGGGCTTCAGATCCCGGTGGATGACCCCCTTGGAGTGCGCAAACGCAATCGCATCCGCCACCCGCAGCAGGATCCCCAGATTCTCGTCCGGGCTTTTCTTCGGGAACGCGTCCTTCCACGAGATGCCCCGCACCTCCTTCATCGCGTAGAACAGGATCCCATCCTTGTTCGACCCCAGATCGTAGATCGGGACGATGTTCGGGTGGTCCAGATCGCCCGTGGCCACCGCCTCGCACAGGAACTTGTTCCGGTCTTCGTGGTCCTTCGCCATCGAAGGCTTGATCATTTTCAGCGCCACCGTCCGGTCCACCGAGGTCTGCCGGGCCCGGTACACCACGCCCATCCCGCCTTCGCCCAGCACGCGCAGCAGCTCGTATTCCGGCGGGGGCTCCACGGGGTGCCCGGCATCCACCACCTGCTTCGACATGACGTTCAGACGGCTGGAGATGCTGTCCGTCTTTCTTGGTGCCGAGGCGGGCCCCGCGCCCAGGTCCCGGCACGACTTCAGACTCATCGTCGGCATATTGCCTGGCTTCGCAACGCCCGCCCACAAGGTGCGAACCGCCGCCCGGGCATCGGCGGGTTGCGTCGCGGCATCCATAGTCATTTCCGCCCGTGACGGCGCAGGCCGCTTGGGAAACTTCATGTCCTTGCCGCAGGCAGGGCACTTCACCACCTGCCCCGCCACCCGGCCCAGGGTCGCATCCATCTCAAGGCTCTTCTCGCAATTCGGACATTCGAACTTCATACGCCGCTCCTATCGCTCTTGGCCCGCTCCCCTGGGCCGTTGTGGGCGCGCCAGTTGCCGACATGCTACCATATGCGCGCATCAGCGCTAGAAAAGACTGCAGGAAGACAGGCAGATATCGGAATTGACAGACGGCGCGTTCTTGTGGGACAAGAGCAATTGACGAAGTGAGCCATTGTCCAGATGAGGAGGTAAGAACCTATGTTGCTCTCATATGGGAAGAAAGACGGAAGCACGGTGAAGATTCGGGTAAAGGAAGTCACTAGCGCTCCCCCCGTCACCATCGGACGTGACAGCACGGCCACCGTGCAAGTGGATGACCCGAAATGTTCTCGCGTCCACGTTGGCGTCCGCTATTGGGAGGACGTTTTCGTGGTGTTGGACATGAAGTCCCACAACGGAACGTATCTGAATGGCGAAAAGATTGCCGTTGCCATCCTCAAGCCGGGCGACATCCTGAAAATCGGTGACACTGAGATCCGTGCGCTGACCGAAGGCACCCGGGGCGACGTGACCATGACCTTTTGATCGTTCGCCAGCGCCAGCGCCGCGGGGACAGGCAAGCGCCCTCTGATTCCTTTCAGAGGCCATCGAATTCCAACCAGAAGCACGGGTTGGGGAACTGATGCCCGTCGGGTAGCGGCAGTCGTTGACTTGGCCGTGATCATCACGCTCTGGCCAGCAGGAACGCAAAGCTTGTCTCCCTCTGGCCTGCGGCACAGGACTCGTGAGCCCGTCCCCACACGTTGGTCGGAGCATGGACGACGGGTGAGCCGCCCACGGGGCTGCCTGCTCCAAAGAACACTGGAGTCCAGAGTTCCTCGACGTCTCCCGCATACGGGTCTGCCAGCTCACGAGTCTCGTGACCAAGCGCCGCCCCGGATGAAGACCTTCTGGACTGGCACCGAGGATCCGGACTTGCTCCGTTTCTTCACCGAGCGGCGACTGAGACCGCTGACGATGCTGGGGGGCGGACAAAGCGAAATGTGCCGGGTTTGCCGAGCTGCTCGCCGAGGCGGAGCGAAGCGGCGACAACGCCAATGGGAATCCTGGGGAACTGCCCTTTCGTCGCAGATTTCCTCGCCAGACAGCGCGAGGGCGGGGCTGAATCCTCCGCGACCATCGCGTCCATGAGATAAGCGAAACATTTCGCAAGTTCAGATGACATCTTGCTGGCAAGTTCGAGTCCACGTTCCTTGGCGCTTGATCCGCCTGCCGCGATTCCCTGTGTCCTTCTTTATGCTGCCGCGAATGCCTCTGGTAGAGTCATCACGAATGCTCGGATCTCATCTCGCACGCGCCGGTAGTGAGAAAGGGCTTCCTCTTCGCGCTGCGCGCCTCTGGCCAACGCCGGCGGATCGTCAAACCCCGCGTGGACCACCGTGGCCTTGCCCTTCAGCCACATCGGGCAGGTCTCGTGCGCGTGCCCGCACACCGTCACGACATAGTCGAAATCAACCGCGTCCAGTTCGTCCACCTTTTTCGATCGCTGGCGCGAGATGTCCACCCCTGCCTCGGCCATTACCTTGACGGCCCACGGATTGAGTCCGTGCATCTCGATCCCTGCGGAATACGCTTCGATGACGTCGCCCTTTAGTGCCCGTGCCCAACCTTCCGCCATTTGGCTCCGGCACGAGTTGCCTGTACACAGGAAGAGAACTTTCATCGCTTGCCCTTCTTGGCTGGTTTGCGTGCCTCGACATAGAGACTGGTCACATAGTCGCTCAGTTTCTGCCCCTTCGGCAGGAGCTTGATGATCCGACCGTACCACGGGTCTTTCCAGTCCTCCATGCTCTTGATGTAGTCGCGATTCGGCGTCAGAGAAACCTCGGCCAGGCCTGCCGCCCTAGCCATCCGGCGCGTCTCTCCCACCAGGACCGCGCCGGCCACGCAGCCCACGAGCGCGGTCACGGATTCCAGCACGCCCTTGGGGAGGGGTTTCAGCAAAGCCAGGTCCGACACTGCCACGCGCCCACCGGGTTTCAAAACCCGTGCGACCTCCCGCCAGACCTGAGGTTTGTCTGGGGAAAGGTTGATGACGCAGTTGGATATGACGACATCCACGCTGGTATCAGCCACGGGCAAGTGCTCGATCTCGCCCAGTCGGAACTCGACGTTCCCCAGTTTCGTATCCTTCCTGAAGACCTCCGCGTTCTTCCTCGCCTTGCTCAGCATCTCCGGCGTCATGTCAACGCCGATGGCGCACCCCTTGCGCCCGACCTTCTGGGCCACGAGGAAGACATCGAATCCGCCGCCGCTGCCCAAGTCGAGCACGACCTCGCCCGGCCTGAGCGCAGCGATGGCGCCCGGATTCCCGCACGAAAGCCCCATGTTGGCGCCTTCTGGCAGCGTTGCCAGTTCCGCCTCGGAATAGCCCACCGCCTTGGCCATGCCCGCAGCGTCTCCGCTTCCGCAGCAACTCTTCGCCGGTCCGCAGCACGACCCCCCGCCCGCGGCGATGGCCGCATACCCCTTGCGCACGGTTTCATGCACGTTCTTATCCGTCTTCATCATCATCGGTTCTCCTTCTGTAGCATCAAATAGCCTTCACATCTTGGGCAAACCAACGCCGGCGGAAATACAACGACCGCGAACAGCAATGCCACGAGGGTGAGCGGTGAGATCTTCGGGGTAAATCGCGAGTGGTACCACTCCTTGCCCTTCGCCTTAACCAGGACCAGCCGGGTCAGCATTCCGGCGATGAACGGATTACCCAGATCCCGATCCAGAAACGACAACCGTTTGGTGATCCCTTCGCGCATCCTCGTTATCTTTCCGCTAGTAAATCCGTTGACCGGCAGTCCCGGCTAACTGCGCTTGAGCATCGCCGCAATGTCTTCCATCCGGCAAAGCCGTTCTTGTTCCAGAAGTTCGCCAAAGTCTTGCGTGTCTCGAACGGATCGCAAGGTCTCCGCTATCGCCCGGACCGTGGCCAAAATGGCGACCGCCGGTAGACTCACTCTCGCGACGCCCGCGTCCTTCAACGCCTTCAGGGAAAGCGTACGCAGGTTGTAGGGCATCCCGGCGGCAATGCTTAGCGGGCCCTTGACCTCGCTCATCAGGAATCGCACTTCCTCCATAGTCGAAACAGCCACCACAAAGGCCAGGTCCGCGCCCGCATCCAGGTACGCGTTGGCCCTCTCGGCCGCCTCCTTCAGTCCCGCGGATCGGTCAGCCGCCGCCGCCAGGGCGTCCGTCCTTCCGTTGATGACAAGTTCGCCGTTCCCTGTACGATGGGCCGCCTCGCGCGCCGCTACCAGTTTCTCGATCATCGACTCGCGCGGGATAATCCGCTTCGGACCCGGCTGTCCCAAGACCTGATCCTCGATGTTGATCCCAGCCACGCCGGCCTCACTGAAGACCCGAATCGTCTCCTCGACTTCCTTCGGCCCCCCGAACCCATCCTCGCCGTCGGCCATCACCGGAACAGCCACAGCCCCAACAATGGCCTTTGTTGCCTCCAGATTCGCATCCCGCCCGAGGTCGACCTCCGTGGGCCGTACGGACGCCACGGACATGCTGAACCCGGAGCACTGCACCGCCGGGAACCCCAGATGCTGGATGATTCGGGCGCTAATGGGATCGAAGGCATCCGGCATCACCAGCGTCTCCTGCGCATGGATTAGTTCGCGCAGCCGACGACTCTTCTCAACCGTGTTCATGAGGCCGTCTCCTTTCATCCATCAGAACGTCCAGAGGAAATAGAAACCGACGCCGATCAACACCACCCCCGCCACCCCGCGGACAAACACCTCTGCACCTTTGAACTTGACGGAGGCCGTGGCGAACGAAACCCCCAGCATCAGCGCCCCCAGCGGGAGGGAGAACCCCAGCGCATAGGCCACCAGAATCCCGAACATCCAGAGCGTGAACCCCTGCAACATGGCCGCGCCCAGGATGATGAAGATGCCGGGATTGCACGCCAGCGAACACACGCTGACTGCGCCGCCACCCACAAGACCGAACGCCAATGCCCCGAGCCACCCCCTTCTTGGCGCCTCCACCCGGACATTCCGGCCCGCTCCGAACAGGTTGAAGGGCAGCAACCCCAGCGTTCCCAACCCGACGACGATGGCGATCACGCCGGCGAACAGTTTCCAGTACCGCCCCAGCGTGCTCTGCGCCACCTGGCCGACCGCCGCCGCCACGCCCCCCAGGATCACCAACGCCAATGCGGCACCCAGGACGAACATGCCCGCCGAGTGCAACTTCGCCCGCGTGCCACGGTCTGTGCGGGTCCCGGCGTAGCCGACGACTACGCTCAACACCGGCAAGGTGCAACACGTGCTCACCACCGCGCTCAAGAGCCCGAGCAGAAATGCTAGGGGTATGGCAAAGGGCCCGGCGCTCGTCTGGTCAAACGCCGTGCCCACGCTCGCCAACATGGATCGAACCCAGTCCATAGGCGTTTCTCCGTCACTTGCAGCCGGAAGAACTGCAACCCGATCCGCAGCAACTCGAAGGCCTGGAGGCTTCCACATACGCCTTCAACAGACCATCTTGGGTGACTTCCTTGTCCTTAACCGCCGCCATTCCTCCGCCTTTGACCATCGTCAGGACCGCGGGCGCTCCCGCCTGTTGGGCAAGACCCGCGTATTCCTGCGCATCCCGGCTCAGGAGAAAAGTTCCCACCTTGGTCCCGCGCCCGGTGATCGTTGCTGCCGCCGCCGAGACCTCTTTCTGGATCGCCGCCGTCCGGTCGCTATCCATCGACGGCACAACCACGAACACCGCCTCGGTGTTGGTCGCAACCGTGTTCAGCTCCGTCAGGGCCTTCAACGGCACGCCCCATCCTGCTGCATCTGCCTGCGGCTTTGCCGCGTTCGTCATGGCCACCGCCGGGATTGCCGACGAGTAGTCCTGTTTCTTCTTCTGGCTGTCCGCCGCCTCCACACGTGAGACATGCGTCACCACCGTCGCAACCGCGGCTGCCGCCACGATGCCGCAAACCACCCATCTTGTGCGTAAACTGAACCCCGCACCTCGGCAATCGCACCCGGGACCGCACGTCCCCGACTCTTGTTCCTGATTCTCGTTCTGCTCGTTCATCGTCTGCTTCTCCTTTCGCGCCATTCAGGCGCCACAACTCTTTCCTTTTGACTTTCCACCGCTACTGGGCGCGTTGCCGTTGTCTTCGGCAAAGCCTCTCCGGATCGCAAGCCACGACGGAACGGAGCTTCTTCTTGTCCTGTTTCACCGTCTCGTCCTTCGCCAATGCATCGCCCAACCACTTCAGCGCGGGTCGAACAAAGGCCCCCGCCGTTCCCTCCGGCAACCGGTAGTACATCCACCGTCCATCCTTTTGGGAGTCCACCAGACCGGCGGCGTTCAGTAGGGAGAGGTGTTTCGAGACCGTGGAGGGCGCCAAGGCGAGCACCTCCATGATCTGGCACACGCACAACTCGCCCGGCCCCAGCATCATCAGGATCCGCACCCGTTGCAGATCGGCCAGCGCCTTGGTAATCCTCAGAGTCGCCTTCATCGTCTCTTCTTTCATGCTCGCCTCCCTGGCTGTGCCCACAGCAACAACGTCGAACTCAACACGACGGAGATGCACCCCGCCTCCTGAAAAAGCACGGCCACGACTGGGGTCAGCAGGCCAACCGTCCCCAGCACAAGGCCGATCGCGTTGTAGATGATCGACAAGAAGATGTTCAGTTTGATGCGCCGGAGCACCTTGCGGGACATCTCAATGAAGTCGGCGACACGCGTGAGATCGTCGTTCATCAGCGTCACGTCCGCCGCCTCGATCGCCACGTGCGTGCCCGTCGCCCCCATCACGATTCCAATGTCCGCCAGTGCCAGCGCCGGTGCGTCATTGATCCCATCGCCCACCATGGCGACGATCCGTCCCTGGCCCTTCAGTTCCTGGACCACTCGTTGCTTGTCTTCCGGCAGCAACCCGGCACGGAAACCATCGAGGTGACCTTGCGTGGCCACGGCCTGCGCGACCACAGCGTTGTCACCCGTGAGCATCGTGATCTGGCGCACGCCAAGCGCCTTCAGCCTGTCCACCGCCTGCGCTGTCTCGGGCCTTACCTCGTCGGCAACAGCCAATAGCCCCACTGCCACCTGTCCGTGGGCCACGAGGACTGCCGTCCGGCCGCGCTTGGCCTGCGCGTCGACCTCCGCCGCGAGACGGGACGGCACCTGTATTCCGCGATCCCGCAGGAATTCACCCTTGCCGACGACGATGCTCTCGCCGTCGCGACGGGCCGTGACGCCGAAGCCGACCTCGATCTTGAACTCCTCGGGGTCCGGCACCTCCATGGCTCGCCCCCGGGCGGCTGCCATCACAGCCTTCGCCAGCGGGTGCTCCGAGTATTTCTCTGCGATGGCGGCAAGCCGGATGACACCTTCCTCTGTCACGCCGTCGCTTCCCACCACCTCGACCACCTTCGGACGCCCGAAGGTGAGCGTGCCGGTTTTGTCCACCAGGAGCGTGTCGATCTTCCCCGCCAGTTCGAAGAAAACC
>Ga0182021_10010574_pt1 | contig 10936 bp, 4 predicted proteins | sample 612E3MmetaG_FD_120493 | JGI IMG/M metagenome (GOLD analysis project Ga0182021, IMG submission 120493) | Permafrost microbial communities from Stordalen Mire, Sweden - 612E3M metaG (Illumina Assembly) | ecosystem: Environmental > Terrestrial > Soil > Wetlands > Permafrost | place: Sweden...
ACCCGATCAGTTCCTTCATGCGCGCCCGCGATTCCAGGAAGAAAACGTGGATCCGTGGCTGATAGCGCGAAGCCGCGGCCAGGCGGAGAATGTGGGTTCGCGCCTGCTCCGCGCCCCGGCGGACGGCCAGCAGGTTGGGATCCCTCTCGATCTTCGGATCGAAGCAGAACTCGAAGTTCCCGCTGTGCTGGCACCGCCAAGTGAACCCGGGATGCTTCAGGTATTGCTCGATGGCGGAACGGTCTTCGCCCGCCTTGCCTGGCTGAGCGGCGGCCGCACACCCAGCGGCGATCAGGATGGCGGCAACAAGGAGTTCCGGCCTCATTAGGCTGTCACTGACAACGGTACCATGAACGCGGCAGACGGGCGCGGATTTGCAGCGCCATGGAACCCCGCCACGCAGCCGCGAATCAAGCCCCGCGCCCCCCCGAATCCAGCGTCTCCCGCACCAGCCGCGCCAGCCCCGAGGGCGAATAGGGCTTTTGCAGAAACGCCGTCCCGTGCTGCACCCCCTCCTTCAGAATCACGTCCTGCATGTGCCCGGACATGAACATGACTTTCATTGCCGGCCGCAGCTTGAGGGCTCCCTCGGCCAGTTCGCGCCCGCTCATCTCCGGCATGACTACATCGGTCGCCAGCAGATCGATGGCGCCCTCGTGGCTTTCGCACAGCGCCAGGCCTTCGCGTCCGTTGCGGGCCGTGAGAACCACGTAGCCCATCTTCTCCAGAATCCTTTGGGACAGCACGCGGACCGCGTCTTCGTCCTCCACCAGCAGCACGGTCTCCGAACCCTTGGGCGCTCCCGCAAGACCTCCGGCCGGCGCAGCGCCCAGGTCCACCCTCTCGACGATGGCCGGCAGAAAAACCGTGAAGACGGTCCCCCGCCCCGGTTCCGACTCGCACTCGATGGCGCCGCCGCTCTGTTCCACGATTCCCAGCACCGTGGCCAGCCCCAGGCCGGTTCCCTTCCCCGCCTCCTTGGTCGTGAAGAACGGCTCGAAGAGATGCGAGCGCAACTCCGCGTCCATTCCAATTCCCGTGTCGCGCACCGTCATCGTCACATAGCTGCCCGGCGGAAGGTCTATCCGCCGGCCGTCCGCTTCCGTCAACACCGCGTTGGCCGTGGCGATGGTCAGCGTGCCGCCCCCGGGCATGGCATCGCGCGCGTTCAAAGACAGGTTCATGATGGCGCGGCCGATCTCCCCCGGGTCGGCCCTCACCTGCCAAAGTCCCGGCTGGCCATCCACCACCACCTTGATCCGCTCGCCCACCAGGCGGCTCAGCATCCTGTCGAAGTCCGCGATGATGGCGTTCAGGTCCAGCACCTTCGGTTGCAGCACCTGGCGCCGGCTGAAGGCCAGCAACTGGTGCGTCAGCGAGGCCGCCTTCTCGCTGGCCGCCCTGATCTCAGCCACCTGCTGCAGGGCGCTCTCGTCCCCCCCCAGCCTCTCGTGCAGCAGGCTGGCGTAGCCGATGATGGCCGTCAGCAGGTTGTTGAAGTCGTGCGCGATGCCCCCGGCCAGCCGCCCTACGGCCTCCATCTTCTGCGATTGGCGAAGGTGCTCCTCGGTCCTGTGCAGCGCCTGCTGCGCCAGTTGCCGGTCCGTCACGTCGTCGATCGCCAGCAGGATCATCTTCAGATGGTTGATGTGGCAGCCGCCCAGCACCAGGTTCCTGCGCCCCACCCCCGGAAAATCCCGCTCGACTTCGAAATCCCCGAACGAGCGGCCGCCGTGCAGCAGCCCGTCCAGCGCATCCCGCAGGCCCGCAAAATTCCATCCGCCGCGCGACAGCGAATACACCACCCTCCCCTCGGCCTCCAGCGGCGACTCCTGAAACGTCCGGTAAAAGGCCCGGTTGGCCATCCTCACCCGCAAATCCGTGTCCAGCACCAGCAACGGCTGGCGTACCGTCTCCACGATCGACATGGCGAAATCGCGCGCCTGCGCCAGCGCCGCGTTCTTCGCCTGCAATTCGTCGTTGACCGTGATCAGCTCTTCGTTGGTGGATTGCAGCTCTTCCTTGGCGGTCTCCAGTTCCTCGTTCAGGCTCTGCAATTCCTCGTTGGCCGAGAGCGCCTCCTCGGTCACGTTCAGGCTTTCTTCCTTGGATGTCTGGTGCTCTTCGAGCGCCGAAAGAAACCGATCCCTGGCGTCGGCCAGTTGCCGCTTCAATAGCGAGATCTCGCGGTCGCGGATATCGCCCCCGAGGGGCGCTTCCACCGCCGCCTCGCGCCCGGCCGCCTCCGGCACCGGTTCGAAGAGCACCAGCACCGCCCGCTTGCGGCTGGCGTCCAGCGGCACCGCTTCCACGTTCAAACTGGCGGCGCCCCCGTCCCGTGCGTATGGCACGCCTTCCTGCCGCGCCGCCTCGCCGCTCGCGCGCGCCCGCCGGATCAGCTTCTCCACTTCCAGGAACAATCCCGCATCGGGAATCAGCTTCACCAGGTTGAAGCTCATCTTTCCCGCTGGCAGCGCCAGGTAGGGGCCGGCATTGCCCCGGATCTCGATCGCCTCCAGGTCATCGTCCACCACCACGCCGGCCGGGCTGTACTTCGACAGAAGCACGCGGTCGACTTCTTTCCGCACGTCCGCGTGGCCCCACGCCTCCGGAACCGGCTCCCCGCGAGCCCCGCCCGCCTGCGCTGCCTGGCGGGAAGCCCGCGCCGCCGCCGGAAACGGATACGCCCTTTTGGCCGTTCCGCGCCTGGCGTAGATCCTGTGCTCGCGATCCACCACCGAAAACAGATCGCCCGGCGCCGCCGCCTCCGATGCCCCCAACATCAGGAACCCTCCCGGCTTGAGCGCGTAGTGGAACATCGGAAAAACGTCCTTCTGCACCGCCCCCAGGTAGATCAGGACGTTACGGCAACTGATCAGTTCCAGCTTCGAAAACGGCGGATCGCCGATCAGGTTGTGCCTGGTGAAAACGCACATCTCGCGCAGGCTCTTGTCGATCTGGTAGCCGTCGCCGGTCTTCGTGAAACAGCGGTTGAGGCGCTCGCGCGTCAGGTCCGCCGCAATGTTCTCCCGGTACCTGCCGGCGCGGGCCTTCTCGATGGCCGCCGCGCTCAGATCGGAAGCGAAGATCTGCACCGGAAATGCGGCGCCGGTTTCGTTCAGGTATTCCTGCAAAGTTATGGCGATCGAGAATGCCTCTTCCCCCGTGGCGCAACCCGGCACCCACACGCGAATCGGCTCGCTCGCCGCCCTCCCTTCCAGAATCCGCGGGAAGACCGCCTTCTTCAGACACTCGAACGATTCCCGGTCGCGAAAGAAGCTGGTCACCCCGATCAGCAAATCCCGCTCCAGCGCCATCAACTCCCCGCGATCCGTCCCGATCCGCGCCGCGTACTCCGCCAGGCTGCCGATATTGCGCAGCGCCAGCCGTCGCAGAATCCGCCGCTTGATCATGTTCTCCCGGTAGAGGGAAAAGTCGATCCCGGTGGCCTCCCGCAGAATCGCCAGGATGGCGGCGAACCGCTCGACATCGGCCGCCACCGTCTCCCGCTCCTGAACGCTTTGCGAACTCGCGATATACGGGTGCCGGCCGATCCTCTCCAGCTCGGCGGCAATGCCCTCCGGCGGCAGAACGAAATCCACGCATCCCGTGGCCACCGCGGCCTGCGGCATCGAGCCGAACTTCGCGGTGGCCGGGTCCTGCGCGAACGTCACGCCGCCCGCCGCCTTGATGGCTTCCACGCCCGCCGCGCCGTCCGCGCCCGTGCCGGATAGAACCACCCCGATGGCCCCGCTTCCGCATTCCGCGGCCGCGCTCCGCAGAAAACCGTCGATGGGCATGTGCGTTCCCGGCGATTGCGTGCGCGGCGCCAGACGCAGCGCCCCCGCCCCCAGCGTCAGATCCACGTTTGCCGGTATCACATACACATGGTTGGCTTCCACCGCCACGCCTTCGGCCGCCTCGCTCACCGGCATGGGGGTGGCTCGCGTCAGTATGTCGGTCAGCATGCTGCGATGAGTCGGGTCCAGATGCTGAATGAAGACGATGGCGAAGCCAGTGTCGGCGGGCAGATCCGCGAGAAGTGTCTTGAAGACTTCCAGGCCTCCCGCGGAAGCGCCGATGCCTACCACCGGAACCGCTGTCCCGGCACCGCCGGACGCTTGCGTCTCATCCATGAACGCCCCCAGTCCACCGCGCAAAACTATTCTATCTATTCTAACTCATCCCGCCCCGCCCACGCCCATGGTCCCGCAAAATCCAGTTACCCACCACTACCGCGCACCCCAGCATCGCCACGCGGACATACACCGCCCCATGCATCGGCGGATCCCCCGCCACCTGACGCAGTAGGCCGAACCCCGCGCTGGTGGCGCAAAATCCGAAATACAGCCGCTCGGCCGCATGCCGCGACGCCACCCCCAGCGCCACCAGCGCCGCGGTGACCGAAAGATACACCGCCGCCAGCACCCACGACCCCGCCGGCGACCCCGTCCCCAGCGGCCGCACCACCGTCACCAAACCGGTCAGCGCCACCGCCCAGAACGCCACCGTGTGCGCGAGCGCGATGATGGCCCGCTTCCGATTGGTGAGAACCACGTAGCGCTTCACGGAAATTCCAATCCCGTACGCCAGTGTACCCAACCGCACACCTGTGGGGCAGGTTTTCAACCTGCGGCGGGTTTGCAACCCGCCTGCCGGAATCGCCCCAAACCCCGCCCAACCGCCCGTAATCCGTCCGTAAGGCCGCAGCCTCCGGAGCCGCGACCGTTAGGGAGCGGTTGCACCAGCCCGGTGCGGGGCCGCAGGCGGCGCACGCATTGTTGGCCGGGCGGTTCATTGTGGGGCGGAGCGCTTATGGACGGACTACGGACCGCCCCCCGCCGCTATCCGCCGCGCAATCCCACCCTGCTACCATGGCTTACTAAACCCCATGCTCACCCGCCCGCTCCCCTACGCCGCGACCATCGGGTGCAGTTCCGCGCTGTTATTCGTCGTCCAGCCCATCATGGCCAAGGCCATCCTTCCGCGCTTTGGCGGGTCGGCTGGCGTGTGGGTCGCCTGCATGTTGTTTTTCCAGGTGACGCTGCTCGCGGGATACCTGTACTCGTTCTGCATCACGCGCTACCTGGGCGCGGGCGCGCGCACCATGCTGCATATCGCGCTGGTGCTCGCAAGCCTGGCAGTGCTGCCGCTGCGCCCGCGGACGGAGGCGGCGACGGGCCATCCCACGCTCGGCATCCTCCTGCTGCTGGCCGCCTCGGTAGGCCTGCCGTTCTTCGTCCTCTCTACCACCGGCCCGCTGGTGCAATGGTGGTACGCCGGGCGGCGGCAATTCCCGTACCGGCTGTTCGCCCTCTCGAATGCCGCCAGCCTGGCGGCGCTCCTGGCATACCCGGTCGCGGTCGAACCGGCGATCCCTCTCGGCGTGCAACTGCGCTTGTGGACCGGCGGCTACCTGGTGCTGGCGGCGCTCGTGGTGCTGGGCGCCATCGCCAACCACTCGTGGAGCGGCGGCGGCGAGCCGGAGGCCGCGGATGCGGCCAGCGCGCCCAACGCCGCCCACCCGCCCGGCGCGCCCGGCGCCGCGGACCCATCCGCCGCGGCGAACCCTCCCACCCGTCCCCTGCTGTGGCTGGCCCTGGCCGCCTGCGCCTCCACCCTGTGGCTGGCCACCTCGAATTACCTCAGCCAGAACGTGGCCGCCATCCCCTTCCTCTGGGTGCTCCCCATGGGGATCTACCTGCTCACCTTCATCCTGTGTTTCGAGTGGGAGGGCTGCTACCGCCCGGCCTGGTTCCGCTGGCTGCTGCCGCTCGCCTGGCTGGCGGTGGGCTCGCGCATCGGCATCGCCGGCTCGGCCGCCAACCCGCGGCTCGACCTGCCCATTCTTCTGGCGGGGCTGTTCGTCTGCTGCATGTTCTGCCACGGCGAGCTGGCCCGCACCAAGCCCGCGCCGCGGCACGGGCTGGCGTTCTTCTATCTTATGGTGGCGGCCGGCGGCGCGCTCGGCGGCGTGTTCGTCGCCCTCGGCGCGCCCAGCGTGTTCCGCACGTTCCTGGAGCTTCCCATCGGCATTGTGGCGTCGGTGTTCCTGGCCCTGGTCCTGTTGTGGGGAGTCCCGCCGGGGCGGCGCCTGCTCCGCCTGGCAGTATTTGCCGCGGCCGCGTTTGTGTTCGCTTCCACGTTCTCGGGCGGCGATACCAACCTGCTCCGCGAGCGCAATTTCTACGGAACGCTGCGCGTCACCGATAGCGGCGAAGGAGACCGCGCGGTACGCAAACTCTTCAGCGGCAGGACCGTACACGGCGTCGAATTCCTCTCGCCCGCCCGCCGCCGGCAGCCCACCGCTTACTACGGCGAGCGCAGCGGGGCCGGCCTCGCCCTCGCCGCATCGCCCATCCCCAACCGCCGCGTGGCCATCGTCGGGCTGGGTGCCGGCACCCTGGCCGCCTACGGGCGCCAGGGCGACGTCTTCCGCTTCTATGAAATCGATCCGGCGGTCATCCGCGCCGCCTCCCGGTACTTCCACTTCCTGGCGGACTCGGAGGCGGCCACCGACGTGGTCGAGGGCGACGGCCGCCTCGAACTCGAACGCGGACCGCCCGCCAGCTTCGACGCCATCGTGCTGGACGCCTTCAGCGACGATGCCATCCCGGTTCACCTCCTGACCCGCGAGGCATTCGAGCTGTACTTCTCGCGCCTGCGCCCCGGCGGCCCCCTGCTGATCCACCTGACCAACCGCTACCTGGACCTGAACCCCGTAGTGGAAGCGCTGGCCGCTGCCCTCCACAAAGGCGTGACGCGCATCCACAGCGCCCGCGACGCGGACTCCGAAACGCTGTCGGCGGACTGGGCGGTGGTGTCGCCCCACGGCGAAGCGGAACCGCCGCCGCGGCGCTCCCAGCGCCTGTGGACCGACGATTTCAGCAACCTGTTCCAGGCGTGGAGGTAGGAGGACCGCCGGCCCCGCTACTGTCCGACTTCGGACGCCCGGTCTCGAAACGGGACACCTGGGCAACCCGTCGTCCCGGCGAGAGTCCGCGAAAACGCGGGGACTGACGACTCCGTCCCAAGGCGCCCACCGTCTACCGCAAAAGCACAGGGTCCCTCCGCGCCGCGTGGACGGAGCCGTCTGTCCCCGATGTTTTCGCCCCCGGAGCGTACACCCGCGTTCGGCCCCCGGATTGCTCCCATGAGAAACTTGAACCGCGAGGCCTACATGCCGACACTCATGCGCCGCACCCGGCGCGCACTCTTCATCATCGCCCTGCCGTGGCTCCTGGGCGCGCAGACCACCCACATCGCGGTCCTGCCGCCGCCATCCGCGCCGCTGGGCTTTCTCACCGCCCGCTACAAGCCGCGCGTGGTGCCCGCGGTCAACCTCGAGAACTCCGGCCGCCTGGCCTCGCTGGTCCGCTCCGGCACGCTGTACCTTTCGGCGCAGGACGCCATCGCCTTGACCCTCGAAAACAACATCGATATCGAAATGCAGCGCTACGGCCCGCTGATGGCTCGCGAGGACATCCGCCGTGCCGCGGTCGGCGGCGCCCTTCGCTCGCCCACCACCCCCATCGCCCCCGGACCGCAGAGCGTGAGCCTGGCGGGCATCAACGTCAGCGGCAGCATGGCGTCGGGCGCGGGCGTCGGCTCGGGCGGAGGCGTCACCGGCCTGCTCGGCTCCTTCGTGCCGCAGACCGACCCCGTCCTGTCCCTCTCCGCCAGCCTGGGCCACAGCACCACGCCCGAAAGCAATATCGTCGTGGACCAGACCAATTTCCTGGTCGAGGGCGAGCGCGCATTCAGTTTCGGCTACAGCCAGCAGTTCATGTCCGGCGCCGCCTTCGACGTATATTTTTCGGCGTGGCGCGGCACCACCAATAGCCCCAGTGCGCTGCTCAACCCGGTCAATAGCGGCACGCTCGGCATGAGCGTCTCGCAGAATCTCCTGCAGGGGTTCGGAACGGCGGTCAACACGCGCTACATCCGCATCGCGCGCAACAACGCCAAGGTGACGGACTTGCAGCTCAAGCAGCAGGTGGTCACCACCGTCTCCGCGGTGCTCAACCTCTACTGGGACCTGGTGGCGTTCCACGAGGACGTCCGCCTCAAGCAACAGGCGCTCGAAGCGGCCCGCAAGCTGTACGAAGACAACCGCAAGACGGTCGAGGCGGGCGGCGCGGCGGCCATCGAAATCACCCGCGCGCAAGCCGAGATCCCCGCGCGCGAGCAGGATGTGCTGATCGCCCAGACCAACGTGCTGCAACAGGAGATCGTGCTCAAGAACGCGCTCAGCCGCCGCGGCATCGAGGACCCCCTGATCGCCGACGTCCCCATCGTGCCGCTCGACCGCATCGAAGTGCCCGATACCGAGGAGCTGCCGCCGGTAGCCGATCTCCTGGCGCAGGCCCTGGCCGCACGGCCCGACCTGCAACAGAACCGCATCAACTGGGAGAGCCAGAGCCTGGTCCTCAGGGGCGACAAGAGCGCGCTCAAGCCGTCCTTGCAGGCCTTCGCTTCCTTCGCCAACCACGGCAAGGCTGGCGTCCCCAACCCGGGCAACGTAGGTTACCGCTACGGGGTTCCCGACCCCTTCTTCCTCGGCGGCAACGGCTCCATGCTGGGACAGCTCTTGCGCCGCAATTTCCCCGACTACGCCGCCGGCGTTTCGCTCACCATCCCCATCCGCAACCGCGCCGCCCAGGCCGACTACGCGGTGGATCAACTGCAGGCGCGCCAGCAGGAACTGCAACTCGAGAAGAGCGTCGCCCAGGTGGGCGTGGACGTGCGCAACGCGGTCATCGGACTGCGCCAGGCCCATGTCCGCTATGAAACCGCCCGCCGCACCAAGCAACTGGCGGACGAGACGCTCGCCGCCGAGCGGAAGAAGTACGAATATGGCAAGAGCACCAACGCCCTGGTGATCCAGGCGCAGCGCGACGTGGTGGCCGCGGAGAGCGAAGAGGTGCAGGCCATGGCCAACTACACCCACAACCGCATCGCCTTCGAAGGCGCCCTGGGCGCCACCCTCGACCGCTACCACATCGAATTGGACGAGGCCGCCAGCGGCCGCGTCGCCCGCCAGAGCGCGCTGCCCGAGCGGATCGCCGGAGGCCGCCCATGACCGCGGCCTTGTGGGGCAGGATTGCATCCTGCGGCGGGTTTGTAACCCGCCCAATGCCGGACGCGCCACCGCCCTCCCCAGCGAAGCGCCGCACCCGCCGGCTGCCCTCCGCCATCGCCCGCGCCACATTCCTCATGCCCCTCCTGGCGTTCGCCGCCCCTGCCCAGTCCCCCCTGTCCATCGCCCCCGTCAAGCCCCAGGGCACACCCTTCTTCCGCTCTTACAAGCCCGTAACCGTGCCGCCGCTGCGCGCTTCCGGCCCCGCTCGCCTGCGCGGCATGATCCGCTCCGGCACGCTCTACCTGAGCGTGCGCGACGCGCTCGAACTGGCCATCGCAAGCAGTCTGGACCTGGAGCTCGCGCGCTACGACCTGGCCCGCGCTCCGTGGGACATCCAGCGCGCCGAATCCGGCGGCGCGTTGCGCGGCGTCACCACCGGCGGCGGCAGTTCCATCCGGCTCGGCGGCGGCCAAGGCGTGGCCGGCAGCCAGGGCGGCGGGAGCGGCAGCTCGGGCGGCAGCGGGACTTCCTCCCTGGCCGGCGCCGCGCTGATTCAGCAGATCGGCCCGGTGACTCCGCAACTCGATCCCATCGAGAGCTTCAGCGCCGGCATGGGTCATAAAACCTCCATCCAGACCCAGCTCGTGCAAAGCGGCAACGACTACTTCGCGTACTCCGGCCGTTCGTACACCGATCAGGTGTCGCAGGGCCTGCTTTCTGGCGGAACCGTGCGGTACAACTACCAGGGTTCCTACCTTAACGAAGGCGTTCCGTTAGACGTGTTGAACCCGACCTCGTATATCGACATGGGATTCTCGATCTCGCACAACCTGCTGTACGGTTACGGGGTGAAAATCAACGACCGCTACATCCGCCTGGCGCGGAAGAACGCTTCCATCGGCGATCTGGCGTTCCGGTTGCGCGCCGCGAACCTGGTTTCGAGCGTCCTGAATCTCTACTGGGACCTCTCTGTGGCGGCCGGCGACCTGCAGTACAAGCAGCGCAACCGCGACCTGGCGCAGGAGTTGCTGTCCAACACCAAACTGCAGATCGCCGCGGGCGCCATCCCGGCCATCGACCAGGTCCGCGCCCAGTCGAACCTGGCCATGCAGGAGCACGCGCTGGCGCTGGCGCAAAACTTCGCGATGCAGCGCGAGACCGCCCTCAAGGACGCGCTGAGCTGGCACGGCCGCCCGGACCCGGAACTGGACGCGGCTCATATAGTAACCCTGGACCCGCTCCGGGCGCCGGACCTGGGCCAACTGCCGCCGCTCGGCGCCCTGATCGAGACCGCCCGTAAGAACCGTCCGGAGTCGGCTGTGGCGCGCCAGCAGGAGGAGATCGCGGCCATCCGCGCTTACGGCACGGCCAATGGAGTGCTGCCCAGCCTGCAGGTCCGCGCCGCGGCCAGCAACACGGGCCAGGCCGGCGCGCCGGTTCCGGGCGCACCCGCCAACGCTTTCTTCGTGGGCGGCGCCGCGACGGCGCTCGATCAGGTATTCCGCCGGAACTTCCCCAACGAGAGCTCTGGCGTCAGCTTCAGCGCCAGGACCTGGAACTCCCAGGCCCAGGCCGATACCGCCATCGACGAGTTGACGCGCCGCCAATCGCAACTGGCCAGGCAGAAGAACTCGGGCGACCTGGCGCGAGACGTCGCGCTCGAACGGCTGGCGCTCGAAACCGCCGCCGCGCGCTTCCGCTCGGCCCAGGAAACCCGGCGGTTGGTCGAGCGGCTGCTGATCGCCGAGGAGGAGAAATGGCAAGCCGGGACATCCACTCTGGCGGCGGTGGTGATGGCGCGCCGCGAGGTGGCCGACTCCCAGTCCCGCGAGCTGGCCGCCGCGGCGGCCCTGG
>Ga0182021_10010575_pt1 | contig 10935 bp, 8 predicted proteins | sample 612E3MmetaG_FD_120493 | JGI IMG/M metagenome (GOLD analysis project Ga0182021, IMG submission 120493) | Permafrost microbial communities from Stordalen Mire, Sweden - 612E3M metaG (Illumina Assembly) | ecosystem: Environmental > Terrestrial > Soil > Wetlands > Permafrost | place: Sweden...
CCAGCTGGATGAGCGCCATCGCCGGAGCAAGGAAGCGGCGGTTCATCAGGCCGATGACGACGATGAGGGCGGTGATCGCGATTTCCGAGGCGAGGATCGCGTAGCCCGGGGTAATGCCGTTCGGGAGTCCGAAGAAGACGCCGTCACCGTTGCCGAAGGTCGCGACCGCGGCGATCGAAGCCACGATGATGACCGCGCTCGAGGCGAGGACGATCGGGTTGCGTACCGATGCTCGAGTGACCAGCAGCAACACGGCGCCGATTACGAGCGGGAAGGCGATCAGAAAAGCGATGAGAGAGCTCACGATCAATGGGCTCCCGGCAGCAGGTGGTCGATTTCGTAGAGGAGGACGTCCGCGGAGACCGGCTTCTCCAGGTAGCGCTGGACCGGCAGCCAGCCATCGCGATCCTGCGCAGATCGCTCACGGGAAGTGAGGTGCTCATCGGCGCGCGTCAGCATGATCAGCGGCAGGGTGGGGAAGTCCTTAGCCAGGGATCTCGCCAGATCGAAGCCGGCATAGGCCCCATCCAGCATCCCCTCGAGAACCACCACGTCCGGCCGACGCTTGCGGACCGCGTCGAGCGCCTCAGCCTCGGTCGAGGCCAGCACGACCGAATGCCCGTCTGCGGTGAGCGCGGCCGCGTTGCGGGCCACGAGCCCCGCGTCATCGTCCACCAGTAGGATCTCAGTCATCCCGTTCCACTCCCGAAGCGGCGCGCCGCGCTTCCGCGGCAATCCCGGGTCCATTTCATACAATGAAGGACCCACACAATATAATAGCTACTCCGAGGCGGACACACTCTCCGATTCGGCACGAATTCGCGGGCCCTTCGGCCCCTGAATGGCCGGTCAACTTGTGGGTTGCGCCCTCTCACGTCACCTGGACTAGGCTTCGCTCCATGCATGAGTTCTCGATCGCCGAGTCTATCGCGACGCAGGTTTGTCGTTATGCGCCCGCTACCGGACGCGTCTGCTCGGTCGAGATCCGGGTCGGCGCCTTGCGCGGCCTGGAACCGTCGTCGCTGGAAATGTGCTGGCAGGCCGTGATTCACGACTCGCCGCTGGCCGGATCTGAGCTGCTCGTGGATCTGCTCCCCTGGACCATTGCGTGCCCCGCATGCGGGCAGACCTGGACGAGCCCGGTTCCGTTCGTTGCCTGTTCCTGCGGGGAGCCAAGACCGAACCCAACGGCGAGCGACGAGCTTGATCTCGTCTCCATCACCATCGAAGACGAAATGGAGGCGTAAGTGATGAATCCGCCTGTGCGAACTATCCAGCTGCCCCTCAACGCCCGCGTGCTGGAGGCGAACGATCGGATCGCGGCGGAGAATCGCGCCGAATTTGAGCGACGCAAGATTCTGGCAATCAACCTGATCGGGGCGCCAGGATGTGGCAAGACCGCTTTGCTCGAGGCGACACTGCGTGCACTGAGCGGAGGCCGGCGTCCGGCCGTCCTGGTGGGTGATCTGACCACGCGCCGCGACGGCGATCGACTCGAGCGCTGGTGCGACCAGGTCGTCCAGATCTCGACCGGCCAGGGATGCCACCTCGAGGCGCACCAGGTTCGCGACGCGCTCGGGCAGATAGATCTCAGCCGGGTCGACTACCTGTTCATCGAGAATGTCGGGAACCTCATCTGCCCCGTGGGCTTCGATCTCGGTCAGGCTGTCACGGTGGGCCTGTTCAGCCTGACCGAGGGCGATGACAAGGCCGCCAAGCATCCATATCTGGTGGAGTCCGCGGACCTCCTGCTCCTGAACAAGGTCGACCTGCTGCCCCACCTGTCGTTCGATCGGGCCGGCTTCGCTGCGGACGTCCGCCTCCTCAACCCAGAAGTACCCGTGCTGGATGTCTCGGCGACAACCGGCGAGGGACTCGATGCCTGGCTCTCGTGGCTCGAACGCCGGGCCGTGGGGGGGGCGTAGCCGAGTCGGTCAGGCGTCGACGATGGAGAGGCACACCAGGGTCTGGTTGAGCAACTGGTAGGCGATCTCTCCGAACGTCATCGGTCCGGTCACGTGACCGATCGGCTCACCCTCAAGCGCTCCGTACACGTAGTTCAAGATGCAGTTACAGGCGAATGCGGCGTCGCTGTGCGACTCGCCCACTGCTTCGCGAAACGCCCTGGCATAGTCGCTGACGGGGGCCGCGATCCGGTACTCGATGCCACGGAACACCGGCGCGTACAGATTTACGATGCCGGCGGCGGGATCGACCGACTGGAAGCTCGTGTTGACCTGTGCGCCGGCGTAGTCGGCCACGAGTGGGAGACGCGTATCGACGGCCGTCTTGACGAGGTAGCGGGCGAAGTTGCGCAGCTTCCCGTTGACCCTGCAGTCGGTGACCGTCAGGCCTTCATCTCGGAACGTGATGATGTCGCCGGGGCCCCCGCGGAACAGGTTGGTGATGCTGACCTGCGCGGTGCGACCTTCCGGCAGGCTGGCATGGAGCACCGTCGCTCGTTCAGCCTCTCGGTGCCCCGTCCGCCCATCGAAGGTGTACGGCGCCACGGCGCCGAGGTCTCCCAGCGATACGCCCGAGATCCAGCCGACGATTGGCGTCCGGAAGAGGCCGGGGTAGTACGGGGCTCGCGCCGCGTACTCCAAGTGGGCGGGGCTGCCTGCCGGCATGACGACGACCGAGAACCCGTTGTCGGGTGCATCGGTGACGACCCGAGCGAGTTCATGAGCGTCGTACGATCGAATCGCGATGTCGGCCGGGTCGACAGGGAGCTCCGTCACGAGGACGCGATCGGTCGACTCGCAACTGCACTCCGGAGTCATGAAGTAGCGCATCGTGCCGCCGATCCAGTTACCCGGGGGCAGGCGGCCGAGGAGCTCCTCCGTGCCGGCGACGACCGCGACGGCTCCCGAGGCCAGCAGTTCGCTGGCGCGCTCGACGGTGAACAACCCCTTGACGAGCATGATCCCCTCTAGCCGAAGATCTGAGACAACTCGGTCGCCGACACCGACTCGTATTTGACGAAGAAGCCCCTGAGCTCGCGAACCCAGCGCTCGACGTTGGGCGATGAAGGATCGTCGCGGACGCAGCGCACGACATGCGTGAACAGCATCTGGCACGCCAGCGAAGTGGGCTCGAACGCGATCGTGCCCCGGGCGAAGTCCAGCCAACGCGGGTCCTCTACGGGTGGGATCTCGAGCGCCGCGTCACCAGTCGCGGTGCGAAGGCTGAGGTCCACCGCAAGCGAGCGCTCCTCCGACGATCCCGCTCCGAATTCGGCCGTACGATCGTGGAGCGTCAGCTCGAGAGTGCCGTCGAGGACGCGGACCCTGGCCTCCTGGCCGCCCTGGAGCACCATCGACGTACGCAAGCCGGGCCTGGACACTCTCGCGGATAGGGCTGAGTCGCCGTCCATGGCCTCGGGCGCCGCCCAGCCCTTGATCACATCTCCAGGAGCCGATCTCAGCGTTGCGACCAGCGAATCTTGGCCGCCGGAGGCGTCGATCGCGTCGGCCACGAGCTCGGGTAGCGACACGCCGAGCGCTTCGGCGATGCTGCCAAGGGTGTTAATTGATGGGTTGCCCCGGCCCCGTTCGATCAGACTGAGGAGACCGGCGCTGACTCCGGACCTCTGCGAGAGTTGCGCCAGGGTGTAGCGCCCTGTGCGCGCCCGGCGCACGGCCAAGCCGAGCGCTACGCTCGGCCGCGGCGAAGGCGCGCGTCCAACCGTCGCCTGATTCGCCGGGGCGGGTGCTTCGTCGACATTCATTCTATTGTCGATAGTACCCGAGTATCAGACTCGCTGTCGAACCCATCCCGCCCGCCGGAGCACACGCTTCGGACCGCGGCGCTGGAGCCCGTCGGCTGCGGGCCGGACCCTCATGAATCCGCCTCGACGGGCTGCTCGACTTCGCTGCAAGTGGCGAGCGAATGGGCATCCGGCTGAGCCTGTTGCAGAAGCCCACGGCGCGGCCGTCCGAGTCAGCGAGCCTGCGGCAACTCGATCCGGATCCTGGCGTCGACGACGACGACACCCCGCTCCAGCACGATCAGTGGGCTGCAGTCCATCTCCACAATCTCCGGATGGGCCTCTACCATCGCGCTGACTCGCAGCAGAGTCTCCTCGAGAGCGGCCACGTCCACACGGGCGGCGTTGCGGTAGCCATCCAGCAGCGGGAACGTTGCCAGCGACCGAATCATCTCGCCGGCGTCACGATCGGTCAGTGGGGTGATCCGCACCGCGACGTCCCGGACCAGCTCAACGTCCGCACCGCTGGGCCCACACGCGATGACCGGCCCAAAGAGCCGGTCGTGCACCACTCCGACGAGCATCTCCACGCCGCCCGCCACCATTCGCTGCACGAAGTAGCGCTCGACGGCGTGGCCGGCGGCCGCGAGCGTCGCCGTCATCTGCACCGCCGCTGCCTCGACGGCGGCAGCTCCTTCGAGCGATAGCGCCACGGCGCCGGCCTCGGCCTTGTGGACGATGCCGGCGGCCACTGCCTTGAGGGCGACGGGCCCGCCGATCTCAGCAGCGGCGCGGCCCGCTTCCTGTGGCGTCTCGGCCAGCCGCCCCGGCGCCGTCGCAATGCCGTAGCACTCCAGCACTCGGGCCACTTCGTCTGGTCGCAGCCAGCGCGAGCGGCCATCGTCGGCTGGCGCCGGCAACGATGAGCCCGCCAGGGTTCCGCCCGGCGTCGGGGTGCCGGGTTTGATCTCCGCGAGCGCGGCGGCGAGGACGGCGGCTGCTCCATCCTCACGCAGGTCGTCGAAGTGGGGGATGCTCCCGAGCGGCGTCGACAGCCACTCCGCGTAGCGGACAACATGGGCAAGTGCCCTCGACGCCTCCTCCGGATAGCTGTAGGCGGGCACCTTGATCGGGCCGACCCGTAACTCCGCCGGCCCGCCCTCCGCCGACATGAACACCGTCAGCACGGGGATCTTCCGCGGCAATTCGAGCACGGCGTCGCGGATCGCGACCGCGACATCTTCGGTCTTCGTGACGAGCGGAGGGACGAACAGGACGATGATCGCGTCGATGCCATCCCAACCGGCCAGGACCCCGATGGCTCGTCTGAACGACTCGGGCGACCCTTCGATGGTGTCGACTGGATTGGCGAGCGCTGCCTCGGGCGGCAGGAATTCGGCGAGGGCAGTTTGGATCTCGGCCGGCAGGGTCGGCACCGTCAGACCGTCGGCGTCGCACGCGTCCGCGGCCAGGATGCCGGGCCCTCCGCCGTTGGTGAGGATGGCGACGCGGCGCCCGGCGGGGAGTGGCTGGTTTGCGAGCAGCGACGCGACGTCGAAGAATTCGCCCAGAGTGTCCGTGCGGACGACGCCGGCCTGGTGGAAGAGCGCGTCGACGGTGACGTCCGACGCTCCGATCAACGCCCCCGTGTGGGATGACGTCGCCCTCGCCCCGGCCGCCGACCTGCCGCTCTTCACCGCGATGATCGGCTTGCTCCGCCCGACCCGGCGCGCGATCCGGGCGAACTTGCGTGGGTTGCCGACCGACTCGAGGTAGAGGGCTATGACCGACGTTGCGGGATCGTCTTCCCAGAACTGCAAAAAGTCGTTGCCCGAAAGGTCCGCCTTGTTGCCGATCGAGATGAAGCTGGAAAGGCCGAGCCCAAGTCGATTGGCGTGCCCGATGATGGCCAGGCCGAGGGCTCCGCTCTGGGAAAAGAAGCTGACCTTGCCCCCGGTAGGTGCCGTGGGCGAATAGGTCGCGTTCATCTGCACATCGGGCTCGAGGTTGATGACGCCCATGCAGTTCGGTCCGACCAGCCGTATGCCGGCCTGGCGGCACACGGTGAGCAGCGCCCGCTGCCGGTCCTGCCCCTGCCCGCCGATCTCGGCGAAACCGGGTGAGATGACAACCACCGTCTTGACGCCTTTGTCAGCGCACTCGCGCAAGGTATCCACAGCGCACTCGGCAGGGAGGACGATCACGGCGAGATCGACCGGACCCGGAATGTCCCGGATCGAGCGATAGGCCGCCACCGACTGGACGACGTCGGCGTTCGGGTTGACCGGGTAGACGGGTCCGGTGAAGCCGCCGCTCAGCAGGTTGTGAAATAGTTCTCCGCCGATCGTCCCGCGGCGACGCGACGCGCCGATCACCGCGATGGTGGAGGGCTTCAGCAAAGCGCGAACCGCCGCGGCCGCCGCGATCTGCTCGCGGCGCTCGAACCGCTCGCGCGCCGGGCCATCGAGCGCCGTGGCGAACTCAATGGACACGGATCCCGGTTCTGCGCGCACGTGCGTCGGGAAACCGCTCTCGCGGAAGACCTGGAACATGCGCCCGTTTTCGGGGAGGACTTCCGCGCAGAAAGTGGAGATGCCCACCTCCTGCGCCCGCTCGGCGAGCTCCTCTAGCAGCAGCGTTGCTATGCCGCGCCCCTGGCAGTCATCCGCCACGATGAACGCGACCTCGGCCGAATCCGACCCGACGCAGTCGTAGCTGGCGTGGCCGATGATCCGATCGGCGATGCCGGTTTCGGCTATGAGCGAACAGTCGGCAGGGTCCGCCGGAACCGCCCATCGGTGCGCCAGGCCATCGAGGTCGGCAACCATTCCGCCGAACCGCATGCGGCGCGACTCCGGCGCGAGACCGGCAAGGAAGACCACGAGCGCGGGCTCATCCTCGGGCCGCGCCGGACGAACCCGAATCGACGAACCATCCCGGAGTATCGTGTCCCGCGCTCGGTCCTGCGACATTGCCGTGCTCATCGTTTCCCCTGTCATTCTCGGGACGAACGGTAGCCGCCGACGATCTCTCCAAGCAGTCGACCGACCGGGTCGCGTGGCCCGGCCACCTGCCCGATCGCTATAGTGTCACGACCACGGCTCGAGTTCGAGTCCCTGGTGGCGATCCACGTCGCATCGCCGATCCAGCCTGCTAGGAGCGCAGCCGAGCGCACGTGCAACATCCGGCCGCGGAGAGCGCCCAACCCCTCGTGGTCTACGGCGCGTCGTCCCTGCACTACGACTTTGGCGCTCATCATCCGATGACGCCGCGCCGGTTCGGTCCGGGAATCGACCTGCTGCGAGCCCTGGGGGCCGAGCGCTTCCTCGCGCCGCCGGAGGTCTCGGACGCCCAGCTCCACCGTGCCCATGAGCCGGAGTACGTCTCTATCGTGCGGATGTTGTCCGAGTACCCGGATGCCGGCCCCATGGCCGGCTTCGCATCGTCGGGCGACGACCCTGCCTTCTACGGAATGCACGAGGCAGCCGCCACGGTCGCCGGTGGCTCGGTCGGAGCGATGGACCGCATCCTGGCGGGGGAGGAAGTGCACGTCTTTCACCCCGGCGGCGGTCACCACCATGCCATGCCCGGTCGGGCCAGCGGCTTCTGCATCTACAACGACGTGGCGCTGGCCATCGGGCGGGCCCGTGATGCCGGCCATCGGGTCCTGTACGTCGGTCTGGACGTTCACCACGGCGACGGCGTCGAGGCGATCTTCTGGAACGATCCGGAGGTCCTGACGGTCTCGTTCCACGAGACCGGTCTTTCGCTCTTCCCCTGGACCGGCTTCGTCGACGACAGCGGCGGTCCCCAGGCGCAGGGAACCGCCGTCAACGTGCCCTTCGAATCTGGCACCTCCGATGCCTCATGGCTCGAAGCCCTCGAGATGATCGTCCCGGCTCTTGCGGCGGCGTACCGGCCCACAGTGCTGGTCACACAGCACGGCAGCGACAGCCACATGCTCGACCCTCTCGGGCATCTGCAGCTCAGCACAATCGCCATGTCACGCGCCGCCCGACTGCTCGACGGGCTCGCCCACGAGTATGCCGCCGGACGCTGGCTGGCGACCGGCGGCGGGGGATACGATCTATACCGCGTTGTCCCGCGGGCGTGGGGACTCGTCTGGCTGGCTCAGGCGCACCGAGACGTCCCGCCCGAGACGCCGGCCGAGTGGCGCTCAAGGTGGGCCGCGGAGGCCGCTCGACACCACCAGGGTCCGCCCCCGGACACGATGCTCGATCCGCCAGACCTGGTGCCAGTCGAGCCCCGTGAGGTCGCCGAGCACAACCTCACCGCCGCGCGAACTGCGCTCCGCCGCGCGCTCGGTGCCCTCGAACGGCAGACCGCGGGCTAGAGGGCCCTCTGACCGCCGCCCACTGGGCACCTCGTCGCATCCGATGCCATGGCTGCGCGATTCTTGACATGAGCAACTGACGGGCTAGTCTTTCGATGTCGCGCTCGCCGGTGCCAGCGTCCTAGGTGGTCCTTGCAAAGCGCAGCGATTCCTGCAGCGTATCCGTGTAGTCGGAGGCTATTGCATGAGCGCGATTCCGCCCGAGGTCGAGGCGCCTTTCTCCGATGAGCGGGAGTATGCCCCGCCACCCGAGTTCGCCGCGCACGCCAACGCAACCCCCGAGTTGTATGAGCGAGCCGAGGGGGACTTCGAAGCTTTCTGGGCCGCGGAGGCCGAGCGGCGGCTCAGCTGGACACAAACGTGGGACACGGTCCTCGAGTGGGACCTGCCGAACGCCAGGTGGTTCCTCGGGGGCCAGCTCAACGCGGCATACAACTGCGTCGACCGCCACGTGGAGCGCGGGGCCGGGGCGAAGGTCGCGTACTTCTGGGAGGGAGAGCCCGGCGACACGCGGACCATCACGTACGCGGATCTGCAGCGTGAGGTGAACAAGTGCGCCAACGCCCTCAAGGCGCTCGGCGTGGAGACGGGCGATCGGGTCGGCATCTACATGCCGATGATCCCCGAGCTGCCCATTGCGATGCTCGCCTGCGCGAAGATCGGCGCTCCGCACGTCGTGGTCTTCGGCGGCTTCAGTTCAGATGCCCTCGAGGGCCGGATGATCGACTCGGGGGCTGTCGCTCTGATCACCGCCGACGGCGGCTGGCGCAACGGCAAGATCCTCGACCTCAAGACCGCAGTCGATGTCTCGGTTGGCAGCGCGCCCACGATCAAGAACGTCGTCGTCGTCCGCAGGACCGGCCACGATATCTCGATGACGGCGGGCCGTGACCACTGGTGGCACGAGCTGGTCGAAGGTCAGTCGGACCAGTGCGAGCCCCTGCCCGTCGATTCTGAGCATCTGCTCTTCCTGCTCCACACCTCCGGTACCACCGCCACGCCGAAGGGGATCATGCACACGACCGGCGGCTACCTGACCGGCGTGAGCTCGACCCACCACTACATCTTCGACATCAAGCCAGATGACGTGTACTGGTGCGCGGCCGACATCGGCTGGGTTACCGGCCACTCGTACATCGTTTACGGGCCGCTTGCCAACGGCACGACCGGAATTCTGTACGAAGGCGCCCCTCAGTTTCCGGAACCGGACCGGTGGTGGTCGATCATCGAGAAGTACAAGGTCTCGATCCTGTACTGCGCGCCGACGGCTATCCGTGCCTTCATGAAGCAGGGCGACGCCTGGCCGGGGAAGCACGATCTCACGTCGCTTCGACTGCTTGGCACGGTCGGCGAGCCGATCAACCCGGCGGCCTGGGAGTGGTATCGCGATGCCATTGGAGGCAGCCGCTGCCCCGTCGTCGACACCTGGTGGCAGACCGAGACGGGGATGATCATGATCACTCCGCTTCCGGGGGTCACCACTCTGCGGCCGGGATCGGCGACGAAGCCGTTCCCCGGTCTCGGCGCAAAGGTGGTGGATGCCGATGGGCAGGACGTGGCCAACGGAACCGGGGAGGGATACCTGGTTCTCACCCGACCCTGGCCTGCCATGCTGCGGGGCATCTACAACGATCCCGAGCGTTTCATGAGCACCTACTGGCGCCGATTCCCGGGGATGTACTTCGCCGGTGATGGATGCAAGGTGGATGCGGACGGCTACTTCTGGCTCCTTGGTCGCGTCGACGACGTGATGAAAGTCTCGGGGCACCGGATCAGCACCATCGAAGTTGAGTCTGCACTCGTAGACCATCCTGCCGTTGCCGAGGCCGCCGTCGTGGGGCGCACCGATCCCGTGACGGGCGAGGCCATCGCGGCATTCGTGATCCTCAAGTCGCACATCCAGCCGAGCGATGAGCTGGCCCAGGAACTCCGCGAACATGTCGCGACGAAGATCGGGGCGATAGCCAGGCCGAAGACGGTCATGTTCACCCCGGAGCTGCCCAAGACGCGGTCGGGCAAGATCATGCGGCGGCTCCTCAAGGACATCGCCGAGAATCGGGCTCTTGGCGATGTGACGACACTGGCCGACGCGGGGATCGTGGAGACGATCAGCGTCAAGGCGCACTCGAGCGCGGCGGACTAGCTCGCCGGAGACCGGATCTGCCGCCGGCTGAAGCGGCCGGCGGCATGCCGTTCGGAGAAGCCGCTCCCAACCGGGGCGGGCACCTCGAGGGGTCGCCGACTGGGACGTCGCCGATCCGCACGAACTGGGGCGAAGAGACCCTCGTGTGTCCGGAGTCCGCGTCGGCGGCGTTCCTGCAGATTGGGTCCATCACTATCTTGCGTATCGCACCCTGGATGGTCATTATAGTGATTACGATGCCGTTGGGGCGCCCGGAAGGGTCGTCCCCGGACCGATCAGCTGGAAGGAGACCAGAAGGAAGGAGAGCTCCGCAACGATCCACGACCCCCGCAAGGGGACCGTCTTCCAACCACCGCCATAGGGAGACAGATCGAACGCCATGGAAAAGAAGGGCTTGCTCGTCAACGGCGTGCTCAGGACCGTGATCCACGATCCAGAGGCGTCGCTGGCCAGCGTTCTGCGTCGCCAATTGTTGCTGACGGGCACCAAGGTCTCGTGCGATACGGGCCAGTGCGGTGCCTGCTCAGTTCTCGTCGACGGCAAGTTGACCTTGTCGTGCGTGACAAAGATGTCGAAGGTCCCAGACGGGGCCGCCATCCTCACCGTAGAGGGCATCGGCCAGCCCGGCGCTCTGCACCCGATCCAGCAGGCGATCATCGCCCACGGCGCCGCGCAGTGTGGCTTCTGTACACCGGGCTTCGTCGTCTCGACCAAGGCCCTCCTGGACAA
>Ga0182021_10010576_pt1 | contig 10934 bp, 17 predicted proteins | sample 612E3MmetaG_FD_120493 | JGI IMG/M metagenome (GOLD analysis project Ga0182021, IMG submission 120493) | Permafrost microbial communities from Stordalen Mire, Sweden - 612E3M metaG (Illumina Assembly) | ecosystem: Environmental > Terrestrial > Soil > Wetlands > Permafrost | place: Sweden...
GATCCGATTCTTCTGGGTATTACACAAGCGTCGTTAACAACCGAAAGCTGGATTTCTGCTGCATCCTTCCAGGAAACAACAAAAGTTTTAACGGATGCTGCGATTGAAGGAAAAATGGATTATCTCCTCGGTCTGAAAGAAAATGTTATTATGGGTCACCTTATTCCTGCGGGTACGGGGCAGAAGAAGTTCAAAGATATTGTAGTTTCTGCACCGGAGCCTGTTACGTTGGAAGCAGCCGAAGAGAGTTCAGAAGAGCCGGTTGCTCTGGAAGTTGAAACAAAGAAGGTCAAACGCAAGGTGAAGCTGGTAGAATAGTTTTTTAGTAAATATTTTTATTTGCATTGACTTCTAAAATAAAAAATATTATATTATGTAACTTTTTATAAACGCATTATTCAGGATAATTTAGAGAGTTTCATTTGCCAACAGTCAATCAACTTATTAAAGATAGTCGGGAAAGGGTGTTGTGGAAAAGCAAATCACCTGCTCTCGGTGGCAATCCTCAAAAGAGAGGTGTATGCACGCGTGTGTATACGACTACTCCCAAAAAACCTAATTCAGCGTTACGCAAGGTTGCCCGTGTACGTTTGACAAATGGGATGGAAGTGACTGCTTATATCCCAGGTGAAGGGCACAACCTTCAAGAACATTCCATTGTTCTTATACGCGGTGGAAGAGTAAAGGACTTGCCGGGAGTGCGTTACCACATTATCCGCGGCACGCTGGATACACAGGGTGTGCAGGATCGAAAGCAAGGTCGATCAAAATACGGAGCTAAAAAACCTAAGCCATAATGTATAGACGATGAGAAAAAAGAGAGCCATACGAAGGCGTGTAACGCCAGATCCAAAGTTCGGTGATGAACTTATTTCCCGTTTCGTGAATAGTGTGTTGAAAAGCGGAAAAAAGAATATAGCCCGTAATATAGTCTATAAAGCGCTGGATCAAATTGCGCAAAAGACCGAAAAGAATCCATTAGATGTATTTAAAAAGGCGGTTGACAACGCGTCTCCGCTGATTGAAGTTAGAGCACGAAGAGTTGGTGGTGCGACCTATCAGGTTCCTACAGAAGTTCGTCTCGAGCGACGAACCGCTCTTGCAATTCGTTGGCTGATTACTTATGCCCAAGATCGCTCGGATAAATCGATGTCGCAAAAGCTTGCTGCAGAGTTGCTTGCTGCATCTACTGGCGAAGGCGGTGCGGTGAAGAAAAAAGATGATGTACACCGTATGGCTGAAGCCAATAAAGCTTTCGCACATTTTAGGTGGTAGATTTTAAAAATTAGCTGGATGTAATCCACCCAGTCTTATATATCTCTAAGTCTGTGGGTTGGGGTGTGTAAAAAATTATGCCTCGTGAGTATTCTTTAGAAAAAACTAGAAATATCGGCATTATGGCACATATTGATGCCGGTAAAACGACTACGACCGAACGTATTTTATTCTATACGGGAAGATTGCATCGTATTGGTGAAGTGCATGATGGCGCTGCGACTATGGACTGGATGGAGCAGGAAAAAGAGCGCGGTATCACGATAACGAGTGCTGCAACCACATGCTTCTGGAAAAATCATCAAATTAATATCATCGATACTCCGGGCCACGTTGATTTTACAATTGAAGTCGAGCGGTCGCTTCGTGTACTTGATGGTGCCGTAGCGCTGTTTTGTTCTGTTGGAGGTGTCGAGCCGCAATCAGAAACAGTTTGGCGGCAAGCCGATAAATATGGAGTGCCTCGCATAGCATTTGTAAATAAAATGGACCGTGCGGGTGCCGATTTCCTCGGTTGTGTAGCTATGATGAAAACACGCCTTGGAGCGAATGCTGTTCCAATCCAATTACCAGTTGGTGAAGGTGATATGTTTGCTGGCATCATTGATTTGATTACAATGAAAGCCCGAATGTATCATGAGGAGACGCAAGGAGCTACTTGGGATGAAATTGAAATTCCAGAAAAACTAAGACCCAAGGCAAATGAATATCGAATAAAAATGCTTGAAGCAGTTGCTGATGAAGACGATACGTTGCTCGAAAAATATTTGAACGGAAAAGAAATTTCTCCTGCTGAGGTTATTGAGGTTCTAAGGCGTTCTACGCTTAAAGGTGGAATTATTCCAGTCCTCTGCGGTTCTTCTTTTAAGAACAAGGGCGTACAAGATCTGATGGACGCAGTCGTTGATTTATTACCATCTCCCAAAGATATTAACAACGGTGAGATTCACGGTCATCATCCTCATAAACATGATGATATAGTTCGGAAAGTAAGTGATGATGGGGCGTTCACAGCGTTAGCCTTTAAAATTATGAGTGATCCTTTTGTCGGAAGATTGACATATTTCCGGGTTTATTCTGGAACACTTTCTGCCGGTTCGTACGTGCATAATATTATTACAGATCGAAAAGAACGCATTGCCCGTATTCTTAGAATGCATGCAAATCATCGTGAAGAAGTACAAGAAGCTTATGCAGGTGATATTGTTGCAGCAATAGGTCTGAAGAATACGCGCACTGGTGATACGCTTTCGACTGAAGAAGATCCTATTATTCTTGAGCGAATGGAATTTCCTGATCCTGTCATTGACGTTGCTATTGAGCCGAAAACAAAGGTTGATTTAGAAAAAATGGGTGAGGCAATGCAACGTCTCGCTGAGGAAGACCCTACATTTCGTATTTCTACAAATGAAGAAACAGGACAAACGATTATCAGCGGTATGGGTGAGTTGCACCTGGAAATTATTATAGATCGAATGCGACGTGAGTTCAAAGTAGAAGCAAATGTCGGAAAGCCGCAAGTTGCTTATAAAGAAACGATTACAAAGAAAGTAACAGCGGAAGGTAAGTTCGTTCGCCAATCGGGCGGTCGTGGTCAGTTTGGACATGTTTGGATCGATGTTGAACCGAATGAAAAAGGCAGAGGTTTTGAGTTTGAAAACGATATAGTCGGCGGAGCGGTACCAAAAGAATATATTAAACCAACCGAACAAGGCATCATTGAAGCAATGCGAAACGGAGTGCTTGCCGGATATCCAATGGAAGATGTCAAAGTAAGATTGTTTGACGGGTCGTTCCATGCGGTGGATTCATCAGAAATGGCGTTCAAGATTGCCGGTTCGATGGCGTTCCAAGAGGCAGCGAGAAAAGCTTCGCCTGTACTGCTTGAGCCTATTATGGCTGTAGAAGTAGTCACACCTGAAGAATATCTTGGTGATGTCATGGGTGATATTAATGCTCGTCGCGGTAAGATCGAAGGATTGACACCAAGAAAAGATGCACAGGTTGTAAAGGCGCATGTGCCTTTATCTGCAATGTTTGGGTATGCAACTCAACTTCGTTCAATGACTCAAGGCAGGTCGCTGTATACAATGCAGTTCTCACATTATGAGCCGGTGCCAAAGAGTATTGCGGAAGAAATTGTGGAAAAAGTTCGCGGCAAGAGTAGTGCAGCCGCGTAAAAGGTATTAGTACATTAGAACATCTATTTAAATAAAGGAGATCAATACATGGCAAAGGAAAAATTTGACCGTAGCAAGCCGCACGTGAATGTCGGCACGATCGGCCACGTTGACCACGGAAAGACCACTCTGACGGCTGCCATCACTATGGTGCTTGCCAAAAAGGGTCTCTCCCAGATTCGAACATTTGATTCAATTGACAATGCTCCAGAAGAAAAAGCGCGCGGAATAACGATTAATACAGCACACGTAGAATATTCTACAGAGAAGCGCCACTATGCACACGTGGACTGTCCGGGTCACGCTGATTATATAAAAAATATGATCACGGGCGCCGCACAAATGGACGGTGCTATACTCGTCGTCGCAGCAACTGATGGTCCCATGCCGCAAACTCGTGAACACATTCTTCTTGCACACCAGGTGAATGTGCCGAAAATGGTAGTGTTCATGAATAAGGTGGATGCAGTAGACGACCCAGAGCTTTTGGATCTTGTCGAACTTGAAGTCCGTGACTTATTAAAGAAGAACGATTTCCCTGGTGATGAGATTCCTATCATCCGCGGTTCTGCTTTAAAAGCCATGGAAGCAGCCCTGCGTCCGGATGTAAAGGCCGATGATCCTGCATTCAAGTGTATTATGGAATTGATGGATGCGGTTGACAGTTACATTACAATGCCGAAACGTGATGCAGACCGTCCGTTCTTGATGCCGATCGAAGACGTGTTTTCGATTACTGGCCGTGGTACAGTCGGAACGGGTCGTGTTGAACGTGGTAAAGCAAAGGTCGGCGATGATGTAGAGGTCGTTGGTCTCGGTATGCATAAAAAGACCGTGATTACCGGTGCTGAAATGTTCCGAAAGGAATTAGACGAAGTTGTCGCGGGTGATAATGCAGGTCTGTTGCTGCGCGGCGTTGAAAAAGACGAACTTGAGCGCGGCATGGTCATTGCGAAACCGGGAACGATTACACCGCACACGAATTTCACAGCACAAATTTACGTGCTGAAGAAAGAAGAAGGCGGACGTCATACACCATTTTTGACTGGGTATCGTCCTCAATTCTACTTCCGCACGACAGATGTTACTGGCGTTGCTGAGTTACCAGCTGGTGTAGAGATGGTTATGCCGGGTGACAACCTCGATGCCATTAATATAGATCTCATTTCACCAATCGCGATGGAAGAAGGTCAGAGATTTGCAGTACGCGAAGGCGGACGAACAGTTGGTGCTGGTGTTATTACAAAGGTTTTAAAGTAATTTATCGTTTATTCCGCTCACGGGGTAACTCGGGAGCGGAGAGTTGTCTAAGGAGATTTCCTTGGCAGGACAAAAAATAAGAATAAAGCTGAAATCATTCGATCACAATTTGATCGACAAATCTGCGGAGAAAATTATTAAGACAGTGAAGTCGACTGGTGCAATCGTCTCTGGTCCGATTCCACTGCCGACAAAACGCAGTCTCTATACTGTGAATCGTTCTCCGCATGTCGATAAAAAATCTAGAGAACAATTTGAGACACGATCACATAAAAGATTGATTGATATTCTTAATTCGACGAGCCGTACCGTTGATTCACTGATGAAGTTAGAGCTTCCAGCTGGAGTCGATGTCGAAATTAAAGTGTAGTGTTCAATATGTGGTTGAATGAATTGAATGTACGGGAAGGGCGAGTAGATAGCATAAACGCTCTTCCATTGGATTATAGAGATACAGGCTCATGCGCTTGAGCGCAAAGGAGTAGATATAGTGAGTGGCATATTAGGAAAAAAAATTGGAATGACAAGTCTCTTCGATGAGAATGGTGAAGCAGTTCCTTGCACCGTAATCGAAGCGGGTCCGTGCTACGTCACCCAGGTGAGAACGCAAGCGAAAGATGGTTATGATGCAATCCAGCTTGGTTTTGATGAAAAGAAAGATCGCCTTGTCAACAAACCATTAAAGGGACATTTTGTAAAAGCGACAACAAAAGCGCTGCGTTTGATGCGTGAATTCAGAGGAATAAATGGAACATCGCTGAAGACAGGCGACGAAGTGAAGGTTGATATGTTTTCCCCGGGTGATATTGTTGATGTGAGCGGGAAATCAAAGGGTCGCGGATTTCAAGGTGTTGTGAAGCGTCATCATTTTGGCGGTGTCGGAATGACAACGCACGGTGCATCGGATCGTGTGCGCGCTCCCGGATCGATCGGTGGAAGTTCCTATCCCTCTCGTGTATTCAAAGGCATGCGTATGGGTGGACGGATGGGATTTGAACGCGTCACCATAAAGAATTTAAAAGTTATCAAGGTGATACCTGAATCTAATATTCTGATTATCCGCGGGTCTGTGCCTGGCGCGATAAATGGATATTTGGAAATTGAAAAGAAGCATAATTAACTGTTTCCTCGTAAGGAAAAAGTACCATGCAGGTTGATGTCTATAAAATAGATGGCACGCTCAGTGGAGAGAAGGTGGAATTGGACGCGAATATTTTCGAGATCGCACCAAATGATCATGCTATCTATCAAGCAGTGCGGAGCATACAGGCAAATCAACGCCAGGGCACGCATAAAGTAAAAACACGCAGCGAAGTAAGCGGCGGTGGTCGAAAACCATTTAAACAGAAAAAAACTGGTCGCGCACGTGCGGGAACAACACGCTCGCCGTTATGGATTGGCGGCGGTTCCATTTTTGGACCTACTCCGCATGACTATGCTGTCAAACTTCCCGCAAAGGTCCGCAAGCTTGCACGTAAATCTGCTCTCAGCTATAAAGCAAAAGATGGGGCAGTCAAAATCGTGGAAGATTTTCAGTTTGATGAAGTCAAAACAAAAAAAATGGTGGAAGTCCTCAAGGCTCTCCTGGTAGACAAACAAAAAACATTATTGTTGACGAAGACAACTGATGAGACCTTGTTAAAATCAGGACGCAATATCCCGAAGCTGCAGGTGCGTGAAGCAGATAAAGCTTCGACATTTGAAATTCTAAAAAACCAGGTGCTGCTTATTCAGAAAAGCGCCGTAGATGTTCTGCAAAAATCTTTGAAGAACTAGGACAATAGGCAATGGTAGGTATTCTTATTCGACCAATTATCACAGAAAAAATGACGGAGCTCGGTGACAAACGGCAGTATGCCTTTGAAGTTCCCGCCGCTGTGAACAAGATTGAAGTTGGCAAAGCAGTTGAAAAGAAATTCAATGTCAAAGTGACAAGCGTGCGGACGATCATTGTCAAAGGAAAGCGAAAAAACCAGATGACAAAACGCGGCCGCTTTGAAGGACACACAAAAACATGGAAGAAGGCGATCGTGACGCTGAAGGAAGGCGATAAGATCGATTACTTTGGCAACGTCTGATCCTGAAGGTGTAAGATACTATGGCAATTAGAAAATTACGGCCGATGACTCCTGCGACGAGATTCTATTCAATCTCATCGTTTGAAGAAATAACCAGGAAAGAACCGGAAAAAGCTCTGGTTGAATCGAACAAGAAATCCGGTGGAAGAAACAATCTTGGACGTATCACATCACGTCATCGTGGCGGCGGACATAAACGGCAATATAGAATTATTGATTTCAAACGTGATAAGCGCGGAATAATTGGAAAAGTTGCTGCCATTGAATACGATCCAAATCGTGCTGCTCGGATTGCGCTTATCCATTATCCTGATGGAGAGAAGAGGTACATTATCGCATCAACGGGTTTGAAAATCGGTGCAAAGATTGTGTCCGGTCCGCAGGCGGAGATAGAAATCGGCAATGCGATGCCGTTAAAAAATATTCCGGCAGGAACGTTTGTTCATAATGTTGAATTTAGTCCAGGGAAGGGCGGTCAAATTGGCCGCAGTGCCGGTAATTCCCTGCAAGTGATGGCGAAAGAAGACGAATCGGTTTCTCTTAAATTGCCTTCAGGAGAAATAAGAAAGTTTCGTGCAGACTGCTATGCAACCATCGGATTAGTTGGTAATGCAGACCATGAAAATATCAGTCTTGGTAAAGCAGGGAGATCCCGCTGGCTGGGAATTCGTCCGCAATCACGCGGCATGGCAATGAATCCGGTAGATCACCCGATGGGTGGTGGTGAAGGACGCTCAAAGAGCGGTGGCGGATATCAGCATCCGGAATCGCCATGGGGAAAGTATGCCAAAGGGTTGAAAACGCGCAAGCGGAAAAATCAGTCAAACAAATACATTGTTAAACGTCGTAAGTAATAGGTAAGTACCTATGAGCCGTTCAATTAAAAAGGGTCCGTATGTGGACCTCAAGCTGCAAGAGAAAATAGAAGTGCTCAATAAGTCCAACCAGAAGCGTGTTGTGAAAACCTGGTCGCGATCGAGCACAATTATTCCGGATTTTGTCGGACACACCTTCGCGGTGCATAATGGAAACAAATTTATACCTGTGTACATTCATGAAGCAATGGTCGGACACAAACTTGGTGAATTTGCACCGACTCGCGTTTTCCGCGGACATCCCGGTGTGAAGAGCGAAAAGACGACATCACCAGCATAAGAACTGTCTGTGAAGAGTGAGCTATGGAAGCGAAAGCAATCAATAGATATATCGGAACCTCGCCGCGCAAAATGCGACTGGTGATCGATCTGATTCGCGGTAAAGGAGTCGAAGAGGCGTTGAGTATTCTTCACTTTACAACGAAAGCCGCTGCGAAGACGGCAGAACAGGTTCTTCGGTCAGCGATATCCAACGTTCAGAATAAAGAAGAGAGCGGACGTGTGGACACTGCAACCTTGTATGTCAAGGAAGCGTTTGTCGATGGCGGTGCAATGGCAAAACGAGTCCTGCCAGCACCGATGGGTCGCGCGTTCCGAATACGGAAACGTTCAAATCATATTACAATTGTAGTAGCGCAACGTGAAGATGCAAAGGCGGTAATTCCAAAGGCGAAAGCTTCGACCGTTGCAAAGAAAACCGAAGTAAAGAAGTCAGAACAAGCAGAAACAAAAGAAGTAACCGAAAGTTAATCGGAGGATCACTTGGGTCAAAAAACACATCCAGTTGGATTTCGTCTCGGTATCGTTCGTGCATGGGATGCAAATTGGTACGACGATAAAAGTTTTGCTAACAAATTACAGGAAGATGCGCTTGTACGGAATTATGTCCGCAACCGATTGAAGAAAGCTGGAATTGCGCGGGTTCAAATCGATAGAACTCCAAAGCGTGCGGTAGTCACCATTCATACATCACGCCCGGGTATTGTCATTGGAAAAAGCGGAAAAGAAATCGCACAGCTGGAAGAAGAGTTAAAAAAGGTTACTTCAAAAGAAATTAAAATTCTTATTCATGAAATCAAACGCCCGGAATTGGATGCCTTCCTTGTAGCGGAAGCGATTGCCGGTCAGCTCGAAGGACGGATTTCGTTTCGGCGGGCAATGAAACAGTCGATCACCGCTGCCATGCGGATGGGTGCTGAAGGAATAAAAGTAATGTGTGCAGGACGCCTTGGCGGAGCTGAAATTGCACGCACGGAACATTATAAAGATGGACGTATTCCTTTACAGACGCTTCGGGCAGATATCGATTATGCAGGAGCAACCGCGCACACTATTTATGGAGCCATCGGCGTAAAAGTATGGATCTGTAAAGGTGAAATTCTTGGACCGCGGCAATAAGGAGTGTTGATCTATGTTGATGCCAAAAAGAGTGAAGTATAGAAAAGCCCAGCGTGGACGCATGAGGGGAAAAGCTACACGCGGTGCAACGATTGCTTTTGGAGATTTTGGATTAAAGGCAATGGAACCGGGTTGGGTGACTCAGAGACAGATTGAGGCGTCCCGTGTTGCGCTCACTCGAATGATGAAACGTGAAGGCAAAGTGTGGATTCGAATTTTTCCGGATAAACCGGTTACAAAAAAACCAGCTGAAACCCGTATGGGAAGCGGTAAAGGTTCACCGGAATTTTGGGTAGCGGTCATTAAGCCCGGTCGCGTACTGTTTGAATTGGGCGGAATCAACCGTGCAGCGGCGGCAGAAGCACTAAAGCTGGCAGCACACAAGCTTGCGATTAAAACAAAGTTTGTCACCCGTATTGATTATCAGGGTGCATAAAAGGCGAAGCAATGAAGGCACATGATTTAAGACAACTCTCTGATACAGAACTGTTGAAGAGAATTCAAGAAGAAGAAGAAAACTTGTCTAATCTGAAATTTCAGAAGGTCATTGGTCAGTTGGAAAATCCGATGAAGTTAGGACATAGTCGAAAAGTAATAGCGCGGATCAAAACGATACTCCGCGAACGACAATTGAATCCATCAGCTTCCAAACCGGCACCATTGACTTCTCCAGCCGGTCAAGTTGAGCAACCAAAGTAATGTGAGATCACAATGACAGAAGAAAAAGTAATTTCGCAGCGCACACGACGCAAAGTTCGAATCGGAAAAGTGGTCAGCAATAAAATGTCGAAAAGTATTGTTGTTGCGGTAGAGCGTCAGGTTGCGCATGCATTGTATAAGAAATACTTTCGTCGAACAACAAAGCTGATGGCACACGACGAAAAACAAGAAGCTGGCATAGGTGATACAGTAAAGATAATGGAAACCCGGCCGATGAGCGCACGCAAGCGCTGGCGGTTAGTGGACATCATTGAAAAGGCAAAATAGGTTATTTCAAATTAGGCGAAAACGATGATCCAGGAAGAAACGAATTTAGTGGCAGCGGATAATTCGGGCGCAAAGCGTGTCCAGTGTATCCGTGTCCTCGGCGGTCACGATAGACGATATGCTGGTGTTGGCGATCTTATTGTTGTGTCTGTCAAGAGCGCCATTCCGGGTGCTCCGGTAAAGAAAGGTGAAGTCTCGCGTGCAGTTGTAGTACGCACAAAAAAAGAAATTCGCCGGAAGGATGGTTCCTATATTCGGTTTGATGAGAACGCTGCGGTGTTGCTCAATCCCCAGGGCGAACCGCGTGGAACACGTATTTTTGGTCCGGTGGCGAGAGAGTTACGCGAACGTCAATTCATGAAAATCATTTCCCTTGCTCCTGAGGTACTCTAAAAAATATGGCACAGAATTTACATGTACATAAAAATGATACTGCTTTGGTCGTCTCGGGCGCGTTCCGGAAAAAACAAGGCAAAGTATTGAAGGTGTTTCCCGATACTCAACGGATCATCATCGAGAATGTCAATATTATTAAAAGGGCGACACGTCCTTCGCAGAAAAGCCCGCAAGGTGGCGTTGTTCAGAAGGAAGGAAGCATCCGAGCTTCTAATGTCATGGTGATCTGTCCGAAATGTAACAAGCCAACTCGCGTGGGTCATGCACATGTGAAAGATTCCACGAGTGGTAAAAAGAAGACAATGAGAACTTGTAAACAGTGTAAAGAGATGTTTTAAGAGAGTACTCCATGGCGAACGAGAAAATTCCTCCTCAAGGAAAAGAAGAAAAAGCAGCACCGTCGGCGAAAAGCAAAGGCGAGAAATCAGTCCCAGCAGCCAAAAGTAAAGGTGAGAAAGCATCACCTGAATCAAAGGGGAAAAAGA
>Ga0182021_10010577_pt1 | contig 10934 bp, 6 predicted proteins | sample 612E3MmetaG_FD_120493 | JGI IMG/M metagenome (GOLD analysis project Ga0182021, IMG submission 120493) | Permafrost microbial communities from Stordalen Mire, Sweden - 612E3M metaG (Illumina Assembly) | ecosystem: Environmental > Terrestrial > Soil > Wetlands > Permafrost | place: Sweden...
AGTGCCACCAACTCCATCACCTACGCCGCGGGCGCAAGCGGCACGGTGATATTGGGCTGCGCGGTCACGAACAGCGGTGGCTGCTACTCGAATGCCAGCCGCGCGACGGTGACGATCAGCGCGGCGGTCGCCGCCACCGCAGGCAACAGCGGCCCTTACTGCGTGGGCGGGACAATCTCGTTGACCGCGTCCGGCGATGCGGCTGACACCTACAGTTGGACCGGTCCCAACGGTTTCACTTCCGCTGCTCAGAATCCCACGATTGCCAACGCCACGATTGCCAACGCCGGAGATTATACCGTGACGCGCACGACGGCTTGCGGCACTTCCGCTCCTTCGACCACGACGATTACAGTGAATCCGGTTCCCAATTCCACGATCACCGCTCCGTCCGCAGTCTGTGGTGGTTCGACTGGCAACACGGCTTACGTGACGGATGCGGGCGCCGGCGCGTCCTATGGCTGGACGATCACCGGCGGCAGCATTACGGCGGGGTCAGGCACGGCTTCGATCACCTACACGGCCAGTGCTACTGGCACGGTGGTCTTGGGCTGCACGGTCACGAACAGTTCCGGCTGCTCAAACGCAGGCAGTTCAACTGTAACGATCAATCCTGCGCCGGACTCGACCATCACGGCGGCGAGCTCAACTTATTCCGGTTCGACCAATAACACCGCTTCCGTGCCGGATGCGGGCGCGGGGGCAACCTATGCGTGGATGATTGGCGGTGGCAGCATCTCCGCCGGCAGCGGCACGCGCAGCGTCACCTTTACGGCGGGCGCGGCTGGCACACTTACTTTGGGCTGCAACGTCACGGCCAATAGCGGTTGCAGTTCCACGAACAGCGCCAACGTTACGGTTCATCCGGCGTTCACGACGCGCAATCTGGTGGTCGTTCGCATCGGCGACGGTTCGGCCACCCTGACTTCTGCCGCCACGCCAGTGTTTGTGGATGAATACACGACGGCCGGCGCTTTGGTCCAGAGCATTGCGGTGCCCGCAACGGGCAGTAGCGCCCTGGTCAACAGCGGCACGGCCTCTTCGGAGGGCGCTTTGATGCGTTCGCCGGATGCCAGCTTGCTTTGCTTCGCGGGCTACAATGCCAATGCCGGCACGGCGGGAATCGCCAGCACGACCGCGGCGGCCGTTCCTCGCGCCGCGGGCACACTCAGCGCGGGTGGGACGTTTGCGCTGGCGGCCAGCACGAGCACACAATTCGACAAAAACAACATTCGCAGCGCCGCAACGGATGGCACCAATAACTTCTGGGCCGCCGGCAACACCAGCGGCACTTACTACTTGGGCACCGCGTCCGCCGCCGCCTCGGTGCAAAGCATGCAGGCCAATACTCGCGTCATCAGCATCTTCAACGGCAACCTGTGTTTTACCGTCGGGTCTGGCTCGGCCCGCGGTCTTTATGGCTTCAGCGGGCTGCCGGTTGCCACAGCCAGCGCCACGCAATTGATTGACACCGGCAGCTCATCCAGCCCCTACAGCTTTGCCATCAATGCGGCGGGCACAGTGGCCTACATTGCCGATGACAGCGCAGTCGCTTCCGGCGGCGGCATTCAAAAGTGGGGCAACAATGCCGGGACCTGGTCGCTGGCCTACACGCTCACCAATGCCGGCACGGGTTCGCGCGGCTTGACGGTGGATTTCTCCGGCGCGAATCCGGTGGTCTATGCGACGACCACTGAAAGCAGCACCAACCGGCTGATTGCCATCACTGACATCGGCAGCGGTTCCCCGGCGACCACGCTGGCCATCGCGGCATCCAACACCGTTTTCCGCGGCGTGGCGTTCACGCCCGAATCTGCTCCGGCAATCACGACGCAGCCGCAGGATCAATCGGCGTGCAGCGGTTCCACGGCTATGTTCACCTCGGCGGCTGAGGGCGCGGCGACGCTCGCCTCGCAATGGCACGTCAGCGCCGACAACGGCGCGAGCTTCAGCGACATCAACGGCGCGACTTCCGCCGGCTACAGCTTCACCGCGAGCAATGGCGACCAGGGCAAGCGGTTCCGGGTGATTTACAGCAACAACTACGGCGCGGTAACGTCGTCCGTCGCCACGCTGACCGTCAATTCCGCGACCGCGAGCGCTTTCAGCTTGGACGCCTACAAAGGAGCGTCATTCAAGATCGCCGAAGCCGATGTGCTGGCCCACGCTGCGGGTAGCGGCGGCGTCACGCTGACGAGCCTGGATGCGACTTCCGCCAACGGCGTCAGTCTCACCCGCACCAACGGCGAGATTCTCTTCAACGGCGCTTTGGCTGCCGCTGACAGCTTCCATTACAGCGTCGCCTCGGCAACCGGCAACTGCGCCGCGACGGCCCTAGTGACGGTTGTGGCCGTCACCAACATCAGCCCCACCTCGATCAGCGTTGCCAATGAAATCCCCGTGCTGAACTTCGCGGTCATTCCCAGTTTCAGCTACACCGTCCAGCGCTCCACCAACCTGACCGTGTGGGATGATGTGCTGACCACCAACGCGCCTGCTGGAAGCGGTCGGTTCGATTACCAGGACCTGGCCACGCCCCAACCCGCCGCGTTCTATCGCCTCCGCTACAACCCGTAAACGCCGACTGTGCAAAGCGGAGCGAATCACGATTGCGAACCCGAGCGGGCTCAAAGTCCGCGGCCAATCCGAGCCCCGAATCGGCTGTCTCTGCCCATCCTTCCCGAGGGGCGCGCGCCGGCGGGTTTGCGGGTGTCGGGCTTTAGGCTTCGATCTTTGGTAGTGCTGCTGGCGCTTTCGCTTAGCACTGCGCACGCCAATGATGCGCTTCGCATCACCGCATTTGGGAGGTCCGGTGCGCTTGCCTGGACAAATGCCCTGGTCCCCGGCGTCAGCACTATCGAAGCCGCTGCCGCGCTGGGCGGCAACTGGACGCCCCTGCAGAACGCCTACTCCACCTCGTCGGTCGGCCACGTCTCCGTGCCGATGGACGGCACGCGCAGCCTCTTCCGGCTGCGCTGCGCCGATGTTTCCGCCACGGCCCAGGGCTTCACGAACCTCATCCGAGCCTACGGCCTGCTGGAGACGCTCGCCGGCACGGGCGTCGGGCGCACGGATGGCGTGAGTTACTGGCAACCGCAGTTCGAAGGCGGCTCGGCGACGAATGCCGCGTTGTCCCGCCCGCATTATGCGATGGCCGACCGCGCCGGGAACATTTACATCGCCGACAAGAATAGCCATTCCGTCCTGCGCATCACGACCAACGGACTGGTTTACACGCACGCCGGAACGCACACCGGCGGTTTCAACGGCGAAGGCCCTGACATAGCCACGAACCTGCAACTGAACTTTCCCAACGCGCTCTGGATTCGCGGCGATGGCACGGTTTATGTGCTCGATACCGGCAACGCCCGCGTGCGCCGCGTTACCACCAACGGCGTAATGAGCACGATGTTTTACGCCAAGAGCGACCCCAGCACTGCCCTCGATGGCGGACGCTGCCTTTGGATGAAAGACGACGAAACCCTCGCCTATTTCGGCAACACCGACCGCATCCGCCAATGGACGCCGTCTAAGGGCCTGCAAACTCTCGCCAGCGGCTTCACGGAACTCGGCACGTTCTATGTCGAGCCGGCCGGCAGCCTCGTGGTGGGGGACCGCGGCGGGGATTACGTCTATCGGGTGTTTGGCGACGGTTCGTGCGTGGTCATCGCCGGCAACGGCACGACCAACGGTGGCGGCGACGGCTCGTCGGCGCTGGCCACCGGGTTTTACGGCCCGCGCGGCGTCTGGCCTGTGCCGACGGGCGGTTACCTCCTATTGCTGCACGACGGCGCGCAGCTCTGGTATGTGGACGGCGCAAACATCGCCCACCTGCTCGTGAACGGGCTCGGCGGCAGCGTCTATGTGCACGGCGGTGACGGGCAATACTTTTACGCGCCGGACCAATACAACATCGGTGAAGGCCGCAGCGTGACGATGGACTATGCGGGCAACATCATCATTTGCGAGAGCGACTACGGTTTCATCCGGCGCATCCGTTTTCAGCGCCTGCCAAACAAATGACCAGGCGTAGGGCACGTTCCAGGGACGCCCACCCTCCCGAGTTGGGGGCCGTCCTTCAGAATCCCAGATTCTCGCCGGGGTGGAGTGCGACGCCAATTTGCTCCAAGGCGCCGTGCCGGCCATTGTACCACAGGAGCCATTTCTGACCGTCGAAGATGGCGTACGGCTTGTAGCAGGCGTCGTGGTCCCACTGGTTTTGGCCGGGGCGGATAATCGGGTTGGCGGGATGCCGTTGCCAGTGGGTGATGCCGTCGCGGGAGCGGGCGAGACCGATCTGGGCGTGGGGTTCGTCGCGGAAGCCGATGTAGAACATAATGTGCCAGTCCCCGCGACGCTCGACCTGGCACGCGGTGACCTTGTGTTTCTCCCAGGCGAAGTTCGGGTCGGGGGTGAAGATGGGGTTGGCGGGGTGTTTGGTCCAGTGGAGGCCGTCGGGGCTGGTGGCATAGCCGATGGCATTGGGCTCGTTCTGTTCGCCACCGGAATACCATAAGCGGAAAAGCCCGGCCTGGGCGTCCCACAGCACGTGCGGGCACATGACGGCGACCTTCTCCCACGGTTGCTCCGGCGACAGCACGGGCTGGTCGCTCATGCGTTTCCAGACGATGCCGTCGGGACTGGTGGCATAGCCGATGGCGGAATGGTCTTTGGTCTGACCGGTGTACCAAAGGTGGTAGCCGTCCCCGCGCTTCAGGACCACGGGGCGGTTGATGTTATCCTCCCAACCGGTTTCCTTTCTTGGGCCGAGGACGATTTGGGGCGGCTCGCTCCAGTGGATGCCGTCTTTGCTCTCGACCAAGGCCAGGCTCTGCCTGGGCCGCCAGGAAAGCCACATCCGGTAAGCGTCGCCTTGTCTGAGGATGGAGATGTCAAAACAAGTGCCATATTCGCCACCCATGACGGGATTGCGCTCGTATTTCACCCAGCCTGCAGTGGTTTGAAGACTACCGATGGCGTTGCTTGATCCAGCATCCCAGGTCGCTGGTCGCCGGTCTGGCGTTTGTGCCCGGGCGGCAACTACGACCGCGAGTAAGCAGAGGACGCGCTTCATAAAGTTATTCTATTCTACAGTCTCTTATGCTGTCACGGCGACTTCGGTGACACTCTATGCAGTTCCCTGGGGGCTAGCGGGAACTCTTAGAGCCTGTTTGAAAAATGCTGTTTGTAGTTCAGCCTTTAGGCTGTCGCGCGCCGAAAACACGCTAAAGCGTGAACTTCAAAGGCACTGCGCTGCTTCAAGAGCATTTCTCAAACAGGCTCTTAATCCGCTTGCTGACCGTGAGGGCTTGGGCTAGCTTGCGGCCAATATGGCAGAGAATACACCGCCGATATCCAGCGAGCCGCAGCTCAACGCCGTGCCACCTGCGGCACCAGCCGCGCCACCACCCTTGACACCCCCGCCGATCATTGTGCCGCCGACGCCCACACGCCCGCCCCGGCACCGCTACGGCTGGATGATTTTCGCGCTCATCCTCTTGGTGTTGCTGGGGATCAGCCTTCTCGGCAACCTGGGCCATTATCTCGGGAGTTTCACCGCGATGAAAGTTGGCCGCAGCCGGCCCGTCGGCCCGCGGCTCGAGGAAGTCGTCACCGAAGACAACGATGCGTCCAGCAAGATTGCCGTGATTGAGGTTGATGGGATCATCACCAGCCGCAGCATTGATCAGAGCGGCTACAGCATGGTGGACGTGATCAAGGCGCAATTGAAGCGCGCGGCGGAGGACGACCGAGTCAAAGCGGTCGTTTTGAAAGTGGATTCCCCGGGTGGCGAAGTGCTGGCCTCCGACGAGATTAACCGGAAAATTGCGGAATTCCAGATGAAAGCCCGCGGCAAACCGGTAGTGTGCTCGATGGGTAACCTGGCCGCTTCCGGCGGCTACTACGTCTCAGCTTCGAGCTGCTGGATTGTGGCCAATGACCTGACCATCACGGGCAGCATCGGCGTGATTCTGAGCACTTGGAATTACCGCGGCCTGATGGACAAAGTCGGCGTGCGACCCGAGACGTTCAAGAGCGGGAAGTACAAAGACATGTTGAGCGGTTCGCGCGATCCGGACAGCATGACCGAGGAAGAGCGCCAGATGGTGCAGTCGTTGGTTAACGAGACTTATGGGAGATTCACGAACGTTGTAGCGACCGGCAGAGAGTGGGCGCAGGAAAGGAACAAGAACAAAGGCCGCGCGCTGAGCGAGGACTGGGCAGATTACGCGGATGGCCGCATCCTCTCAGGCAGCGAGGCGTTCAAGCTGGGCTTTGTGGATGAACTCGGCACCTTCGAAGACGCAGTCAAGCAGGCAAAGAGTATCGCCGGAATTCACAATGCCAACCTGATCGAGTACCAGCAACGCTACGATTTCTCGGATCTGTTCCGCCTGTTCGGCCAGACCGACAGCAAGACCGTCAAGGTGGATCTCGGCATGGAAATGCCCAAGCTCCAGGCCGGCCAGCTTTACTTTCTCTCCCCCACCCTTCTGCACTGAGGGTGAAAAGGGTGACCGCCATCACGCGCCCGCTGGCGCAACATAACCTTACCCGCTTTGGGTGATGCCGGCGACCGGCTATTTGGCGTCTAAAATGGCCCAGCCATGTTTAATTTGATTGCCAAAGCCGCCCCCGCCAACTAGCCTCTCAGCCATATTTTATGGTCGCTCATTCCAGACGCCACAAGCCGGCGCGGCGAAAGCTGCCGAAGCCCTTGCGCCAAAAGCGCGCGGCGAAGGTCCCTGCCCGGTCACGACGCGGCGCCGCTCGCGTCCCGGTCCGGGCGCCTGCGCCTCCGGCAGAGAAAGAGGAACCTAAGCCAGCGGATCTGGCAAGGGAAGAACCGATCAAGCCCCTGGAAGTGGCAGAAACCGTGACCGCCGCGGCCGGAGATGATTCGGTCGCCCCGCGCGAGCGTGAGCGGTCCAGCTATGACGGCGACACGGCCATCAAGCTTTACTTGCGCGAAATCGGCCAGGTTAAACTCCTGACGCCGCAGGAGGAAATTCAGTTGGCGGCGCGGATTAAACGAGGGGACAAGAAGGCCCGCGAACAAATGATCAAGGCGAACTTGCGCCTGGTCGTGAAGATCGCCCGTGATTATGAGGGCATCGGCCTGCCGCTGCTCGATCTCATCAGCGAGGGCAACATCGGTTTGATGAAAGCCGTCGAGCGCTTCGACCCGGCCAAGGGAGGCAAGCTCTCGACTTACGGCTCGTGGTGGATCAAGCAATCCATCAAACGCGCGCTCGCCAACCAGTCCAAAACCATCCGGCTGCCGGTCCATCTGGTGGACAAGATTTCCAAGATGCGCCGCACGGCGATGCGGCTGCAGGAGGAGTTCGGACGCGAGCCGACCGACGAAGAACTGGGTGAAGAATTGGGGGTGACCGCCTCGCGTATCGCGCAGATGCGCATGGTGGCCATCCGGCCGGCGTCGCTGGACGCGCCCATTGGCGATGAGGACTCGAACAACTTCGCTGAAGTCGTCGAGGACGAAAGCGCTGACACTCCTTACGAACAACTGGAAGAGAAGACGGTGACCCGCATGTTGCGGGAACTGGTCAAGACGCTCGACCACCGGGAGGCAACTATCCTGCGCGCTCGGTTCGGCCTCGACGGCCGCTCCCAGGAGACACTGGAGGAAGTGGGTGAGAAATTTGGCGTGACCCGCGAACGCGTGCGGCAAATCCAAAACATCGCCCTCAGGAAACTGCGGCGGATGATCGAAAAGATCGAGCGAACGGACTCCTAGCCTCTAGAAATTGACTTTCCAAACTACATCCCTCATGAACTCAATTCCCCCAACGCTGACAGAGATCGAACGCGCCATCCGCAACGTCCCGGATTTTCCCAAGCCCGGCATCCAATTCAAGGACATCACGCCCGTGCTCGCTGATGCCCGGCTCTTTTCCGGCAGCGTCCAGTTGCTGACGCAGAACTTCCAGCCTGGCCAGGTTGATGCCGTCGTTGGCATTGACGCGCGCGGTTTCATCTTCGCCGCGGCAGCCGCCATGCAGCTCCAAGCCGGCTTTGTGCCGGTGCGCAAGAAAGGCAAACTGCCGTACAAGACCCACGAGCAGGAGTACCACCTCGAATACGGCACGGCCACGGTCGCCGTTCATGTGGATGCGCTCAAGCCGGGGAGCCGCGTTCTGCTCATTGATGACTTGCTGGCCACCGGGGGAACTGCGGCGGCGGCGGCGGCGCTTGTGCAACGGCTGGGCGCCCAAATTCTGGAGATCTCTTTCCTCATCGAACTTAGCTTCCTCGCTGGCCGCGAAAAAATAAAGAACTACCCGGTGCGTTCGCTGGTGGTATATTAGGCTAGTGTGGTGTCTCAGAATTCCGTGGACACTTGCGGGCCATAGCGCCAGAGGACAGGCGCAGTCCAAGACGCTAACGCGCTCTCCCATGCTCCAGAAAACGCGAAGCGTCTTGGACTGCGCCTGTCCTCTGGCGCTTTTGACACACTGGGAAAGGTAATCCCAATTGTGAGACACCACACTAGGCGCCCGGTTTCGCACCGTTGATTTCCGGGCGTCAGATGCTCTCTCTGGCCACCACCCGGACTTTTCCAGTTCAAGACTATGACCTGGCCGCCACCCTGACTTGCGGCCAGGCGTTTCGGTGGCGACGGCACGACCCAGGCTGGATCGGGGTCATTGGCAAACGGTGGGTTCACCTTCGCTCGGATAACTTCTTTCTTACGGCGGACACTGCCCAACCGGTTTCCGATTGGGGCTGGCTGACCGATTATCTGCAAGTGGGCGTTGATCTGAACGCTGTTGTGCGCACCTTTCCCGCCGACGAGCCGATGCGCATGGCCGTTGCCGCCTGCCGCGGCCTGCGGCTCTTGCGCCAGGAGCCGTGGGAGTGTCTCGCATCATTCATCCTCTCATCCACCAAGCAGATCGTCCAGATTCGTCAAATCATCTCCCTGCTGTGTGAACGCTACGGCGAATCCCTGACCGTGCCGCCCGGGCACGAAGCGGCACACGCGTTTCCTTCTCCGAACCGCCTGGCGGGCGCCACGGAAGTGGAACTCCGCGCCTGCAAGATGGGATTCCGCGCCCCATATTTGCTGGCCACCGCCCGCACCATCGCGAGTGGCCAGTCCGATTTCGCCCTGGTACGAGAGTTGCCCCTGGCGGCAGCGCGCGCGGAGTTGATGAAACTGCCGGGGGTGGGACGGAAGATCGCGGATTGTGTGTTGCTATTCGCTTACGGCTTTCCATCGGCCTTCCCGGTGGATGTGTGGGTGACGAAAGCCTTGCGCCAGCTTTACTTCTCCCGCCGCCGCGTCCGCGTCTCAAAACTGCACGAGTTTGCTGCACGCCACTTCGGCCCCCATGCCGGCTACGCCCAACAGTACCTCTTTCATTACCTCAGGACGAAACCCACACCGGCCGCACCGTTAGCACCCTCCTGAACTTGCCGCAAAGTTTCCAGTGACGCCCGGGGGCGTTTCTGCTAAAAGACCTGCTAAATTAGCGACTCGATTATGAAAGCGACCTCCTCTCTCAAATCAAACCAGGTTTACCTTGTTTCCAGCGGCGACTTGCGCCTCTCCGCCAACCAACAATGCTGGCCCGAGCAGGCGAAAATGGAAGCCGTCCTCGCCAAAGCTCTCCGAGCCGAAGGGTGGACCGTTGTACGCGCGCACCCGTTCGACCCGCAGAAGAAGCACGGCTTCGTTGATTCGCAGAAGATGGGCATCCAGGTCTTCCGCAAGCTCGACCCCAAGGCCCCGTTGCTTGTGGCCGAGTCGGTCTGGCAGTACAGCCATCACGTGCTCGCCGGCTTGTCCACCCACCAAGGGCCAATACTGACGGTGGCCAACTGGAGCGGCACCTGGCCCGGCTTAGTCGGCATGTTGAACCTGAACGCCTCCCTGACCAAGGCCGGCATCCGCTACAGCACCCTGTGGAGTGAAACTTTCAAGGACGACTTCTTCAAAAACGGCCTCCGCCAGTGGCTCCAGGAAGGTGTGGTGACTCATGACCAAAGCCACGTGAAAGACCTGCGCCTGCTCAAACTGCCGCTGGCCGACGAGCAGTTCGGCCAGCGGGTCGCCCGCCAGCTCCGGCAGCAGAAGGCGATCATGGGTGTTTTTGATGAAGGCTGTATGGGCATGTTCAACGCCATCATCCCGGACGAATTGCTCCACCCGACCGGCGTGTTCAAGGAACGCCTCAGCCAGTCCACCCTCTACGCCGCCATGCAGCAAGTGAGTGACGCCGAAGCGCGCGCCGTCCTGGACTGGCTCCTCAAGAAAGGCATGACTTTCCGCTGGGGCGAGAACGAGGAGACCGAACTGACCGAAGCCCAGACCTTGCAGCAGTGCAAGATGTATATCGCCGCCATCCGGCTCGCGGACGAATTCGGCTGCGCGGCCGTCGGCATTCAATATCAGCAGGGCCTGAAGGATCTCACGCCGGCGAGCGACCTGGCTGAGGGCTTGCTGAATAATACGGACCGTCCGCCGGTGAAATGCGGCAAAACGGGCCGCGTGCTCTTCGCCGGTGAAGCGGTGCCCCATTTCAACGAAGTGGACGAATGCGCCGGCCTGGATGGCCTGGTGACTTATCGCCTGTGGCGCGAGCTGGGCTTCGCGCCGGAGAACACCCTGCACGATCTCCGCTGGGGCCAGCATTACACGGGCGACGGTGTGAATGATTACGTCTGGCTGTTGCTTATTTCCGGCGCCGTGCCACCGGCGCACTTGATTGGCGGTTACCGGGGTGCGACCAGCGAACGCCAGCCGCCCATGTATTTCCGCCTGGGCGGCGGCACCATCAAAGGCGTTTCCAAGCCTGGCCATGTCGTCTGGAGCCGCATTTTCAGCATGGATGGCAAATTGCATTGCGACCTCGGCGTCTGCAAAGTCGTGAAGCTGCCAGAGAAGGAAACCGAACGCCGCTGGCGCG
>Ga0182021_10010578_pt1 | contig 10933 bp, 14 predicted proteins | sample 612E3MmetaG_FD_120493 | JGI IMG/M metagenome (GOLD analysis project Ga0182021, IMG submission 120493) | Permafrost microbial communities from Stordalen Mire, Sweden - 612E3M metaG (Illumina Assembly) | ecosystem: Environmental > Terrestrial > Soil > Wetlands > Permafrost | place: Sweden...
TTACTGCGGCGTTCAGTTGCTTACTGCGGCGTTCAGTTGCTGAAATAACGCCGCAGGCGGTGCACCTCGTTCCCAACTGCTTGCAGTGTTCTTTCACCATGCATCTTCGTGTCTCTTTGTTTCTCAGCATTGTTACCCACGGTGGCGTGCTGTGCGCGTTCATCTCGATCAATTTCCAAACGTCCCGATGGTCACGGACTCTTTGGCGGTTCTGAAACGGGAAGCGGTGAGTATGGCCAGCATCTTTTGGGCGCTATATCGCAGGACCTTCCCTGGAGACCACCAAAGCTGGCAGGGCCATCAGCGGTTCACCGTGATCCGCCGCTAGTCCAGGACGACAACTCGAACTCCGACCGGGGGCTGAGCTCACCAATCACGATGAGAAACTGCCCAGTCAACTTTGCACGCACGGTGAAGACTGGACACTCAGCGGGTGCTTAGCTGGCAGTGCTCAAAGCAACTCGGGGTGCAGGTAACGGTGCTGTCACCAGCCTCAATGGGGTCTCTGGTCGTGGTCTAAGTGTCGGGTGCGTTCAGAGATGACTTCGGGTATGGACCCAGCCACCGTCGACGTCGATGAGCTGGTCGAGTTCCGGACGCTGCTCGAGATCGATCGTGAGCAGTTGATCGGCAAGCGCGGCGTTACAGCGCTGGGCTTCGCGCTGCTGCTCGAGCACTGCAGCCGGCACGGCCGGTTCCCGCGTGGGCGTTCAGATCTGCATGATGGTGTGTTCGACTTCGTTGCACGCCAGGTCGGTGAGGACGGTTCGGAGTTCGGGTCCTACGAGCGGTCCGGGAGCACGATTGAGTACCACCGCGCCCAGATCCGCGCTCATCTTGGCTTCCGGGTCGTCACCGTCGCTGACCAGGAGAAGATGACGGCTTGGCTCGCGGTGAGCGTGGCCCACGCCGAGCGCTCGTCGCGCTGGCGCACCTGCTAACCGGTGTCGAGGCGATCGGTCGTCCAGAGCTCGGCACGACCCTCGTTCCCACGCTGGCGCGCGGCGGGTCGGCGAGCAACGTCGTCCCGGCCAGGCCGAGGCCGAGCTCGACGTACGTGTCGGGCAGCCGGACGAGGCCGAACGGGTGGACCTGGAGATCCGGGAGCTGCGCACCAGCGTGGACGGCACCTCGCTCGGGATCGCAGGCGGCATGCATCGAGCTCCTATGCCCACCAGTGTGAGCCGGGGACTGTTCACGCTCGCGCGGTCTGCGGCCGGGTCGTTGGGCCTGCCCGAGCCGAGCGGGGTCAGCGTCGGCGGCGCGTCCGACGGCAACTTCACCGCAGCGGCTGGCTGCCCGACCCTCGACGGACTCGGCGCCGTAGGAGACGGCGCCCACGCCGAAGGCGAGCATGTACTCGTCGCAGCGCTGCCGGAGCGCGCCGCACTGCTTCGGCAATTGATCGACGAGATCCGCCTCGCGGCTCCAATCCCGCTGTAACGGACCATCGGCTCAGTAGCCCGCCATCAGGGCCTCGTACCTGCCGTCGTCGATCCCGTAGACGGATCCTCGACCGATATTGCGGTTGCTGCTCCGCTGACCGATCCCCAAAAGCGAGGCGACCGCGCTGTCTGCGGCTATGCGTGCGTTCATCCACGCTGCTGGAGCATTGGTCAGTTCAGCAGCCAGATGCGCGTGTTCCCGCTGGAGGCGCCGCAGCAACCAAGTCCCAGAAGGAGGGGCTGTGCCGGCTGGGGCCACGAGTGCCGACCGAGAGTGTGCCGTGGGCGAGGACACTGCCCGAGACAGTCTTGGTCCACACGACCGAAGGGCCCAGTGGTGACGCGGAGGTCGACGTCAGCTTCCAACCGGCGATTCTCATGCTCGCCTCAGCATTCGCAACAACCGTTGGGGCGGAGCGGGCGCTGGTGAACTGGTAGTCGTTGATGACATCGGTCCACCCCTGGGTGTCGGGACGTCCGTCACAGGAACTCCAGATCGACCCAACAGCGGAGTGATTCTGGACCTCGGCGTCGCTTGGTAAAGCCGCCGAGATGCCGCGGAGCATCCGCTGACGGACTCCTCCAGGGTCACCTCCAGCGGCGACGCCTAGATGCCGCAATTCCAACGTCGCTGCAATGGCGATCCCGGCAACAGCCACAGCAAGGCCCCCAGCCAGCCAGGCACGCTGTTTGCCCATGCCCGCATTGACCCACGGTGTGGTCCTTACGAGTTCCTGGTGGGTCATGGGGTGAGTATGCCGGATCACGATCTCTCGTCGGACTTGAGGACCGCGCCTCACCCAGATCGTGTCAAAGGCAGCTCAAGCTTGACATAGCAAGCGAGTCCCGTAGACGGAACGGCCAGCGAAGCACGTGGTCACCGCTCACCGGCGCCTCCGGTCGTCCCGTAGCCGATCCCCATGCGGCCCTCGTCGGAGGGATCGAGGGTGGGCTGGCAGCAGAGTGCGGTGCCGGTTGGCCCGCCACGAGAAGACCATGAACTCCAGGTCGTAAATCGAACACCTGAAGGCATGGACGAAGACCCCCTGGCGGTTCTGCAGCGTGACCGGTCCGGGCGACAACACCGGCATCCGGGCGACGTCCTCCTCCGAGAAGGTCGTCAGCTCACCCAGGGGGTAAGCGTCCAGTGGCAGCTCGTCCCCACCGGCGGCCACCTGGCCGTTGGTGTTCGTCATCGTCGCCACCGGAGGCATCAAGGGCGGGTGCAGACAGCGGCAGGTCCCCCATAGGGGACGGTTCGAGAGAGGCTCCCCCTCGTCGGCCTGCACCGAGATGCCGGTCGAGCCCGCACGCCTGATGCCTGCCCGCATGATGTAGTACCGGTCGTTGACGGTGACCTCGACCCTCTGCGCCGACTGCAACCCACCCAGCGGCGCCCCGAGGTCCGGATCAGCCCGCCTTCACCTCTGGTCACGCGCAGCGCGGTCGTGGAGCTGGTGCCAGTGCTCGACGAGGCCAAGCAACTCGGTGTCCAGGAAGGCGAAAAAGCTCCCCATGTCATGGAGGCGAACGCCGGCGTTCGTGCCAAGTCCGCCGGCGGCCGGGATGCCTTGGCTGGCCACGTCGGCAAGTTTGCGGTAGCCGGCCTGCTTAACCGCGCTGGCCGTGTACCAGGTGTCGTTGGGCAGGCGGTACAGGTCGCGGCGGGCGCCGGGGACGGCCTCTCGCTCGGCCAGGCCCGCATGCATCAGGTACCGCACCGCGTTGGAGACGGCCGCAGGGCTCACCTGCAGTCCGGCCGCCAGGTCTGCTGCGGTCAAGCCCGGTTCCTCCGTCGCCATCAGCAGCATCAAGACCCGGGCCGGCATCCGGGCGACGCCCATGTCAGCTAACACTGCGGCGGCGTGCTCAACGAATCGCGCCACGGCCTGTTCGTCGCGCGGCTGAGCAGACTGGGAAGCCGCGGAGCCACGTTCCTGCCGAGTCAATGAGACCACCTTCACCCTGAGCCAGTTACTTCACAACATGCTAAAGCAACTGTAGCGTGTCCCCCATGACGAATGTTGTGGAGATGACCGGGGTTGCCAAGCGTTTCGGGCCCGTGACCGCACTGGACGGGCTGGACCTTGCGGTGGCTGAGGGCGAGGTTCATGGTTTCCTCGGCCCGAACGGGGCAGGCAAGACCACGACGCTGCGGCTGCTGCTTGGCATGCTGCACTCCAACGCCGGCGCCATCCAGGTGCTGGGGCTAGACCCCTGGAGCGACGTGGCGACGCTGCACCGCCGGTTGGCGTACGTCCCCGGCGATGTGGCGCTGTGGCCGAACCTGACCGGCGGTGAGGTGATCGACCTGCTCGGCCGGCTACAGGGCGGGCAGGACCAGGCCCGACGGGACCGTCTGCTGGAGATGTTCGACCTGGACCCGACCAAGAAGGCCCGCACCTACTCCAAGGGCAACCGGCAGAAGGTTGCCCTCATCGCGGCCCTCGCCACCGACGCCGAACTGTTCCTGCTGGATGAGCCCACCAGCGGCCTGGACCCGTTGATGGAGGACTCCTTCCGCAGGTGCGCGCGCGAACTGCGCGACCAAGGGCGCACCATCCTTCTGAGCAGCCACATCCTGTCCGAGGCCGAGGCGCTGTCCGACCGCGTCAGCATCATCCGCGCCGGCAAGGTGGTGGAGACCGGCCCGCTCGAGCAGTTGCGGCACCTGACCCGGACCTCGGTCACCGCCGACGTCGCGGCCGTGCCGCAGCACCTAGAGTCCCTACCCGGGGTCCACGACGTGGTCGTGACGAACCACCGGGTCACCGCCCAGGTCGAACCGTCCGGTCTGGCCCCACTCATGGAAGCGCTGACCGCAGCCGGTCTGCACGCGCTGACCAGCCAGCCCCCGACCTTGGAGGAGCTGTTCCTGCGGCACTACGGCCCCGCCACCGGTGAGACGCCCACCGGCGCGGCCGCCACCAGCGGAGGGCGACCCGACGATGCGTGAGACTCTGGCCGGAACTGCGGCCCTGGTCCGGCTAGGACTGCGCCGGGACCGCTGGCTGCTGTCTCTGTGGATCGCCGCGTTCGCCATGATGGCCTGGTCCGCCGCCTCGGCCTCAGCTGGCCTGTTCCCCGACAAGGCCAGCCGCATCGATGCGGCTAACACCATCAACGCCGCCGCTTCCATGGTGGCGCTGTTCGGGCGCGTCTATGACCCGACATCGTTGGGCTCCCTGTCCATGATCAAATACACCGCGTTCATGACAGCCGCCATCGCGGTCCTCATGGTGTTCGTCACCATCCGGCACACCCGCGCCGACGAGGAGAGCGGGCGCCTCGAGCTGCTCAGCGGCGGGCGGCTGGGACGCAACGCCCCGTTAGCAGCCGCTCTGGTGATCAGCTTCGGCGCCAGCCTCGTGCTCGGGCTGCTCAGCGGCGGCGCCCTGGCCGCCACCGGGCTGCCGACAGCCGGCTCGCTCGCCTTCGGACTGGGCTGGGCGGCCACCGGAATGGCGTTCAGTGCGGTGGCCGCGGTGGGCGCCCAGCTGACCACCAGCGCCCGGGCGGCCACCGGGCTGGGCATGATCGTCATCGCGATCACCTACGCGCTGCGGGCGGTCGGCGACCTCGCGCAGCCCGGCCCCTCGGCATTGTCCTGGCTGTCCCCAATCGGGTGGAACCAACAGATCCGGGCCTTCGCCGGAGACCACTGGTGGGTGCTGGTCCTGCCGCTGGCGCTGTGCGTGGCACTGGTCCCCGTGAGCTTCGTGCTGCGGGGCCGCCGCGACCTCGGCGGCGGTCTGCGCGAAGAGCGTCCCGGCCCGGCACGAGGAGCCCTGGCCGGGGTCTGGGACCTGGCCGTGCGACTACAGGACCGCATGTTGGTGGCCTGGGCAGTCACCGTCGTCGTGTTCGGCGTGGTCATCGGGTCGCTCGCGAGCAGCGTCACGGACTTCCTGGCCTCACCGAACGCCCAGGACCTAATCAAGAAGCTCGGTGGTGCCCAGGCCCTGACCGACGCCTTCCTGGCCGCCGAGATCGCCATCATGGGGATCCTCGTGACCGCCTACGGGGTGTCTGCGGCCAACCACCTGCGCAGCGAAGAGAGCGCGGGACACACCGAAGCGCTGCTAGGCACCGCGACGACCCGCACCCGCTGGGCCACCAGCCACTACGGCGCAGCCCTGGCCGGGGTGGCCCTGCTGATGCTGCTGACAGGGCTGTCGACCGGCGTGGGTGCCGCCTTCGCCCTGCACGACGGCGGCCAGGTCGGCCGGGTCACTCTGGCCGCCCTCGCCCAGATCCCCGCCGCATGGGTCATCACCAGTGTGGTGCTGACCGTGTTCGGCTGGGCCCCCCGGCTCACCGCCGCGGTCTGGGGCCTGCTGGCCGTGTTCATCGCCCTCGGCGAGTTCGGCGTGCTGTGGAACGCGCCCCAATGGCTGATGGACCTCTCCCCGTTCCAGCACACCCCTCTGCTGCCCGTCGGCTCCAGCGGACTCGTCTCGCTGATGGCCCTCACCGCCACCGCCGCGGCACTAGCCTCTCTTGGCTACCTTGGCTGGCGTCGCCGCGACCTGACGGCGTGATCTGCCTCGAAGCAGCCCAGGACACCCACCGAACACAGAGAGCTACATGGTCCCAAGGAGCCACCCATGGACCTGTTCTCCCTTCCCCGCCCCTCGGGTTCGTCTTGGACGGGGTGGCAGCCTGGGCGCCGTGCAGGTGGGGATGCTCCGAGCCCTTGCCGAGCGGGACCCTGTGGGCGCGTGTCCTTGTTCCGTAGCGGGATCCCCGACCGCCACGCGGGCAGGTCACGTCGAGGGTTCGGCCGGCCGGATCTCGTAGTACTGCAGGTCAGCGTCAGCCCCGACAAGGGTGAACCCTGCGTTGGCAAGTGTTCGCTGGGAGGCGACGTTTTCGACGGTGGTGTCAGCGAGGACGGTTGCTACGCCATGGTTGGCGGCAACGGTGAGCAGCGCCGTGAGGGCTTCGCCGACGTAGCCGTGTCCCCGAGCGGACGGTGCTAAGCCGTAGCCAACTTCTACGCTCCCGCCGCAGGGTGCGCCCTTGAACCCGACCCCGCCGACGGCCAGCCGGTCGGCCGCGCGGACGATCTGGTAGTAGCCGAAAGGTCGCTGCTCACCGTGCTGCTCGGTGGCGCGGAGGAAGTTACCCACAGCTGCGAGGTCGCCCGCGAATGGGTAGTCGGCCGCCCAACTGTCGTTCGGCCCGAATGCCCGAGCGCAGATACGCCTGGCTTCCGCCTCGTCGATTGCATGCAAGATCAGCCGCGTCGTCTCGATGTCCATCACATGGCCAGCAAAGCAGCACCCAGTGGGGAAATCGAACGGGATTGTTGGCGCTGAGCCGGTCCGATAGCCGAACGCGCTCCGAGCGTGGAAACGCCTTGAGTTCGACTCCGTCGACCAGGTCCTCGCGGTGCCGTTCGGGGGATCCCTCGCTGAACAAGAACCCTCCCCATCGCGGCGTGGTCCGCTATTCGCGGGCCGGCAGCCTCGGCTGGATCGACTATGCAGGTAAACGACCACAAGACCACCGCTTGTCGGGAGACCAGCCATGCGGACCATCGAGGGCTCGGTGCACACACGCCTGTTGCTGGCAGGTGCCAGGCTGATCAGCTGGTGGCCGACCCTATGGTGTCTGGTAGAGCGCCACCAGGTTGAGGATCGGGATGCTCATGGCCACGATGATGCAGCCATAGGCCACGATCACGGTGCCGAGCTCCGGCACTTCGGCGATGCGCGCGATACGGCGGAGAGTACGCGGGGTCAGTACTTTTCCCATTCCTTGAGGCCGCGATCGCTGCAGCCTCACGCCACCGATGATTAAAGCGACGGGGAGGATGGCAAAGGGCAGGCCAAGGAGTCCCGCGACATGGACCCGTTCGCCCAAGACCATGAGGGTCACGGCTAAGCAGCCGCCTGGGATCCCCAAGAGGAAACGTCGTGCTTTGCCGCGTTCGGTCCAGCTGGAAGCGCTGCCTGGTAATTCGTCTGCAGCACCGGACATGCCCAAGGATTACATAGCTTCAGTTGAGTGGAGCCGGCGCGTCTGGGCTGGAGGAGGGCTGGGCTACCGACCGCTCGAAATGCGGCTACAAGCAGAGAGTGAGTCCTGATAGCCGATCGGCTTGCGGCCTTCGATTTCCCTCCGAGCGAAGTACCTGTCGGTCGTTGCCGCTACCGTCGCCCACCACACCGCTCAAGGAGACACAATGACCGAACCGGATGCCACCATGACCCGAATCGGCAAGGCATAGAACTGAACCAGCATGGCGAACGAGACGCCGCACGAGCCGTGTTCGCCCAGGTCTGGAGCGACACCGGCGAAGGGAGCGGCGACCCCTTCAACCGTTGCGCGCTGGCCCAGTCGATGGCCGACGTCCAAGACGACGTGCACGATGAGCTGGTTTGGGACCTGCGTGCCCTGGAGGCCGCGGACCTGATGCCCGACGAACGGGCAGCCCGGGCAGGATTGACGAGTCCCGTTGCCGGCTTCTACCCGTCGCTGCACCTCAACCTTGGCGAGTGCTATCGCAAGCTCGGCGATCTAGACCGCGCCCGCGAACAGCTCGAGCGTGGTCAAGCTGCTGTCGGCTCACTCGGCGACGACGGCTACTGCCAGATGATCAAAGGCGGCCTCGACCAGCTGGGCGAACGATTGTCACCCGGCTGAGAACTCCGCTATCCAGGTCGACGCGAACGATCGTCACGCAAGCCACCTAGGGTCGTCGACAGGGCCACAGTGTGTATATGCCCGCCCGCGGACCGGTCAAACCTATCCAGCGCTGCGGGCCGATCATCCAAAGCAATCGGGTCGTACGTTCCTGACCGGCCACAAGGGCACACCTTTGCCGGCACCATGTCAGGATGCATGGTGTGGACGACTACCGAAGCCTTAACCGGGCCAACTGGGACGAGCGTGCGCCTGCGCACGCGAATTCGCCCGACTACAACGTGCAGGGATACATCGATGACTCTGCGCTCATTGGTCACGTGGTCCAGTTCGACCAGGGCCTGCTCGGAGACCTGCGGGGTATGCGGGGCGTGCACCTGCAATGCCACATCGGCACCGACACGGTCGGCCTTTCCCGCCTCGGTGCCCAGATGACCGGACTGGATTTCTCGCCGGCCGCGATCAAAGCAGCGCGCGCCTTGGTGGCCAGGTCCGGAGATGACGTGAGCTTTGTCGAGTCCGACATCTACGACTCGGTGTCGGTTCTAGGCAGTGAGCAATTCGACCTGGTCTTCACCGGCATTGGTGCGCTCTGCTGGCTGCCCAGCATCTCGCGCTGGGCCGCCACTGTGGCGGCACTGCTCAAGCCCGGAGGTCGGCTGTTCATCCGAGAGGGCCACCCCATGCTGTGGTCTCTGGCCGAAGCCCGCCCGGATGCCCTTCTCGTCGTGGATTTTCCGTACTTTGAGCGAGACGAACCCACTGTCTGGGAAGACGGCGGCACATACGTCCAGACCGATGCGACCTTCACCGCTACGACGACCCATGAGTGGAACCACGGCCTGGGTGAGATCGTCACGGCATTGTTCGCCGAGGGCCTGCAAATCACTGGGCTCATCGAGCACGACAGCGTCCCTTGGGAAGCTCTACCGGGCCAGATGGCCAAAGATGACCGCGGAGAATGGCGCCTTACTGACCGGCCGTGGCGATTGGCCGCAAGTTACACCCTTCAGGCGGTCAAGAGCCGCCCCTGCGACGATTTGAGTTCGTTGCCCCACGCTGATTAACCCACCGGGCAGGCCGTCGAGAGCTACGTCTTCACTGTTGTCTTAGGGGATCGACGAGCGGTGTCGTCACAACGCGCCTCGTGGGAGACTCCCGAGGTGGTCGACGACGAGGTTGCAGTGGTCATAGAACGCGAACTCGCCCTGCTCACACCCGAGGTGCGAGGCTCTGCAGACCAGCTCGAGGAGCTGCGGACCCGGACTTCGCAGAGATGGCACGGTTGCGAAGGAGGTTGCCAAACCGATCGAAGAGATCGCGGCCGGCCTCGGCTGCCGCCTCAGAGACATGGCCGAGCCCGAGGAAGCCGTGGACCAGCCCTGCATGCGGTACGTGCTGCACCTCGACACCCACATCACGCAACTGCTGAACGAGGGCGTTGCCCTCGTCGCGCAATGGATCATGCTCGGCGGTTGCAAGCAGGGTCGGCGGTAGACCGGTCAAGTCCGCGTGCGCAGGGCTGACTTGGGGATCGTCGCACCGATCAGGAAAAGGCAGCCACTGCTCGACGAACCAGCGCAGGTCGTCAGTCTCAAGTCCCCAGCCATGGCCTTCTTGCGCAACGCTGTCTGCGCGCAGCGTCATATCGGCGTTCGGGTACGCCAGCAGTAGCCCTGACGGGGTCATGCCGCCTGCGTGCAGCCGCACGGCCGCCAGCACAGCCAAGGCACCGCCTGAACTGTCACCGGCCAGCGCGACGCCGGCCTCAAGGTCGCCGCCCAATTCCTGAAGATGCTCACGGGCCCAGACAAAGGTGCCGACGACGTCATCGACCGCCGCTGGACCGGGGTGTTCCGGGGCGAGCCGGTAGTCCACTGCCAGCACCGTCACATCAGCGATCCGCGCCAGGCGCCGACACATGCCGTCATGGGACTCCAAGTCGCCCATGACGAAGCCACCTCCGTGCAGATATAGCACCGTCGGTCGCAGATCCAGCGTTGGGCGGTAGAGCCGCACCGCAAGGCCTTGGTCGGTCCGCAAGTCCTGGACCAGCGTCAGTTCCGGCCCCCGCGGCCGGCTGGCTGACCGTGCCTGGGCCGCCGCCCGCAGGCGCTGCACGCCGGCCTTTCGACACAATGGTCCAAGTGACCGTCGTACCTCTGAAACCCAACGAACCAGACCCTCGTCAGCCAGGCCACGCCCGTCGGGCATCGGTTCCTTCACGGACCTGTTCATTGACACGAGGATAGGCGAACAGCCGAGCAAGCCCGCCGGTCGCAGCCGTCGCCGACCGCTTCGGGCACTGTCTGTGGCCGGCGAACCGTGTCAGTAGGGGACAGTCAGCCCACCGCGCACCGCCGCCTTTGGTCGTCCCGTATCCCGATCCCCGACTGCGATTCGAACTTGCGCTCTGTGCGGCATAGAACGGACGTATCGCCTGGCCCCGGCGCGCTCCTGTCCACTTGCTAGTCGAGGATGGTTCGCATGACTGTGCCGAGTGCGCTCGCGGTGTTCGCTCACCCCGACGATGAGTCGCTGTCGGCAGGTGGTCTGCTCGCTCGAAGTGCCAGCGAGGGCGGACGAACTGCTGTGGTTACGACGACCTGGGCCGAGGACAGTCCGCGCGCGAAGGAACTGGCCGAGTCGCTCCGAATCCTTGGGGCGGATTCGCCCCGCTTTCTCGGATATGCCGACACACGTCTACCTGAATCGGCGAGAAATCGCCCACGCTTTAGGGTGCGGACGGTGCCAAGGTGCTGGTTCAGGATCAGCCACCGGCTGCCCGTGCCGCACTGCTGGGAGGCGAGCAACAGGTTCTGGCCACGCTGCACGAA
>Ga0182021_10010579_pt1 | contig 10933 bp, 6 predicted proteins | sample 612E3MmetaG_FD_120493 | JGI IMG/M metagenome (GOLD analysis project Ga0182021, IMG submission 120493) | Permafrost microbial communities from Stordalen Mire, Sweden - 612E3M metaG (Illumina Assembly) | ecosystem: Environmental > Terrestrial > Soil > Wetlands > Permafrost | place: Sweden...
CTTGATGATGATTTCTGGAAGTCGGTTCAACACGCGCTGCCGTTTATGTAAATATTGTTCCATCCGATTCGGTTTTATCTTTTCCCTGCAACACAAAATCTCCAAACGGTTTCTCAAAAATAGAACCCCTTCTATTTGTATTTTGATCATAAAACTTGCAAATTGCAATATATAATTTTTTGACGGGAAGCTCGAAGTCAGAAGCCGGAAGACGGAAGTAACAAATCTCAATATCGAAAGATCGCAAGACCGATTGACAATAATTTAATCTGATACAATAAACAAAGAATATGAAAAAAGCGAACCTGGGCAGACGAGATTTTCTGAGGAAAACCGGAAGTGCCGTAATTGCATTTACACTTATTCCCCGACATGTATTTGGAGGAAAGGGTTATACTCCTCCAAGCGACCAGCTTACAAAAGGAATCATTGGTGTCGGGGGAATGGGCAGAGGACATTTTGGATATGAAGGTACACGCCTTCTTGCAGTATGTGATGTCGATAAAAATCATCTCGATCAGGCTGTTGCTGCGGCCGGGGGAAAAATAGATGGGTACCACGATTTCCGCGAGCTTATAGCCAGATCAGATATAGATATTGTGCACATCGCAACTCCGCCGCACTGGCATGGCATAATATCCAGAACGGCTGCTGAAGCCGGTAAGGATATCTGGTGTGAAAAGCCCATGACACGTACAATCGGAGAGGGTATCAAGGTTATTGAGGCAGTTCAGAAAAATGGCAGGATGTTCCGGCTGAATACCTGGTTCAGATTTAAGGACCAGTTCTATGGCCTGGGAACAACCGTGAAACCTCTGAAGAAACTTGTCGATAGCGGGGCGCTTGGATGGCCACTTAAAGTAACAGTCAGCGGCATAACAGGTTACGACTGGAAATTCTACTGGAGCGGTCTTTATAATCTTAAGCCAATGCCGGTCCCGCCGGAGTTGGATTACGACTTCTGGCTTGGTCCGGCACCATACAAGCCTTATAACCCTGAGAGAGTACATGCAAAATTCAGAGGCTATTGGGATTATGATGGAGGTGGTCTGGGCGACATGGGTCAGCACTATCTCGATCCTGTTCAGTATATGCTCGGGAAGGATGATACCGGTCCGGTTTTCATTGAAATAGATGCACCTCAGCAACATTTTGATGCTGTAGGCTCATGGCGCAGAATTACATATACTTATGCTGACGGTTGCCAGATTATACTCGATGGCGAAAACCGCGATACAAATGCTGCCTACATTGAAGGACCTCACGGGAAAGTATTCAAAGGCTTTAGATCGGATATACCCGATATGGATAAGCTGATTGATTCATTACCAGATCCTGCCCCTCAGATTGGAACATTCACAGAATCGGTTCTTACCAGGAAAAAATTTGCCCTGAATGAATCAAACGGCCACCGGTCATGTTCAATTGTTAACCTGGGTGTGATTGCTCTGCGGCTGGGGAGAAACCTCAAGTATGATCCGGTTAAACAACAGGTTATCGACGATGAGGGTGCAAACAGGCTCATTAATCCTCCTATGCGTGGTCCATGGAAAATCTGATAAATGAATAATTTGAAAATTTGATAATATGTAGATATGAAAATCAGGAAAATCCTTTTTATAATTATATGTCAGCTTCTGTTTGTTTCATTAAGTCACGCTCAGGATATAAGAACTACTGAAACAAAAGTTGCTGACCTTCTGGCCCGTTTTCCGGCAAATGACCTGCAGTTTAGCGATCAGCTGATGTTAAATATGTTGTCACTTGGAGAAACTGGAATAAAGCAGATTTGTGATCAGATCATACCTCCGGGAACGGGCGACGATACCCGTCCGAGGTTTGCCGTTGAAAGTCTTTCACGGTTTCTTTCCCAGAAAGGAAAAGAAACGGAAAGAGCATCCTGGGAAAAAACCTGTATTAGCTATGCAATCGCTCAAAAAGACTATGGGGTCAAAGATTTTTTCATGAAACAGCTCCAGACAATCGGAGGAGTCCCGTCAGCTGAAGCAGTGAAGATTTATCTGTTGGATAAGGATATCTGCCACCCTGCGCTTGCAGTTATAACAGCTGTAGGTGGAACAAATGCAGAAGCAATACTTGCCGGATCATTAAAGAATAACAATCTCCCATGTGCAGCTGCGGTATTGAATACACTGGCTCGAATGAAATCAGAAGCTGCAGTTAATGAGTACATTTTATGGAGTACAAATAATGACGTAAACATAAAAGCTTCAGCATATAATGCCCTTGCTCAGAGTGGAAATAAGTTAGCTTATCCGGTTCTGATGAAGGCAGCCAAAGAGGTTTCATACAGGTGGGAACCAACCGGTGCAACAGCCTCTCTGCTCAACTATGCAACTGCAACTGCAAAGAAGGGCGATATCAAAACCATGGATAAGATTTGTAAACTTGTCATTTCAAAATGCAACGATAATACAAATATTCAGAACAAAACAGTTGCTCTCGATACTTATGTCAGATTTCATGGAATCGATGCTATGCCGGACATTATAAAGGCTTCTGCCCATCCTGACTATAAGTACAGGAGTGCAGCTATCCGAATGTCACTGTCAATTTCCGGGGCTGAAGTTGTGAAAAAGTGGATGGATTATTTTCCAAAAGCCATTCCTGCCGCAAAGCCTGAAATCATAACTATGCTTGGAATACGCAGAGATGAAATGGCATTGCCTCTGATAAATTCATCACTGTCAGACCAGGATTTGAATGTCAGGACTGAAGCAGCGGAAGCTGTCGCCAGGATAAGTCACAGTAAAGCATTGCCGGCATTAATAGATTACATGGGCAAATTCAGCAGCGAATCGGATCAGCTGGCAGCTAAAAATGCTATTATGACGGTAGCAGACAATAAGACTATACCGCTTTTGCTCCCTGTAATGAAAAATGGTACACCCCAGGCAAGGAAAAGCGCAATTGAACTGTTAGGATGGAATAAAGACAACAAATACTTTTCTGAGGTTTATCCCTATTCATCATCAGCTGATGAGACTATTAAATCAACTGCAATAAAAGCGCTTGCAGATCTTGCAGGTCCATCTGACCAGGATAAGCTTATTGAGCTTCTCATTGCAACCGGTAATCAGAACTATATTACAGATATTCAGACAGCTGTTGCCAGCGCTGCGGGTAAAATATCTGATCCCGAAAAGAGATCGGACTTACTGCTGAAATCAATCGAAAAAAACAAAAGTCTCGATGCTTCGCAATTAGCCAATCTTAAAATAAAAATTATTCCTGTTCTTGGAAAAACAGGTGGACGGCAAGCTCTTGCTTATGTTCTGAAGGAATTTGAAAATGGAAGTTCAGCAACCCGGGATGTCTGTTTTAAAGCGCTTGCAAACTGGTGCGATTATACAGCTTCATCAGCTTTATTTGAAATCTGTGCATCAGGAAATAAAACATTTGAAGCTCCTGCTTTTGAAGGTTATGTAAGGCAGATAAGATCAGCTTCGCTGCCAGATGAACAAAAGCTTCTCCTTTACAGGAAGATAATGCCTTTTGCCCTGAGCGCCGGACGTAAGAACAGCCTTATCAATGAAATCGGAAAGTTAAGAACTTATCAGGCACTTTTCTTTGTATCTGATTATCTCGATGATCCGGAAACATCTGCTGCAGCTGCAAGGTCTTGCATGCTTATAGCCCTGCCAAATGTAAGTTCAAAAGCAGGAATGTACGGAGACATGGTTAAAGATATTCTTGTTAGGGCAACAGCTAAGATCAGCGGACAGGAGAGTGAGTACGATAAGGAGATGATAAACAAATACCTGGCGGGCATGCCTGCTGACGAGGGATTCAAGCCTATGTTTAACGGGAAAGATCTGACCGGCTGGCAGGGACTTGTTGAAAACCCTGTTGCAAGGTCAAAAATGAAGAGAATCGATCTTGAGAGAAAACAGGCAGAAGCAAATGTGATGGTATCTTCTAACTGGACCGTTAAAGATGGCTGCATCTGGTTTAACGGAACTGGAAATAATCTCTGTACAGTAAAAGAGTATGGTGATTTTGAAATGCTGGTTGACTGGAAGATTTCCAAAGCCGGTGACAGCGGTATCTATCTGAGGGGATCGCCCCAGGTTCAGATCTGGGATACCTCAAGGGTTGACGTTGGTGCTCAGGTTGGTTCCGGCGGACTGTATAATAATCAGAAAAATCGGTCCATACCATTGAAAGTTGCGGATAATCCGATCGGTGACTGGAATACTTTCAGAATTGTAATGACAGGCGAAAAGGTATCGGTATGGCTGAACGGTGAACTTGTTGTGGATAATGTCACAATGGAAAATTACTGGGACCGCGGTATCCCTATATTCCCGAAAGGTTCAATAGAACTTCAGGCTCATGGTACTGATCTTGCTTTCAGGGATTTATATGTCAGGGAGATAAGTGAAAAAGAATATAATCTGACTCCTGAGGAAAAAGCTCAGGGATTCATTGCACTCTTCAACGGAAAAAACCTCGACGGATGGGTTGGAAATAAACAATCCTACGTGGCAGAGGACGAAATGATAGTAATCAAGCCTGCTGATAATTCCGGTGGGAACCTTTATACTGAAAAAGAGTATGCCGATTTTATTTTCCGGTTCGAATTTTTACTTACTCCGGCTGCAAATAACGGATTGGGAATAAGAGCTCCTCTTACAGGTGATGCCGCCTATGTAGGTATGGAACTTCAGATACTCGACGATACAGCTCCGGTATATGCCAACCTGCAGCCCTATCAGTACCATGGATCTGTTTATGGTGTTATTCCGGCAAGAAGAGGATTTCTGAAACCGGTCGGCGAATGGAATTATGAAGAGGTGCAAGTCGAAGGAACTAAGATTACAATCACTCTGAACGGCACTGTGATTGTTGATGGCGACATTGCAGGTCCAAGAGATAATGGTACAATGGATCATAATAATCACCCGGGGTTAAAGAACAAAACCGGGCATATAGGATTTCTCGGACATGGATCGGTTGTTAATTTCAGAAACATAAGAATAAAAGATCTTACAAAATAAGGATTAATGTTTTTCTCTGAATTTCTCTGTGTTTCTCTGTGTCTCTCAGTGTAACTTTTTTAAGAACTAACACAGAGGGACTCAGACGATCCGCAGAGTTGCACAGAGTTATCACGGAACAAACTTCCTGTTCTGAAAGCTGTCGGTTCTATTAACTAATTAACTTTGCAAAATGAAAAGAGTATTATCCCTGTTTATTTCAATTATCTGTCTTTCAGCTGTCTCGCAGGTAAAACCTCCTGAACCTTTCGGGCCAATACCTTCGGAACGTCAACTTGCCTGGCATGAAATGGAATATTATATGTTCGTTCATTTTACCGTTAATACTTTCACAGATAAAGAGTGGGGTTACGGCGATGAGAAGGAATCAGTCTTTAATCCCACGGAACTGGATTGCCGTCAGTGGGCAAAAGTGGCTAAGGATGCAGGTATGAAAGGCATAATAATAACAGCTAAACACCACGACGGATTTTGCCTGTGGCCTTCTCAGTTCACAGAACATTCTGTTAAAAACTCAATCTGGAAAGATGGTAAAGGTGATGTCCTGAGGGAACTCCGGAAGGCGTGTGATGAATTTGGCCTCAAATTCGGGATCTACCTTTCACCCTGGGACAGGAACAGTTCATTCTATGGTACTCCGGCATATTTAACCTATTACCGTAATCAGCTTAAGGAACTTCTTACAAACTATGGTGATGTTTTTGAAGTCTGGTTTGATGGTGCAAATGGTGGTGACGGTTATTATGGTGGTGCAAGGGAGACCCGGAAAATTGATAATAAAACCTTCTATGACTGGCCGAATACTCATAAGATTGTAAGAGAGTTACAACCCAAAGCAGTGATGTTCAGCGATGCCGGTCCTGATATCCGTTGGGTTGGAAATGAACGGGGAGCGGGCAGTCTGACCAACTGGTGCCTTCTTAATAGGGATGAAATGTATCCGGGTGGTGATTTTGCCAAAATACTGGGAGCAGGTCATGAAAATGGTAAATACTGGGTCCCTTCCGAAGTTGATGTCTCAATCAGAAGGGGATGGTTCTATCACCAGAGTCAGGATTCACTTGTGCGGACGCCTGAGAACCTGTTGGAATTATATTATTCTTCAGTTGGCAGGAACAGTAATCTTCTGCTTAATGTTCCTCCTGACAGACGTGGATTATTGCATGAGAATGATGTGAAATCGCTTATGGCTTTCAGAGAATTGCTAAGGAAGGAATTTGAAACTGATCTGGCAAAAGGAAAGAAAGTTAATGCAACCTCAAGCAGGGGAAAGGGCTACGAAGGGTCAAAAGTCAATGACGGAAATCCTGAAACATACTGGGCGACAAACGATTCACAAACAACAGGTGATATTGTTATCGACCTTGGTAAAGAAGCTGAAGTGAACAGGATTATTCTTCAGGAATATATTAAACTGGGTCAGCGGGTTCAGGAATTTAAAGTTTCGGCATTTAACAACGGGGAATGGAAACCACTGATTGACGGTACTACAATAGGTCATAAAGTTATACGTAAATTTCCTGTCGTGAAAGCCTCCAAAATTAAAATATCTATCTCTAAATCAAAGGCATGCCCGGTAATTTCGAATATAGAACTTTACAGGGCGCCGGGAGTATAAATGTATGAAAGCAGCAGTTATAAGAGAGTACGGAAGAATAGCTACGGAAAAGGTTGAAACCCCTGATTTATTGAATAATGGTGTACTTGTGAAAGTGAGGTATGCAAGTATCTGTGGTTCCGACCAGCATATTTTTAAAGGAGAATTTCACCCACGTACCACGTTGCCACTTATACCCGGACATGAATTTGCCGGTGTGGTAGAAGATGTCGGTAAGGATGTCAGAAACCTTTCCAGAGGCAATAAAGTCACAGTTGATCCGATAATCTGGTGCGGCACCTGCGCTGCATGCAGGGAAGAACACTACCCGGCTTGTACCACACTGAAAATTGTTGGTGTTGATCTCGATGGCGGATTTGCAGAATATGTTTCGGTTCCTGCCACAATGGTATATAAGATTCCTGACCATGTTTCAGATGAGCATGCTGCATTGGTAGAAATATTGTCAATAGGTTTCCATTCAGTAAACAGAGCCGGTTTAGGAATGAATGATGACATTCTTATTATGGGAAGCGGGAAAGTCGGAAACTCGATTTTGCACGCTGCAAAAACAATTACCAGGGGAAAAATCATCGTTGCCGATATCCTGGATGAAAGACTTTCATTTGCTTCATCGGCCTTTCCGGATATTTCTACGGTTAATATTACGAATACTGACCTGATAGAGTATATTAAAGAGATCACAGGAGGCAAAGGAGTTGATATTGCTTTTGAAGCTGTGGGACATGAAGTACCTGTCAAAGGGAAGTATAATCCGGTAAGAACATGTATTAATGCCATAAAGGGAGGAGGAAAAATATGCGTTCTCGGGTTGTCAGACCATCCATCTGAGATCCTGATGAAGGAACTTATCTGGAAGGAAGCAAAAATAATTGCATCTCGGGTCAGTCATGGGGAGTTTTCCAAAGTCATTGAAGCCCTTGGAAGCGGATCACTAAATCCTGATAAAATGATAACAGATATTCTGAAGCTTGAATTCGCACAGAAAGGATTTGAATTGCTCGAAAAAGAGCCGGGCAAAAATCTTAAGATTTTACTGAAGGTGTAATAATTCCTTAAAAGCGCTGTTTTAAATATTTAGAAATAAAAGTTGAAGTTCTCAGACTATCTGAAACATCCTTGCCACTTTTACAGCACCGCTGACTCTTTTTGTAAGTCCTTCCCAGTCTTTTTTCTGGACAAGCTCCCTGGTTATAAGGTTCGAACCAATTCCTACGCATGTCACACCCGCTTCAAACCACTCCTTTAAATTTTCAACAGTCGGTTCAACTCCTCCGGTCGGCATAATGCTTGTCCAGGGGCAGGGCCCTTTTATTGCCTTTACAAAATCAGGACCTCCGACAGATGATCCGGGAAAAATTTTAACTATTTCAGCTCCAAGCTCTTCTGCATAATTTATTTCAGAAAGTGATCCACAACCGGGTGACCAGAGTATTTTTCTGCGGTTACATACTTTCGCCATTTCAGGATTCAGTACCGGTGAGACAATAAAATTTGCTCCAAGCTGGATATAAAGTGAAGCTGTTCCCGCATCAACAACCGATCCGGCTCCCATAACCATATCGGGAACTACTTTCTCAGCCCACTTGTTAAGATCACTGAATAATTCATGAGCATAATCACCACGGTTAGTAAATTCAAAAACTTTAATTCCACCTTCATAACAGGCTTTTATAACATTTCTGCATATATCCGGATCTTTGTGATAAAATACAGGTACTATACCTGCCTGACGAATTTTAATTACTACATCAATTCTTGAAAATCTTGCCATCTGAATACATTTAGTATATACAAATATATTTAAAAAATACAGAGAATTTCAATGTACAGGATATTTTACTGGTTCTTCATTCCTGGATTCCTGTTCTTACTTACTACCAGCCGGAATGTGACACCCTTTGCTCTGTGCTCCGTGCTATGAGCCTTTTCCCCTGCGTACTGAACCATCACTTTTGTCTTTTCCCTTTTATCTTTTGTCTTTTATCTTTTGTCTTGTATAATAATTATCTTAGCATCTCATTATATCAGGATGGCATTAAACTATATCTGGATCGCATTCTTTCTTATCGGATTTATTGTAGCGCTTGCTCAGCTGATCTTCGCTGGTAATACACAAATATTCAATGATATGATAGGCGCTGTCTTTTCAAATGCAAAGACAGGTTTTGAAGTATCTCTTGGTTTAACGGGCGCTCTTACTTTGTGGATGGGCCTTCTGAAAGTGGGCGAAAAAGGGGGAGTGGTTGCAATACTCGGAAGGCTGATTGGTCCGCTCTTTGAAAAGCTGTTTCCTGGCCTTCCTAAAGGTCATCCTGCCTATGGATCAATAATGCTGAACGTATCTGCCAATATGCTTGGCCTTGATAATGCTGCAACTCCGGTCGGTCTTAAGGCAATGAAAGAAATGCAGGAGGTTAATCAGAATAAAGAAACAGCCTCGGATGCCCAGATTATGTTCCTTGTTCTTAATGCTGCCGGGCTGACAATAATTCCTGTAAGCATTATTGTTTACAGAACTCAGCTTGGGGCAGCTAACCCTGCTGATATCTTTATTCCGATACTTATTTCGACTTTTGCTGCTTCTCTGACCGGGATGGTGAGTGTCGCTATTATTCAGAAAATAAATCTTTTCGATAAAGTTATCCTTGCATACCTGGGTGGACTGACAGCAATAATTGCAGGTATAATAATATACTTCAGCACTCTTCCGAAAGAGCAGATATCAGCTATTTCAACTTTTGCAGCGAACTTCATCCTGATGTCAATAATTGTACTTTTCATTGTACTGGCATTGATAAAGAAAGTAAATGTCTATGATGCTTTCATTGAAGGGGCAAAAGAGGGATTCAATATCGCTATCAGGATAATACCATTCCTTGTTGCGATTCTTGTTGCAATCGGAGTTTTCAGAGCATCCGGTACAATGGATTTCATTATCACGGCAATAGCTAAATTCTTTACATGGATAGGAATTGATACCCGTTTCACTGCCGCGTTACCGGTGGCTTTCATGAAGCCCCTCTCAGGAAGCGGCGCCCGTGGACTTATGATCGATGCCATGACTGTTCACGGAGCAGATTCTTTTATCGGGCGTTTAGCATGTACCATGCAGGGAACAACCGATACTACATTTTATATTATTGCGGTTTATTTTGGATCCGTAGGGATCAAAAATACCAGGTATTCAATAGGATGTGGCCTTCTTGCAGATCTTGCGGGCTTTACAACTGCAATACTGGTTGCATATCTTTTTTTCTCCTGAAGCTCAACCTCGGCTTCAACCTTTATTCTGAGTCAGAAACATCTATTGCTATTCGATAAACCTCAAGATTATCGGACCAAATATTCCGGATTTTATTTCACCTTTGTACCTCGAAGGGATTGAAGTATAATTATTGGCTAAGGTGTTGTAAACCAATATTTCTATCTTATTGTCACCCTGCCTGGCAAGTTTGGTAATATCAAATGTCCAGGGTGGTGAAAGTTTTATACCGGCACTCTTGCCGTTTACAAGTAATTCGGCTGATGATATCAGATTACCCAGATCAATTTCCATTGTACTTTTCAAATCCTCTGCCGTGAAATAGACGTTCTGACTGTACAGAGCGCCTCCTGAATAAGCTTTTAAACCATCAATCTTCGACCAGTCTCCAATATTTATTGAGCCTTTGCCACATTGCTGATTTATATATTGGGGAATGGCAGCTGCTCCATAAAAGCCCGGTTGATAATCGATTTTTAAAACAACCTGGGCACTTCTGACTTTTGTATCTTTTAAGCTCACATTGTAAGTTGACGATCCGTCAGGCAGTTTCTCATCTGCAACAGGAATTATTTTAACTCCATCGATCCAGATTGTTACATTTCCGTATGCTGCAAATGTAAATGACCTCAGACCCGGAGCTGATTCAAAAGCAAACAACCCGGAGGAATTGTCTTTTACCGAACAATCGAACGGCAATACTCCATCATCACCATACCATCGCATTGAAACCGGTTGTTTTTGAGGAAGGGGAATTTTGGAATCACGAAAAACAAGATAGGTTTCACATGCTTTGTTGTAAACCATTAGGATCCGGTTCGTCCCTTTTTTTAATGATACTGAGCCTTTGGGATCTGTTTTAATGTTATTAATTAACAGGTTAACAGGTTTTACCTCGCCTGTCAGCAGGTCGTATGTTCCGTCAGCGGGGGCAAGGACAGATGTGTAAAGAATGTAGTAATTTCCGGAAAGTTCAGGTTGACGCTCTTTCGACATTTTCACATCTTTCATAGCACCCAGCCTGATAAA
>Ga0182021_10010580_pt1 | contig 10932 bp, 10 predicted proteins | sample 612E3MmetaG_FD_120493 | JGI IMG/M metagenome (GOLD analysis project Ga0182021, IMG submission 120493) | Permafrost microbial communities from Stordalen Mire, Sweden - 612E3M metaG (Illumina Assembly) | ecosystem: Environmental > Terrestrial > Soil > Wetlands > Permafrost | place: Sweden...
CCCCGCGGTCCGAGAGTAGTAGTATCCCGTTCCCATCCGGAATTATTAAAACGTCTTTTTGAATTGGAAGTGCCTGAAGTCTCAAATGGGACTGTAGAAATAAAATCAGTTGCACGGGAAGCCGGCTTCCGCAGCAAAGTGGCTGTGGCAGCACGTCAACCCGGTATTGACCCGGTCGGCTGCTGTGTCGGTCTGCGCGGTATACGTATCCAGAATATTGTCAGTGAGTTAAGCGGGGAAAAGATTGATGTTGTCCTCTGGAACGCCGACCCGTTTGCTTTCATCGCCAGTAGTCTCAGCCCGGCTCAAATTATCGCAGTAGAACTCAATAAAACTGACGGCCAGGCAACAGTTATTGTTCCTGACCGACAGCTTTCACTGGCAATTGGCAAAGAAGGACAGAATGCCCGGTTGGCAGCCAAGTTAACCGGCTGGCGCATTGACATCAAACCTGCTTCTGTCTATGAAGCAGAACGTGCCGCAGCCAAATCTGTTGCAGAAGTAGCGGAAGAAGCTGAAGCGAAAGAACAGCCGCTTGTTCCATCTGGTGTACAATTAACAACAGCAGAAAAGGAAGTTCAGGAGATACCTGCCGAAGAACAAACGGAAGAAGAGAAGGTTGAAGCCGTACCAGAAGAAGTGATTGTCGGGAAACCGGTTAATTTTGAAACAACTGCAAAACCAGGTAAAATAGAGATACGTTTTGCCGAGGACATATTGGGACCCAAGGCCGCTCAACCTGAAGGCAAGAAAAAAAAGAAGGGGCAGGGCAAGACCAAAGAGGAAGAAGTTGCAAGACCAAGAAAAGGTCGCCGTCAGGAGTTTGTAATTGATGACGAAGAGGGAGACACATACTAATGTCAACTCCGGTTCGACCAAGCACGTCCCGGAACGCACGTGTATCGCTTGCCGCCAGATAAAGGCCAAGCGGGACCTTGTACGTATTGTCAAAACAAAAGATGAAGGAATAGTAATCGATGATATCGGTAAGAAGCCAGGACGTGGTGCTTACCTTTGTAAAACAAAAGAATGTTGGCGAAATGGTCTGAAGGGTAATCGTCTGGAATATTTAATGCATACGACGCTTACCCCACAAGACCGGCAGAGATTTGAAGAGTATGCAGAAAAGCTCTGACGGGAGTAGATAGTGGTAAGCTCGGAAAACCAGAAAGATATCGATCAAATTACCAACGAAAAGAGTGGGAACGAAGTCCCAGCTCAGAAAGCCACTTTTATCGAATTTCCTCAGGCGCTCAGCGTCCGAGAGTTATCTGACCTGCTTAAAGTCAGCCCCGTCGATATTATCAAACGATTGATAAGAACGGGTATAATGGCGAATATCAATCAGGTTATTGATTTTAAAACTGCATCCGCGATTGCCACGGACCTCGGATTTGAAGCCCATATTAGCCTCCATGTTGCAGGTAAAAGCAACCGTCTTAGTGAAGCCCACAAACAAAACGCTCAGAAAGCAGACCAAACAACCGGTTTACTGCCACGTCCCCCTGTAGTAACCATCATGGGACACGTTGACCACGGTAAAACAAAATTACTGGATGCTATCAGGAAAAGTAATGTCGTGGATAGCGAAGCTGGCGGTATTACCCAACATATCGGGGCGTATCAGGTAGACTTTAACGGACAGAAAATCACTTTCCTGGATACACCGGGACATGAAGCCTTTACCGCTATGCGGGCTCGCGGCGCGCAGGTTACAGACATCACAATACTCGTTGTCGCCGCCGATGACGGTGTTATGCCGCAGACGCTGGAAGCTATCAACCATGCCCGTGCGGCAGGTGTGCCGATTGTCGTCGCAATAAACAAAATCGATAAACCCGGCGCTAATCCTGACCGTGTCAAACAACAATTGGCGGAAGTCGGTCTCGTCGTTGAAGATTGGGGTGGCGATACTGTCAGTGTTCCCGTCTCCGCCAAAGAAAAGAAAGGTATCTCCGATTTATTGGAAAACTTAATGGTCGTGGCAGAATTGGAAGACCTGAAAGCTAATCCGAATAAACCGGCCGAAGGTACGGTAATTGAAGCCGAGATGGACAGAACTAGAGGCGCACTCTTTACCGTGCTGGTCAGTTCCGGTACTTTGAAAGTGGGCGATATCATTGTAGTGGGAGATAACTGGGGCCGGGTCAAGGCCATGTTTAACGACACAGGAAAACGTGTTAAAAAAGCGACTCCATCAACCCCTGTTGAAGTTCTTGGATTGAGCAATGTGCCTCAGGTTGGCGACGTGATGACTGTGGTTGAGGACGAAAAAGCCGCTGCGGCTGCAATCGAAAAACGTCATCAGGAAATGGAGCAGCAATCAGCTGTTGCTAGAACAGTAAGTCTGAGCAACGTTTTCGACCAGATCAACAAAGGCAAGGTAAAGGAACTCGGCATTATTCTGAAAACAGATGTACAGGGCAGCATCGAACCTATCAGGACATCGTTGGAAAAATTATCCTCAGATGAGATAAAAGTCAGGGTAGTTCACAGCTCCACCGGCAATGTTACTGAAAGCGATGTCATGCTGGCAATTGCCTCAAAGCTTGTTATTATCGGTTTTAACACCGGCGCTGAACCCGGTGCGAAGATTTCGGCAGAACGGGAAGGAGTTAGCCTCCGTTTTTATAACATCATTTATAACATGGTTGATGACGTCAGTAAAGCCTTGAAGGGTATGCTGACTCCTATTTTCGTAGAAGTTATTGATGGACATGGCGAAGTAAGGGCAGTTTTCACTGCCGGCAAGAAAGACAAGATAGCCGGAGTATTTATCACTGAGGGTAAAGTAACCAGAAGCAGCTCGATGAGAGTACTTAGAGCTAAACAAAAGGTTTACGAAGGCCCAATTGGCAGTCTGCGTCGTTTCAAAGATGATGTCAGAGAAGTTGCGGGCGGTTATGAGTGCGGTATCGGCGTGGAGACTTTCAGCGATTTCCAAGTCGGTGATATTCTGGAGTTCTTCAGAAGTGAAAAATCAGGCTAAAGTGTGGCGAGATGACTTATCGCGTTGAGAGATTAAATAGTCTCCTCCGCCAGGAAATCAGCGATTTAGTGCAGCGCTATGTCAAAGACCCCAGACTGGGCACTTTTGTTTCTGTTACTGCCGTCGAAATTTCCAAAGATATGAGATATGCCAAAGTTTTTATAAGCCGCTTTGGCACGGATATCGAGAAAAAAGAGACTATCCAAGCATTAGAATCTGCTTCGGGCTACATCCGTCATGAACTGGGTGAACGACTCAAGACAAGACGCATCCCCGAACTCACTTTCAGACTGGATAATACAATGGAAAAAGCAGACAAGGTACTCCGAATCATCGACGAAATCACTTCCGAAGATAAAACCCCACCCCGGTAGGTGTTGGTCATGGATGGTATATTAAATATCAATAAACCCGCAGGGAAAACATCTTACACCATCGTCGCTATGATAAAACGGTTGACGGGCGAAAAACGTGTAGGGCACGCCGGTACACTTGACCCGATGGCTACAGGTGTTCTGCCGATTTGCGTCGGGCAGGCAACACGCCTCGTAGAATACTTAATGAATACTACGAAGACCTATCGTGCCGAAATCGAACTTGGAGTCTCGACGGATAGTTATGACCAAGAGGGGACAATTACTGGGCGAGAAGATGCTTCAGGTATCACCCTGGAGCAATTAGAGACCACTTTAAATTCGTTCCGCGGGGTCATTACACAAATTCCGCCAATGTACAGTGCTATCAAACACCAGGGTAAACCGCTATATGAACTGGCAAGGGCCGGTATCGATGTGGAGAGGAAAAGTCGCGAAGCAAAAATCTACTCACTGGAACTGAGAAACTGGGACAATCCAATATTAAAAATCGAAGTCACCTGCGGTAAAGGCACATATATCCGCTCGCTGGCAAACGACTTGGGACAGGCGTTGGGTTGCGGGGCTATGCTAAAAAATCTGGAACGTTCACGATACGGTATCTTCGATATTAGTGAAACGATAACTCCGGAACGTTTCGAAGAAGCTTGTCTAGGTGGATATTGGGAGAGCCTGCTCTATCCCATGGATAGTGTTTTATCCTTCTGGGAAACAGTGATTGTGGGCGAGGAAAAAGCTCAAGCGATCCGCAACGGCGCACTAATTACCCTTACAGAAAATACCTCAAATAAAGTCGAGAGCGAATTTTGTCGTGCCTATACCTGGGACGGAAGTCTATTGGGTATCTTACACTTTGATACAGAAAAAAAACAGTGGCAACCGGAAAAGGTGTTTAACTAGCTTGACACCGTAAGTCGTATGTGTTACGAATAATAGTCTGGCTGGTTAAGGATAAATTGGTCGTACAAAAGAGGAGGAACTAATTAAATGGGAAAAATTAATGTCGCTATTATTGGTGTCGGCAATTGCGCTTCTTCACTTGTACAGGGCGTTCATTATTACCGGAACGCAAAAGAAGACGAGTTTGTGCCGGGTTTGATGCACGTCAATCTGGGTGGTTATCACGTTCGGGATATTAACTTTGTCGCCGCCTTTGATATTGACAAAAACAAGGTCGGTAAAGACCTTTCAGAAGCAATTTACGCCAAACCAAATAATACGATCAAATTTGATAATGTACCGACATCCGGTGTCATCGTCAATCGCGGTATGACACTCGACGGATTGGGGAAATATCTATCTCAGGTTATTGAAAAAGCTCCCGGTCCCACTGCCAATATCGTTAAAATTCTCAAAGAAACAAAAACCGATGTTGTGCTGAATTACCTGCCCGTCGGCTCCGAAATGGCAACCAGATGGTATGTGGAACAGATACTGAATGCCGGTTGCGGCATGATCAATTGTATCCCGGTCTTCATCGCCAGCGCGAAAAATAAAGATTGGGCAGAACGGTTTGCAGAACATGGGTTGCCGATAATCGGCGATGATATTAAATCACAGGTTGGTGCAACTATTGTGCACCGTGTCCTGGCCCACTTGTTCCGCGAACGCGGGGTTAGATTAGAGAGAACCTATCAATTGAACTTTGGCGGTAACACCGATTTTCTCAATATGCTGGAAAGGGAAAGATTGGAATCCAAGAAGATATCTAAAACCAATTCCGTCACTTCTCAACTGGACTACACTCTTTCGCCTGACGACATTCATGTCGGTCCCAGTGACCATGTGCCGTGGCTGCTAGACCGTAAATATTGCTATATCGATATGGAAGGACGCACTTTTGGTGACGTTCCGCTCAAACTCGAGTTAAAACTGGAAGTATGGGACAGCCCGAACTCAGCGGGCGTGGTTATTGATGCTATCCGCTGCTGCAAACTGGCAATGAATAAAGGAATAAGTGGAGCGCTACTTGCGCCCTCATCGTACTTTATGAAATCACCACCGGTCCAATACTCAGATGACAAAGCTCACTCTGAGACGGAAAAGTTTATTGCGGAGAATAAACTGCCCAAAAATAATAAACTGCCGAAAGAGGATAAACCATCTAAAAAGTAGCGGTCTTCTTAAAGCTGAAGTTGCGCTATTTTCTGGACAGTAACCGATGAAGATTGCACTGGTATCTCCGTATGATTTCTCCCATCCGGGTGGGGTTGGACGCCATATTACCGCACTCTTTAGTAATTTTATATCCATGGGACACGAGGTAAAAGTCATTGCACCTGCTTCCAGGGAAGTTAACGACTTTGGCGAACACTTTATTCGTATCGGCAGGCCGTTCCCCATCCCAGCCAGTGATTCGATAATCCGTGTTCCCATCTCTCTGCATCTGGCACCGGCTATCAAAAAAGTGATGGCTGAAGAGAAGTTCGATGTGGTCCACCTTCATGAACCGTTTATGCCGATGTTGTGCAGCGCCACATTACGGTTTTCTAACACAGTGAACGTCGGCACTTTTCATGCAGCACAGGGGAAGCCGGGGTATGGTTTCGCCAGACCGATTTCCACCTGGATGCTAGAGCGGCGTGCGCGTAAGTTACATGGGCATATTGCCGTTTCAAAACCGGCCATGGATTACGTCAGTAAATTCGTCCCGGCCGAATATGAGATTATCCCCAACGGGGTGGATTTGGCACATTTCAGACCTGATGTTCCCTTGATTAATGACTTCTGTGACGGCAAATTAAATATCGTTTTTATGGGAAGACTGGAGTTCCGTAAAGGCATCAACTACCTGTTAAAGGCTTTTTACGAAGTAAAAAGTCAGATGCCAAACACTCGCCTTATTATTTGCGGACCCGGGACCAGACTGCGGAAACGTTACGAACAATGGATCAAAGATGTGCACCTTCAGGACGTGGTTTTTACCGGTTTGGTGAACTATGAAGAACAACCGAGTTACTACCGGACAGCAGATATTTTTTGCGCACCCGCCACCAGCCATGAGAGCTTCGGACTGATTTTACTGGAAGCAATGGCTACAGGCAGACCCATCGTTGCCACAAACATCGAAGGATTTGCCGCCGTCGTTACTCAGGGTGAGGAAGGGCTGCTCGTACCTCCGATGACAGTTCACTCACTGACAGAAGCATTTTTAAAACTACTGAATGATAGGCAACTACGTTTGCAAATGGGGCAGAAAGGTCTTGTTACAGCCCAGAAATATACCTGGGAAGGAATTGCTGCTCGCATACTGGCGTACTACAGTCAAACAATTGAAAAGGTGCATCATAATGGCGCTATGAGGTGATATGACAAATTTAGAAGGCGCGCGCAGAAAATTAGGCAAGTACTTCGCCGAACCTATTGTCATAGTTCTGGAGAAGACTCATATTACACCCAACGTGGTCACCTGCATCGGGCTGCTGATAACCATCGCCGCTGCAGTGCTGGTATCGTTCAAACACCCATTTGCCGCAGGTTTCGTGGTATTATTTGCCGGTCTGTTTGACATGCTGGACGGCGCACTTGCCCGCCGCACCAACCGCGTTACTAAATTCGGCGGAGTGCTTGATTCCACACTGGATAGAGTCTCAGAAGCCTCGGTGCTTATCGGTATCGGGATATTTTTTGCAAATCAACAGAACTCATGGGGGGTGGCCGTTGCAGGTGTCGTAATGATGAGCTCGCAATTAGTGAGCTACATTAGAGCAAAAGCCGAATCAATAAACATCAACGGCGAAATCGGCTTCTTTACCAGACCGGAAAGAATCGTTATACTGTCTATTGGGTTATTACTCAGCAGGTACAATTATGCATTACTTATCACTCTGGTAATCATCGCTGTACTGAGCTTATTTACAGCGGGCCAGAGATTATTTTTTGTCTGGAAGAAAACAAAATCCGATTAATTGGGGGACGTTATGCCAGTTATAGCTGTTATTGGCGCGCAGTGGGGAGATGAGGGGAAGGGAAAAGTAGTTGATTTAGTAGCCGAGAAAGCGGATGTTGTGGTACGCTTCTCCGGCGGCGATAATGCCGGTCATACCGTTATCAATGAATTTGGTAAATTCGCACTGCATCTGATTCCGTCCGGAATATTTTCTAAACATGCTGTCTCCGTTATCGGTAACGGCGTAGTCATCAATCCGAAAGTACTCTTCCAGGAGATGAATACGCTGACGGAGAGAGGGATTGACGCCTCACCGGCGCGTTTAACTATCAGTGACCGTGCCCATCTCATTATGCCTTATCACCTTATTCTGGATACACTTGAAGAAAAAGCTCTGGGAAGTAAAGCCATTGGTACCACCCGAAAGGGCATCGGACCAGTGTATTCGGATAAAATCGCTCGCCGTGGTATTCGTGTTGGTGATTTAATGGATAAAAAAGCGTTTAGAGAGCAATTACGCACGATCCTCGAACAGAAAAATTTACTGCTAACAAAAGTCTATGGCACCAATCCCCTTTCGCTGGAGGAAATATATACTGAGTATGTTGAGTATGGAGAACGTTTAAAACCATACATTCGTGAAACTACCTTGATGCTGGATGAAGTATTAGCAGCCGGCAAACTTGTTTTACTCGAGGGCGCTCAGGGCACCTTGCTTGACCCTGATTTCGGGACTTATCCCTATACTACTTCTTCTTCACCGATTGCCGGCGGTGCATCAATCGGTGCTGGCATCGGGCCAAATAAAATGAATGGTATTCTGGGGGTTTTTAAAGCCTACTGCACACGTGTTGGCGGCGGCCCCTTCCCTACTGAATTAAAGGATGAAATCGGCGACCAAATCAGAGAAAGAGCACATGAATTCGGTACAACCACCGGTAGACCGCGGCGCTGCGGTTGGTTTGATGGCGTGGCGGCTCGATTCAGCCAACGCATTAATAGTTTCACCGGTATGGCAATTACCCGGTTCGATATTCTGGATACTATGCCGACATTGAAGGTCTGCACCGCTTATAAACTTAACGGTAAAGTAATTAACTTTTTCCCGGCGAGTATTGGTGTCCTGGCAAAATGCGAACCCATTTACGAAGAATTACCCGGATGGTTGACACCAACCGAAAATGTTCGTAATTACAAATATTTACCGCTCGCCGCACAGAATTATGTAAAGTGTCTGGAAGAACTAGCCGGTTGCACTGCCGACCTTATTTGTGTGGGTCCTGCTCGTGAACAGACAATTGAAAAATCAGCGATAATCTAGGTATTAGTTAAAAGAATTAAATATATAAACTGATGAGTATCTCGAGTGGAAATGCTCCAAATAACGAATATCCGCAATTCTATTTGTTTTTAAAATACACTAGAGCTTTTTTACTTGTAATTACATTTTGCGCTTCGTTTATTTCCCGAACAAGTATTGCATTGCCCACGTAGCAAAATATCATGTTCTTCTAGTGTATATCCTTTGGGTAGCAAACGCTGAAGATCATCCGGACAATCGTATACCTCGAACAGCTTGTTACAAGTTCGGCATAGAAAATGATGATGATGGTCCTCGGGTGGTAATTCCCAACGTGGTGGTTGTCCGGGTAAATCAACCTGTATTATTCGTTTTTCTGACTGGAGAGTTTTAAGATTGCGGTAAACTGTCGCAATTCCTAGACTATCAATATCGCATTTAGCCAAAAGGTATAATTCATTCACTGCAAGCGGTCTTCCCGAGTTTAACATTGCCTTGTAAATAGCCTGACGTTGTCGTGTATCCCTTTCCATTACAAATCCATTCCTCAATTACCAAAATTCAATTAACAATATTTTAACACTGATGATAACTCATTACCATTCTGCTTAATCACGATGATTTTTACATGTAGTTAAGACACTTGACAAGTCTGGATTTATAGTTGATAATGGATTATCATTATTATTAACATAGTAATAGGGATAACGTCAATGGCTAAACGGAAATTTATTTTTGTACCACTACTGCTAACATTGATTATTTTTAGCACGGTGGCTTGTCAACCTGGCGCGAGTACAAATAACTACGAGAAAAAGTCTATTGTTGTCACCTACTCCATTCTTGGTTCTATTGTAAAAGACCTAGTCAGATAATGCCAATGTGACCGTATCCATACCCAATGGACTTGACCCGCACGAATGGGAACCATCTGCTAAAGATATAGAAACGATAAATAAAGCCGGCCTCGTCATCGAGAATGGACTGGGGCTGGAAGGCGGTATGCTTTAGACGTTACAGGTAGCCCGAGACAATGGAGTAAAATTCTTCACAGCTTCGGATTATATAACGGTGCGTCACGTTGGGGCTGGAGAGGGGATTCCGTCAGGCGATCCGGACCAGGTTGTAGGGGTGGCTGACCCGCATCTGTGGATGGACCCCTTGAACATAAAAAGTGTCGTCGTCTCTCTTGTTCCAGAATTAATGAAAGACTTTGGTTTAGACATTAGCAACCAAGCTCTAATTTTGGAAAGTCAATTAGACAACCTGAATAGCGAAGAGTCCAATACGGTAGCAACTATCCCACCAGACAACCGTAAATTGGTTACCGGTCATGAGTCTATGGGATACTTCGCCCAACGTTATGGTTTTAAACTGGTGGGAGTAACCATACCCAGTATATCCTCGCAGGCAGAAGTCTCGGCCGCAGATTTGGCTACACTTAAAACAATCATTGAGGATAATCAGGTTAAGGCGATATTCACGGAGCTCGGCACATCGCCGGTCGTATCCAAGGCGATTGGTGACGAGACGAGCGTTGAAGTTGTCAAACTTACCACTCATGCTCTACCTGACGATGGTTCCTATTTCACTTTTATGAGGAATATAGCTAGTGTCATTACCAATGCATTAAAATAGAGATAATTATGGACTTATTTGTGACGCCATTTTCATCAAATGCCTTCATGGCCCATGCTCTTATAGCTGGGATTCTGGTCTCCATTGCCTGCGCTATCGCCGGTACTTTTGTTATCCTGCGTGGATTAGCTTTCATCGGTGATGCGCTCGCTCATGGGGTATTACTCGGCATTGCTATAGCTCTTCTGGCAGGTTTTTCAGGTATTATCGGAGCTGCTATCGCCGCGGTATTTATGATGGGTGGTATCACGCTGGTTACACGGCGTTCCAGATTATCTTCTGATACTGCTATCGGCCTTTTATTCATAGGGATGTTAGCTCTTGGTGTCGTAATTGTATCCCACTCCAACTCTTTTAGCGGCGACCTTACCAGTATTTTATTCGGTGAAATTCTGGGCATTGGAATGCAGGCAATCCTGATTCAACTAATAGGGACTAATGTTGTTGTCATTATTGCCGTTGTCTGCGCTCGCCCATTTCTGCTGCTCAGTTTTGACCCCGAGCAGGCCGAGGTAGCCGGGTTTTCCGTCGGTTTTTACCATAATGTCATGCTCTTCATGATTGCGCTGACCGTAATTGTGTCTTTCCAGACCGCGGGCACACTTCTTGTTTTCGGATTGCTTATCGCACCTGCCGGTGCCGGTGCACTTCTTGCCAGGAGGATAGAAGTGATGATGGCCTGGGCAGTACTCTTTGGTGAATTGTCAATGTACTTCGGTTTACTTATCAGTTATCATTTTAA
>Ga0182021_10010581_pt1 | contig 10932 bp, 8 predicted proteins | sample 612E3MmetaG_FD_120493 | JGI IMG/M metagenome (GOLD analysis project Ga0182021, IMG submission 120493) | Permafrost microbial communities from Stordalen Mire, Sweden - 612E3M metaG (Illumina Assembly) | ecosystem: Environmental > Terrestrial > Soil > Wetlands > Permafrost | place: Sweden...
CTATTTTAAATTTTTCTTTATTGAGTTTTTGAAAAAGCGGATATAATAATGGCCTTTTAGCATCTTCGTTACTTTCACTTTTTAAGTATTCCTTAAATTGTTTTAATTCTTCGTTATAAGTTACTCTGGCCATGGTAAAATACTAATTCAGGTTTTTCCTAAATATACCAAATTTAGTAATTTATACTATCTCTTAAAAGGTTCACAGGTAATAAAAGTTAGTGTGTGGATTCTAGAAAAAAATCATATTACAGGATGAAATGCCGCATAATATACTACTATTCGAATGATGTATGAGCAGAAGTTTATGCCAATTGTTAATTTATTCTGTTTTCAGGTTAAATTTTACTTTGAAATCTCCTGGAATTTTAGTTATCAATGCTAAATTTAAAGTTATTCCTAAGGTAGTATGCAGCAACCGGTTTAATTTTTTTAAAGTAATATCATAATTAATATTTTTATTGTTATTGTCTACAATAACTGCTTTCATAATCGAATCTCCGGCTTCAAAATCTAAGGACATTCCAATCAACGAATACCTATTAAAATCTATATTTATCAATGTAGCTGTATCACAATTAATTTTTGAATTAATTGGAAATATTCTCATTGAATCGGCATATTTTTTATAAGTTTTATTATCTCTGATTATAAATCCCGGCCTTCCATAAATCCCAGTTATAGAAAAACAAATGCAATTGGAACAATTATACAATTCAGGATCTTTTAAATACTTTAAATCGGTCAATTCATATTGATCGTTATCTTTTTTACATCCAAAATCAATCAATACAATTAAGATTATAAAATATAGTGTTTTCATAGTTGATACTTCTTCAATAGATATGAATAACTGATAAAAGGTTGCGTCGTTTTTTATAGATGGCACTTAACGGTTATCGACAATGAGCATTTGCAGATGGCCGGATATATCTCTATCATTTTACACCAATACTTGTTGAGAAGAATAAAGCCAAAAATTCGCATTATCCCTGTCATTGTCAATGAGAGCTCATTGTGAGCGAACTATTTTTTATTTAAAAATTCTTCAATCTCAAAAATAAATTCTTTCATTTCATCGAACATCTCAAGAATAATGTCTTTATCAAACTCAACGTTGGATTCATAATCTCCCTTTGTTCTTCTGTTCGTTCATTGCTATCAAGACTCATGCGTATAATCCCGTTTTAATGGCTTTAGTAAATATTGGCTGCTTGCCTTTTATTGTATTTAATTCCTGTTTTGAAATTAAATGAGCATCAATTATTATATTATACTTCAAATCTATATCATAACATAAGTCATAAATTCGATTTTCATCACGAGCGTTATAATCCTTATCTAATATTATTAAAATATCATAATCAGAATGGTCTGGAGAATTATCGTACACTTGAGACCCAAACAATATTATATCTTTTACAGATTCATTAAATCCTTTCTGTAAATAGCTTTTTAAATCCCTTAATATGGTTAATTTATCTGCCATCCTGATATTTTGGATAAAATTACATTATTTTTTGCAAAATTTTACGCCGGGCATTTTTTACCATACATTCACAAAAATGTCTTTAAATTCAAAAATCGTTTGGTTACATTTTTAAGAACATAAGAGCAATTGAAGTTATCATGGGATATAAAAAACTATATTCTGAAAAAATTAAAAGTTAATTCTTAGAATCCTGGCGCATATTTCCACTTTATTTTCTTTAATTCTTCAAGATTGGTTTTTGGTTTTTCAAGATCCTGCGGAATGGGCATTTTGGAAAATGTCTGAAAATATAGTACACAGGCATCGCGCCACCATGTTGCTTCACGTTCCTGGATTTTTAATTTTGCAGATACTTCACGGAAACGCTCTTCGTCTATTTTATTTTCGAGTGAAGACCAGAGTTTTTCCATTTTTCTAACGGTATCCACTCCCGAATAATATTTGTAACATAACTCGTCCCAGAGTGTCCGTCCCGACTTCATTTTGTAAGTCCAACCGACATGATGGAACCATAATAACAAATTTTCAGGACAGGAATACAGACTTGAAAATTTATTTCTTACCGGAATGGAATATTGGGATAAAGCATTGCTTCCGGTAATTGTCCTGTCGAAACCAATACCTATGCTATCGGCCTTATGATAATAGACAGAATTCCACTCAGGACGTTCCGCTTCATCGAGCCAGGGTTGCGGACCAAAATGATGTCCCTGTCCCATGAGATGATGCAAACCCAGGGGGGTCATATAATTGACAGCAGCTTCACGTGAAGGAAGCATTATATTTGAAATGGTGTTAACTTTTTCTGGATTGTTCGAAAAAGTCATCCTGATCCATTCCCCGGCAATTGATTCCGAAGTAAGAGAATAGTCCCATGCAAGCCTTCCGAAAGCGTACCAGTTTGCAGCCCCAAACGGATGGCCACACCAGTTCCGGTCTGAACCAATATTTGAAACACCTGCCATTCCTGTTAATTCGTAATGAAATATTGAACCGTCGATAATTTTTGCGACAGTCGAACCTGACCCTTTTACCCAGGTATCGGATTCCAGTACTTCTTTAAATAATGGAGCCAAATAGACCAGATGAGTTGCAAATCCAAGGTATTCCTGGGTTATTTCAAATTCAGGCATTACAGGGGTTCTGGTCATAGCGCCAAAAAGAGGATGAAAAGGTTCCCTCGGTTGGAAATCCACCGGTCCATTTTTGACCTGGATAATTACATTTTTTCTGAATTTCCCGTCCAGGGGAACAAATTCATTATAGGCTTGTTTTGCCCGATCGTCGTTGGATGGATGATAAACAAAAGCCCTCCACATGACAATGCCACCATGCGGTGCAAGTGCATCGGCAAGCATGTTCGCACCATCGGAATGTGTACAGCCATAATCGAGAGGACCGGGAAGCCCTTCGGAATTTGCTTTTACTAAAAAACCCCCGAAATCGGGTATATAATTATAAATTTCATTTATTTTTTTCTTCCACCAATCAACCACCAGGGAATCGAGAGGATCGGCGGTAGAAATCCCGTCAAGGTCCTTTGGGGATGCAAAATTAACCGACAGATAAACTTTTATCCCGTAAGGACGAAATACATCGGCGATTGCAGCAATACGCAACAGATATTCATTAGATAATATAAGCGGGCTGGCATTTACATTATTCAAAACGGTACCATTAATACCAATGGAAGCATTGGCACGTGCATAATCTTTATAGCGCAGTCGCTTGTATTCCGGCAATTCAAACCAACGCCAGAGAGATTCGCCTGCATAACCACGTTCAACAGTTTCGTTCATATTGTCCCAGTGGTTCAGAAGGCGAAACTGTATTTTCGGTGAACTGATAATGGATAAATCTGAAATATTGCTTTCCGTCTGAATTAATCTTAAAAATTCGAATATTCCATATAAAATGCCAATATCAGTATTGGCTGCAATAGCAATGCAACTGTTTCCCCCAATTAAAATATTTTGAATAATGAAACCTTCATTACCAATGGTTTTAAGTTTTTCTTCAAGGTTTAATTTTGTTATAATTTTTAAATTTTGTGGAGTACCTGCAATAATGGCCCCGGATTTAGTGATTTTATCAGGAACTTCTATATTCTTACCAAGTAAACCATATAACCCTTTTATAAGTTCTTCTTTAGCTGCAATTATGGTTGCCGAGTTTCCCGAAATTACAATTTGAGTAATTCTGTTGTTGTAATCAGTAAGTTTTTGCTTGTCGGAAATAAGGTCATATCTAAGCCATAAACGATATCCGTCTTCAGATTTCAATGAATTAATAAGGATAAATATTAAGAATCCTGATATTATAATTCTTTTAAGATTCATTCTATAATATAGAAGATTGTGCTTTAACAAATTTAGGTAAATAATTCTTTCGATAATTTAGAAACTTTAATTACAAATCTTTTAAAAGGAAAACTTATACTTAACTGCCATCTAGTTATTTTAATATAAAAAAAGTGAAGGGCAATAAACATTTTCAATTTGAAAACATTTATAAACCCTTCACCAACCGAATATATGAAAGAAGCAAAAAGTTCAATAAATCAGAAAATCATTTCTTCGTTCTCATATAATGAACAAAATCTTTAAGCCTGATAATTCCAACCGGTCCTTCGTAAATTCCCCCCATGCCACCCTGATCGAGAACCCTGACAGCAATGGTATTGTACTTATTCGATTGCAAAATTGCCCCATCTATATAATAAGCCCTGAATTCATTATAACGTGTTTCGCCATGTGAAAATTCGTTAATTTTTCTGCGATTGCCAATATATTCCCCATTCAGATAAACCTCATCCAGGTCGTCAATTTTTCCGAGTAAAACAACTACCTTCTCATTTTCATAGTGGCCAGTAACAAAAAATGTTTTCCTGTACCAGGCAAATCCATCTAAATTAGGGTAACCTTCATCTTCCCAATACCTGGGTACTGTAATGGTCTGCCAGGAATTATCGTTATACTGAGGATTTTCAAATTCCATATTATCCCCGGGTTTAAATTTCCATATTCCCTGTAATTGAATTTCAAGGGAAATTGGATTCATGTTGGCGAAAATGCCAACAGTCCCATTTACGATACCCCCGGCCAATTGTGCATCATAAACCCTTACAGATATCAGGTTTGGTTTCCCGAACTTTATGTATTCTTTTGGAATGAAATATTTCCTGAATGAATTATACGCCGTTGAATAATTTGGGGGAAATGAACCTGAATATCCAATCAGGTTTCCATTAAAATAAGTCTCATCGACATCATCAACATAACCTAAGTAAAGGAATAATTGGTAGTCGGTATAATCTTCCGGAATCACAATTGTTTTCCTGTACCATGCAAAACCGTCGTATCCATAAAATCCCTGGTCTTCCCAGGCAGAAGGAACATAAATAGATTCCCAGTCTTTGTCGTTAAAACTCTCCTGCATCCACTCTTTTTTATCTCCAATAGAGAATTTCCATTTACCCTGCAGGTTTATAACCTTGGTCAAATCATCCGCACGAACCTCACCAAAGACCATAAAAAAAGGTAATAGGAAAATCAATACTTTTTCGGAAATCAATCTACACATATCTCACTTTTTTTAAAAAAATAAATCAAAAAACGATTGAACCGGGTTTTCATCCCAGTGACATCTATCCTGATATTGTTTCATGTTACTTTTATCCATAATCCCGACAGGACCTTCATAAATTCCTCCGGCACCAGTATAATCATAAACCCGAACAGCAATGATATTATTTCCAGGTTTTATTAAATTCTTTGGTATTTCATATATCCTGCTCAATCTCCAATAATCAGAATTATAGCCATCGTTATTCCAGTTAAAAAAGGAATGAAAGGGATGTTCATCCACTTCGAGCATGGATGTTTCACCAATTTTTTCGCCGTTTAAATAGGTTTCATCATAGTCGTCGATTTTGCCAAGCACCAGGTACAACTTTTTATTTTCAAGATCTTTAGGCAGAATGAAAGATTTTCTGTACCATGCATAACCATCGTGATTGAAATATCCCTGGCTTTCCCAGGTCATTGGCACCTTAATTTCAGGCCAGCCTGAATCATTGTAATCAGTATCTTTCCATTTTTTGTTACTAAATAATTTAAATTTCCAGTTCCCGGATAAATTCAGATTTAACAAATCTTCATTTTCATCAAAACAAATTCTGGCATTTCCTGTAATTCCTCCATCACCACCGTCATCGTAAACTCTCACGGCAATCAGATTATCGCCGTTTTTCCTGATAAGTGAGGAGGGTATTATATATTTCCTGTCCCAACTGTAGGCTGTTAAATAAGAAGGAGGAAAATTTCCCAATTTGCCAATTAATTTACCATTGAAATATACTTCATCGGCATCATCGATGTTTTCAAAACATAAAATGTATAATTTATCACTATCTGTATCAGGCATTCTTACCTTTTTCCTGTACCAGGCAAAACCATCGTACCCAATATAACCCTGTCTTTCCCAATTTCCAGGAACTCTTAAATTATCCCAGTCATTGTCATTAAACTTTGGGTCAGCCCATTTCATATCATCACCCAGATTAAATTTCCAGGTGCCAGATAGACTCATCAGTGTTTTAAAATTCGAGGCAGGCAAATTACAATAAACGAATAATTGTGTCGCAATAATAATTGCAAGCTTTTTAAGAATATTTTTTTTCATAATACCATTTTTTACATTTACAATGCAAGTATACGATGCAATATGTTTTCATCTGTTACCATGTTGTAACATAGTGTAATTAATTGTAAAAAATTGTCACAGGATTTTCAGGAATGTAAATAAAATCTAAGGTAAAAAAAAGTAAAAATACTCGGGTAGATAGACAGTAGGCTATTAGGCTATAGAAAAGGTACTTAAGTTGTATTTCTGTTCTGAGGTAAAAAAATTGTGAATTAAATAAATTGATTTTTTTTAAGCCCTAATAGTCTATAGTCTAAACAACCTAAGTAGTTACAAAAATTTGAAACACAACTTTACAGGAATTTTTATTTTAAATTTACCTAAAATCATCCTATAAGCTTGTACCCAATTCCATGAACGGTAATAATAATTTTAGGATCATTGGGATTGGTTTCCAATTTCTGTCTCAGTTTGACGATGAAATTATCTACCGTCCTGGTTGTAATGTCAGAATCATTTTCCCAAACTTTCGACATCAGTTCATCACGGCTAACGGAAATGTTTTTATGGTTCCAGAGATACTTTAAAATTTCAAATTCTTTATGCGACATTTTCACTTCTTCATCTCCAACAAATGCTTCATAAGAAGAAAAGGAAACATTTAATTTTCCTATAGTAAGCGAATCCAATTCATCGGTCTTATTTTGAATACCGGCTGATCTTCTTAGAATAGTTTTTATCCTGGCCAAAAGTTCTCGTAAACTGAATGGTTTTGTAACATAATCGTCGGCGCCAAGTTCGAGGCCTAAAACCTTATCAATTTCTTCTCCTTTTGCAGTAAGGAGAATAATAGGAGTATGGATATTTTCTTTTCTCACGGTCCTGCAAATATCGAAACCGGAAATGCCAGGAAGCATAACATCCAATAATATTAAATGATATGGATTGTCCCTGATTTTTTCCAAACCTTCTTTTCCGTTTGAAACGGCATCGACGGCGTAACCTTCTATTTCAAGGTTATCTTTTAATCCCTGAAGCATGGAAATTTCATCTTCAACAATGAGTATTTTTATCATGGTTTTGAATTTTTTAAATAAGGTATTAGTATTCTGAATGTGCTGCCTTCATTAGTTTTGCTTTCCAATTCAATTTTGCCCTTATGGGAATCTATAATATTTTTTACAATGGTCAAACCTAACCCGGTGCCTTTAACTTCATAAATATTGTCGCCCTTCGTAACCCTGAAAAATTTATCAAAAACAAGTTTGTGGTCTTCCTTTGCAATACCAATTCCCTTATCAGTGACTTCAATGTAAACAAAGTCTCCTTTCTTACCGGTTTTAATATTAATAAATTTTGAATCTTTACTGTATTTAATGGCATTGTCTATGAGGTTTACAATACAATCCGATATTGCCTCATTGTCAGCAAAAATGAGAGGCAACTGTTCGGTAAGTTCGAAATTTATTTCAAAACCTTTGCTGCTTAAATGAAATTTGTACGAATGCATAACTTTTTCCACGACTTCATTTAGATCTAAATTTTCAAATGTAAATTTTCTTTTCCCGCTTTCAATTTTTGAGAAGTTCAATATTTTATTTACCAAACCGGAAAGCCTTTGGGTTTCATTTAGAATTACTTTGTAATATTCCTTCCTTTTTTCTTCAGATTTAATCCTGTCCATTTCGAGAGTTTCAATATACATGCTGATAAGGGCAAGCGGAGTGCGGATTTCGTGCGACACGTTTGAAATGAATTCAGATTTTATGAGCGTAAGTTTCATTTCCTTCCTTAAATTTCTGAAAATAAAAAATGCCCCTATTATAAAAATGATGTCTACAAGAACAATCATTAAAAGGTTTAACCTGGTTCTTTCTTTGCTTAAAATATTTATTGTTTTTCCTTTGAGCTGAATTCCCATTTTATATTGGGGGAATAACCAAAGAGGTTTTGTATGTTGAAAATTAAAAGAGGAATCAAACTGATATTGACTTCTATTTTGAATTTTTACGGGATATAAGATGTTATTTGTCCCCGAATTAATAATTGCTATATTGAACCTGTCCTCCGCAGTAATTTGAATTTTTTGTCCGAGCAATTCTTTAATAAACCTTTCGGCATCTATTTCAATAATACAAACAGGTAACTGTTTAAGATTGTTTTCCCCCTTTATCATGAAGACAATAAAAATGGAAGAATTTTCCTTGTTTATTCCCAGGGGTTCATTTTTTTGATAGCCGACTTTAATATATTGGGCAAGCCTGTCAACCTTTTTACTGCTATCTGTCAGTAATTTTTTAACCTTGTCAATTGTATTGTTTATGTTTTCTGCAGTATCGTTGATGCAACTGGTTATCAGGTATTTTGTTTTATACTCACAAAACAGTACAGATTTTATTTGAGGTACGATTGAAAATAATTCCTTAAAATTTCCACATTCCGGTTTGCCTTTATATGACTGACTCGTATTAATTTTTATCACCCAACTGCTGATGATATCTTCAGAGTATTGGTTGATTGAGAATAATATTGCATCAAGCTGCTTGTTATAAATACTTTCAATTTCCTTTTCGGATTTGTTCATCCTCGAAATCTCGTAACCCGAAAAAAACAAGGCAGGAAGAACTATTATAATAGTAAGGATTAGAGATATTATGGTAAATTTATTTTTCATTGTAAATGTTCTTTTTGCATTTTTTTTTAATAATTATGGTTTAATAAATTTCCAGTATAATTTATAAGACGAACAAACATAGATATTATTCTTCATCCAGATGCTTTATTCCTGCTCTGTTTTTCCTATTTGGTGAGATTTGGTGTCCCATGGATACAGGAAGGTGATTTTGTGGCTAATAAAATCTTGTTTCCAAAACACTAAAACACGAAATTTCACTAAATTCTTTAATCTGTCAAATTATAATTATTATGAATAAAAGTATACAAAAATAATAAATGAACAAACCCCAATAAAATAGCATTTAATTAATTTAGTAAAGATTCAAAAGTATATCCTTTCCATGAAAGGCAATAAAAAAATTAATTTGAATCATGTGAATTTAAAAAATAAATTTTAACTTCGTGTGCGCACACGGAAAGATTTTTATTTTATGAAACCATTCATTCATGATGATTTTCTTTTAACCAATAAAGATGCTGTAAAACTGTACCACGATTTTGCTGAAAAACTTCCGATAATCGATTTTCACAACCACTTATCACCAAAGGATATCACTGATAATAGAGGATTCAATACCATTAGCGAAGCATGGCTTGAAGGCGATCATTATAAATGGCGCGCCATGAGAGCTGCAGGGGTCGATGAATATTTTATCACCGGCAAAGCACCTGATGAGGAAAAATTCAATTCGTGGGCAAATACTGTTCCGTTCACATTACGAAACCCTCTATATCATTGGACTCATCTTGAACTTGCAAGGTATTTCGGAATTTATGAATTATTGAATGATAAAACTAAAACTGCGATTTATAAAAAATCCAATGAAATTTTACATTCAGGAAATAACAACATTCAGGATTTGCTGATCAGAATGAAAGTCGAAATCCTTTGTACTACGGATGATCCGATTGATAATCTTGAATGTCACAAGGCAATGTCAGGTAATCAGAAATTGCATATGCTGCCAACATTCAGGCCTGATAAAGTTTTGAATGTATCCAATCCCCTTCAATATAACAAATACCTCGATAAACTTGGGGAGGTTGCAGGAATTGAAATAGGAACTTATTTCCAACTCATCGAGGCTCTTCAGAAACGACATGATTTTTTTCATTCAATGGGTTGCAGGCTTTCTGACCATGGACTGGATTATATTCCGTACAGCCAATATTCCGGTTCAGAAATTCAATCTGTTTTTAACAAAATCCGATCTGGTCAATTTTTATCAGGTGAAGAAATTCTAAAATTCCAGACTGCTTTGCTTTCAGAATTGCTAATCATGAATCATGAAAAAGGTTGGGTTCAGCAATTGCATATCGGGGCAATAAGAAATGTGAACGAGAGAGTATATGAATCTATTGGCCCGGATTCGGGATACGATTCGATAGGTGAACCGGAGCTTGTCCGTCCTTTAGCTTCATTGCTCAACCTTCTCGACAAACAAGGCAAACTGGCACGAACCATTGGTTATAATTTAAATCCCAAAGACAATGATCTTTTAATTACCATGCTTTCAAATTTTAATGATGGAAAGATGAAAGGAATGATGCAATATGGGGCTGCATGGTGGTTTCTCGATCAAAAACAGGGAATAGAAAGACGAATCAACGATTTATCATCTTATGGTCTTTTACATTTGTTTGCCGGAATGGTGACCGATTCGAGAAGCTTTCTGTCTTTTCCGCGCCATGAATATTTCAGGCGGATTTTATGCAATATTTTAGGTGAAGATCTAGAAAAGGGAATCATTCCAAATGATGAGCAAATGCTAAAGCAAATGATTGAGGCTATATGTTATCAGAATGCTAAAAATTATTTTAACTGGAATAAATAAAAAACCATGGCAAAATATTCAAGAATTGAAGTGGTATTAAAGATGAAAGAAACAGGAATGGTACCTATTTTTTTTCATCAGGATATCAATGTTTGTAAAAATGTAATGCAGGCTGTTTACAACGGAGGAGTTCGAATTTTTGAATTTGTAAACAGGGGAGATTTCGGTCACCGGATTTTTTCAGAATTAAATGAATTTACAATAATCAAACTTCCGGGAATGATAGTTGGTGCAGGATCAATTATTGACGCACCTACTGCAGCATTGTTTATCCAGGAAGGAGCA
>Ga0182021_10010582_pt1 | contig 10932 bp, 9 predicted proteins | sample 612E3MmetaG_FD_120493 | JGI IMG/M metagenome (GOLD analysis project Ga0182021, IMG submission 120493) | Permafrost microbial communities from Stordalen Mire, Sweden - 612E3M metaG (Illumina Assembly) | ecosystem: Environmental > Terrestrial > Soil > Wetlands > Permafrost | place: Sweden...
AAGTTTCAAATCAATCAGTCCGATGGATGCATCAATTTTAAACCCTGTTGAACCACCTATTTTTACTTTACTTCCAACCGTTTTTATACCGTATTTTTTTGCCAGCGATTCGGTTATAACTGAAACATTAGCGCCGGTATCAAAAACAAAATCAGTAGTATCATTTTTTATTATAACTGGAACATTAAAAAGTCCGGCTATATCTCTTTTTAAAATTATTTGACATTCGCCTGTCTTTATTATTTCCATTTTAGGAACATTTGCCAAATTTCTATATAACAAAATATCATCAGTTCTTGTATCAATTTCAGACGAATCACATAAGAACTTAAATTTTGTTATAACTATACTATCATTAATAAATACATTTTTATAATCCTGCAAGCGATTTGAATTCTGTGCCCTCATCGAGTATAAATCCTTTATAACGGTATCGCTAAAATTTTTCGAATATTGTTCAAAAAGCCTGTTTATTAAAATATTTGATTCTTCAGGGTTATTAAACACATTGTCGAGTGTAGCTTTAAATAACAACAATTGAGGATTGTTTTTGCTAAACTCAATTTTCGACATCAGATTGTCTAATTTAAAGAAATTCTTTTCTGTATAAGCTTTCAATAATTGACAACTTTGTTCTTTAGTCAGTTTTATTGTACAACCAGTAAATATTAATATTAACATCAAATATATAATCCTTTTTTTCATATTTAATTATTTTTGTTTTTTATCAAATCTCAAATGCTTTTTGCAAGTATTAGTTTTTTGCCTTGCCGCCTAAACATGCTTATTACACCAATTGTTCTGTATTTCCAGATTTAGGATAAAAACGTCAATTACTGTTAGTTACCCTAATACTAAAATATTTTGAACATGTGTAAGCAGGGTTATAATTAAAATAAATTTTAAAAAATATCTGCCATACAAAGTTTATTGAATTAGCACTGATGAACCTGTTTTATTTAATATTTTACAGATTTTCGAACCACAGAATATGCCGCAAAAAAACCTACGGCCTTATCACCTGGAACAACATTAGTGGGAATGTTTGCAGAAGGTCCGCTAAACATAGGTATTTTCGGATAATATTCAGCAATAAATGCATTTAAATATTTTGCATAATCTTCTGTAATCCCATCCATTTCGAGCGTTACAGTATCACCTTGTTTTAGTCTTTCATCAGGTTTGTTACTATTTAAACCATAAACCGGGAATCCTGAATAATATTTGCCTTCAAAACCAGTATTATTGCCAATATTGACAAGTTCAAACGCACTGTCGGTTAGCAAGACGTTGTTTTTTATTACTTTCATCAGATAATTATTATTTTTTGCCCCATTATCCAATGCATATAAATCGATTATCCAGAATTTTCCACCTTCTGTATTTTCCGATAATATTTTAACTGAATCGATTTTGTTTTCAGGCCTTAACAATGAAGATGCCGTATATTCTTCCATTACACCATCATTGTTAACATCTACATTCGATATTTTCAAGGTATATGTTCTTCCGGGAATTCCAAAAACACTGGAATCGGTTTCATAAGTCCCTTTTCTGGAAAGGTTTTCAGAAAGATTATACATAATTATACCATCTGAAATGGTTACTTTGGCATTTGAAATGAACTGCACAGAATCTGTTCCAATTGCGCTACCCGATTTCGATAATATTACTTTATGACGGGTGGTATCTGTAGAAATACTCCCATCGACAACCAGCCTCACATAGGTGCTATCGAGCTTTATTTCATTCGTGATATCCTCGATGCAGGAAGTCGAAAAAGTAAATAATGCAATCAGGACCAAAGCCAATGATTTATGTTTTTTTAATACTATTTTCATTTTAGGATATGTTAAAAATTAAAATTATAAGTAATTCCGGGAAGGTAAAGGAAAGGCAAGTACCACCTTTGAACCCTGATTTTTTTTGGATCGTTTTTATCCTGGACAAAATTAATTATCCAATCATTATGCCTTCCATATACATTATAACATGAAATAACAAATTCACCATGCCATAATCTTTCGGGATGAGGATTGCCACTAAAAGTAAGTGAAAGGTCGAGCCTGTGATAATCGCGCATTCTGTAACCATTTCTGCCTGAATAAATTTTGTTTAAGGCATTATCATATACAAATGTTCCTACCGGAAAAGTAATCGGAGTACCCCTGGCATAAATCCAGTTTGCAGAAAAGGTAACCTGTTTTAATATTTCATAATTTAAAATAATATTAATTGTATGAGGTTTATCAAATGGCGCTGGATATTCCTTGCCATTATTAATCCCTGGAATTTGCCTGATAGCCCTGGAAAAGGTATAACTGATCCAGCCATTTAATTTCCCTTCATTTTTTCTTACAAGAAATTCCGCACCATAGCTGTGCGCCTTTCCCACCCTTATTTCACCTTCCATATACGGATTCATTAATAAGATTGCGTGATCGGCAAAGTCTACCACATTATAGCAATTTTTATAAAATGTTTCTACGGAAGTTTCCAGGGCATTATCCAGAAAATTTCTGAAGTAACCTAAAGCGTACTGATCAGCTTTTTGAGGTTTCACATTTGGTGTGGCCGGAAACCAGACATCGAGGGGCATTCCTCCGTTAGAATTTGAAGCAAGTTGTATAAATTGAATGGTCCTTGAATAACTGGCTTTGAAAGAAGTATTGTCATTTATGTTATAGATAGCGCCAAACCTGGGTTCCCAACCGCTATATGTATTGAAAATTTGACCGCTGGCATAATTCATTGTATCAGAAACATTGTAATTCTTATCATATTTATATAAAGTGGTTTTTCCCATATTTTGAAAAACAGAAAACCTTATACCATATTTTAAGGTTAAATCATCAGATATTTTTTGTTGGTTCGATAAATATATCCCGTGTTCCAAGTCATAACTTTTAGGTAATGTAATTTTAATTTTTGACGAATCGCTTTTGCCTACCATCCAGGCATCGCAGGGTGTCATATTGTGATAGGTAGATGACAGGCCGAAACGAATTTCATTTTCAGGGGTTGCATAAAAATTAAAATCGGCTTTTACACTATAATCTAACAAACCTGAGTTCCAATAATAATTTGTCCCTCCCTGTTTCATGGAAAGTGCATAATTATAATTGGCGATTAAGGCTGTCAGATTTGAAAATAACCGGCCTGAAAACTGATGGTTCCATCTTGCTGTCAATGTCTTATTTCCAAACCCGATACTTGAAGTCCCTTTCTGGCCAAAATTATCACGTCCGAGATATCCTGAAATATATAATCGATTGTTTTCATCAAACTGATGGTTAATTTTCATATTAAAATCATAGAAATACAAAATACTTTTTTTCACCCCGGTATCTGTTGACAAAGGGAAAAAAAGATCGTAATAAGTTCTCCGGCCTGAAATTAAAAACGAAGTTTTTTCATTGACGATCGGGCCTTCCACGGTTAATCTACTCGAAAGAAGGCCAATTCCTCCGGTGAGAGCATACTTTTTTGAATTGCCTTCTTTCATCCTGACATCGAGAACGGAAGACAGCCGTCCGCCATATTGTGGCGGAATATCTCCTTTATAAAGTTTAACATCTTTAATTGCATCGTTATTGAACACCGAGAAAAATCCCATAAGATGTGAAGCATTATAAACGGTAGCTTCATCAAGAATTATAAGGTTTTGATCAATTCCACCACCCCGCACACTGAAGCCTGATGTACCTTCACTCGTGGGCACCACGCCGGGCAACATCTGGATAACTTTAATTAAATCCACCTCACCAAACATGGCAGGAATTTTCTTTATGGTTTTCATATCCAGTTTGGTGATGCTCATTTCAGGCTGCTTGACATTTACATCTGGCCTTTCAGCTTTAACTATCACTTCATCGAGTTCTTTGGTTTCTTCATTTAGTTCGATGTTCAGCGAAAGGTTATCTTTTAAGTTTATCGACTTCAATTCCACTTTATATCCGATATAAGAAAATGAAAGATTATAGGTTCCGGGTAATATATTCAGAGAATAAAAACCATATTGATTTGAAGAGGTTACAATATTTTTTTCTTTGATATAAACTGTAGCCCCGATAAGGGCTTCGCCATTTTTACCGTCTTTAATATACCCGCTCACAGTTCTTTTATTTCCTGTAGTTCCGGGATTTTCAGGATTATCGGAGTATACTGATAAAAATGATAACACAATCAAACTAATTATACCTATTAATTTTCGCTTCATTTCAAGAGTTAGAAATTTGTTTTATTTTATTTAAAAAATCCTGACAAAAATAAAAAGTCATAATTAATTGGATCATTACATTTCGGCGAATAACCTATTTTAAAAGGTAAAAGACTTAACAAAAATTAGAAGGTCATCATGACATAAAGTTCTATTCATTAAATATTTTTTTAAGTTTATTCTACATTTCATTAAACCATTACAATTTAAAATAAAAAAACCCCTTCACCGGGGTTCAATTATAAATAAGGAAAAATTATCAGATAGAAGTCAGGTTTTTCTTTTCCTGGATACGTGCTTTTTTACCGGTAAGGTCACGGAGATAAAATATTTTAGCCCTGCGGACTTTTCCATGTTTGTTAACTTCGATTTTATCTATAAAAGGGGATGAGATTGGAAAAATTCTTTCAACACCAATATTTCCTGACATTTTACGGACAGTAAATGTGGCAGTATGTGCCAACCCTCTTCTTTGGATTACAACTCCTCTGTATTGCTGTATTCGTTCCTTATTTCCTTCCTTTATTTTATAATGAACAGTTACCGTATCTCCACTTTTGAATTCCGGATATTTTTTTTCTACTGCCAGATTCTCCTTTATAACATTCAATAAATTCATGGGAAAATATTTTTGGATATTATTTTTTTTAAACAGGCTGCAATATTACAAATATTTTTTGATTTATATTACAGGCAAATATAAATTTAGGAAAATAAAAATATGAAGGAATATTCTTATATTTTTATTTATTTGATATTCATAATTGATAATTAGTTTCTTATTTTGGTAGTTTAAAAATTGAAGCTGACAGGTATGACTAATTCTTTAAAAATCAATTGTTTTATTAAATTTAGTTACATTGTTTTCATTTCTTTGGTATTTATTCTGATTACTTTACCTGTTTCATCTCAAAATTCTTCTGTAGAAGTTCAGCATAGCACGGATAAAGTTCTCATTAACGGCAAAGTTTATTTCATCCACATTGTAAAGAAAGGAGAGACTCTTTATTCTATTGCAAAAGCATATCACGTCATGGTTGCGGATATTACCACAGTTAATCCAAATGCAGTTGTAGAAATTAAACCTGAACAAGTTCTCCGGATTCCTGAATTGGCGGCTCATACAGAAGAAATTCATACAAATAAGAACGGGGACCAGATAATACACGTTGTTGCCCAGGGGCAGACTTTATATACAATTTCAAAGATTTATGGGGTAACTGTTCAGGAAATACTTAATTTAAATCCGGGCATAAAGACCGATAGCCTTAAAATAAACCAGGAAATTAAGATACCATTGCCCCAAAAAACAGAAAGCAATATAAAGATACAGGAAAATAATGAAGGGTTTTTGTTGCATATTGTCGAGAACAAAGAAACATTATATTCATTATCTAAAAAATATGAAGTAAGCCAGGAAGAGATACTTCAGGTAAATGAAACTGTGGCAAAAGAGGGTTTGAAAGCAGGTGAAGAAATTCGTATCCCTGTTGCCGGCAAGCAAAAAAATTTTGTTATTGCAGATACTTCTGTTAATGAGAAAAAAACTATTACTGCCACCATAAGCAAGATTGATTGTGACACAATCGCGATAAAATTTAAGGAAAAAACGATAAGTATTTCGTTATTATTGCCTTTATTTTCATCCGGAGCAATTGAAAATGTTTCGGAAACTTCTGAAGAAAATCAGAATGATGAAAAAATTCAAACCAAACAAAATGAGGATTTTAATCCCATTGCCATGAATTTTATTGAGTTTTACCAGGGAATTTTACTTAGCCTGGAAGAATTTAAAAATAATGGATTTAAAATAAATCTGAATGTCTTTGATACAGAAAAGGGCACTTCTAAACTAAATGCAATTATAGAAAATAAAGAATTTCAACAATCCAATATTATCATTGGTCCTGCATTCCCTGATCAGATGAAAATTGTTGCCGAATTTGCCCGAAAAAATTCTATATATATAATCTCACCGGTAAGTTGCCATGAAGATTTTCTGAAAGATAACCCTTATTTATTTCAGGTTAATACTGGTATTGACCGCGAGCTTAAGGCGGATATGGAACTTCTGAAGCCGGATACTTCAAAAAATATTCTTTTGGTATATAATTCGAATTCAATTGAAACCGATCAATATAAAAATAACAAAGAATTATCTAAAAATGTTTTAAAAGTTAATAATTCTAAAGTTAAAGAAATTACTGTATATGCAAATGATTTTACCGACATGAAAAGTGAAATAGATTCCCTTCGGGATAATTTGGTATTTTCACCTGAAACCGATGAAATTTTTATTACAAATATGCTAAGTGTTCTCGAATCGACATTAGTGGAAAACAAGGTATATGTAATTGGAATGATGGAATGGGCCAATTTCAAAGGAATAGATTTGAATTATTTTTATGATATGCAACTAAAATATCATACACCTTTTTATGTTGATTATGAGAAAGAAAATATTAAGAAATTTCTAAAAAAGTATAGAATATATTTCAACACAGAACCTGTTAAATCTTCAAAATATGGATTCAATTACAGCATGCTCGGATACGATATTGCTTCGTATTTTACAGAAGCATATACAAAATACGGTCAGGATTTTTCACGGTACCTGCCATGCCTAAAATATAATTCATTGGTAGCTCCATTTAATTTTATAGAGGAATCTCCCGGAAGTGGTTTTGCAAATACATATTTACAGTTGGTAAGGTATAATAAAGATTACAGCATTGAAAGAACCTATCCTCATAATTAATGCTCCTAACCAAATTACCGTTGTTTTGAATTTCGAATATTGAATGCCGGATTTTAATTTACGAAATGTTTGAACTTTGTTATTAGAAATATAAAGTATAAAATTTTTATTTTAAGATATATTCATAAAAAATAAAAAACACAAGATACAAAAGTACCTTGTGCAAGATTATGGAAATTAGGATTAATCAACAATTTCCACCATTTTAAATGGTACCCGGATTATAGATTCGTAATCTTCACCAGCTTCAAGCATATCTTCATCATCTTCTTCGTAATACCAGTTAATAATTACTTCATTCTTGGTTTTATAAATGGCTTCAAGTTTTTTGAAGACATCAAGAATACATTTCGATGAACTGGTATTGAAATATTCAAGTTGGATATTTACCTTGGTCAGTGCTGCCGGTGTTTTACCATATTCTTCAAGCCAGTCTACCAATGGTTTGTAAAATTCAATTGAATTTTCAGGAATAGAGCGTCCTTTAATTTCAATTAAACCGTTATCGGCTTCAAATTTTACATTTGGTGTTTTTGCAGTTCCTTCTATAGTTAATGCTTCCATATGCTGTATTTAATTTTATTGTTTTTAATTTATTTTTACATCGAGGTTAAAAAAACTATAAGTATTGTTTAATTCATAAAAATTATATTCAAGTTTATTTCCTGTTTTCCTGGCCATATCTATTAATCCTAATCCTCCACCACCTTTTGCAGAGAGCTTCTGATGATTTAAAATAAATTTGTACATATCTTTTAACTCATCCTGTGTAAGAGAATTTATTTTATCTATTTTATCTTTAAGATAATTGGTTTTATCTGATGTAATAAAATTGCCGAGTGAGACCGTATAATGGTCATCAGTTTTTTTAATTACAAGAACACCAAACTTTGCATTGTATTTTTCGATCATCTCTTCCGGAAGATCATCAACATGATGAAATAAGTTTTGAAGGCCTTCTACAAGAACATTGTACATTTTCTTTTTAATCCTTGGATCTTCATTTACGCTATCAAGTTTACTTTCTACATTTTCAAGAACGCTATTGATCCATTCGGCTGAAATACTTCCTTTATAGGCCAGCAAAACCTCGCCATTGTGGAGTTTATTAAAATAATCGTCGAAATTGAAACCCATATAAATCTTAACAGTTAGTAACTTGGAGCTTTTATTATTACAACAAATATAACAAAATTATTTCATCCTAAAATATTTTTATAAAAAGGTATATCACCAACCCGATGTTAATAAACTATTTTTTTCTCTAATAGCACTGCAACACTATATATCTCGAAAGTAACCTTTTGACAGATTTATTCCCGATAAATTTCAAATAAACAAAAATATTAATTATTTGATTTCTTTTTAAAATTATGATTTTTTTTAAATTTCATTTATCTCTTTAGGTAAATTATTAATTTTTTTATTCATGTTTTTTATTTTTAGTGAGCCAACATAAAGTTCATATTTATTAAAAGTGCATTCCAGTGAGGCATTCATGATTTTTATTTTTTTTGACGGATGAAGGCCAAAAAATTTCATTGCTTCTTTATTGGAAGATAAAACCCATGCAACAAAATTAGGATAATTTCGCTTTAATGTATCGCCAAATAATTTATAAAAATTTTCAATATTATCCATTTTTATGCGCTCACCATAAGGTGGATTTGTAATTATAACCCCTGAATTTACAGACGGTTTATAATCCTGAAATTTTGTCGTTTCGAAAGAAATAAGATTTTCTAAAATTGTGTCCTTAATATTATTTTTTGCAATTTCAATAGCAATTGACGATTGATCTACACCTATAATTCGGCCCTGGAAAGTAATTCCCTTCAGGATATTTAAATCTATAATGTTTTTTTTGAAAAGATCTGGATCAAAATCATTCCAATTCTCAAAACTAAATTTTTTCCGGAATATACCTGGAGGTATATTGCCTGCAATTAAAGCAGCTTCTATAGGTAAGGTACCTGAACCGCACATTGGATCGATAAAATTATGTTCAGGCTTCCACCCGGAAAGTTTTATTAAACCTGCAGCCAAAACTTCATTTAAAGGGGCTATTCGTGTAGCAATCCTGTATCCTCTTTTAAAAAGTGGTTCTCCTGAACTGTTGAGGGAAAGGGTACAATTATCTTCCGAAATATGAATATTTATGAGTATGTCAGGATTTTCCGTATTTACATCAGGCCGGACATTTTGTTTGGTTCGGAACTGATCTACGATAGCATCTTTTGTTTTTAATGAAATATATTGTGAGTGTTTGAAAACAGATGAAAAAACTGTTGATTCAACTGCAAATGTTTGTTTTGTTGAAAATATTTTGCTCCAGTCGGTTTCCTGTATTTTTCGGTATAGTTCATTTTCATCTTTTGCTTTAAAAGTATTAATAGGCTGTAGAATTGATATTGCTGTCCTGAGGTTAAAATTTGCTTTATATAATAAATCTTTATCTCCGGCAAAATATATCGCACGATTTGCTTTTGTTACCTGTTGGGCACCAATATTTGTCAATTCTTCAGCAAGGACATCTTCCAAGCCATATAAAGTTTTAGCAATATATTGGGTATTTTTAGTATTCATTGGAATGTTTCATTTTTCTGAATTTACAAAACTTACGGCATTTAAAAATCGTTCATCCCCAGTTCCTTTTATTATTCTGTATGAAAATTGCCGGGAATCCAATTCATGTTTATAATTATTGAAAAGAATTTCGCGCATTTGTCCGCCATTTTCCCGAACATTATCAGCTTCCCATGGTATGTCAGTATTACAAAGAAGATATAAATCGAACCCTGATTTATTTATTGCCTTGTCCAGCCATGAAGGAACTTTTTTATAAACTATATCGAACCAGACCTTCGTAATAATTAAATCGGTATCAAAAAAAATTATGCCATAAGCTTTTTCGTAACTTTTATGTATCTGGTCTTTTTGATATCTGGCAATAAGTTCAACATCTTTATAAGTATATTTTCTGGTTAAATTTTCGATATAAACCCTGGCAAATTCTTCAATCCAGATAGTTCCAAAATGTTCTGCCAATTGTTTCGACAGGGTAGTTTTGCCGGTACATTCAGGTCCTATTATTGCAATCTTTCTTAATTTACCTGTGATTTTAAGTCTTTTTTCCATTTTAAATATCCGAATACTGCAAGGATTGTATAAATAATGAATAAAATAGCCGTAGGATAAAGTTTTTTATACACAAACAAACCAATAGAAACACCATCCACAACAATCCAGAATATCCATTGTTCTAATATTTTTCTGGCTAACATCCATGTTGCAATTATACTTCCTGCAGATACAAATCCATCCCAGAACGGATTTGAAGCATTTGTATATTTATGTAAGGGGAAATATAAAAGCACGGTCAATAAAACCGTAGCAGAAATAGTCCAAATCCATTCAATAAAATTAATTGCGACAATATGAATTTGATTTCCAGGTTGTTGATTATTACCTTTGCTTTTAATCCAATAATACCACCCATAAAAACTAATTAACAGATAGTATACCTGTAATAACATATCTGCATAAAGAGTAGAATTAAAAAAAACTATAATATATGCAGCCGAAGTAACAATTCCTATAGGCCAAAGAAGCAGGCTTTTCCTTATTGAAAAAAAAATGTAAAGGATGCCCGAAAGTGCACCGAAAATTTCAATGTAATGATGGATAACCCACAAAAAAATGGAATCCCACATATTGGGTTATTTGTTTTTTAACAGGCTTTTCTTCCTTTCATCCCAATTATGAATTACGTCGAGGGCTTCATTAATAATTGGCTCACCTTCATTGAAAATTTGATAAAAATCTCCGGAATCCCATAAGTCTCTGGCAATATAAGATTTTAAAAGCTTTGTCAGGGCTAATTTTGAAATATTAATCTGATCGTTGTTTGTTTTCAATCCTTCTTTTTCTGCAAAAGATACTAATTCAGAAAGTG
>Ga0182021_10010583_pt1 | contig 10932 bp, 8 predicted proteins | sample 612E3MmetaG_FD_120493 | JGI IMG/M metagenome (GOLD analysis project Ga0182021, IMG submission 120493) | Permafrost microbial communities from Stordalen Mire, Sweden - 612E3M metaG (Illumina Assembly) | ecosystem: Environmental > Terrestrial > Soil > Wetlands > Permafrost | place: Sweden...
AGAAGCAAAAGTTTTCTGGTGGTTATAGCTAAGGGGAAACACCTCTTCCCATTCCGAACAGAGAAGTTAAGCCCTTATACGCCGATGGTACTGCGTGCGCAGGTGCGTGGAAGAGTAGGTAGCCGCCAGGATTAAAATTAAAAACCCCATTCGATTTTCGTTTGGGGTTTTTTGTTAGTAAAAAAATAAAATTTAACTACCGCTTGATTTCTCGTCCACCAAGTTCATTTATAATTGCGTTCGCGATCGGATCATCATCAGATTGTGTGGAATAATTGTTCGGATTTGTATTAGTAGATTTTTTTGTTGCTGAAGATTTTTTTCCTTTAGAGATTTTCATTTCAATTTTTTGACCGAATACTTCTTTTGTCTTTTTATCAAGATAGGTTTTATTGTCATTTATAATGTCGCCATCTTCAGGATGTTCAACTTCAAGATGCAATTGATGATTATTGAATTCAACCGGATTTGAGTTTAATAAGACTGATGCAAAAAATAACTTTTCGGATTTCACCTGTTCAATAAAGTTATTCCACTTGGATATTATATCATTAAAATCAGTATTACTGTTTAAGGTTGGTGTAACAAATTCTTTTATTTCCGGTACAATAATTTCTTCCTTTAGTACCGGTCGCACATTAGAAATCGGAGAATTAATTTGTTTAGATGAAGAGCTATATTTTACTGAAGAATCAAGAACAATATTGGTTTTAGTATCCGGATCGCTTTTATCAATCTTAGAAAGTAGTTCTGTTATGGTGGAAGATTTCTCCAAACCAATTAGATGGCTTAGGGAAATTTCGATTTTTAATTTTTGATTTGAAGAAGATTTTAGTTCCCACTGAACCTTATTGAGAAAAGCAAAAATTCTTAGAAGATCTCCTTCCGAAAACTTACCTGTGTACTCTAAATATTTATTTTTATATATCTCAGCTTCTTCTATCAAATCACAATTTTTACGGACAACTACGGTCATAATATTTCTAAAATGTTCAATCAATCCAGCCATAAAATCTACATAATTCCATCCGTTCTCATAAATTTTCTGAGAGACTTCAAATGCAGCAGCAAAATTCTTATTGAGAATCGCATCCGAAATATTAAAATAGATCTCTTCATCAATTATATTAAACATTTTTGAGAGGAGGCCGGAATCTACATCTGTTCCACTGAAAGAAATTGCTTGATCGAATAAACTTTGAGCATCACGCAAAGCGCCATCAGCTTTTTTTGCTATAAGTGTTAGAGCTACATCATCAATCTTAATTTTTTCAGCATCTGCGATTTCTTTCAAAAGTTTTTTAATAACGCTCATTTCAATACGGCGGAAATCGAAACGCTGACATCGGGAAATTATCGTTAGCGGAACTTTGTGAACATCGGTCGTAGCGAAAATAAATACGGTATGTTCCGGTGGTTCTTCCAAAGTTTTTAGAAGTGCATTGAATGATTCTGTTGTTAACATGTGTACTTCATCTATAATATAAACTTTGTAATTACCTTTTGTGGGAGCGTATTTAACTGATTCCCTAAGCGTTCTAATTTCTTCAATTCGTCTGTTGGATGCGCCATCTATCTCAATAATATCAAGCGACTGTGAATTAGCAAATGATTTGCACATTTCACATTCATTACATGGTTCGCCGTTTTTAGGATTTAGGCAATTCAATACTTTGGCTAAAATACGGGCTGTGGTTGTTTTACCAACTCCTCTGGGACCGGCAAATAAATATGCGTGTGCAACACGATTGCTAAGGATTGCATTCTTCATTGTTGTAGTGATATGTTCTTGACCAACAACATCTGCAAAAGTTTGCGGTCGCCATTTACGTGCAGTTACAATATATTTTATTTGTTCAGCCATTTTGAATCCTATTTACAAAACTATTCTTTCAAAAGAAAGTTTTTGAATTAATGTTTTGCTCAAAATTTCTAGATAGTATTTATCTGTTTCATTAAAAGCGGAAAGTTGATAACTATCTAAATCTATCACTCCGAAAATCTTTTCATTTTTTATTAAAGGAATTACAATCTCCGATCGTGAACCGCTGTCGCATACAATATGCCCTGGAAATTGATCAACATCATTAACAATTATTGTTTCTTTTCGTTCAGCAGAACTACCGCACACACCTTTGCCAATTTCGATAATTGTACATGCAACTTTTCCTTGAAAGGGACCAAGATAAAGTTTTCCATCCTTTAAGAGATAGAAACCAACCCAACTAATTTTTTTAAAAATATCTTTGAGCGCCGCAGTAACATTCGCAAGATTAGAGATTAATGGTTCGTCCGGATTTATCAACGCGTTTAATTGTTGAAGAAACGATTCATATATTTCTGACAAAGGAAGATTTTTATTAATAACTAAAGTTTCAGCCATTACTTTGGTCTTTTTTTCAATAATTTTTTATTCGGTTTTTTGTCTTTTTCAAAAACATACTTTAATGCTTCTTTTATAGTCTGAATCGGAATAATATTCAATCCATCTTTAACTTCCGATTTTATTTCACTTAGATCTTTTTCATTTTCCTTTGGTATCAGAACTATCTTTATTCCGCTTCTTCTTGCCGCAAGCAGTTTTTCGTTTAATCCGCCGATTGGTAAAACTTTTCCGCGTAAGGTAATTTCTCCGGTCATAGCTACATCATTACGTGCAGCTTTACCGCTTAAAGCAGAAAACATAGCCAATGCCAATGTTATACCTGCACTTGGTCCGTCTTTGGGGATAGCTCCTTCGGGAAGATGTATGTGTATCTCTTTGCCTTTTGCAAAATTCACATCTAATCCAAAATCTTTTGCGTTAGATCTCAAATAACTCAATGCCGCTTGAGCCGATTCTTTCATCACATTTCCAATTTGTCCTGTGAGCGTAAGTTTTTCTGCACCAGTCATAACAGTTGCATCAACTTGAAGAATTTCACCACCTACACTTGTCCATGCTAAACCGGTAACACTTCCTATTCGTAATTCTTTATCAGCTTTTTGAGTTCTGAATCTTGGAACACCAAGAAACTTTTCAACAAGAGAAGCATCAATAGAAAATTTCTTTTTTGATTTTTTCTTATTTCCATTGTTGGAATGAGTGATAATTATTTCGCGGGCGGTTTTACGGAGTACCGATGCGATCTCACGTTCGAGATTTCGGACACCGGCCTCTCGTGTATAATCCATAATTATTTTGGTAATCGCTTCGTCTTTGAAATCAACATTATATTTTTCAAGACCGTGAGCTTGAATCTGTTTAAGGATAATATGCCTTTTTGCAATCTGGACTTTTTCATGTTCAAGATATCCCGGCAATTCAATTATTTCCATTCTATCCTGAAGAGGAATAGGAATATTGTAACGAACATTTGCAGTTGTAATAAACATAACTTGAGAAAGATCGTAATCAATATCAAGATAGTGATCATTGAATGTATGGTTCTGTTCAGGGTCCAGAACTTCAAGCATTGCTGAAGAAGGATCACCACGAAAATCCATGCTCATCTTATCTATTTCATCAAGAAGCATAACAGGATTAATTGTTTTGGCGCGTTTCATTGATTGAACTATTTTTCCCGGCATAGAACCGATATAAGTTCTTCGATGTCCGCGGATTTCTGCTTCATCGCGAATACCACCAAGAGAAATGCGGACAAAATTTCTCCCAATTGCCCGTGCAATAGATTTACCAAGTGAAGTTTTTCCTACTCCAGGAGGTCCGACAAAACATAAAATTTGTCCGCGCATATTCTTTACTAAATTCAAAACAGCAATATGTTCAACAATTCTTTCTTTTGGTTTATCAAGACCGTAATGATCTTCATCTAAAATTTTTCGGACGTTCTTTATATCGAGATTATCTTTAGTTTTGATATGCCAGGGAACGTCTATCAACCAATCAAGATAATTACGAATAACAGTTGATTCAGGAGAACTCGGAGGAGTTTTCTTATATTTATTGAATTCTTCGACAGCTTTTTCATAAACACTTTTTGGCATCTTAGAATTTTTAATTCGCTCTTTAAGTTTTGTAATTTCCGGAGATGCTTCATCTTCTTCGCCAAGTTCATCTTGTAAAATTCTAATCTGTTCTTGAATTATAAATTTGCGCTGTGTCTTCTGAATATTTTCTTGAACTTTCCCTTCGATCTCTTTTTCAATTTTCAAAATTTCTATTTCTGAATTAAGAATTCTAATAATTTCGAAGAGCTGATCCTTTAACGAAAATTTCTGAAGTATTTTCTGTTTAACCTCAATTTGCTGATTGATGTTTGCCGCCACGTAAAATAATTTACGGTCGGGCTCGTCAATATTATCAAATGCATTTACAGCTTCCGGTGGAACTGCTTTATTTATTTTTACATACTCTTTGAAAAGATTTGACATCTGTCTCATCAATGCATTCTTTTCTCTCGGGTCTTCATCTTTTGGGGTGATAACTTCTATCTCGGCTTCGTAGAAATTTGTTCTATCAGTGAAGGAAAGAATTCTTCCTTGAATTATTCCATCAACTAGTATTTTAAGTAATCCGTTTGGCAGCTTTAATATCTGAATGATTTTTGCAATTGTGCCTTCTGTATAAATATCTTCTTTAGCCGGTTCTTCAACGTTAGATTTTCTCTGAGCTGCAAGAAAAATATACTTTGAACCTTCGAGTGCAAAGTTTGCTGCTTTTATGGATTGTTCTCTACCAACTAATACGGGAAAAATCATGTAAGGAAAAATTACATTATCACGAAGAGGCAGAACAGGTAATATGTGAGGAATACTGTCTATTGTTGAGTAATCGTTGTTTGTCTTACTAATAATTTCATCCATTAAAATTAATTTCTCCACTGTTTAAGTTAATCTTTAAGTAAATATACCAACAAAACACGGGGCTATCAAGAAAGTAGAAAGAGTATATATTTATGTATTCCTTTCTTACTCTTAATCTTTATCTTACTCTCTCTTAAAATCTTTTTAGATTAAGATTAAGAACACGAGTAAGAGCAAGAAACATTTTATTAAACTATTTTTGCTAACACAATTTATGGATGAACATGATTAACAAAGTAATTCATATAGCGAAAGAAGCTGGAGAAGTTGTAAGGGAAGGATTCGGAAAAAACTTTTCGATAGAATATAAAACAAATGCATCTAACCTTGTAACTGAGATAGATAAAAAATCCGAAGCTTTGATTATCGACTTTATAAAGAAAGAATTTCCAGCTCACTCAGTTCTTGCGGAAGAAAGCGGTGAACACGGAACAAGTTCCGAATATCTTTGGGTGATCGATCCGCTTGATGGTACAACTAACTTTGCACATGGATTGCCAATCTTTGCCGTATCAATTGGTGTACAGAAAAATGGTGAGACAATTTGCGGCGCTGTTTATGATATTATGAAAGATGAAATTTATACATCTGAAAAAGGAAGCGGTTCTTTCCGTAACGGACAAAAATTACATGTAAGTACAAACGATGATTTGCAGAAGAGCGTTCTTGTTACCGGATTTCCATACAACATCGTGGAAAATCCAGATCATGCATTTGAAAGATTTATTGCGTCGCTAAAAGTATCGCGGGCTATACGCCGTCTTGGTTCTGCAGCAATTGATATGTGTTACGTCGCTTCAGGAGTGTTTGACGGATTTTGGGAAGTTCATCTTCATCCATGGGATGTTTGCGCTGGAAAATTAATTGTTGAGGAAGCCGGCGGCGTAGTTACAAATTTTAACAACGAGAGGATTGATATTTTTTCTAAACAGATTTTGGCTACAAATAATTTTGTTCATGAACAGATGATGAGCTTACTAAATAATTATTAATGCATTTCCTCCACTAATCCTTATTTCAGTAATCTTTAGCAACAAATACATTCCTTGATACGTCTCAATTAACAAAAAAATATTCTATCTTGTTTAGTAGCCATGTAATTTATTATTTTAATGCAACCTATCCTGTAATAACAAATAAAGAGTGAGAAAGTGGAAACGAAAAACGCTGATTTATCCTCATTAAAAATTGACAGAGACCGGAAGAATGTTAATCCCGAACAGAAGGGAAAGCTCATTAAAATGATTGCTGGCGGAATTAGTCTTGTAATTATTTTAATCGTCATTGTTTTACTGTTTAGATCTTACACAAGTCCCGCTGTTGAAGTAAAGATGACTTTTGCGGCGCTGCAATCATCGGCGCAGAGCAGCGCTATATTAGCGGCAAGCGGTTATGTGGTTGCACAAAGAAAAGCTGCAGTCGCTTCAAAAGGAATGGGACGATTGGTTTACCTCGGCGTTGTTGAAGGTGATAAGGTAGTTACCAACCAGGTTATAGCAAGATTGGAAGACAGCGATATCAAAGCTCAACTTGATCAAGCAAAAGCAAATTTGAAACTCAATCTTGCAGATCTGAATGATGCCGAGAAAAACTATAATCGTCAAAAAAATTTATTGAAATCCGGTTCTGCAAGTCAATCTGAATTAGATGCGGCTGAATCAAGATATAATAGAGTGCTTGCATCAATTGAAGTTGCAAAAGCATTAGTTACTCAATCAGAAGTTGCTCTAGAAAATACTTTAGTGCGCGCGCCATTCAACGGAACTGTTCTCACAAAAAATGCTGATGTCGGCGAAGTTGTTGCACCAATGGGCGCGGGCGTAAATTCCAAAGCAGCAGTTGTTACTATGGCTGATATGAATTCTCTTCAAGTTGAAGCGGATGTGAGCGAATCCAACATCGAGAAGATCGAACCGGATCAAAATTGCCAGATCACACTTGATGCATATCCCGGGCATAATTATGCCGGCTATGTTGCTAAGATTGTTCCTACTGCCGACCGTGGTAAAGCTACTGTAATGGTAAAAGTTGGATTTAAAAATTATGATAAACGGGTTCTTCCGGAAATGAGCGCAAAAGTTCTCTTTCTTCGCGAAGCAATGAAGGATGAATTGAAAGAAGAAAAACCGAACCTGGTTGTTCCTAAAACTGCGGTAGTTATAAGAGGCGGTCAGCAATTTACTTTCAAAGTCCGTGATGAGAAAGTTGTTCAATCAGCAGTAACAACCGGAAAAGATTTTGGTTCGTTCATCGAGATAACAACCGGATTGGAAAATGGCGATGAAGTTATTGATAATGTTACCGACGAAATTAAAGACGGAGTGAAAGTTAAAGTTAATAAATAAAAGCCCCACCTAAATCCTCCCCAAAGGGAAGGACTTTAAGTGGTCATTGAATTATTTTGAAAGGAGTGTTGAATGAGTGCAATTATTCAAGTAAAAAATCTATCGAAGTCATATTGGCGAAACAGTTTGGAAATTCCTGTCCTTCATGATATCACTCTTGATGTTGAAGAAGGAGAATTTCTTGCACTGATGGGACCATCGGGTTCTGGAAAAACAACATTGTTAAACTTGATAGCCGGTATTGACCGCCCGACAAACGGAGAAGTAATTGTTGCAGGAACGAACATTGCTAAACTTAAAGAATCGGCTCTTGCAAAGTGGCGTGCGTCAAACGTCGGTTTTGTTTTTCAATTTTATAATTTGATTCCTGTTCTTACCGCATATGAAAATGTTGAACTTCCGCTTCTTCTAACGAAACTTTCCAAAGCCGAACGGAGAAAACATGTTGAAGCGACATTGAATATTGTCGGACTTGGTGATAGAATGAGTCACTATCCAAAACAACTTTCCGGCGGACAGGAACAACGTGTAGCAATTGCACGCGCTATTGTTACCGATCCGGTTATTCTTGTTGCAGATGAACCAACAGGCGATCTTGACAGAAAAGCCGCTGAAGAAATTTTAACGTTGATCGACCGGTTAAATAAAGAATTCAAAAAAACTATTATTGTGGTTACTCACGATCCGCACGCCGCCGAGAAAGCTTCACGCAAGCTTCATCTCGATAAAGGCGATTTGGTGTAAGGAGCCGATATGAAAGTATTTAAATTAATTTTTAAGAATGCACTCCGGCATAAGCTGAGGACATCTCTTACAATTCTTGGAATTACAATTGCGATCATCGCATTTGGTTTGCTGAGGACTGTGGTTACAATTTGGTATTCCAGCGTTGATGCAACAATGGCAAACCGACTGGTTACGCGTCAATCGGTTTCATTTATTTTTCCTCTTCCATATGCTTATAAAGAAAAAATTCTATCTGTTCCTGGTGTTACCAGAGTATGCGGTGCTTCATGGTTCCAGGGAGTTTATAAAGACAAAAATAATTTCTTTGCACGGTTAGCTGTTGATGACAATATGTTCGAAGTCTATCCCGAATTTTTATTATCGAAAGAAGAATCCGAAAATTATAAGAAGCAAAGAAATGCGTGCGTTATTGGTTCTCAAATAGCAAAGCAGTATAATCTGAAGATCGGCGATCAAATGGTTTTAGACGGAGATATATTTCCCGGCAGATGGGAATTTGAAGTCCGGGGAATTTATCAGCCGAAGAACAAGAACACCGATGCAACGCAAATGGTTTTTCACATGGATTATTTAAATGAACGACTGAAAGAACAATCTCCGTCGCGGGCTGATCAAGTTTTTTGGTATATGGTTCAGATTGGTGATCCAAACCGCTCGGCGCAAATTTCAAATCAGATTGATGCGATGTTCAAGAACTCAACTGCTGAAACAAAAACAGAAACAGAAAAGGCATTCACTCAAGGATTTATTTCTGCTTCAGGTGCAATTATTACTGCAATGAACTGGATGTCTTTCTTGATCATCGGAATTATTTTGCTTGTCGTTGCAAACACAATGATAATGTCCGCACGCGAAAGAACTCGTGAGTATGCTGTATTCAAAACGCTTGGATTTTCTGCGCTTCACTTAACCGGGTTGATTCTCGGTGAATCAATGTTGATCGCGTGTATTGGCGGTGGAATCGGTCTTGCGCTAACGTTTCCACTTGTTTCCGGATTTGAGCAGGCAATGCCGAAAGGATTTTTCCCGTTCTTTTTTATTGAACCGATCACGGTTGTTCTTGCTGTTACAGCAACGTTGCTTGTTGGATTTCTTTCTGCAATATTCCCGATCCAGCGTGCGCTTAGTACAAAGATAGTTGACGGATTTAGGTTTGTAGGTTAATAAATATTGAGCGAAGCGAAATATCTCAATGTTTTCATCATCGAGATTCTTCGTCGCTTTCGCTCCTCAGAATTTAAAGAGAGGAAATTATGGCAGTTCCATTTAAATATACTATTAGAAGTTTGATAACAAGAAAACTTACAACATTAATTACCGTTGCAGGTATTGCGCTTGTTGTGTTTGTCTTTGCCGCTGTGCTGATGATGGCTTACGGCGTCGAAAAAACTTTGGTCGCAACAGGATCAAAAGAAAATGTTATGGTGATGAGAAAATCTTCTCAAGGAGAAATTTCAAGCATCGTTGACGGCGGGACACAAGATGTTGTACGGACATTGCCGTACATTGCAAAAACTGTTGACGGCAGGCAAATTATTTCCGGCGAACCGGTTGTTATTATCAATCTTGAAATTAAAAGCGGCGGAATGAGCAACATAACGGTCCGCGGCGTTTCGCAAATGGTTAGTACTTTGCGTCCGCAATTGAAAATAACGGAAGGAAGAATGTTCAACCCTTCTTTAAGAGAATTGATAGTCGGCAAATCGGTATCAAATAAATTTGCCGGCGCTCAGATTGGAAGTAAAATAAAATTTGCCGGTGATTTCTGGTCCGTTGTCGGTTTGTTCGAAGCAAACGGAAGCGGATTTGAATCCGAAGTTTGGGGCGATGCAACACAACTGCAGAGCGCGTTTAACCGCGGCAATTCTGTTTCAACTATGACGGTAAAATTAGATAACCCGAATAACTTTGAAAAATTTCAAAGAGAATTTAACGCTGATAGAAGACTGCTACAATTTGAAGTGATGACAGAGCAAAGATTTTTTGAAATGCAATCGGAGTTTCTTGCTATGTTCATCCGTGTTCTCGGAACATTTATAACAATAATTTTTAGTTTCGGTGCTATCATAGGTGCGGCTATTACAATGTACGCAGCAGTCGCCAACAGAACGGTTGAAATCGGGACGATGCGCTCACTTGGTTTCAAACGCAGAAGTATTTTGTTAGCATTCCTAAGTGAATCTTTGTTGATCACATTGATCGGCGCCGCTGTCGGTTTGTTCTTAGCATCGTTCTTGCAATTGTTTACGATCTCAACATTAAATTTTAATTCCTTCTCCGATCTATCATTTGCGTTTGCTCTAAATCCCAGGATAATAATTTCTTGTTTGATCTTCGCAATTGTTATGGGCTTGCTCGGTGGTTTCCTTCCAGCAGTAAGAGCATCCAGATTGAATATAGTTAATTCATTGAGAGGGGGATAGTAAGTGATAGTAGTTTTTATCATTAGGTATAAGCTCGATGAATAATCACCGGGCTTTTTTATTTCTATGAAGATTAGTTCTGCCGGAAGAAAAATTTATTAACAAAAGATGTTATTTGGTTTTGAAAAACCAACTTCAAATTGTTCACAGGATTAATTAATATTTTTTGCCTAATTTATGTAAGAAAAAAACAAGCATTAAAATATCTTGCTTAAGGAATGATGAAAAATACATTTCTCTTTACACGGTTCCACAATCCAATGAAAGGAATTTATCTCCTTCTGTTTATTGCAACTTCTTTAATAACAAACCAGATCAAAGCTCAAAACGATTTACAATTTTATTTAAATGCGGCATACCGGAATAATCCGTCTCTGCAAGAGAATTCAAATCTTATAAGCATAAGCGAGATAGACAAATCTTTAGTCGAAGCTCAATATTCTACGCCGCAAATCTCTCTTACATCAAATTATCTTTTTGCACCATACTTTAACAACAACGGAAAATTAATATCGGTCACTCCCGATCCCGAAGCAGTAGGATACGATGTTGGAATTACTAACGGTGGTCTCTATGCAGCACAATTAAATATTGAAAAAAATATTTTTAAC
>Ga0182021_10010584_pt1 | contig 10931 bp, 9 predicted proteins | sample 612E3MmetaG_FD_120493 | JGI IMG/M metagenome (GOLD analysis project Ga0182021, IMG submission 120493) | Permafrost microbial communities from Stordalen Mire, Sweden - 612E3M metaG (Illumina Assembly) | ecosystem: Environmental > Terrestrial > Soil > Wetlands > Permafrost | place: Sweden...
AGCAGCGTGCTCAGCATTCCGATTCAGGCGCTCACCGTCCGCACTCCAGCAGATCTCGCGCCAAAAGATGCGGGCAAAAGCAATAACAACGTGCAGGCCGCCGCCCGCGCTCCGGCGGAAGCATCGAAGCAGAAGGAAGAAATTCAAGGCGTGTTCGTGATCCGCAACAAGAAAGCCGAGTTCGTTCCGGTGGATACCGGCATCAGCGGCACCACGGATATCGAAGTGACCAAGGGCTTACAAGAGGGTGACGAAGTCATCACCGGCAGTTACAAGGTTTTGCGTACCGTGAAGCCGGGAACGAGTGTCAAAATAGATAACTCGGCTCCTAAAAAAGAAGACGAAAGTTAGTAAAGACGCGGCCAGCCGCGTCTCTACGGGAAAGCCTCTAACCTCTGCCCGGTTAGAACGTCCAAGATAGAACGGCCATAGGAGCGTGCGTGCCCGAGTCCGATCCGAATAAGGAGAACAAGATGGCGACTGCCGAGGTATTGCCAATCGATAAGCCTGCGAATTGGGCGGGGCCCAATTCCTACATGATCTCAACCGAGGATCTGTGGAAGACCTACGATATGGGCTCGGAACAGGTGCATGCGCTGCGCGGCATCACCTTGCGCATCCAGCGCAACGAATACGTCGCCATCATGGGGCCGTCGGGTTCCGGCAAGTCCACGCTGATGAACCTGATCGGCTGTCTCGACTCGCCTTCCAAGGGCCAATACTGGCTCAACGGACAACTGGTCAGCGAACTCGACGACGACGAACTGGCCCGCATCCGCAACAAAGAAATCGGTTTCGTTTTCCAGACTTTCAATCTGCTGGCCCGCGCCACTTCACTGCACAACGTGGAGCTGCCGCTGATCTATGCCGGAATTCCTGCCGAAGAGCGCGCCCGGCGCGCCAAGGCCGCACTTACTTCGGTCGGCATGGGAGACCGCATGAACCACAAGCCCAACGAACTCTCCGGCGGACAGCGCCAGCGCGTGGCCGTGGCCCGCGCTCTGGTCAATAATCCGGCCATCATCCTGGCCGACGAACCGACCGGCAACCTCGACTCCCAAACCGGCAACGAGATTATGGCGTTGTTCGATCGCCTGTACTCGGAAGGCAATACGATCGTGCTGGTGACGCATGAACACGACATCGCCGAATACGCCCACCGCATCATCTCCATCAGGGACGGCGTGGTCGCCAAGGACGAAGTCAAGCGGTAACCTTTACTGGCAAAATAAGCATTGCCATCAAACGCGCCTCCAACCATGGCAATTCCAGCCCAAGTCCCGGGGCTTGTTAGCTCTCCCTCCAAGCGTGCGTTTCTGCTCTGTCTGCTATTGATGGCCGTCACTTTGACGTTGTATATTCCGGTCACTCACAACGCGTTTATCAATTTCGACGACGAGACTTACATCACCGACAACGCTCATGTCCAAGCCGGACTGACGTGGCCTACGGTGAAATGGTCGTTCACCACCTTCGAAGCGGGAAACTGGCATCCGCTGACTTGGCTGTCGCATGCGCTCGATTGTGAGTTGTTCGGCTTGAATGCCGGGGAACATCATTTCGTCAACGCATTCCTGCACGCGATCAATGTTGCGATTCTTTTCTTGCTGCTGCAGAGCGCCACCGGATTCACCGGCCGCAGCCTGATGGTGGCTGCACTGTTTGCTCTCCATCCCGTCAATGTCGAATCGGTCGCTTGGGCCGCGGAACGGAAGAATGTGCTCAGCACGCTTTTCTTTCTGCTCGCCCTGCTCGCCTACGGATGGTATGCGCGTCAGCCGAAACTTCGCCGCTACGGAGTAGTCTTTCTTCTGTTTTTGCTGGCGCTGATGAGTAAGCCACAGGCGATTCCCTTCCCTTTTCTTCTCTTACTCTGGGACTACTGGCCACTACGCCGCATGGCCACACAGCCGCAGACGGAGCTACAGAAGATGGCCGTTGCGGCGCCAGAGCGTCCGGAAGCGCCGCGGTTTTCGTTCGCCTTTCTCGTGCTGGAAAAGGTGCCGCTGCTTCTTCTTGCAGTCGCGGACGCGGTCGTGACGCTGATCGCCCAGCACGCGGCGCATGCTCTGCGGCCATTCGCCGGTTACCGCATCCTGCTCATCCGGGTCGAAGCTGCCCTGATTTCTTATGTGCGCTACGTGGCCATGTCCATTTGGCCGTCGGGTCTGGCATTGTTTTATCCTCCTTCCACCAGGTTATTTCCGGCCTGGCAAGTTGGCGCGGCGGCGCTGGCTCTCATTTTCGCGACCGCGATTGTGGTCTCGCAGTGGCGTGCGCGGCCCTATCTGGCCGTCGGATGGCTTTGGTTTCTGGTCTCGATGTTGCCCATGATCGGGCTCGTACAAGTGGGCCAGCAGGCCAGGGCCGACCGCTATGCCTACATATCATTCATCGGGCTGTTCCTGATCGCGGTATGGACGGTGGCGGACTGGGCACGCCGGGGCCGGATTCAGCGGGCCGGCGTAGCCGTTGCCGCGACTGTGATCCTGATCGCACTGAGCGTAGCCACCCATCGTCAGATCGGCTACTGGAGCGATCCTCCCACGGTTTGGTTGCGCGCGCTTAAGGTTACTCAAGACAACTTCGTCGCGCACACCGCTTTAGCCGACTACCTTGGACAACAGGGGCGGGATGAGGAGGCTGCGGTTCATCTCCGCGCCGCGCTCGCTATCGAACCGGATTATCTGCCCGCCGCCCTCGGCCTCGGCGCCTACGAACACCAGCGTGGCAACCTGCCGGCCGCCATCGAGCTTTACAAAACCGTGGCGCTTCACCATGGGAATCCAAATCTGCGGGCTACCGCCTACAGCAGTCTTGGATCCGCGTACCGGCAGATGGACGACTATCCAGATGCCAAACAGTGCTACCAATCGGCGCTGCAGCTCTCGCCCGGGCGTCCAGTCGCGCTCGTCGGGCTAGGATTAGTCGCGCAGCACGATGGCGATTTGGCCGAGGCCATCCAGCAATTCTCAAACGCCATGGCGGTGGCGCCGAGTGATGTCGGATACCTGCTGCTCGCTCACGCGCTCGAACAGGCTGGCCGTTCGACGGAAGCGCACGCCGCGCAACTAAGTGCGAGAATGATTTCCGCTAATCCTGATAAGGCACAAAGGCAGGCGGATGAGTTGCTAGCGGGCAAGTAGACTTCCTGCGAAGACGGCTCCCGTAGGGACGGCCGCTCTCGGCTGTCCAGCGGGGCAAGGCCCCGCCACTCAGAGGACGAATGATCCCACTCGCGTAAGACGCAAGCAACCCAAGACGTAAAAGCCGGTTCATAATGGCCGGAACTCCCAGTCCCGAGGAAAATTATGCGCACCGCTCTCGCTTTACTGCTTTTCACAATGGCCGCCTTTGCCCAGGATCCCGCGGCAGTCTCCGCCGCTGAAGCTGCCTGTGGCCCTAAAGGCGTGAACTTCGACGTGAAGGACGACAACTCCCAGCACACCGTCGAGCAGCCCGAAGCGGGTAAGGCGCTGGTTTACGTGATCCAGGATATCGGCGTCGTAAAGTGCATCGGAGGGTGCATCACCACGAAAATCGCGCTTGACGGCGCGTGGGTCGGCGCCAATCATCACAACTCCTATCTCTCTTTCGCGGTAGACCCGGGCGAGCGCCATCTCTGCGCCAACTGGCAATCGCATTTCGACCTATCCCGGCTGGTCGCCCTGGCCCACTTCACTGCCGAGCCCGGAAGAATTTATTACTTCCGAACCCGGGGGTTCGGCGATAAATCCCAGGCTCTTTTCGATCTCGACCCGATCGACAGCGACATGGGGAAATTCTTCGTCGCCTCGTACCCGCTGAGCGTCTCGCATCCCAAGAAGTGATGTTGCTTCGGGTTTACCGGAAGAAGCGGACAGAGAACACAGGCAAGAGGAAGCCATCGAGGCCAGTCCGCAGTTGGAAGCTGCGCTATTCCCGCGGCAGCGCCGGAGTGCCGACTTTCTCCAGATCCAGAGTGGAAGTTGTACCGGCCGCGCCCGCCATGAAGAAGTTGTGGTCGTAAAGATTGCGGTACATGCGTCCGGCGATCTCCGCCGCCTTGGGCCCGAAGGTGGAACGTCCGCCCTGCAGGAAGACGACCGTCACAATGCGCCCGATGTCAGTGTTGGCATAAGAGGCGAACCATCCGAAGCGCGTGCCGGCACGCGAACACGTCCCCGTTTTGCCCAGGATCGATTCCTCGTTAAAGTTCAAACGCAAGCTGCGCGCGGTACCGTATGCGACGGCTCCGGCCATGCCGTCGGCGAGTTGGGGAATCACGGGCTCGATGTCGAGATGGCGCTTGACGCGCGGCTGGAAGTTGGCGACTGCATCCGGACCAGTCGGATGTTGCAGGTAGTAAAGCGTGCCGCCGTTTGAGATCGCCGTCACCAGGGCGCCCAGTTGCAGCGGAGTCGTCGAGATGCCCTCGCCAAACGAGCACATCTTGCTGACGCCGCCAAGTTTGGCGGGAATTTCTTCCTCTGGATAAGTGCCCAACTGCTCGCCCGGGATGTGATAGCCCGCTAGTTCGCCGAGTCCGAACTGGTGCGCATAGTGCTGCACCTTCTCGAAGCCGAGTTTGCGCCCAACCGCTTCGAAGTAGGCGTTGTTCGAGTGCGCCAGCGCCTCGGTGAGATTCATGCGGCTGCGCCGCCCGAGCGAAACTTCAGTTTCCTTGTCAATTACGCCCTCGCTCAGTGCCGCCAGAGCCACGGAAAGTTTGATGGTCGAACAAGGCTGCGCGCCGCTTGAAAGCGCCAGCTTCTGGTTGACCATGGCAAGAACGCGTCCGCTGGTCGGCTCGATTGCGACCACCGTGCCGTTCATGTTGCCCAGGGCATCGATCGCGGCCTGGCGAACCACGGGGTCTTCGCCGGCGGTCACGTCACCTTCGGTGATATCGGATGCGAACGAACTGGTGTGAAAACGCTCGTAATAACGAGCGCGGCGATGGGCAGCGGAATAACGCGCGCCGGCAGAACGTGATGCGGCAGAATGCGTGGCGGCATACGGCGAGCGCGGGACGCGGCTCCGCGCCAGCGTTCGCATGCGCTTCCTGGCATGTTGATTTTCCGTAACCCCGCGAGTTTTCCCATGCGCCGTGAGCGCGCGCGGGTTGACGCTGGCTGCGAGGCCACTCGCTTCCAGCAACACTGCCAATCCTAAGAAAAATGCGAGACGAAGAAACCAGGCCCTTAACTTCACTTTCACCATCCCCGGTTGTACTCGGCCAATCTGGCGCTTAATCTATCTATCGGCCTAGTTCATTAGATGCAAGAGTCTAGCCAAATCCCCACACCGATAGGCGTGTCTCCTGCAACTGTCCGATAGTAGGCGATTTACGCGGTTCGGCGCAATGGCAAAGTATAAAGATGCCACTAGCGAAATCTGTTCGATAACTATATGAATAAATTGCATTTAATGTGATTCGACAGAGAGGACAAGCACCTTGGTAATCTCATCGGCCTGTTACCTTGCAAGGTACTGGGACTTTGCAGCAGTTTGCACGTCCGAGCCGGTGGCGGGCCAAAAAAAATCGCAGAGAAACGCGATCAGAACATCGACACGAAGTGGATCGGGCCAACGCCTGGATCAAAACCCGGAAGTAATTCGTCAGAAGACATGCCGTAGGTTCTTCCGCCTGTGGAGACGGGGCAAGCCCCGTCTCTACAGAAACATGGCCAAAACTGACGGCCTGACTTTCGTAATCTGCCCTACCGCCGCCGTCTGATGCAAAATTGATCGAGAATGCCTTCCACCGCCATCACGCAAAAGGGACAACGGGGCTCGCGCGTCAAACTCGGCGGCTCCATCCTTGCCCTGGTTGTGCTCGAAAACGGGCGTCAGATCCGCGGCCGCATGAATCAGCTCTCCGTCAACGGCGGGCTGGTCTCGCTCGAACACCCGCTCGACGAAGGCATCCGGGTGACAGTCCTGTTTCATCTTGGCTCGACCAGCATCCGCTGCCGCGCGCACATGTTGTTTCCCATGTGGGCGACCCAAGGATGCCTCCAGCCTTTTCGCTTCCTGGAATTGCCCGAAGCCAGCCGCGTCAATCTGAACCGGGAATTGGAAGCTCTGGTGCAAGCCGGCGCATCACAGGAAGAAGAAGAAAGCGAGTAGGCCGTCCAGCCCCTAAAGAAACTCTGATTAAGTCCTAACTGGGCGATACGGGCTACGCTAAAAGTGCGACCTCAGCGGCTAAAGCCGCTTGTTTAGCGGGTTCTGACGGCACGGCTGAAGCCATGCCCTTTCAAAGCTCTCCGTGAAACGACTAAGCAGAGGTTTCCGAAAGGGGCGTCTTATTTCGATGAATTACGGCATCGCTGAAGCGATGCCCTGATACGCACCTCGACTTTTTTCACCAGCCGGAAGAGAGTAGGCGTTCACTTTCCTGCTGCTGCCAGAATTTCTTCCAGCGAATATTTCTGCAACTCCCCAATCCGCTCCAGCGTGATATCCGGCTTCGGATACTCGGCCACCAGCGCCGCATCGTGCGCGTAGTGTCCCTGGCGCGGAAACACCGTGGTCACGCGCGCGCCCCAATGCTTCTTGATCGCCGCCAGGATACGCACCTTGTCGTCCACCATCACGTAGTGCGCCGCCGGATACCTCGCCTCCACATCGTCCAGTTCCTGTTCCTTATGGATGTAGATCAAGACGTGCCCTTCGAAGATCTCATACAGGCCCGAGCGGTCGACTTTGAGCGGCTGGAAAACTACATCGCCATCGCTCAGGATCACCGCCCGCCCCAACCGCTGAGCATACTCGACCGCATCCAGCGACTCCGGAAACAGCCGGTTGGCAAAGGGATAGTTCACCATGAAGTGCGACACGGCCAGCAGTTTCGGATCGCGCGGCCGCTCGACGCGATACCGCTGCAGCGCGCCCAGATAGTCCGCGTACCCGAGCTCGATACGCAAACGTTCGAAGATTTCCCAATAGCGCTGCTCGCAGTCCTCGCCCACTTTATTCGTGAGGTACCGCTTCAGATCTTCCGCCACGCGATCGTTGTCGAGCAGCGTATTGTCCACATCGAAGAAGAACACGGTGCCCGGGTTGGCGGCAGTGCAATTCAAACGGTCTCCAGAATATGATCTGCAGATAAAGACGTGGCCTTATCATGCCAGAAATCGGGGATCGAGGTCACAGCTGGATTTCCCCGCTTCCTGTAAACTTAAGCCATCCCGAAAACAGGAGATTTGGGCGCGCCACAAAGGGGCTTGTCAGGCCTCTTCCCTTGTAGTACAAAAGCGTCGTTCAGACAATTGATGAATCATCCGAGGCAGAAGATTGTGACTCTGCCTCACAAACCGGGCGAATCGTTCTCGCCCCTCCCAGGAGCCGCACTCTCGTGGAACACATTGATCCAGCCGTCATCTATCGCTTCGATACTCGCTCCAGCCGGCCTTGCGAATTCTGCCGGGAACTCGACCCGCAATTCCCCCAGCGCCGCCCGCTCGACCAGATGGTTGCCCGCAGCCGTAAAGCCACTGCTTCCGCCCATTTGACCGAGGACGGCTACGTCCGCCACCGCATGCTCGAACTGCGGCGGATGACTGCCCGCGCGCCGCTCACCGCGGCGTAACCCCTGGATTTAGGTCCCAAAAGCGAATTTTTCACGCAACTTCCGCGGTGGCCGCGAGTTCTAATCGGTTAGGCTTCAAATTGGTGTACCCTAGGCGGGGGGAGGCTTTCCATGCTGGCCGGTATGCGATCCTGTTTCCTGCTTTCTTTCTTCCTGGCGTTCTCCGTGGCTGCCTGTTTGCCCGCTCAGGCTCAGGTCAACGGTGCCCCTCCCTCGGTCACGTCAATCGGTTTCGGCGGGAAGTTCGTTAATGGCGTGAGTCCCAGCGTAACGTCGCTCGGGCCAAACGGCTACCGCAACAACTGGCCGATTTTTGGAAACTGCTGTGCCAACTTCCTCTCGCCCGGGAACACGAATACAACGCTGTCCTCCGGGCACCATCACCACAACCGCAAAGATAAAGATAAAGGTAAGGATCACGCCGATCTTGTCGGAGTCATCGAGCCGGTCTACATTCCATACGCCGTTCCCGACGTCCAGGAGGACGCCCAGGAAAATGACGACGACTCCACCGACGTCGTCGACTACGTCCACGCTCCCGGTGCGCAGTACGCAGGTCCTCCCACCAAACGCGCCGGGTACCGTGATTCCGCCCGGAAGGCCGACGCTTCCGCCGACCTATCTCCCGATGAACCAGCCGAGCCCGTGGCTGCCCAGCCCCCGACCGTGCTGGTTTTTAAAGACGGCCACCATTCCGACGTGTTCAACTACGCCATCGTTGGCGATACGCTCTTTGACTTCTCCGGCGGCCGCAGCCGCAAGATTCTTCTCGCCGACCTCGATCTCCCCGCGACCCAAAAGGCCAACGACGACCGCGGCGTCGACTTCGAGATTCCGGCAAGCACGTCACGGCAATAAATAAAAGTCAGCGGCACGGATCGATCATAGACGGTGGAGCGACGGGCGTCCTCGCCCGTCCTGCCGGGCGGTGACGCCCGGCGCTCCATGGGCATGCTGAAGTCTGCTGGGGTAGAGATTTCGGCCCGCATTGCGGACGGGAGCGTTCGCACCCGCACTTTATTCGCCGTATTTATCTTTTAGCGAGCGCGTCATTTCGTCGCGGAGCTGGCGGTAGTCGGAGTGGACGGTGGCGCGCAAAGCGGCCTCGGTGGAGCTGCCTTGCGACAGGAGTTCCAGGATGCGCGTGATTTCGCTCATGCCGTAGGCATCGCGAATATATTCGGCGGCGGCTAGAGATTCGGCGTAGGCGGCGGTGGCTTCGGGGGCGGAGAAATTCATGAAACTGCCTTCGAGCACATTGAAGGGAATTTCATTTCCGGCAGCGAAGAGGAGCGCGAGCTGGCGTCCGTAGGCAGCCGACGACTTGCCCTCTTCGATTTGCGCAATGCCTTCGTTCAGCCAGGTGGGGCAGCGGTTGCTGGACATCTGCGAAACGAAAGAGTGCGTCAGTTCATGTTTGAGGATGCGGGCGAGTTCCGGTGTGACGCTGGCTACGCCGCTGATCGGGATGCGCAGCTTGCCATCGTTGAGGGCGCCGGTCCAGGAGGGCGCGCGGGTGACGTCGAAGAACGCCTGCTGGGTGTAGAGTGTAACGGCGATGTTGTTGTGGGGCGAGTAGCCGAGATCGCGCACCAGGTCGTCATACTCGGAGTCGAGGGTCGAGAGCAGGTCGCGGCGGAAGGCCTCGGAGGTGTCCTTGCCTTCGAAGTGCAGGTTGAAGTGGATGCTTTCGCGCTGCGAAAAATCGGATTCGGCGCTCGATTCGCGTTCGGCGCGGGCGAGATACTGGCTGACGGTCGGATCGGGACGCAGGGCGAGCGACTTCTTCCAGGAGCGAATGGCGTCGGGCGTATGATCGCTGGCGAATTGCACGAAGCCCAGCATGGCAATGGCATCGGGTGAGCTGGGATCGATGCTGGCGGCGTGTTGCGCGTAGGACAGGGCTTCGGAGGCATGGCCGGTACGCATCAGCGTGGCCGCGTAGTAGATCAGCAAGGTGGAGTTATCCGGCTGGAAGCGGAGCGCGGATTCGTAATAGCGCTTGGCCTGCGGAAAGTTGCCGTGATCGGATTCATGCTTGCCGGCGAGGAAGTAGGCGGTGGCGGCAAGTTCGGGATTGGCGGTTTGCGCGAGGCTGGCGAGAGCGTCGGTATCAACCTTGCCGTCGCGAATGAGTTTTTCGGCGACGTCGGCTTCGTGGTTGAACGAGGGCGCGGGCGGGTTGATGTCGGGGACGCTGCCAGAGGCTCCGGCGTGAACGGGGGCGATGCCGCCGGCATCGATGCGCTCGACAGAGGATTTTGGGATGGCGTACGTGTCTTCGCCAAGGTCATACTCGATGCGGTCTTTATTTTCGCGGACTTGGTCGGCCCAGATGGTGCGTCCATTCTTGAGATGAATGACGTCGGCGGGCGCGGGAAGCGCCGGCAGCAGCACTAGAATAAGGAACAAGGCTCGCACTCGGCTGATTCTAGCAACGAGGCGGAGGGCCGGTAAGGTGACCAAGGTGCTGGAACTGGGGCGATTGGGAGAGGTCGCGCATCCTGAAAAGTGTGCATATCAGCCCCGGAGCGGCGACCAGCTTAGCCCAGCGCTTCAGCGCTGGGACAGGCCGAAAAAGCGATTCAAGTCCCGGAGGGACGACCGAGTTCTCACGCGCACTCTTCAGCGCTGGGAAAGACGGAAAAAACGAGTCAAGTCGCGGAGGGACGGCCCAGTTTATGAGGCCAAGGTCGGTTCGGTGGTGTTGGATGATCGGGTTGGCGTGCTGCTGCTTTGGAGCCGCGACCGCATGGACCCAGGCTGTGGGCTCGGGTCCCGACTGTCCGCAAGCAACCAGCGGCCTTTACGCGCGGATTCGTTCCATCGGACTGGATCCACAGCGCGTCCACCACGTTCGCGGCGCCTCGATTGACCGGCCGAATCTCCACCTTGATTTCGACGACGGCACGCTGGCGTTCACAGAAGACATTTGCGGGCGGATTACCGGCGCGTTCTTCGAGGGTGAGGGCGAAATACGCCTGCGGCCTCCGAACCGGGTGGAACGCGGATCGCTGGCGCTGTTCACGGGAATGGCGATTCTCGAAGAGCAGTTCACCTCGGGATATCTGCGCTTCAACGACGACACGGCGGTGGTCTTGCAGCCGTTTCTGACGCCAGCACCCGAGGGCGCGGATTTCATAAAACAATGGAGCGACGCCAGCCGCAGTCTGGCGGAGTTTGACGCCCTGCGCCTGCTCGTGGACTTCAGTCATTTTCTTCCGACGCCGGGGGGAAGCGAGCCAGAGCGAAAGTTTCCACCGTTGCTGCACGCTCATTTACTGGGCAGGAAATTGGGTGGTTTTGAAGTGTTCTGGGATGCCGCCAACCCTGAGCCGTTGTGGGCCGGGCAGCC
>Ga0182021_10010585_pt1 | contig 10931 bp, 12 predicted proteins | sample 612E3MmetaG_FD_120493 | JGI IMG/M metagenome (GOLD analysis project Ga0182021, IMG submission 120493) | Permafrost microbial communities from Stordalen Mire, Sweden - 612E3M metaG (Illumina Assembly) | ecosystem: Environmental > Terrestrial > Soil > Wetlands > Permafrost | place: Sweden...
AAGACGGCGTGGCACGGCCCGGGCGACGTATCGCCCATCGGGCACGCCTGCAACCTGCACCTGGACCTCGCGAGCTACAACTTCGGAGTGCAGGAAGGCGGGATTATCCGCGGAGTGGAGGCCGAGATATTCAAAGGCTGCCCCACCTATAAAGACGGCTACCTGTGGGCCAGCGACGCTCCGGGCTGGGGCATCGAGGTGGATGAAGCGCTGGCCGCCAAGAGCCCCTTCCGCCCGGGACGCGACGCGCTGAACGGCGGGTGGGGCGATGTCCGCCGCCTGGACGGCACGATTATCAAGCAGTAGGGCGGGGAACGGCGGCGTTTCACTTCGGCGCGCCGGAAAACGGCTGGGGCGCGGGCCCGCGACGAATAAGGTTTGCGTTGGCGCTCGCGCCGGCGCCCGGGCGCCCGTGCGCCACGCCGGCCGCGGGGGTTCGTGTTTTTGTTATACTGGAAATCTCGAAAGGAACCGCGGTATCAAATGAAGGATGCTATTCACCCTATTTACAAGGAAATCAACGTCATCTGCGCTTGCGGCCACACGTTTAAGACCCGGTCCACGCACAAGGGCGACATCCGCGTTGAAATCTGCTCTTCCTGCCATCCGTTCTTTACCGGCCGCCAGAAACTGATCGATACGGCTGGCCGCGTCGACAAGTTTGAGCGGAAATACGCGGCTACGCGTGGCGCCAAGAAAGCCGCCCAGCCCACGGCATAGGGCGGCTCCCAAAATTACTTAACGGCTTCCAACCGCTCCCTTACGGTCGCGGCTCGCCAGGGCTCTTAATGAGCTGGCTGGGGAGGGGTGAAGAATGCGGTTGGCAGGCGAGTGCGCCTGCCCCACCCCGCACAGCGGCTACTGGTCCTTTTTCATGAGCTTCTGAATCTTCTTGAGGTTGGTCTTGACCTCGTCGGCGGCGTCCGCCATCTCGTTGGTATCGTAGATCACCCGCGGGGTGATGAGGATAACCAGCTCGGTACGGCCTTTGGACACGCTCTTGGAGCCGAAGAGACCGCCGAGCCCGGGGATCCGGTGGAGGAACGGGATGCCGGTTGAGGTGATGCCGTACTGTTCCTGGATGAAACCGCCGATGGCGATGGTGTCGCCATCCTGCACGGTGACCTGGGTGCTGAATGTGCGCTGCGAGAACGAGTCCGATTGGATGCCGGAACCGGCCGTCGGCGAGATCGGGCTGCTGACGTTCTCGTTGATCTCCATGGTGACCACGCCGCTCGAATTGATGCGCGGCATAATGGAGAGCGTCACGCCCGAATTGACGTTGGTGATGGTGTTGGTGAACAGATTGGTTCCACCGGTCTGCACGCCGGCGACGGCCTGCGAGGTGAGCACGGGAACCTGCTGGCCCACGTTCATGGTGGCCGGAATGCTGTCGGTGGCGATGATGCTGGGCGACGAAATCAAGCGCGACTGCGAGTTGGTCTCGGCGGCCGTCAGGGCGGTGATGATTTCCTTGCTGTGGAGCACCAGGGCGCCCACCGACAGGTTCAAGCCGCCGCCGCTAATCGAGCCGCCCGAGCTGCTCACCGGCGAGCTGCTGGCGGTGAGCGCGCGGGAAGCAGTTCCCTTCGCTTCCAGATAGGCGTTCACGCCGGAAGAAAAGGCGCCGGTGAGGTCCACTTCGTAGATCTTGGCGTCGATCAGGACCTGGCGCGGCGACACGTCGATCTGCGTCAGCAGGTCCTTGATCTGCTCCCACTCCTGCGGAGTGCTGCGCACCAGGATGGTGTTGTCGAGGGGGTTGGGGATGACGATGGGGCCTCTCACCTGGACCGAAGACTCGCTGGTCCCCAGGCCGAGATAAGAGCCGGTCAAGCCGGCTCCACTTCCCGCCGCCGTGGGGTTGGCGGTCCCCGTGGCAAGCGGGCTGGCGGAGCCCTGGGTGACGCCCATATAGGGCGACAAGGCGCTGGCATAGCCGCCCATGCCATAACCGCCCATGCCATAGCCACCCATGCCCATGCCGCCGCCCATGCCGCTGCCCATCATGGCGAGGGTGGCCAGCGCCATGGGATTGCCGCTCAACACCCCCATTACGGCTACGGCGACGGTAGTGGCCATGCCGTATTTCAACCTGTAGTAGTGGAGCTCAACGGATCCCGCCGTAACCTTGGCGGCGACATCCAGTTTGTCGATCCAGCTCTTCACTTCCACGAAGACGCCGGGATTCGGCGCCACCGCGATCAAGGTATTGATGCGGTCCACGGGGATGAACTGCACCGGCGATGCTTTCTCAGAGAGAGCGTAAGCCTTGAATACGGAGTTCAGGTCCTTCACCAGATCCGAGGGCCGGCTGTACTGGATATCGAACAGTTTCACCCGCTGGCCGGCGAAGGAGTCGCTGTCGAACATGGCGATCAGCTCCATGGTCCGCTTCATGTTGCGGCTGTTGTCTTCGATCATGAGCAGGTTGGCCGGATCGTAGGAGGAGATCTGCGCTCCTTCTCCCAGGAAGGGCTGGACCAGCTTCTGGATTTCCGCCGCCGTGGCGTATTTCAGAAAGACGAAATTGAAAATCATGCGCTCGTCGTCGGGGAGGGCCTTCGGGTCGGCGTTCATGGTGGGACTGAGAGGCAGGACGGAAACCTGCTTGATGGGCACGATGCGGTAGAAATCGCCCACCTGCACCATGGCGAGGCCGTTGATGCGGAGGATGGTATGCAACAGCGGCATCAAGTCCACCGGCTTGACCTCGCCGTAGGTGTAAATGGTCACCGATCCGCCTTTCACGGACGGGTCCAGGATGTAGTTGATCTGCAACTGCTTGGCCAGCAAGTCGATCATCTCGGTGAGGGACGCGCCGTTCAGGGTAAAGGGAGCGTCACCCAGAGGGCGCGCGGCGGAGGTGGTGACCGGGGCGGCCGGGCGCTCGCCAGGCGCGGCCGGCTGCGCCGCCGGAGCGGCGGGCCCGCCCTGTTGCGGAGGCGCCTGCTGTTGCGGAGGCGCCTGCTCGGGCGGCGGCGGGGGCTGGAGCTGTCTCGGCTGGGCGGTTCGGCCCGGAGCCAACTGGGCCGGGAGCGCGGCGGAGGCGGCCAGCATGGCCGCAATCAGGCAAATGGAAAGGTGGCGCATCTACTTTTTGTCCTGTTTGAATTTTTCGGCCAGGGCCTTGTCCCGCTCCCAGACGGAGCGTTCCTGGTCGTCCAGCTCGGACTTTTTCTTGACCCACTTGGAGACGCCGAAGGGCGTGGTGTGCTCGAAGCGGATGGCATCGCCCTCCTCAAAAGACTTGGTGTTGTCTTCGAACCACGTGGACTTGGGAGCGTCGCCGGGCTTGTCTTCCCAGTGGGTGACGCCAAAGGGCGTTTGCCGATACACCCATTTCTTGCCGGCGGGATCGGTATAGCGAAAGAAACCGGGCTCGGTTTCCACGGCGCCGGCCGGAATCCGGGGTAGCTTCAAAGGCTCGGTCTTGGCGGGCGGCGTCTGGGCGGCCGCCCTGGCGGCGGTTTGCCCCGATGGCTGTTGGGCCGCTTGCCCGGCCGCGCAAACCGCCAATGCCGGAAAAAGGAGGGCTATTAGTGTTTTCATTTCTGTGCTTCGATCTCCAATCGGGTCGTATTCCTGTTACCTCGCCGGTTCCCACCAGCACGCCGTACTAAAGGGGGTAGCGTGGCTCGTCTTGCGCATGCCGTTGACCACGGTTCCCTCGGGGGAACTGTCGTTCGGGTCGCAGTATCTCCTGCCATCGCCCATATCCGCGCCGGGGCCGGTGGGCGTCTTGGGGCCGGCCGGGGCCGGGGTGGGGGTCGGGGACGCCACCGCCGCCGCGCGTTCGATCGCCGGTCCGGGGGCCGGAATGGAATGGTCGAGCAGTTCCTCGGTGGTCTTGCGGATGGTCTTCCCATCCCAGTCGAAGGTCAGTTCGGCGGTGTTGGCGTCCACCAGCGTGAAGGGGCCCACTTTTTCGCCGATGCGAACCGACTGCCTGCCGGCGCCGCCGGGCGTGGTGAGGAAGACGATGGGTCCGCCGCCGAGGTTCATCTGCCCGTGGTAAACGGGCATGGGGGGCACGGGCTTGACGGGCGGCGGCTGCGGCGGCTCCACCACCACTTTGGAGTCGCGCGACTTGTCGAACAGCATTTTGTCCGCAATGCTCAGGTAGCCCGAGGGCAGCACCGGCGGGGTCTGCGGCAGGGGGGCGAGCTGCGGCGGGGCCACGGGAGCCGCCTTGGCGCGCAAAGTGGCGCTCTGCCGCGCCCTGGCGGCCAGCCACTCGCCGCGGATGCGCACGCCGGCGTAGACCAACGCCAAGGCCAGCGCGAGATTCAGGATCGCCAGTTTCCGTCTCAAAACGCCGACACTCCTTTCTTCTCGGGAAGGAGCTTGCGCGGCACGGCCGCGGAGACGCTCAGCCGCACCTGCACTCTCTTCTGCTTGTCGTTGCCGCCGGAGACGTGGATTTCATTGGTGGCCAGGATCTGCGGTTGATTGCCGATGGCCGTGAGCAGGTTCACGAGTTGCTCGATGCCGCAGGTGAACTGCACCGCCACGGACACCTCGCCGTAGTCCTTATTCAGGACCTTTTCCCGGAACTCCTGGATGCCGCGGGCGTCCACGCCGTTGGAGCGCGCGATGGTCTGCACCAATTCCCCGAGGGCGACCTGAGCCTGTTGGACGGAGTTGGCCTTGATGAGGCCCTGTTCACGCCCGGCCAGCTCCGCGGCGGCCTTATTGTACATCTCTTCCTTGCCCGGGACGGTGGAGGCGACCTTGCGCATGTTGTCCAGCCGTTTCTCGGCCATGGGGACGGAATCCTGGGCGCCGACAACCTGCGTTTCGTGGTCGCCCAGCACGAAGTACTTCAGAATCAGGGCGGCCACCAGACCGGCAATCAGGACCAAGGGAGCGCGCCGTTTCATTGGGCGGCCTCCCGGGCGGCGCTGATCACGAAATTCTCGCCGCCGGCGCCGCTGGCCTGCTCGACCTCGAGCCAGGTGTTCTTGAGGAGCGCGGAACTACTGACGATCTTGTAGACGCTGGTGGCCTGCGGGGCCTCTCCCTGGAGCCTGACGGAATCGCGGGAGATCTCGACGCCGGAGGTCCAGGCGGGAGGTTCGACGAGGCGCGTGAGGTCGTTCAGGACATCCAGGTCGCGGCGCGTCTGAGCGCGGTAGCGATCGAGGTATTGGGCGCGCTCGCGGGCGTCGGCGGTTTGGCGGTCGAGCGCTTGGGCGCGGCGTTGCAGCGGCTCGAGCCTGGCGGTTTCGGCCCGCAGCCTGGCGAGGTAGGCGCGCTCGGCGGCGTTCGACCAGACCCAGCCACCGGCCAGACAGGCCAGCAGCAGGGCGGCGAGCGCGATAGTGGGAATGAACATGGCGCGCGAGCTGAACCTGCGGTATTCGGAGGGCAGCACGTTGGCCGACGGCGCCAGCCGGGGGCAGGCCCCAGCCAGCGCCGCGGCATACGGTAGCGCGTTGCGGGAAAGATCGTTTTCCACCGGGTTATGGCTGGGCTGGGGAAGGGTGTCTTCGAGGCGGAAGGGGACGGTATCCGGGGGAAGGCGCAGCTCAGCGAGCGCGAGCGCCGCGGCGCGCTCCGGCGGCAGGTCGAGCTCGGCGGAGAAAACCGGGCGGGAGGCGCTTTCGCCGTAGGTCTCCCAGCCGCCGGAAGAGGAGCGGCCCAGCGCCAGGAAGCCGGCGGGGCGGCCGGCGCCGTTCAAGCGGACGGCTGCGTGGATGGCGGCGGCCGGAAAGGTGAAACTCGAAACCGGAATGTTCGCCCCAGTGAAGGCTTGCACGTAGCGTTCCACCACGGAGCGCCGCGCCATGCCCACCAGCGCGGCTCCCGGCGCCAGGTAGGACCAACCCCACGCCACGTCGTCCTCGCCGTAAGGGTGAAGGGAATCCAACTCCAGGCGGAGTGCGCCCTCCATGTCCCTGGATGAGACGCCCGGCAGGGAAACCAGGCGTGCGATCACCTCGCGGCGGGGCAGAAGGACGGTGGCGGTGAGGTGGGCGGCGCCGAGGGATTTGAGGAAGCGGGCGTATTCGGCCCCCCACTCGGCGGCCGGCCGGGAGGCGAAATCGGGGATCACCAGACGGCCGAGCACGCGGATGCGCGACGGGCGCACGCGGGCCGCCACGATCTCCAGGTCCTGGGCGCCGATCTCGACGCCGACGCCCGAGCCGAACCGCAGCAGCCTGCGCAGGTCGTGGGGGATGGGAATCTGTAGAGGCATGACGGGAATCAGTTGCTCCAAGCCGTGTCGTACCAGCGCAGGATGTGAATCGGGGAATCGTAGCCGGTGGGCATGTACTTCACCATGGCGCCCACGGTGCGGCGCAGATCGGAGAGCTGGCCGCCGGCCACCCGCAAGCGAGCGGTGGCGCGAAAGGTGACGATGGAATTGCCCTCGACTCGCAAGCGGGCGGCCGGGGCGTCGATGGATGCCAGAAATTCGTAGAGTTGCTGGATGGTCAGCGGGGCCCTCCGGCGGCGCTCCAGCAAGGCATTGACGGCGAAAGGGCTCAAGCCCACGGCGGCCAGCACGGCCGGTTGCGCGGTATTGGCGTCGACGCGGTCCACCGCTCCGAAGACCGACAGGCAGTCCATGAGCCCCGGCCGGGGAATGAGCCGCCGCCCGCCCTCCGACTCCGAGCCGGGGAGCCATGTTCCGTAAAAAATATCGGGGGTAACGCCTTTCACGGCCAGCAATTCCTCAATCTCTTGAAAAGACGTATGAGGGGCATGAAAAGACGGAGTCAGCGAAAGGTAATACTGGTCGAAAGAGTCGTCCTCCAGCGGCCGCCGCCAGGCGTCGATCGCCATGGCGATCTCGCGGGCGCGTTGGGGATCAAGCCCCAGGGCCACACCCAGGCGGTAGAGATCTTCCGGAGGCGCCTGGTTGACGCTGAGCTTGCCGGCTTCGGGCATGATTTCCACATGCGCGACGCCGTCGGGAAACTCGTAATCCACTTGCGTTACGCCTTGGGGGAGGGGCCGCTGGTCGGGGTATTTGACGCTCCAGAGCACTTCGATGGCGGCGCGCTCGACGGCGCCGGCCGCGATGTAATAGCTGCGCAGCCCGTCGATGGCGGTGGAGGTGCGCTCGATTTCCCCGCGCACGGTGGTGGAAAGCGAGAAGGCGATAGCCGCGAGGGCGGCGGAGAGCCACAAGACGGCCAGAAGAGCGCTGCCTTTCCGGGGACAGGCTACGCAATCCCCAAATTCTACGGGATGGCGTGGTAATTGGGGATTGCGTAGCCTGTCCCCGGAATTAGAAGTCCACATAGGGGATCTCCGGGCTGAGGTGCAGGTGGATGGGCGCGGTGACGGTGATGGGTTGGAGGGTGGAGCTGTCCGCCTGGAGCGGGGCCATTTCGATGCGCACGCCGCGCGGCCAGCCGGGCATGGACCATGACGGCTTCCACACCGGCGGCGTGAGCGGCTGCCGAGGGTCGAACGTGAGGAAGGAGAAGCGGCAGAACTCCAGTTTGTCGGCCAGCACGAAGGAGGACGGGGCGGCCTCGACCGGGGCGAACTGGGGGATGGGGGTTCCCACGACGGGGTCGGGGACGAAGCCCTTGCAGAGCCGGCCGGCGTTGGCCGGTCCGGTAAAGGGAAGCTCATTGACAATCAGGCGCACGCCCGCGCCTTTGTCGCCGGGAATGACGGCCAACTCCAGAATCTGAGCCTGGCCGCGCCAGCCCTGCTGGAGGGAGTAGGCGGAGACCAGCCGCAGGTTTTGGGGATCGCCCTGAAAGAAGCCGAATCTGGGGCCCGCGCCGCCTTCCATCCCGGAGCAGGGCGCGACCACCGGCATAAGGCCCTCGATCTGGTCCATGAGGATGCGCTGGGCCCCGGCCACGCGCCGGTTCTCCATGAGCTTGGCATTGGTCTTCTGAAACGTGAGGAGGCCGATGCGCATGGCGAAGAGCATGGCCACCGAAAGCACGCTGAGCAGGGTGACGGCCACGATGACCTCGATGAGCGTGACGCCGGCTTGCGAGCGGGGCGTTCTCATGGGGCCGCCGCCAATCGGGCCACTTCTTCGGGCGTAAGCACGCGCCGGCGGTAGGAGCTCATGGCGAGGGTGCGGCGGCCGGCGCCGGAAACCCACCATACTTCGAGCTCGAGGCGCTCCAGGGCGAACTCGCCCGGCGTGGGGTGGGGGGGTATTTTCCAGAGGCTGGCCCGCGCGCGCCAGCCGCATTCCAGGCCGGAGCTGAGGCTGCGGTCGAAGGCCCCGGCCACCTCTATGTTGCGCGGGATGGTTTCGTCGAGCAGCAGCTCATTCATGCGCAGGCGGGCCAACTGGACCGCGCGGTCGTAGTCGCGCAGGCGGGCCGCGTTGCGCGCGGCGCCGGAAAGGCCGGCCATGAGGCCCACCACGGCGATGGCCATGATGGTGGTGGCCACCATCATCTCGAGCAGCGTGAATCCGCGGCTTCTCACTTATCCACCTTGCTCTCTCCAGAAAGCCACTGCGCCTGGGGCCATGGTTGGCCCGGAAGGATGCCGGCAAGGATGCCGGCATGGCAGGCTGGAAGCCTGCTCCACGTGGGGGTCACTTTGCTTCGACGCTTTCCACGCGGGGAAAGCCGGTCATGGGGTCGAGCCGCACGATGCGGCGCGAGCCGTGACGGTTGGAAAGCTCAATGCCAATGCCGGGAACCGCCGCGCCGGGCAGCAGGAGGATGCGGCGGACGGGGTCCGCTTCCTCCGGGATAGCGGGCAACGCCGCTTCGAGCGTGATGCCGTCCGGCAGATGGAATTCGCGTTTGAAGCCGGGTTCATTGGAATACAGCGTCATGGCGTTCTCCTTGGGAGAGATCACCAGCTCGATAGCCTCCTGGCGGCGCTCCGCCCGATTCACGGCCGAGTTGATAAAAGCAGCCGCCGATTGGGTGGCCGACGCCAGGCGCACGCTATCGATTCCGGCGGAAGCCGCCGGAAAGGAAATGCCTACGATGACGCCGATGATGGTCATCACCACCAGCAATTCGATGAGGGTGACGCCGCGCCTGCCAACCGGCTGTTTCAAGCCTTTTGGCGGGCGAGCGAGATAAAATCGAGAAAGAGGACCGACGCAAACCATGTCCATAGACGAACGTCTCGAAAGACTCACCGAACGCCACGAAGCGCTCACCCAATCCGTCGAACTCCTCCAAGTCATGCAACGCGACAACGAAGAACGATGGGAAAGACGCTTCGGCCAAGTCACACACAACTTCGAAGTCGTCCTCGACTCCATCAAACGCCTCGAAAACATCGCGGCAGCCCACTAACAACGCATCGAAGACCTGGAACACTAACCACCCTACGGGCGCCAGCCGCGCCGCGGCCCGCAAACACGCGTCGAGACGAGCCTCGACGCGGCGCGCACGAGTGCGTGCGCCACGACAAGGCCTTAATGGCTCTTCCAACTTTCAATGTCGGCCGCCAATCCTTCGCCGCCCGGCTGGCCGTCCAGGCCGAAGCTCACTATATCGGGCTCATCGCCGTGCTCGCCGGGGTACTTGTATTGATAGTCGTGGCCCCAGGGGTCCTTGGGGATGTCCTTGGGCATATAGGGTCCGGCCCACTGGGTGACGTCGGGGGGCGCCACGCGCAATGCCAGGAGCCCCTGTTCGGTGGTGGGGAAAGTGCCGACATCCAGCTTGTAGGCCCCCAACGCCGTCTGGAAGTTTTCGATCTGGGAGCGGGCCACGGTGACTTTGGCCTTATCGGCGTTCCTCCACAGGGATGGCCCCACCAGGGCCACAAAGAGGCCGATAATCACTACCACCACCAGTAATTCGATCAGGGTGACGCCGGCTTGTCCCCCGCTTCGTCTTCGTCGGTTCATGGTTACTCCGCCATTTGATTGATGCTCGTGATTGCGATCAGCATACTGAGAATCAGGGCGCCCACCACCACGCCCATCACGAGGATGATGAGCGGTTCGAATATGGCGGTAAAGCGCCGGATGGAAGCGCGCGTGTCGTTTTCGTAGATATCGGCCATGCGGGCGAACATGCTGTCGAGGCGCCCGGTTTCCTCGCCGACCGCCAGCAGGTGCGCGGCCAGCGGTGGAAACACGCCCGCCTTGCGCATGGGGGCGGCGATGCCTTCCCCGCGCTTGACGCCCTGCGCCACGGCGGCCAGGGCGTTGGAAATGGTGCGGTTGTTCAAGGTGGCCGCGGAGATGGCGATGGATTGGACCAGCGGCACGGTGTTGGCCACCAGGGTAGCCATGGAGCGGGCGAAACGCGCGGTTTCGGCCTTGAGCATGGCCTGCCCCAGCAGCGGGGTCTTGAGGCGCGTCCGGTCCCACCACAGGCGGCCCGCGGCGGTGCGGGTGTACACGCGCCACGTTATGGCGGCGGCGGCGAGCGCGGAGGCGGCCATCCACCAGTAAGCTTTCACGTACGTGCTGACCATCAGCATGATCTGGGTAGGCACGGGCATCTTCATGCTGGAGCCTTCGAAGATCTGGGCGAAGCGCGGCACCACGAAGGTCAGCAGAATGGTGATGGACGCCAGGCCGACGGTGGCCAGCAGGGCCGGATAGATCATGGAGGAGATGATGTAATTGCGCAGGTCATCGCGGGTGCGCTCGAACTCGGACAGGCGTTCGAAGATGGTGGCCAGGGCGCCGGAGGCCTCGCCCGCGCGCACCATGTTGATGTACAGATCGGAAAAGTACTCGGGGTGGACGGCGAGGCTATCGGCCAGGGATTTGCCGCCCTTGAGCACGCGGAGCACGTCGAGCACGAGGACGCGGAAGGCGGAGCGGTCGGTGAGCTCGGCGGTGATGGAGAGGGCGCGGTCGAGGGGCACCCCGGCGCTGAGCAGGGTGGAAAGCTCCTGGGTGAAGAAGAGGACGTCGCGGCGGCGGCCCTGGATGAAGGTGGGCAGCTTGAATTCGAGCGAGCTGCCCTTGGGCGTGGCGCCCACGTAGAGCGGAGTGAGCCCCTGCCGGCGCA
>Ga0182021_10010586_pt1 | contig 10930 bp, 8 predicted proteins | sample 612E3MmetaG_FD_120493 | JGI IMG/M metagenome (GOLD analysis project Ga0182021, IMG submission 120493) | Permafrost microbial communities from Stordalen Mire, Sweden - 612E3M metaG (Illumina Assembly) | ecosystem: Environmental > Terrestrial > Soil > Wetlands > Permafrost | place: Sweden...
CAAACAAGACAAGTTTTGATTCTGACCAAGGCCATAGTATCCTTGAGAATTTCTCGAAAGGTCGTTCCAAATTACGTTCTGTCTCAATACTTCTTCGCAGTCTATTTTTTATTAACTCGCGTATTCGCATGGGTATATTTGTTTTACCTCACCACGAACCCTAACCTCATTAGCCACCATTTTATAATACCGTTATTTATAAAACATCGGGATGTTTCCTTTGGTTCTAAATTAAGTGTGAAACTGGGTAGTTGAAAAGCACCCGCCGAACTCAACTAACCTCTTCTGTCTAACCACAGGGGTGCACCCCATTCATACTCATTCTATCCCTCCAAATTTATGAATATTATTGGATAATAGTGTTTCAAGAAGGGAAACATGGATATTCATGACGAAAAGATCTTTTAAGATTATACACCGCTCGTAATAAATTAGGAATACAGGTTAACTCTTTTTCTTAGAAATAGTTTGGCTTACAATATGTTTGTCCATTGAAACAATCATATTCCCCAATTGGTGACTGGGCTTCACCGAGTTTCAATCCGACTGTTACTGAAAAGTCGCACCATCCATCCTTGAAACCTTAAGTTAAGAAAAAAGCCCTTCCTACCCGAACTGTAAAATTCTTGTGTCTGAAACCAATGGATTTAGTTAGTAGCTTTTATCATTGGGACTTGTCTCCGGCACAAAAAGTGCGATGCCAGCGGCAATTAGTGATAAAGCGACCAAAGAATAAAGAGAAAGTTTAAGACTTCCAGTAAGATCCAGGATATGGCCACTTATGATAGGACCAACAGTCGCTCCCAAGTAACCTAAACAAAATATAAGCCCGCTTGCTGCGCCTATGTTTTCTGCAGGTACCATCTCTGTTGGCAATGCCAGTATCGTAATGAACCTTGTGATATTAACTACCCCAATTAAAATCATAATCAACCAGCTTATAGTCAAGTTGGCATAAATAGCTGCCCAAGCGAAAAAAGCGAGCGCAATTCCGGGCACCCAAAGAAATGGTTTCTTTAAACCAACTCGAAATGCGAGTTTCGGCATAAGGAATACGGTAGGAACGGCAACCCACAACAGTAAGGAAGTAGTTAGACTTGCCTGATCCGGGTTTGCGCCTTTCTGCATCATTAATTGCGGTCCCCAATTTGCCCATGTATAGAAATAAAAATTGTGGAAAAATAAGAGAATACCCACTAACCACAGTCCTTTGTTTTTCAATACTTTACCTAGTAATGTGACACTGCTACTTGATGACTGGATGGCTGGTTGTTCCTTGATCATCACCCAACACAGCACGGCAGCCAAGAACGCAGGAATGCTCCACAAAAAGAAAACCTCTTGATAAGTGCGAGTCAAATGGTAAATAAGTGGCAGTGTGATGGCTAACGCGAGTGCGTCGCCAAAGAGTGCCCCCGAAAAATATATCCCAGCAGTTATGCCGGCACGACCTGTGCGTGTTGCTGAACTGACCAACTTTGGGAGATTTGTAAATACCCAGCCAAATCCGAGACCGTATATAAGGGAAAATACGAGCAGCGTCAAATAATTGTTAGCTATGCCTCTCCCCATGGTTCCTATCGCGACCACAACTGCGCCAAAACAAATGGACTTCTTAGCCCCTATTTTATCTGCAAGCAAACCAGATGGAATAGCCGTCACCACGAGCATCAGAATAGGGATTGTAAAAAGAAGACTGGCTTGGGTATTGGAGATCGAAAATTCTTGTTTGAGGATGTTCTCCATCGGTGGCACGCAGAACAAAGGCGCCCATATGGAAAATGAGAGGAAAAATGCAATCCCTAATGTTGACCAATACCTGCGAGAGCCATTTTGCACTACTGAATCCTACGTAATATTCAGAACCTTGGCTTAAAGTATATCACACTGTACCTGCTCTGTTGGAACCATTGTCAGCATAGAAAGGATCGGCTACAATCAAATCAAGGAATAAAAGGCGGTCCGCGACCAAGCTTTAGCCAAATAAAGGCCTGGAGGTAAATACTATGAGCCAAAAAACTTATACGATACTTTTCATCACTTTATTTACATTGATTTTGTTCGTATCCTGCAAAAGTATCTCTTCTAACACAACTTCTCCGACATTAACCACGTCTGCTACTTCTACCACAATAACCTACTCCATCTCAGAACTGAAATACAAATTGCTCGCCGTTTATCCGACCTATTTCTGGTGTGATCCTGATCTTTATCCTGTGGCTCGCCCAGGTGTCGAACAGCAGAATGCTGTTGATCAGTTCGCCACTATCGAGGCAAATCAGGAGGAATTTTCCGCAATTATAGATCACCTGAACCTGCCAAATAAGACAAGTTACACGGATGATGAAAAGCTGCAAATTTACCGTGAGTATAAGAAACTCAATGGCGCAGTTCAGGTGGTATCCGCCGACTCCGGATATACGTTCACTATTCGTATAGGCCAAAACCAAGGCGAAACGATTCAAGGCACTCTATCTATGACCGGCGTTATCCAAGTGATGAGTAAAACAGCAAGTTTCAATACTTGCCCTATTTGCCTCGCTGCAGGAACCTTGATCGATACTCGGGAGGGATCTATGCCTGTAGAGCAATTACGTACTGGCATGAGCATCTACACCGAAGATGCCGCTGGCGAAAAGATAACGGGAATCATATCTAAAACGGCGTCTGTGCCGGCACCCATAGGTTTTCAAATAATCCGCATAGTTTTGAGTGATGGCCGTAGTGTCTCGGCATCTCCCGGTCACCCTACTCCCGATGGCCGCGCCATTGGTGATCTTAAAGTTGGTGATATGCTGGATAGTGCAATAGTGGTTTCGGTGACGTCTGTACCCTACAGTGGCTTCACTTTGGACATTCTCCCCGATGGAGGAACCGGGCTTTATTGGGCAAACGGCATCTTGCTAAAAAGCACTTTAACACAGTAAAACATGTCCCAATCAGAATTTAAAGTCTTCATTGCTTACCAAGAGGTATTCGAGGGAGTGTTCGTTTTTTATTTGGCTTTACGCTATCCAAACACAGTGTTGTTCTGAAATGATAAATAATGTCAATGCGAGCGGCCGAAGGCTATTTAACCACGAAAAATTCGATGTCTGCGAGGGGTAGTTCAAGGGCTTTGGCTATTTTACTTTTCGTGGTAGCTGTGACTGGCAGCCCACTTTCAATTTTTTCTATGGTACTGGGTGAAACCCCGACTTTCACTGCAAAGTCATGTATGCTTAGGCTGTTCTCCTCTCGAATTGCCTTTAATGTTCTCCTGGCATCTGTGTTTTGCCCTAATACTTCCATTTTGTGGTCAAGATGGTCACACATGGCGAGTAAGTCTTCTTGAATAGCATCGTACCACTTAGCGCTCAATCCCACTTGTTTTAGCGATGCCAATAACAGGTCTTTATACTTCCTGGCATAAGCAGGTGCTTGCATACCAGCAGTAATAAAGGCCGTTTCCAAACCAGCTGCTCCAAGAATAAGGGCATCTTTTTCAGCAGGCGTTCCTTTGAAATGTTCTTCCAGGTCTTCAATATTTTTAAATGTGTCAAATTTAGGTGTTTCCATTTCACGTTCTCCTCATCGAAAACATTTCTATATTTTAACTAATCGTCTCAATTCATGTCAAACACTTGCTAAGAATCTGATATCGTGAAATCATTGGCACTGACACCGACGACACTATTATTGGAAATGCTCGATACTCGTATTCTACCACGCGTGGTGGCGGGGCCCGTCACTATCCATGTTTCATTTCCAGTGATCGGAGTCGAATCCACAATCGTATCCCAGATGGACCCCCCATCGCGGGCCAGCTCAATAGTAACGTTGCCGCTCAAACCGTTCGCTGTCCACGTTATGTTTTGCGAGCTTCCCACAGTCCAAATCTCACCGCCGTTGGGTGCGGTTATCATTATGCCGTTTGGCTTTCTGTTCTGATTACCCATGTTACCCATATTCCTGTATGGAGAACGCATCATCATCCCGAACATTCCTAATCCAGCGAGGCCGATCAGCGGATTGACACCCATCCCGCCGCCGCTGCTTATCCCTCCGCCAAAACCACCTCGTCCCATTCCTCCCATCCTGCCTCCTCTTATTTGCTTGCCTCCCTTTACCAGATTTTATCTTCTCTATTCTGCAGTTATATTTTAATACAAATCACAACCAAACTAGTATTCAGCATCAAACTGAAGAGAGACAATATTATTGGTCACACATCTTTCTAGAAGTACTTATTGCCGAGTCCATTACACACAAATGCTTAAATTCAACTTCAAGTTACTATTGCTTAACCACACCATCCATAAAAACGCAAACACAATGAAACGATCGGTCGGTTTGGCCATATATCGTCTCCTGGATAGAACAGCAAATTATAGGAATGCTGGTTGGTAACTGCTGAAACAGATAAATTTGAAAGATGTTTTGTGTTTCTAACTTGTCGCTCAGATGGTTTCAGTCCGGTTATTAATCTTAAAAAATTTGGCTTATGATTGCAACTCTAGCTACTGTCTCAATGGCTATTGCCGCTAATGCAGATCCATAATCGAGGTCGATGTTCTGCATGGTATCTTTCGTGTCGTGATAGCCGCTCCGTTTAATGTCGTAGTTTTCCATAAAAAGTACTACCGGCACGCCACAATCTGAAAAAATCTGCCCATCGGTATTGAAGAGCGTACTATGTGGATCAGCAGATAGTCGCACCTCGCCCTGTAAACGCAGAAACTCGGCGATTTTTGGGGTCTGTTTGTCGTCGGATACGCGCATGCTACGGCCCCTTGCGTGTCTTTCCGGAAGCTGATTCCACTTTGTCGTTTGCATATTCCATAATTCATTGGCTGAATGTGCATGTTGAGCCAATTGTAGAGACAGATAATCTTTTCCGGGTGAAATCTGGAAAACATCTTTTTCGCCATCGCGATTATGTCCAATCATATCCATAAGATACACGCCAGTTACGCGGACCCCTGATAGATCCATCATCCGTCCATTGTTTAGACGCACCTGGAGTGTTTTTTCAACCAGTGCTTGAGCAAAATGTCTGGCTCCCATACAGTCGGAAGGGAATTCCTCACCGGTGAGATGAACCAGCCAGATGTCACGCTCCAGCAAACCATTCTTGGAAAGTTTTAAAAAGATCGAAGCTGCCTGCAACAAAGTGGCTGTAGCCGAACAGTTGTCATCAGCCCCAGCGGCGGAAATCCGTGCTCCCATACCCCCTCGCGATTTTTCGTAAATATCTTCCATATAAGCTGTATCGTAATGGTCAGCCAATACAATAGCCTCATTATGATTCTTCCCAGGGATAATCAACAGCAAATCACGTTCGTGTGTATGGCCTTCCTGATTGTTTTTCCACCCTCCGTAAACGGAAAAATCGAAATCTGTATTCCACAAAAACGGTATTTCGCCGCAAACAGCTCTATCTTCCATCTTCGCTGCATCAATCGCTTGCTGGTGGCAGCTCAATAAATAGTCTCCCAAACGTTCCAGGTCACGGTGATGATGTGACAGACGGGATAAAGTTGCCGGGTCATGCACACAGTCAGCATTTTCCTTATTAAGATAATCGCCGGCAGACAACCTGCTGATGTCATTCCACCAAGCTACTTCAAATTCCCATGTAGCAGTTTGACCATAAGTAATTGCCTGCAATTGCTCAACAGAGGGATTTGTTTTAAATGTAGGTTCTAGATAAGATTCGAATTCTTGTTGTATCTTCTCCCCTTCTTTTGGATTTATCGCCCTTGCCGGTAAGGCAGATAACCATGAATCCAACGTTTCATTCTCCGGAAGACGCAAAATCTGCCGGGCAAAACTCCTGGGGACAGGTTTTTCCATAAGCTGGTGGGATTCAAGAACCCTCAAAATATTCTGCGTAGTCTGATGCTTATAATGTTCCTCAAGGTGGTTGAAATTACGAAGCGCAAATATATACGGTTCCCGCCTTCGTAATCTGGGCCAAAGCTCAATGGGATGAGCTATATCAAAGTTATTTGATTGATAAGCGGTGAAATAGCCGAGCGGGGCATCGGCGAGCATCTCAACCCCGTTTTTCTCGGTGCTCCAATATGCTGCCAGCGGACGCTGCCAATAAACCTCATACAACCCGACCCGCATTGCCGGAAATTGAAACCGATAACGGAAAGTACCGCCTTGCGCTACAACCCGAGCCGCGATCTCCAGTTGTTCACGCCCCGCGTGAGGGCCGTCAAGTAAGAGTTGATAATCGGCCTTCCAGAGCTGACTATTCTTCGCCATCGGTTTACCATACAGTCTCATAACATCCAGTTCGGTACTAAAGAGTACGCGGGCAAGAGTATCTTCGATGGTGCTCACAACCGCCTCATTTTCATAGCGGTGCACACGGTCCCACCGGCTTGTACGTTTGTAGGTATTACGCAGTAAATGCTCCTGAACCTCTGGCGCCTTAAAATCACTGCCGGCTTCGTGAAACCAACCGGACTGAGGAACCCTGATGCCATCAGCCCCGTCGCGGCGTACCGCAAGGTGCTGCAGGGGCAACTGCATAGCCATTGGCATTTTCTCTTGCAACCGGAAGTAGCTTTTCATACCCCAGAAAACAAGACTGCCAGGGAAAGGCAGGAGGGTGAGTTGCCCGGCCAAATAGCGTTCACGTACGATGGCGGGTAGTAGACTGAAGGGCTTAAAAGTCAACAGATAACGAACTTCATCGATTGAGCCGTCATCATCCCAGAGAAAAGGTTTCGTCCATGACGGGAGAGATTTCTCATACCAATAGGGAAACCGTGAGTCTTCTCCGGTCGGCAGGATATGGAAGCCGATTCGGCGCAGACCTGATGCATCATCACACACCTCACCATAGGCCTGTGAAAACAATTTTGACAAAAAGGCAACTGCCTCTTGTGTTGGACGCTCTTGATACCGGCTGGAATTGAAACTTTTCCAGAAGGCACGTTCCGGACCCTGTTCACTTCCTCCAAAAAATGTCCACCGAACCCGCCCTTTGTCATCCTGGGTTCTAGACAGGGCGAGGGGCAGAAAAACGACATAACGCTCATGAAGTAGCTTCCCCGCCTGAGCGGCAAGTTCGGGAGGCCAATATATATTGTCTTCCAGGTTACGCCCTTGGTGTCCGGCGATACGGTAGGCAGGTTGACCTTGACCAAGTTTAAATATTTCTTCAACGATTTGATGCGCTAAGCTCGACAGACCAGGCTGAAGTTCGCACTCCTCTTCTACTTCGGATATATACCAGGCAGTAGAATCGTCCTTAGCAAAGACCAAGTCATTTAAACCACTATAAGCGCTAAGGCTGAGACGCGGTGGCGGCATAAACTCCGAATAGGCAGGAATGGGGTATCGATCTTTTTGCGAAAACCAGGGGTAACCCTTTACCAGAGTTTCCCAGCCGGTGGAATCTTCGTTACTCATCTAGACTTATCATCTCCACGTCTGAAAATAATTAAACTGAGTGTATTTAGCTAGATATTACCAAGAACAAAGAACGGTGTCAAAACTTTTACATATAAAACTTATCAAAATAGTTGAGTCAACATACACAATCCGGTCGCCATAGTGTTTCGTAGAAAAGGAAAAAAGAAAGGGCGGAGTTTCAGATTGTATTGAAACGCCGCCCTCATATGATGTTAACAGCCTCTTGAGCGTTCTAAACATCCATCACCTCATGACTGTTATCGCTTCTTGGTCATCTGAGTTGTAATTTAGAATACACCTCAGAAGCCTTCAAAGACCTTTATCCAACTATCGGACGAGGTCGAATCGGTCAAGGTTCATTACCTTGTTCCAGGCCGCCACAAAGTCATGGACAAACTTCATCTGCGCATCCGAACTCGCATAGACTTCCGCCAAAGCCCGCAGTTGGGAGTTCGAACCGAAGATGAGGTCGACACGGGTACCGGTCCACTTGAGTTCACCCGTTGCCCGATCACGACCTTCGAACGCGTCTTTGTCGTCCGAGGTTGCATTCCAAATTGTGCTCATGTCAAGCAGATTCACGAAGAAGTCATTGGTAAGCGTCTCTGGCCGCTTGGTGAAGACGCCGTGCTGGGACTGTCCGAAGTTAGCATTCAAGACGCGCATACCGCCCACTAGCACTGTCATCTCAGGTGCGGTCAGGGTCAGCAATTGCGCCCTGTCAACCAGTAACTCCTCGTCTGATACGGAGAATTTGGTTTTGAGATAGTTGCGGAAGCCATCCGCGATCGGTTCGAGCACCGTGAAAGAGGCCGCATCTGTTTGTTCTTGCGAGGCGTCCATGCGTCCCGGCGTGAAGGGAACTGTCACCTTGTGACCGGCATTCTTCGCAGCCTGCTCGACGCCCGCGCAACCGGCTAGAACAATGAGGTCAGCTAGTGATACCTTCTTGCCGCCGGATTGCGCATTGTTAAACCTGTTCTGGATGCCTTCCAGGGTCTTCAGCCCCTTCGCTAACTGGGAAGGCTGATTTACTTCCCAATCATTCTGCGGCGCCAGACGAATGCGGGCACCGTTGGCACCGCCACGCTTATCGGACCCGCGGAAAGTGCACGCCGACGCCCAGGCGGTCGAAACCAACTGCGATACTGACAGGCCAGAAGCCAGGATCTTGCGCTTGAGGGAGGCGGAGTCCCTTACGCCAATCAGTTTGTGATTGACAGCAGGGATAGGGTCTTGCCAGATAAGCTCTTCTGCCGGAACCTCCGGGCCCAGATAGCGTGCGCGCGGGCCCATATCGCGGTGCGTTAGCTTGAACCACGCCCGGGCGAACGCATCCGCCAACTGATCCGGATTTTCAAAGAAGCGCCGTGAAATCTTTTCGTAAACAGGGTCAAACCGCAAAGCAAGGTCTGTTGTCAGCATTGATGGAGCGTGACGCTTTGACGGGTCGTGCGCATCCGGCACGGTACCGGCGCTGGCATCACCCTTCGGTTTCCATTGGTGCGCACCGGCCGGGCTCTTTGTCAGTTCCCATTCATAGCCAAACAGTATCCGGAAGAAGTTGTTACTCCACTTCGTTGGCGTGTTTGTCCAGGTGACTTCCAGACCGCTGCTGATCGTGTCATCGCTTTTGCCCGTACCAAAGCTGTTCTTCCAACCTAGACCTTGCTCCTCGATGCCAGCCGCTTCGGGCTCAGCTCCAACGTTTTTCGCATCACCGGCGCCATGGGTCTTGCCGAACGCATGGCCGCCCGCAATCAGGGCCACTGTCTCCTCGTCGTTCATCGCCATGCGGGCGAAGACCTCACGGATATCTCGCGCCGCAGCGATCGGATCGGGGTTGCCGTTCGGGCCTTCCGGGTTGACGTAAATCAGGCCCATCTGCACAGCCGCAAGCGGATTCTCGAGATCACGATTGCCGGAGTAGCGCTTATCACCCAGCCATTTGTCTTCTGAGCCCCAGTAGACGTCCTTTTCCGGTTCCCAGATATCCTCGCGCCCGCCGCCGAAACCGAAGGTTTTGAAACCCATCGATTCCAGGGCGACGTTACCGGCAAGGATCATCAGGTCGCCCCAGGAAATCTTCCGGCCGTATTTCTGCTTGATCGGCCAGAGCAGTCGGCGTGCTTTGTCGAGGTTCACATTGTCGGGCCAGCTGTTGAGGGGCGCAAAGCGCTGGCTGCCGTTGCCTGCGCCGCCGCGGCCGTCGCCCATGCGGTAGGTGCCGGCGCTGTGCCACGCCATACGGATGAACAAAGGTCCGTAGTTACCGAAGTCCGCTGGCCACCAGTCCTGCGACTTCGTCATCAGTTCGCGGAGGTCCTTCTTTACGGCTGCCAGGTCAAGGTTCTTAAACTCTTTAGCGTAGTTGAAACCCTCGCCCATCGGATTGGACTTGGAGGAATTTTGGTGCAAGATATCGAGCTTTAGCTGGTTCGGCCACCAGTCCAGGTTCGTCCTGCCGCCACTGGCAGTGCGTTTGTGAGCCATGCCCGTTACCGGTTTCTTGTCATCTTCCATAATGTTTCCTCCTTTCAATTATTTATAAATAATATTTATCTATTAGCTGTGTACCATCGCAGTAAATATTTAGTAATTTTCCGCGAGCACTTCATAGTAAGCCTGGGGATGTTTACAGGCCGGGCATTCCTTGGGCGCTTCGGTTCCTTCATAGATGTAGCCGCAGTTAATGCAGTGCCATTTCATGACTACTTTCTTGTTGAAAACTTCGCCACTGGTAATATCGGTAATTAACTTGCGGTAGCGGGACTCGTGGAATTTCTCCACTTTTGAAATCTGTTCGAAAGAGATAGCAATGTCATTGAAGCCTTCTTCCCTAGCGATTTTGGCGAAATTGGCATAGAGCGCAGTCCACTCCATCTTTTCGCCAGCGGCGGCTGCCTCTAGATTAGATTTGGTATCCTTAATAATGCCGGCGGGATAAGCAGCAACAATCTCTACGTCGCCACCTTCCAAATGTTTAAAGAATACCTTGGCGTGCTCTTTTTCATTTTCCGCCGTCTCTGTAAAAATGTTAGCAATCTGTTCGAAGCCTTCTTTACGCGCAGCACTGGCGAAATAAGTGTAGCGGTTTCTGGCCTGTGATTCCCCGGCAAAAGCCGCCATTAGGTTTTTCTCTGTTTTTTTACCTTTAATCGAATTCCCCATTTTGTATTTCTCCTATCCCTATATTTTTTCCATGTTTTTCCCGCAGCAGACTACTGTTCCTACACCGGTTTTGGTTACAATGACCTCGTTACCGCAGATAATGCATTTATATTTTTCGCCGGTTTTCTTAACTGCCATCACACTACCTCCTAGTTTCTATTTCTTTTGACAATCTTTACAAAGACCACGAAATTCTAGCTGATGGTATGAGATTTTGAGCCCGGTTCTTTTTTCTACCTGTTGGTCCAGTTCTATATTAACAGGCATGTCGATGTCACTTACACGTCCACACTTTTCACATCTGAAGTGGTAATGACTTTCTTGTTTAACCTCGTATCTGCTCAGG
>Ga0182021_10010587_pt1 | contig 10930 bp, 3 predicted proteins | sample 612E3MmetaG_FD_120493 | JGI IMG/M metagenome (GOLD analysis project Ga0182021, IMG submission 120493) | Permafrost microbial communities from Stordalen Mire, Sweden - 612E3M metaG (Illumina Assembly) | ecosystem: Environmental > Terrestrial > Soil > Wetlands > Permafrost | place: Sweden...
CGTCAAAAACTAATTCGGCAGCCAGCGACGCAGAATAGTCTCCATATCTTTGCCGAAGAGATCCAAAGCCAAAGGCTTCTGCATATAATCGCTTGCACCAGCTGCAATTGCCTCTGTCCTGTCCGATTCGAGTGCTGAAGACGTTACCATCACAACGGGGATTTCCCTGAGGCGATCATCGGCACGGATTTCACGGAGCACTTCGATGCCGCTCATGCCGGGCATTTTCAGATCAAGCAATATCAAGGCGGGCACCCCCAGTCCATTCCTGAGCATTGCGAGTGCGGCCTTGCCGTCCAGCGCAGACCGAATCCTTATTTCTCGCCCAGTCGCTTCCAGCGCTATTGTAGTAAGCTCTATATCGGTCGGACTGTCATCAACAATAAAAATCACTCTCTTGTCACCTCACTCTGCTGAACAGGATATTGAAATAGGCAGGACTACACTATTCGATGCCCTTATTCAATTATCGCCATATTCAGGTTAAACTGAAATAGACCGTCGCACCATTCCCCTCTATGCTCTCTGCCCAGATTTTTCCCCCGTGAATGCGGATGATACGGTCGACGATCGCGAGGCCTATCCCGGTGCCCTCAAACTCTGCCTCCGAATGAAGTCTGTGGAAGGGCCAAAACATCTTAGCGGCATATTTATGATCAAATCCGACGCCATTGTCTCGTACATAATAAATGACTTTCCCATTCTGCTCGTCAGTTCCTATTTCTATGCGGGCATGGTCAGTTTTCGAGGTGAACTTCCAGGCATTCCCGAGCAAGTTAGAAAGTACTACCTCAATTAGCCCACGGTCCGCAAAGGCTGTAATTCCTTCCTCGATGTCCACATCGACACTCCTTCCCGGATGGCCTTCGCGTAACTCAGTAACGATTAGTGCTGCAATTTCACTCACATTAACCTCAGTCCGTTGAATCTCCTGTCTTGAGATTCTGGAAAGGTTTAGTAGATCGTCGATCAGACGACTCATCTTTTCTGCACCATCATGGATGCGTGAAAGATATCGCTTTCCTTTTTCGTCAAGCCGGTCCGCAAGGTCTTTCAACAGAAGGTCGGCGAAACCTGATATATGACGTAACGGTCCGCGCAGGTCATGGGAAACGGAGTAGATGAAAGATTCAAGCTCTTTATTAGCGAACTCTAACTGTTCGTTTCTTGCAAGCATATCATCGTTTAGTCTTTTGATTTCGTCTTCGGCCCGCTTGCGGTCAGTGATATCCTGGAAGGTGCCATTGACTATATTGCGTTCTCTATCGGCTTTCCCGATTGCCTGGACCCAGCGATCATTTCCCTTTGCAGTAACGATTTCTAAATTCAAATCGAAAGACTCTCCAAACTCAATAGCGCGTTGGACTGCTTCCGCAATCAAAGGTCTTGAATTGGGGGCATAAAAGTCTATGGCTTCACTCACTGTCGGATTATATGACAATTCAACTTCGTGAATATGATAGACTTCTTCTGTCCACTGCAGTTCCATCGTTTCCATATTGAATTCCCAGCCACCTACCTTTGCAATCTTCCCCATTTCATTAAGCAGTTCCTGGCGTTTGAGCAGCTCCTCCTCCGCCCTCTTGCGTTCAGTTATGTCATGAGCAATCTTGGATGCTCCGATAATCCTGCCTCTTGCGTCCTTGACGGCCGAAAAAGTCAGCGACACAGGAATGATCTTTCCATCCTTTCGCTTGCGCAAGGTTTCGAAACTCTCGATATGCTCTCCATGTTTGATGCGCGCAAGGATTTCGGGAACTTCGTCAGTATGTCCGGAAGGTATCAAGAGGGAAACAGACTTGCCGATTACTTCTTCTGCTTTGTATCCGAAAATATTCTCAGCTCCAACATTCCACGTCCGAATGATACCTTTTAGGTCCTTGCCTATGATCGCCTCTTCCGCACTCTCAACGATAGCCGCCAGACGTCCCTGTACCTCTTCGGCCTGTTTCAGCTCAGAGATGTCGGTATTTGTGCCGAACCACTGAAGGACCACTCCAGTCGAATCCTTCAATGGTAGCACCCGCGTCAAGAAGGGACGGAATACCCCGTCAGCTCCACGCAGTGGGAATTCCATATCAAACGGCTCACCTGTAGCTATCGACTCTTTCCACCGCTCCATGACTACCGGTAATACTTCCGGGTCATGTACGCTCTGCCAGCCCCATCCTTCCATCTGCTCTGGGGTCGTGCCCGTGTATTCATACCAGCGCCGATTGTACCATGTGAGGTAGCCATCGCCGTTTGCCCACCACGCTAGGTTGGGGATGGTATCTGCCAAGGTGCGGAATTGTTCCTCGCTTGCCTGCAGTGCTTCTTCGGTGCGGAATTTCGCCAAAGCGACGGTCAAGTAATCTGCTAGCCTTTCCCACAAAGCTACGGATTCTGGTGTGAAACGGTCCTTTCTTTTATCATTCAACTGAAGAAGGCCCAATCTTTCATCACCAAGGCTCAGGCCGATGAGGGCCACCGATTCATACCCCTCGCCGTGGCACCGGTTGCGTGTCCTTGCTTGCCGATCCTTCTCACTTGTGATTGAGAGCAACTCAGTCGTGCTGTTTGTCCAGAAATTCCCTCGCTTTGTAAAGAATGGCTTAGAGGGATCAAAGCGTCCACATATTACGTTGCCACACATGCAATCCAAAACGGGGTCGCCTGCGCTGTCGAAGATAGGCTTTCCGTCTTTATCGCAGGTGCAGAGCCTACTTTCCGCTTGCACAAACGCTGCAGGGAACCCCTGGGTTTCATAATATGGATAGTCATGCTTATCCTGAAGCCGGATGCCCACAGCTTCGCAGCCCGACCATTCTCGGAAAAATGCCGTAGCAGCCTTGACTAATGCAAGGGAATCGCGGCTCTCGTTCACCAGGCTCAGGAATGCTGCGGCGGCCTCACGCTCCTTCTCGGCCAGCTTGTACTCCGTGATGTCATTGAATATGATTGCTACTTGTCGATCTTCCGGCCTGCCAACGCGATATGCGGAAACATCGTACCAGCGATTCAATGCTCTTGCTTCGTTTACGAAACGTGCCGGTTCACCCGTTGACGCGATCTTCCCATAAATCTCAAACCAATGCGCCTCATGATTGGGAGCTAGATCTCGCATAAGGCGACCCTTCGCATTCTTTAATCCAGTTTGAGCTTCAAAGGCCGCATTTATCTCCAGGAAACGATAATCGGTGGGCTTGCCTTCAGAGTCGAATATCACCTCTATAATGCAGAAACCCTCCATTAGCGCGTTGAACAATGTTCGGTACCGCTCTTCCGACTTGCTGAGCGCCTCTTCTGCCCGCTTGCGTTCGGTGATGTCACGGACGATGGACACCGATCCAATAATCTCTCCATTGGCATCCTTAACAGGAGTCGTACTGACCTCACGATAACGCAAATCACCTGTCGCTGGAGTGCGGATAATCTCCTCCTGATTTTTTATTACTTCACCTGATAGCCCGCGTAAAGGCGGAGCCTCTTCGACAGGCCGCGGGCTGCCATCAGGGCGCAATACCTCCAGACTCTTTGCAAGCTCTTCCACTTCGACAATATCGTCACCTGAAATACCAAACTCCCTAAGCGCAGACGGATTGGCTATGGTGAATTTCCCACCTGTATCAGCAAACCAGACCTCATCGCTGATGCTGTTGATCAATGAGGATAGCCTGGTTTTCTCCTGTTGGACGTCGATCAATAGCGTCCGAATCTCCTCTTCTGCGCGCTTGTGCTCAGTGATGTCGTTGTATGTGACGACTACGCCCTCAATGCGGTCGTCTAGCGTCCTATAGGGTAGCACCGTGCGGACATACCAAGCACCGTTAATCCTGATCTCTTTCTTCACGGAGACTAGGTTCTCCAGCACCGATTGAGAATCGACTATGAGATCAGGGCCGAGAGGCTCCTGAGACATATCCATGATCTGGCGTCCCACATCGGTTGGTATAAGCTTAATGAGTTTCGTAATTGCTGGTGTGAAGCGCTTCACCCTGAAACTGTGGTCAAGAAAGATGGTTGGAATATTTGCGCTTGACTGAAAGTTGTTCAGGTCGTTATTAGTCTCTTCCTGTTCCTCGACCTTGGCTTGAAGCTGTGTGTTGACGGTAATCAGTTCTTCATTTAGAGACTGGAGCTCTTCCCGTGAAGTTTCAAGCTCCTCGTTTGCAGCCTGCAGTTCCTCGTTCGAAGATTGTTGTTCTTCATTAAGGCTTTTGAGCTGTTCAATATTGGATTGTAGTTCTTGCCGTGTCGCTGATAGCTCAATTTCAAGCTGCCGTGCCGCCGGCTCTTCCATGCATACGGTTTCAAAGGATTCTGTTGTAGCCTCGGATAGAGGACCTGCCTTTTCCCTAAAGACTATCAGAAAAAGGTTCTCCTTCATATTTGAAACGCGGATGGTGACCTGCCATTTTTGTCCTTCGTCGCCTGCTATAGCGGCGCGAATGGAGACAGGTTTCCCTTCCCGAGTAACCTTGTAAATAGCTCCCCTCATCCTGTTTCGTAGAGTTTCCGGCATGAGGTCCAGCAGATTATGGGTTAGTGCGCCACGGGGCTGGGTCAGATATCTTTTCGTGGGACCGTTATTGTAAAGGATGTCGTAATTCTGATCGATCGTTACAGCCGCAGGTCCATACTCTTCAAGCAGGGTCTCCTGGCTTAAATTGATAATAGAATGTCGCTGATCTAAGACAGGCTGCGGTCTGACGGAGACCACTACCCGTTCGGCAGTAAATGGGACGGTGAGCGGCAACCTTGAAGACGGCTCGATCTCGATCTTCTCATAGACCCGGCACTTCTTATGGGCCAGCGATTTAAATAGTGCGCTCTTTCGGCCAGGAGACTCTGCATTCCCAAGGAAAAGATACCCGCCCGGTCTGAGCGCATAGTGGAAAAGCGTTATGCATTTCTCCTGAGCGTCGGGTTCGAGATAGATTAGGAGGTTCCGGCAGATGACCAGATCAAGGCGAGAAAAAGGAGGATCCGTAAGGAGATCTTGTTTGGCGAAGATGACGTGCTGCCGCAGATCCTTGCTAACGGTCAGCGCTCGACCATCATCTGCATAGTTGAAGAACTTGTTTTGGTAATCAGCCGGCACTTCCGCCGCGATGGATGCTGGATATTTACCTTCTCTTGCTTTCTCAAGAGCATTGTCATTCACGTCGGTGGCAAAGACCTGAAGCTCTCTCTTTCCGCCAGCCAGATCCAGTTCGTGGCGCAACATCATGGCTATGGAATAGGATTCCTCTCCGGTTGCGCATGCAGGGGTCCAAACGCGAATCGGGGTATCGCCGTCTTCAATCACCATTTTCCTTATTACTTCAACGCGCAGGGCCTTCCATGCCAGTCGGTCTCTGAAAAAGGATGTAACGCCGATCATCAGGTCCGATGCAAGCAGCGACGCTTCGCCCGGCTTGTCAGCAACCACATGCAGGTACTCGGTGATAGAAGGAATCCCCTGCAGTTGCATCCTCCTTCTGATCCTTCGGGACATTACGCTCTTCTTGTAATGGTTAAAGCGGAGTCCGGACTTTTCACGGATTATCAGGTAAAAGGATTCCAGTTCCACAGGATTGATAAGTTTATCGGGAGACTCCGTCACAGCGTCGGCTTTGAAAAGTTTTACTATCTCTCTGGCGATATCGGGCGGAGGAAGCACGCTGTCCACCTGCCCTGTCTTAATTGCCGCTTGCGGCAACTCTGGGAATTGGGCGGTCGCAGGGTCTTGTACAAATACAGTACCTCCCTCAGTCCTGACTGCCTGAATTCCGCGGACACCATCGGTACCGGCTCCGGAAAAAATGACAGCAACAGAACGTTCGGCAGCATTTTCGGCAAGGGATATCAGAAACTCATCGATGGGGAAATGGATATGCTCATCAGGCCTTGTGATTACGCGGAATGTATCGCCAGAGAGCCTGACCTCAATTGCCGGTGGGCATAAATAGAGTTTGCCTGGAAGCAGATGAAGCCCGTCATCAATCTCTATGAATTCATAGTCACGCCATTTAGAGCGGAGGATTTCAGGCATAAGGCTCTTATGGGCTGGTGAAAGGTGTTGGATAAAGACAACAGCAAAATCGAAATCTTTCGGCAACGCTTCGAGAAAACATTCAAAGGAGTGAAGGCCGCCAGCCGACGCCCCTATGCCAACAATAAAGAAAGTGGTATCAGACTTCTTATCTCCCACGTTTCTATCAGGTTTCATAAGCCTCCGATAAATGGTTTCAACGGTCGCCAACCGCTCTTCTTCTCACCTTTCGTTCAGGCGGATTGGGTCGGTTGAATTAGTCGACTTATCAAATCTATCCGAGAATAATAACATGAAACGTCTTATTGCCCAAAGCTTATCGTGCTTCGAAGCAGAGTTGCTAACTCACAGAGGATAATTCAGGCGGCAAACACCGTGAATGACTAATTCGGTAGCCAGCGATGCAGGATAGACTCTAACGCTTTGCTGAATTGGTCCAAAGCCAAAGGCTTCTGAATATAATCGCTTGCACCGGCAGCAATTGCCTCAGTCTTGTCCGATTCTAGCGCTGAAGATGTGACCACCACAATGGGAAGTTTTCTGAGGCGATCGTCTGCGCGTATTTCACGTAGCAATTCGACCGCGCTCATGCCGGGCATTTTCAAATCGAGCAAAACTAAAGCGGGCATCTCAAGGCCGTTTCTGAGCATTGCAAGCGCGGACTTGCCGTCAGTTGCAGAGCAGACACTTATTTGGCGACCAGTTGCTTCAAGCGCGATTGTCGTAAGCTCTATATCAGTCTCACTGTCATCAATAATAAATATCATTCTGTTTCTTGCCCACCCGGCCGAACGGGATATCTAAATGGATCGGGAACACACCGATCATGTCCTTGTTCAATTATCGCCATATTCAGGCCAATCTAAAATAGATTGTTGCCCCTTTCTCTTCTGCCCCCTCTGCCCAGATCTTACCTCCGTGACGGCTGATAATACGGTCAACAATGGCAAGGCCTATTCCGGTACCCTCAAACGCTGACTCCGAATGAAGTCTATGAAAGGGCCAAAACATCTTTCCAACATATTGTTGGTCAAATCCAGCACCGTTGTCCCTGACATAATAAATATTCTTACCGTCCAGCTCTTGGATCCCAAATTCTATGCGGGGGCGTTCCGTTTTCCCGGTGAACTTCCATGCATTACCGAGCAGGTTTGAAAGAACTACTTCGATCAGCCCCGGATCCGCAAAAACTGTGAGCTCTTCCTTGATATCTACCTCTACGACCCTGCCTGGATTGACCTCGCGTAGTTCAGAAACAATTGAGGCGGCTATTTCGCTTATATTAATTTCTTTCCATTGAATCTCCTGCCGTGAAATCCTGGAAAGGTTTAGAAGATCATCGATAAGGCGACTCATTTTTTCAGTGCCGGTACAGATGTTGGCGAAATATCGTTTCCCCTTCTCGTCGAGTTTATCTGCATAGCCCTTTATAAGGAGGTCGGCGAACCCGTATATGTGCCGAATCGGCCCACGCAGGTCATGGGAGACAGAGTAAATGAAAGATTCGAGCTCCTTATTGGCGAACTCTAACTCATCGTTTCTTTTTAGTAGTTCATCGTTCAGTCTTTTGATTTGTTCCTCGGCTGTCTTGCGATCAGTTATGTCCCAGCAAACACCTGTCATCAAAACAGCTAGGCCTGAGTTATCGCGCTGAATTTTGCCTCTGGCGGCCATGTGGCGTATGCTGCCATCTGGCCTTACAGCACGGTATTCTGTCTCGTATTGGCCAGTTATCTCGACAGCTCTGGCAAGGGCTGCTTGGACCGCACCTCGGTCTTCCGGATGTATTACCTGGAAAAACTCTTCAGCAGCTCCGGTAAAGGTCTCCGGTTTCGTTCCCAACAGACTATGAACACTATCACTCCAGGTGCGCGTGTTCTTGACAATGTCCCAGTCAAACGTGGCCATTCTAGATGAGGTCAAAGCAAGGTCGAGTCGTTCTAGACTTTCGCGCAGCGCAACCTCTGCCTGCTTGCGGACGGTGATATCGCTTTGCACCCCGTCCCACACCACACGTCCGTTTGGCATACGTCGCGGCCGCGAGTGCAACCGCATCCACCGCAACTGCCCGTCCGTACTGCGCATAGGCACATCCATGTCAAAGTCTGACAGATCGCGAGCACTCTTTTCTTCGGTTTCTACAAGCCGTGTTAAATACTCTGGCGCAATCTGCCTGTGCAACACCCCGGCATCCTGCAACACCTCTTGCACTTTAACACCGTTCAGACGTTCTATCCCCGTGCTGAAATACGCGAAACGGACGCGGCCGTCATTCTCATGAACATACTGGTAAACTGCGCTGTCCGGGAGGTTGTCTCCAAGTAAACGTAAACGTTCCTCGCTCTCGCGAAGCGCTTCTTCAGCCAGCTTCCGTTCGGTGATGTCATGCACCATTCCTACTGACCTAATGATAATGCCGGATTGATTCCGGAAGTGCTCGCATTTTTCATGAACGATCCGAACCTCTCCGTCAGATTTTCTTATTACCCGGTGCTCGATCTCGTAAGCATCCTTTCCCTCACGCAGTGAGCCGGAATACGCTTCATTAACAGCCGCACGGTCATCAGGATGGACGTGATCTAGAAATGCTTCGTATGTCGTGCCAAACTCCTGCGGCTGCAAGCCGAAGATACGGTACACTTCATCCGACCAGGATAGCCGGTTGTCCATAAGATCCAACTCCCAGCTTCCCAGATGTGCAATCTCCTGCGCCCTCTCTAGTCGCATCTCGCTTTCGAGTAGCGCCTCCGCGGCCTGCTTGCGTTCGGTTATGTCCAACATGGCACCATATGAACGAATAGCCTTGCCTGACGAGTCGCATTCGAACCTGCCGCGAGCTTCCACCCAGCGTAAAGTCTCATCAGGCCATTGCACCCTGAACTCAGTCACATAATCGCAACCTTCGTTCATGCATTTCCTGATCAATTCCTCTACGGCTGCACGGTCCTCATGATAAACGCGACTGCTCCATGCCTGATAGCTGGGCTTTATTTCTCCCGGTTGGTACCCTAACATGCTGTAGTGTATCTCGTTCCAGATGACCTCGCCGCTGGGCACATGCCAATCCCATGTCGCCAGTTTTGCTGCATCTAAAGCCAGTTGTAGGCGTTCCTCACTCATTCTGAGAGCTTCTTCGGCATGCCTGCGCTCTGTGATGTCATGAGCGATCTTAGATGCGCCGATGATCCTGCCGCTTGAATCCTTGATGGCTGAAAATGTCAGGGATACGGGAATAATGGTTCCGTCTTTCCGCAAGCGCCCGGTTTCGAAATTCTCGATACGCTCTCCCTGTATAATCCGTGCAAGAATTTCGGGCACCTCGTCAGTGTGCCCTGGTGGCACAAGGATAGAAATAGGCTTGCCGATTACTTCTTTTTCCTTGTATCCAAAAACATTCTCTGCTCCCAAATTCCAGGTCTGAATAATACCGTTCAGGTCCTCGCTGATAATCGCATCTCCAGCGCTCTCGACGATAGCCGCCAAGTGGCCCTGTGCCTTTTCCGCAAGCTTGCGGTCAGTGATATCGATGAACGCCCCTATGCAGCCTCTAACATTGCTTTTCTCATCGGTCAACGGGATTGCACTACCGAGCATGGTCATTCGCCGGCCCGACTGCAATTGCACGTGCAGTTCAACATCTCGCACCACTTGATTAGTGGCAACGGCTACCTGCATTGGCAATTCGTTGGCGGCGAGTTCTCGTCCGTCTCGGTCGAAGAATCGTCTGACCTCAGGGATAGTGGTGGCCGACACGTTCTCCCCACTGCTTGCTTCATAGAATTGGTCAGCCCAACGGTTGCCGATGATTGTAAGACACTGCGGATCATTTGCGATCCACACCGCGGCCGGTACCACATCCAGAAGCCTGCGCAACTCCTCCGCCGTATGACGCTGTGCTTCCTCTGACCGCTTCCGCTCGCCAACCTCTTGAGTAAGTTGTTCATTGATCCTGCTAAGCTCGGAAGTGCGAGCGGCAACCCGTTCCTCCAATTCCTTATTGGCGGCTTCGAGTTGCAAGTTCAGGGCATCGGCCCGTTCCTTTGCTTTTTGCATCTCATCCTCTGCTCGTTTGCGGGCAACTGCAATACCAATGAGTGCGCCCATATCTTCCAAGAAGGAGATCATTTCAACTGTGAACTGGTTGGGTCTACGGTCGTTAAGTTGCAGTATGCCTATAATGCGGTCTCCGGCACGCAGAGGGATAAGCGCAACGGAATGGTAGCCTTCATGTATGCAGCGGTCCCGTGGATGAAGCCTCTTGTCCTCAACCGGGCGGTCTGGTCTTGCACATGACTCATTGGTCCAGCAACTTCCATTTCGTGTAAAAATGGGATTTGCTGGATCGGTCCTTCCGGAAATTACCATGCCGCATGTACACTCCAAGCTGACGTTGCCGTCATTGTCTACGCAAACACCACCATCTTGGGTATGGACAACGAGAGTATTTTCCGCGAGTACAAAGTCCTTAGAAAACCCGTCTTGCGCAATATAAGGGAAGTCATCACCGCGCTGCAAACGAATCCCTATAGCATCGAAACCAGTTTCCTGCTTGAGTGTTGTGATAATGTTGCTGATCGCTACATCCATTGAAGGTGGATTATTAAGAATGCCAAGGATTTCAGTCGAAAGCGTCTGGCGACGGTCGGCCTGCTTTAGATCATCAACATCGGTGCAGGTGCCAAACCATTTGATAATTTCCCCTTTAGTGTCGAGTAGCGGCACGCCACGAACCAACCACCAGCGATACACGCCATCCGCTCGCCGCAGACGCACCTCAAGCGAATATGTGGCGCCATGCTTCGTAGCGTTCTGCCACGCATCCCATGCTCTCTTCTTATCATCAGGATGAAAGGGAATATTCCAGCCGTGACCGTAACTCTCCTCCAACGACAGCCCCGTGTATTCCATCCAACG
>Ga0182021_10010588_pt1 | contig 10930 bp, 10 predicted proteins | sample 612E3MmetaG_FD_120493 | JGI IMG/M metagenome (GOLD analysis project Ga0182021, IMG submission 120493) | Permafrost microbial communities from Stordalen Mire, Sweden - 612E3M metaG (Illumina Assembly) | ecosystem: Environmental > Terrestrial > Soil > Wetlands > Permafrost | place: Sweden...
GCCCGCACATGCAGGCGCGCCAGGATGTTGGGGTCTTCCTGGAATTCCGGGGCCAGTTCCAGGATCACCTGGTACTGGTTGGTGGCGCCGTAGATGGTGGAAATCTGGCGCGCGCTGAAGGCGATTTGCAGGGCGTCTTCCACTTGGCCGAAGTTCAAGCCCAGGGCGGCGAGTTTGTCTCGGTCGATTTCCAGGGCCATCACCGGGCTCTTGTTGTTGAGGTTGCTGGTGACGTCCTCGAAGCCGGGCAGCTTGCGCAGGCGCGCGAGCAGCACATCGGTCCACTGGTACAGCTCGTTCAGATCGGTGTCTTGCAGGGTGTATTGGTAGAGGCCGGCGGTGATCTGGCCGCCCAGGCGGATCGGCGGCGGGTTTTGCAGCGAGACCTTGATGCCCGGCACGGCCGCCAGCCGGGGGCGCAGCGCCTGGATGATTTCGTCTGGGGTCGCCTTTCTTTCTTTCGACGGCTTCAGGCGGAACAGCATGATCCCGCTGTTGGCCGTGATGCGGGAGCCGCCCGCGCCCACCACCGACATGAGGGTGGCGACATTGGGGTCGCTGGCGGCGATGGCGGCCGCCGCGCGCTGGCGTTCCACCATGCTGGCGAAGGAGGCGTCCGGCGCGCCTTCGGTGTAGCCGAGGATTTGCCCGGAATCGCCGCTGGGTAGGAAGTCCTTGGGCACTTCCCGGTACAGCGCGACGCTGGCGATGACGGTGAGGAAGAACACCAGCAGCATCAGGCGCGGCCGCGCCAGGCTCCAGGTGAGGCTGACGCGGTAGCCGTTGAGCAGGTGCTCGAAGAGGTGCTCGAACAGCCAGTACAGCTTGTTGTGCTTTTCGCTCTTGTCGTGGCGCAGATAGCGGCTCGCCAGCATCGGCGTCAGGGTCAGCGAGACGATGCCGGAAACCAGGATGGCCGCCGAAATGGTCACCGCGAACTCGTGCAGCAGGCGGCCGATGATGCCGCCCATGAACATCACCGGGATGAACACGGCGACCAGCGAAATGGTCATGGAAACGATGGTGAAGCCGATTTCGCGCGCGCCCGTGATCGCCGCGTCGAACGGGCTTTCGCCCGCTTCCACGTGGCGCACGATGTTTTCCAGCATGACGATGGCGTCGTCCACCACGAAGCCCACCGACAGCGTCAGCGCCAGCAACGACAGGTTGTCCAGGCTGAAGCCCAGCGCGTACATGGCGGCGAAGGTGCCGATCACAGAGATCGGCAGGGCCAGCGCGGGGATGAGGGTGGCCGAGAGATTGCGCAGGAACAGCAGAATCACCAGCACCACCAGGCAGCCGGCCAGCACCAGGGTGAACTGCACGTCGTTCACCGATTCGTGGATGGAAATGCTGCGGTCGTAGAACACGGAAAGCTGGATGGACGCCGGCAGCTTTTCCTGGAAGGCCGGCAGGATGGCTTTGATGGACTGTACCGTCTCGATGGTGTTTGCACCCGGCTGGCGCTGGATGGCGAGGATGATGGCGCGCCGGTCGCCGGCCTTGTCGACGATCCAGTTGGCGCGGCGGTTGTCTTCGACGTCGTCGCGCACCAGCGCCACCTCGTCCAGGCGCACCGGCGCGCCATTCTTCCAGGACACGATCAGAGGCCGGTAGGCGGCGGCAGTCTCCAGTTGGCCATTATCGCGGACGGAAAAGGTCTGCTTGGCGCCTTCCAGGTTGCCCACCGGCTGATTGACGTTGGCGGATGCCACCGCCGCGCGCAATTCGTCCAGGCCGATGCCGCGCGCGGCGAGCTGGTGCGGGTCGGCGTGGATCCGCACGGCATATTTCTGGGCGCCATAGACCAGCACCTGCGCCACCCCGGGAATGGTGGAAATGCGCTGCGCCAGCTGGGTTTCCGCATACTCGTTCACCGTCGTCAAGGGCAGCGTGGACGAGTGCATGGCGAGATAGAAGATGGGCGCGTCTGCCGGGTTCACCTTGCGGAACGACGGCGGCGTCGGCATATCGGGGGGCAGCTTGCGCAGCGCGGCGGCGATGGCCGCCTGCACGTCCTGGGCGGCGGCGTCGATGTTGCGGTCCAGGCTGAATTGCAGGGTGATGGAAGTGGCCCCGCGCGCGCTCACGGAACTCATGTTGTCCAGCCCGGCGATGCTGGAGAACTGCGCCTCCAGCGGCGTAGCCACCGCCGCCGCCATGGTCTCCGGCGAGGCGCCCGGCAGGTTTGCGCTCACCGAAATGGTGGGGAAATCCACGCTGGGCAGCTCCGACACCGGCAGCGCCCGATAAGCAATGACCCCGAAAATGACGAACGCCGCCATCAGCAACGTGGTCATCACCGGACGGCGGATACAGAGTTCGGGGAGTTGCATGGTGCGTGCGCGGGAATTGAGGGAAGGCGTCAGCCTATCCTATCCGCGGCCAGATTATTGAGGTGGCAACCAAGTGCCACGCCCCGTCATTCCCGCGAAAGCGGGAATCCAGGTACACGATCTGATTGATTTTCGGAAGAAATCAGACGAACAAACTGGATTCCCGCTTTCGCGGGAATGACGGGATGTACGTAGTATCTGCTTGCCTTATCAATTATTTGGCGAAGTAGCCAGACAGGATGGGTTTCGCTGTCGCTCCACCCATTCCGTTACACACATTTCGCACGATCCATTAATAATCAATGGGTTACGAGTTGGCGCGAACGGCGGCGGTTTCCGGCCTGTCTGCTCCGGATACCTATGATTCAACAGCTTACGCAGGCACCCAGTTACGGGCCGAAAAGATGTGGGTAATGGAATGCGCTCAACCCATCCTGTCACTGGTCTGACGCACTCCCGCCATCACGGAAATTTTCGTGCGGTGTGCACGATGTTGAGCACCAGGATTTGGTCTGGAATTACCTGGACGAAGGCGATATAGGGAAGCCGCTGGATCATGAGTTTCCTTGTGCCGGGAATCCGCTCGCTGTTGCGTATGCTCTCGGGAAAGGCGCGCAACGCCTCGATTTGGTTGACGATCCGGGCTTCGACGCTGGCCGCCGTGGCCGGGCCGGCTCGTTCGAGGTAGTAGACGAGGATGTCGGCGAGGTCGTCCAGCGCCTCGTCGGTCCATACGAGTCGCATGGCCAGTCAAGCGGCTTTGGCGCCAAGGCGCGCATTGACCCGCTCGCGCAGGCTGGCCATGGCTTCTTCCTGCTCGTGGAGCGCCGTCTGGCCCGACTCGACGCGCCGCAGGGTTGCATCCACTTTGTCGAACAACCAGCCGTCGTATCCGGGCTCCTTGTCCAGCAGCAGTTCCGGAAGCAGTGTTTCGGCCGCATCCTCGATGGAGATCATGACGCCGACCGGCCGGTTGTTCCTGGTGATGACCACCGGCTCCCGGCGTGAAATGTCGAGGAACTCGCCAAAATGATTTTTTACATCACGCGCGGTCATGACTTTCATGGATGTCTCCGTTCAAAGTGTTGACTGTGTCCATTATGTCCATTATGGGCGCCAAGGCAACCTTGCCCGCGATGCCGACGCATCCACACGGCTCCCACGGTGTGATTCATCTTCCGGGGTGGCAGGACCGGCGCCATGTCGAGTCACGTCCCCTTCTTCGCCTTCCGATCCAGCTCGCGCAGATGCGCCAGGCGTTCGCCGATCTTGCTTTCCAGGCCGCGCGGGGTGGGGGTGTAGAAGCGGGGAGGGGGGCTCAGGGCATCCGGGAAGTAGGTTTCTCCGGCGGCGTAGGCTTCCGGTTCGTCTTGGGCGTAGCGGTAGGCGTGGCCGTAGCCGAGTTCCTTCATCAGTTTGGTGGGGGCGTTGCGCAGATGCAGCGGCACCTCCCGCGAGCCGGTTTCCTTGATGTAGCGTTTCACCGCGCCCCAGGCGACGTAGCCGGCGTTGGATTTCGGCGCGCAGGCGAGGTAGATCACCGCTTGCGCCAGGGCCAGTTCGCCTTCCGGGCTGCCCAGGCGTTCGTAGGTTTCGGCGGCGTCCAGCGCCATGCGGGCGGCGCGCGGGTCGGCCAGGCCCACGTCTTCCCAGGCCATGCGCACGATCCGCCGCGCCAGGTAGCGCGGGTCGGCGCCGCCGTCGAGCATGCGCGCGAACCAGTAGAGCGAGGCGTCGGGGTCGGAGCCGCGCACGCTCTTGTGCAGGGCGGATATCTGGTCGTAGAAGGCTTCGCCGCCCTTGTCGAAGCGGCGTAGCGAGGGCGACAGCGCCTTGGTCGCGAACGCCGCGTCCACTTCGGCCACGCCCGCCGTGCGCGCCGCCACCGCCAGTTGTTCGACCAGGTTGATCAGGCGGCGACCGTCGCCGTCGGCGAAGCCCACCAGCAGCTTTTTCGCGTCGTCGTTCAGAGAGAGTTCCAGCTTGCCCTGTTGCAGCGCGCGTTCGAGCAGGGCGGCGAGTTCGCCCTCATCCAGCGCGCGCAGCACGTAGACTTGGGCGCGCGAGAGCAGGGCGCCCACCAGTTCGAACGAGGGGTTCTCGGTGGTGGCGCCGATGAAGGTGACCAGGCCGGATTCCACATGCGGCAGAAAGGCATCCTGCTGCGCCTTGTTGAAACGGTGTACCTCGTCGACGAACAGGATGGTCTGGCGATCCTGGCGCTGGTTCATGCGCGCCCGTTCCACCGCTTCGCGGATTTCTTTCACCCCGGCCAGCACGGCGGAAATCTGGATGAAATCGGCATCGAAATGGCTTGCGGTGAGCCTTGCCAGGGTGGTCTTGCCCACCCCCGGCGGCCCCCACAGGATCATCGAGTGCAGGCGCCGCGCGTCGAAGGCGAGGCGTAAAGGCGTGCCCGGTCCGAGCAGATGTTTCTGGCCGATCACCTCGTCCAGGTTGCGTGGGCGCATCGTCTCCGCCAGCGGCGCATCGGCATAAGGGGCGGGGGCGCGGGCGGGTGAGGGGGAGTCGAACAGGTCATCGGTCATGGCGGCATGATAAATCCAACCCTCTCGCCACTTCGCGCTCGCCGCCAAGGCGAGGTTCAACCCCGCCCCGGTTTTTATTTCAGGATGCGTGAGTCCGGCGCGGGGTATTCGCGAACGGCGGGCAGGAAGACTTCGGTCACCAGTAGCGGGTGGCCGGCCAGCGTGAATTGCGAGCGGCGCATCCAGAGGTGGGGCGGGGCGTCGTCCAGATGGGCGACGGCGGGGCGGTAGAGCGGGTGGCGGGCGTCCAGACGCTGATATTCCAGGGGAAAGCGGCGCACCTTGGGGTTGGCGAACAGGGCGGCGCCGAGCGGGCGGTTGCCCAGCCGCGAGAGGCCGACCCAGGGGCCGTCCAGTCCGGGCAGGGGGATGACGCTGTGGGCGAAAACCAGGGGGGTGTCGCCGCAGATCAGCAGGACATCCCGGATCAGGGCGCGTTGGCCGTGGCTCATGCCAAGCGGGCGGTATTCGTCGCTTAGCGGCCGGGCGATCCGCTGGATCAGGCGTTGTACCCGAAGCTGCGGGCAGATGGCTTGCAGGCGGCGGGTGAGCGAGCCGTGATCGTCCAGCCAGTCGCGCCAGTCACCGGCACGCCAGGCCGGCGTATTCCAGGTTGTCATGCTGTTTACCGGGGAAATTCCATCGAAATGTCGGACCTGAAGTGGCTCAGGTAGCGATAAAGCCGCAACCTGAGCTACGGCTATTTTTTGGCGGTGATGCCCATGATCAGGTCGATACGGCGTTGCAGGTGGGCTGCGGCACCGGTGTCAGAGGCGGCCTGGGCGCGTTTCAGTTGCACTTGCAGCCAGGCCAGCAACGGACGGCGCCAGCCCTGTTCCGAGGCGGTGTCGACGGCTATGGCCAGGGTGGTTGGTTCGGCATTTCCGGCTTTGAACAGGAGAGCGGCGGCGATCAGGCGCGGCAGGGGTTCCTTGATCTCGGCCACGGCGCGGTTGGCGGCGGCGGTGTCCTTGGCGGTGACCAGGCCGGTGTAGTGCGCGGGCAGGGCTTTGGCGTCGAGGCCGCTCCAGTCGCCGGCCAGAAAGCGGGCATAGGCGATGTCGTTGGCGGCGGCGTCACCGGCCAAACGCTGATAGCCGTCGCAGGGCGAGAAATCGAGGGCGGCGGCGCGGCTGGCGCAGGCCGCCAGTTCGGCGCGCGCCAGCAGGTCCAGGCGGCCGGTCTTGGCGATTTCGCCGCGCGCCTTGTCCAGGGCGATGTCGGCGCTCTTGCCGTCGCCCTCCAGCCAACTGGCCTGGAAATGTTCGATCAGGGAAACGGTGTTCATTTTCCAGTCCGGCGGCGGCGGGGCGCTGGAACAGCCGGCCAGGAGCAAGGTGACCGCAAAGCAGGCGGCGATGTTGGGCACGCCGCGCTTTGCCTTCATACCCTTCAGGGCACAACCTACGAATCCGGCTACCGGCAACCCGCTACTGGCTACTGGCTTGGTCATGGCGTCTTGATCTCCACGTCGTGGGCGAACGGCCACTTCTTGTTGATTTCGTTGATCAGGTGATTGACCTTGAGCAGGCTGTCGTCGATTTCCAGGCGCAGGCGGGCCATGTCGGTGGTGGCTTCGGCGACGTTGCCGGTGATTTTCGTGACATCCGCGCTGGCGGTCTGGGCGTTGGCGAGGATGCTGTCGGCCTTCTTCAGGCTTACCCTTACGTCGTCGAGGAGTGCGTTGACATTGACGACCGCTTGCTGCGCCTGGTCCATGACGCCGTTCCGGTCGAACAGGCGGCTATCCGCCTTGGCGAATACGCCGTCCACCTTGAGCGAGACGCCGTTGAGCGAAGTGAGCAAAGTATTGGCCTGGTCCAGCGCCTGCACCACCTTGTGCGCCTTCTCGGGGCTGCCCATCACGCCCTGCAACAGGCCATAGTCGCCGGCCATGCGCCCGGTGACGGTTTCCACATGGCCGAGGGCGCGGTTGATTGGGGCGTTGGCCTGGGTCATGGTTTCGACGTTAACGAGAATGGTCTTCACCTTCTCGATCAGCTCCGGGATGTCTTTGGTAGAGTCGCCCGTATAGAGCGGCCGCACCGCGCCGTCTTCCAGCAGGGCATCCTTCAGATTGGTGGTATGGGCCTTGATTTTCGCTCCGCCGACGAGGGGTTTTTCCAGCGTGAACACGCTGCTCTTGCGCAGCCAGCGAGCGTCTTCATAGGGAATGGCGAGTTCGATGCGGACATTGCCGTCATCGGTGAGGAGCAGGCGGCTGACCTTGCCGATGGGGAAGCCGGAGAAGGAGATGGGCATGCCGACATTGACACCTTCCACTTCTTCGGCGGTGAGTACCAGCATGCGGGTCACCTGGAAGGCACCGCGCACGTAGAGGGCATAGGCGATAAAGGCGGCGCCCAGCAGCACGGTCAGGGCCAGCAGCAGGCCGATCTTGAACTCCAGGTTCTTGATCAGCGGGGCGCGAGGGGGTGGGGGAGGGGGGAGGGGTAAAGGGGCTCGTTCCATCGGTAATCCAGAATCCAACAGTCGTTGAGGTGGTCGGACAGGCGTTCCAGCAAGTCGCTGAGGAAGGGCGGGTAATGCGTGTCCGGCAGCAGCAGGGCGGGACGGTCGATCAGGATTATAGGCGGGTGCTCGATGGCGGCTCGCAGCAGCTTGGCGACGAAGCGCTCGACATGGTTGAGCTGCGGGTCGCGCTTCAGGGCGGCGCCGTCCTGGCCGGCCAGGAGCAGGAGTTTCCAGGCGAGGGCGGAAGCCGCGTCATAATGCAGGTTGTGGCGGTATTGCGGAATCAGCGCGATGTTGTCCAGCACCGACAGGTTGGCGCGCAACGGCATTTCCACCGAAATCAGCGGCATGCGCTCCTGTGCGGCGAGGATGGCACGCCGCTCGGCGTCATCGGCCAGCCACTTCAGATGTATTTGAAGGCTAATTACATGCACTCCTGTGAAACCCGCATGGATGCTGGCTCTGCGGGCAGAGTATAAAACCTGCTCATTATGTGCTCAAAACCAATCGCGTCCATTCTGAGCCCCTGACGTCTCGATACGTGGCCGTTGTCGCGGCGTCCTTGTGACCCGCGAGGGACTGGGCGAAGTCGGCTCCGGCCTGCTCTGTCCAGAGCCGGATCGAGAGCGAGCGTATCTCGTGGAATGAAGGCGGCTCCTTGCCGACCTCCCAGACTTCCCGTCACGGATGGCAACGGCGTCTCTTGCATCGGCGAACCGCTTGGTGATTCTGTCCAGAGCGACCTGGTCGCCGGGTTCACTCGGGACTGGTGGCGAATGTGGTGGACCATCCAGGGCGTGACGATGTTGTCCCGGCATAGGAAACAACTTCCTTGAGCGTAGAGCCGAGCGCAGCGATGCGGAGGCTTGTTGGCACGGTGATTTTGGCGCCGGTCTTTTGTTGGGCGATGAAGAGCGTGTCCTTCTTCACCCAGCACTTTGAATCCGCGCGGCGCCGGAACTCACACGCGGCCAGGTCTTCCCGGCGCTGTGCAGTCAAGATGGCCAACTCCATGACTCTGGGCAGCCATTTGTCGGTGGCGGTGAGCGCCTCCTGGTAGATGGCATTGAACCCGTCCAGCGTGAGCCTGGCGCGCTTGGTGCCGAAAGCACGACCAAGTCAAGCACCGAGGCCGCGCTCAGGCCCCGGCGGCGCCCAAGCCGCCGACGACCCACGTTGCCACGGCACCCCAGACGGGTAAACACCTCGGCACGCTGCCGGATGACCTGGCCCAGGCCATGCTCGCCCAGCTTCACCACGGCGCCGATCTCGACGAGGAGATCAGCGGCGAGGTGGCTCTGTAATGCAGCGCCTCGTCGTGGCGCCCGCGCTGGAGATATTCGGCGACCAGAAAATCCCGCAGCCGGTTGTCGGGGCGTTCCGGGAATGCCTTCAGGCCGCGTTCCGCCCATTCCAGCGCCTTGTCCGGCTGCTCGGCCTTGACCCGGATTTTGGCAATATCGAGATAGCGATAGCCCGAGGAAAGGTCGCGCGATTTGATCGCGACCAATTCCTCCACGTCGCCGCTCGCCTCGGCCAGGCTCTCCATGATGCGGGTGATCCGGGTGTGGTGGGCATCGTAGCTGTCCTTCGCGTCCCGTGGCTTGAGCTTGCGCCATTCGGCTTCCGCCAGTTCCCGGTAGCGGCGCAGGCCGACCAAACCGAGGGCATCGCGATAGGTGGTGGCAGCGAAGCTGCACAGGCCGAACGGTAATGTCGTCTCCAACCGGAACAGACGCTCGGCCAGCCCTGCCGGCTCGGGGCTGGCCATCGCGCAAGCCTTGAGATGCAACTCGCCCAGGCGATAGACGATCTCGCCGATCTCGCTGTTCGAGTCGTCAACCTGCTCCAGCGAATGCTCGACCCGCTCGATGGTGTACTCGGCAAGTTCGACCAGCAGGGCGGCGGCATCGGGCTTGAGCAATTCCGCCAGCGAATCCGCCACCTGGTCGATATTGCCGGCAAAGGTGCCCACCTCCCACCAGTCGACAAAGCCGTGAATGTGCGTCGCGCCGTCGATTGCCCGCCGGAATGCCTGGGCCACGTTCCCGCCACCGCCGCTGCGCTCGGCCTTGAGCAACAACGACTGATAGAGCCGATCGTCGCGCTGGGCCACTTCGAGCAATAACTCGATCAAGGCTTCCGGCGCTTGCGTGGCCAGATACGCCTTGATGTCGCGCCAGGGATCGCGCCGCTTCGTCTTGCCGGATTTTGCTACTTCGGAATTCTCGGCCAGCCACGCCAGCCCAACCGCCACGCAGTGCTTGCAGAAATAGCCGTCGGCGGCACGCGGGCAGGTGCAGTCGCAGGCCAGATAGCCGTCGTCATCGCGCAACTCGACCTGGTAGGTTTCGCTGCCTTCGACCCGCGCGACAATCGTGTCGCCGGTCATGCGAAGGCTACCGACGGCGCCGCTGGAAAAATAGTCCTCGCCGCGCCGGAAGGCGGCGGTGCCCGCGAGGTCTTCGAGGCTGGCGCGGGTAATCAGGTCTGCGAGCATCGTGCTTGATTCAGAGTCTGTGAACAAATAGGCGCCACTTCACCAAACCGTCATTCCCGCTCTCGCGGGAATGACGGGCCATTGAATCTGGAGGATGTGAGGGCAGGGCAAACGCTCAGCCCCAAAGGTCGCTCAGCGAAAACTCGATGGCATCGAAGGGCGCCACGCGCACCGGCGCATCGTCCTGCAAGGTGGCGATCAGCATCCAGAAATCTTGCCGGAGTTCGAACGCTTCCAGCGTGTGCGCCTCCGGATCGACCAGCCAGGCATGCGCCACGCCGTATTTGGCATAAAGCGGCAGCTTGACGAAACGATCCTTGAGCGCGGTGCTGGGCGACAGGATTTCGCACACCCAATCCGGCACCACCTCGAAACGATGGCCGTCCGGCACCTTGGGCATGCGCTCCCGGCGCCAGCCGGCCAGGTCAGGCACCGCCACCTCGGTATCGCGCACGAAATGGATTTCCGGTTCGGTGATGATCCACCAGCCGCCGGGGCCGCCTCGCCCGAAATCGTATGGGCCGCCGAGGTCGATGCCCAAGCCCCGCCCGGCGAGGCCATGCCGCCCGCTGGGGCGCGGCATGGAATGCAATTGCCCACTGAGGATTTCGCCGGTCACCCCTTCCGGCAGGGCGCAAAGCTGGTCGTACAGGCTGGGCTGATAGGCAAGGTTGGCGTTCATGTCGGGCTCCAGTGGAAGAGTGTAATTTCGCTCACGTTTTGTCCTTGACAATTCAACTTCGATATTCAGCCCACGTAGGATGGGTTGAGCGATAGCAAACCCATCATATTGCGGTGCGGAGAGATCGATGGTTTTCGCACCCGCTCAACCCATCCGCGCTGTCCCGCTCGGATGCGGAGTTAGGCTGGAACCCGTTGCCGACGGTGGGAATAACCTTGCTCATTCAACCACTTAGGGTGTGTTTCTTGAGAGGTATGACAAACAAAAAAACATTTATATTTACCCGAAATAAACAGATAAATCTTGGTGTGTCCGCTATTGCTTTCGTGTTTTTCTCATGATGCGGCTGTGTTCCTTCAGATACTCGTAATGGGCCGCGATGTCGCCA
>Ga0182021_10010589_pt1 | contig 10929 bp, 10 predicted proteins | sample 612E3MmetaG_FD_120493 | JGI IMG/M metagenome (GOLD analysis project Ga0182021, IMG submission 120493) | Permafrost microbial communities from Stordalen Mire, Sweden - 612E3M metaG (Illumina Assembly) | ecosystem: Environmental > Terrestrial > Soil > Wetlands > Permafrost | place: Sweden...
CATCTCTTTCGAGAACAACGGTGAACTGATGGTGTCACCGATAGCGCACAAAGAATCGCTGCAGAAAATGGGTGTACAAACCGACAGGGCAATCAATGTCGGTGGGTTCGCAGAATCCCAGAAGTCTTTCCTCGAATTTCACAGAACTGGTGTCTTTCTTAAAAGCGAATCGCAAATACAACGCAGACGCAGACAGTGAGCCAAGCGGTTGCAGGTGAGCAATGAGACAGCGAAAAACAGAGAAGCTACCGACCACAACGGAGAGCGGATCGGTTGTCGCAGACAACAGCGGCGTTTCGTCCGACTCAGCTCCGTCTGACTCGGCTTACGGTGAGAACCTTGATTTGGTTGCCCCGGCAAGTCAGGATGCCGGCATCTTCACCGAGAGGCTGACAGGATGTCAACCCAACGTCGGAGGCGCGACAGTCTGACAACATTGCCGGCGGAGACATGGAATGCTGAAATCTTTGTCGTCCAGTGAGATGAGACAACGGCGGCGTGCGTGGCATGGGGGTTGCAAACCCGTTTACCGAAATGGCTGAGCAACCTACTCCGGCCTCGCGTCCCTCTTTGCTGCAGAATTGGTTCAGTGTGTTTGGACTGATTCTGACGGTGGGGAGTTTGTTCGCCGTCGTGTGTCTGATGGCGATGGACGCGTTTGCCCATAACCCGAATCCGTACATGGGCATCCTGACGTATTTCGTGGCGCCGGTGTTTCTGGTGACGGGCGTGGTGCTGATCATCATCGGCGTGGTGATGGAACGGCGCCGGCTGGCGGAGCGCTCCCGGGGAATGTTGACGCTGTTTCCGATCATCGACCTGAACAGTCCGCGTCACCGGAAATTGTTGGGCAGTGTGGCCGGGTTTGCGTCGTTGTTTTTTTTGGTGACGGCGATCTTGAGTTACCGGAGTTATCATTTCACGGAGTCAACGCATTTTTGCGGGCAGACGTGTCACGTGGTGATGCAACCGGAATTCACGGCGTACCAGAATTCCCCGCACGCGCGCGTGGCCTGCACCGAATGTCACATCGGGCCGGGCGCGACGTGGTTTGTGAAATCGAAATTGTCCGGCACCTATCAGGTGTACGCCGTCATGGCCAACAAGTTCTCGCGGCCCATCGGCACGCCGGTCAAGAACCTGCGACCGGCGCAGGAGACGTGCGAACAATGTCACTGGCCGAAGAAATTCTACGGCGCGGCTGAGCGGATCAACCCGCATTACATGTCCGACGAACAGAACTCGCCGTGGACGATCCGGTTGTTGATGAAGATCGGCGGCGGCGACCCGACGCACGGGCCGGTCGGCGGCATTCACTGGCACATGAACATCGGCAACAAGACCGAGTACATCAGCGACGAGTCGCGCCAGAAAATTCCGTGGATCCGGTTCACCGACTCCGCCGGCAACGCCACCGTGTATCGCGACGCGGACAGCAAGTTGACGCCGGAAGAGATCGCCGCGGCCACGTTGCGGCGGATGGATTGCATTGATTGCCACAACCGGCCGTCGCACAGCTACAATCCGCCGAACCGGTCGGTCAACATCGCCATGAGTACCGGCCGCATCGACCCGAGCATCCCGTCGATCAAGAAAGAGGCGGTCGAGGTCTTGACCAAAGATTACAAGACCACGCCGGAAGCCATGCAGGCGATACCGGCGGCGCTGACGAAGTTTTACGACGAGAAGTATCCGGAGTTTACCGGAAAGAACCGGCCGTTGATCCAAAAGGCAATTTCGGAAGTGCAACAGATTTATTGCAACAACTTCTTCCCGGAAATGAACGTGAATTGGAAGGCGTACCCGAACAACATCGGCCACACGATTTTCCCCGGCTGTTTCCGTTGTCACGACGGCAAACACATCAGTGCCGGCGGCAAGGCCATTTCCAAGGACTGCAACTCCTGCCACACGCTTATCGGCCAAGGCAAGGGCGAGCAACTCACGACCCTCAGTCCGAAAGGTCTTGAGTTTGAGCACCCAGTTGATATTGGAGATTTGTGGAAAGACATGAATTGCTTCGAGTGCCACAACGGCGGTCCGGTCGCGCCATGAAACCTTCGCATCCAAGTGTAGGGCGGGCACGCCTGCTGTTTAGGCTGCCCGCCGCGAACGTTGTCCAATTCGCCATGCGGCGCGAACCCCAAACGACGGGGATTCGCGCCCTACACGTCATTCTGCTTTGCCTCGGGTTGAGCGCCGCCGCGCACGCGGACGTGACCAACGAAGTCGCCGCCAGCGTTCATGCGCAACTCAAATGCGTCGACTGCCATGCCGGTAACGCCGCCAGCTTCCCGGACAAGCGCGCCATCGCGGAATTGTGCGCCAGTTGCCACAGCGACGTGCGCAAGATGAATCCCTACGGCCTGCCGGCCGACCAACTCGAACGCTACAAAACCAGCAAACACGGCGAAGCACTCTTCAGCAAGAACGACCAGCAGGTCGCCGTCTGCACTGATTGCCACGGCGCGCACGACATCCTCAAGGTGAAGTCGCCACAAGCGCGCACCTACGCCGGCAACATCCCGGCCACGTGCGGCCGCTGTCACGCCGACGAGAAATTGATGTCGCAGTACAAGTTGCCGTCCGATGTCGTCGCCAAGTACAAGACCAGTCACCACGCGCATCTGTTGCTCGACAAAGGCGACCTCAGCGCGCCGACGTGCGTCACCTGTCACGGCAACCACGGCGCGACGCCGCCCGGCACCGCCGAAGTCGGGCAGGTCTGCGGCAAGTGCCACGGCCGGCAACGCGAACTTTTCGAGAAAAGCCCGCACGCCGAGGCGGCCAAGGCCGGTCTGTTCAACGAATGCATCAGTTGCCACGACAACCACGCGATCCAAAAAGCTTCGGTGGATCTTTTCGGCAAAGCCTGCGTCCAATGCCACGCCAAAGACCCGAAACAACTCGCGTTGCGCGACCAGATCGTCGGCATGATCGAAACGGCCCGCGGCGCATACGACCGCGCCAAGCTCCGGGTGAACCAGGCCACCGTTCGCGGGTTGGCAACCGAGGATGAGCAAATGCTGCTGCAGGAAGCCAACACGCAAATCACCCAACTCGAAGCGATGCAGCACACGCTGACGCCCGAGCAACTCCGTCCCTGCGCGACGCGCACCGAAGATGTCGTGGCCGACATTCTGCGCGACATCCACAATCTGGAACGCTTCGAGCAATGGAAACGCAGCGCGATCGTGCCGGTCTGGATTTTCCTCGGGGTAATGGCGGTGTTATTCTGGGCGAAACGACGGGAAGTCGAACGCGGAGACCCGTCATGAACATGGAGACCAAAGTTTCACGTCGCACCTTTCTGGACTGGCTGCTCGGTGCCGGTCTGTTGACGTGGGCAGTGGCGTTTTTCTCGCCGGTCATGAGCTACGTCTGGCCGGCGCAGAAACGCGGCCCCGGTATGCAGACCGTCTCGGCCGGCAAGGAAACCGATTTCGCCGACTGGCAGACGAAAATCGTCGCGGTGAACTCACAGCCGGTCATCGTCGTGCGCACGCCGCAAGGCTTCCGGGCGTTCTCGGCGATTTGCACGCACCTCGGTTGCATTGTCGGCTGGGATGCCGGGCGCAAACAGATCGCGTGTCCGTGTCATGCCGGCTTTTTTGATTTGAACGGCCGTCCCGTGGCCGGTCCGCCCCCGCGGCCGCTCCAGGAACACGGCATCGCAATCGTCAACGGCGAAGTCATGGTGAAATCGGCATGAAGCTCTACGACAAAATCCGGCCGTGGTTGGCCAAACGCTACGACGTGCCGCTGGTCGAGGAGTTCGTCGATCACCAAGCCCACAAACCGTTGCCCGAACATACCGGCTTCTGGCACACGTTTGGGAGTTTGTCGCTGTACCTGTTCGTGAACCAGATCGTGACCGGCATCCTGTTGATGATTTATTACCGGCCGACGACCAATACCGCGTTCGAGAGTGTCCGGTTCATCATGACGAAGGCGCACTTCGGCTGGTTGATTCGCGGGCTGCACGCGTGGGGCGCGACGCTGATGATTTTGTGCGTGCTCATCCACATGATCCGGACGTTCATCATGGGCGCGTACAAGAAACCGCGCGAGCTGACGTGGGTGTTGGGCGTTTTCATTTTCGGTTGCACGATCACGTTTGGTTTTACCGGCTATCTGCTGCCGTGGAATCAACTCTCCTACTGGGCCACGACCGTCGGCACGGAAATTACCGGCGCGATCCCGTGGGCCGGTAACTACATGAAGTTCATTCTCCGCGGCGGCGAAGGCATCACCGGCGAAACGCTCGCGCGATTTTACGTGCTGCATGTCGTGGTATTACCATGGGCGTTGACGGTGTTGGTGGTGACGCATCTGGTGCTGATGCGCGTGCAAGGTTTGGCGACTCTGGAACGCGTGGACGAAGAGAAGCCGATTGATCCGAAGGACTCAATTCCGTTTTTCCCGCATCACGTCCTGAAAGAAGGCATGATCTTTTGTCTGTTGATCGGCGCGATGGCCACGTTCGTCGTGCTCTGGCCGATTGAGCTGGGGGAGAAAGCCGACCCGTTTGTCACGCCCGAGGGCATCAAGCCCGAATGGTATTTCCTCTCGACATATCAACTGTTGAAATACTTCCCGAAACTGCTCGGCATCCTCGTCTCGCTGATTCCACCGCTGGTGTTGCTGCTGTGGCCGTTCCTCGACCGCAGCCCGGAACGCCACCCGAAGAAACGCCCGGTCGCCATGACGGTCGGCGTGTTGGGATTGCTGTTGGCCGTCACCTTCGGCGCGCTCGGCTACATTTCGGAACGCACGATCACGTGGGGCGGGCAGAAGTATCAATTCGACATCTACGCCGTGCCGCATCGCGTGACCGAGCCGGCCAAACCGTAGTCGTAAATGGCGTGACTCGGGCGGCACTCTATCCTAGAGTCATTCGCATCCCATGAAACAGGTCGCGTTCGAGGATGTGGCGCAGTTGCCGGCCATTCAGGCTTACGCCGGGGCATTCCGCAAGGCGACCGGCGTCTCGTTGTCGCTGCAACCACCGGCAGCCTCGCCGGAACAATTGCCGGTGACCCACGACGGCAACCCGTTCTGCGCGGTGGTGGCTTGTCTGCCTTCCGGTTGCGAAGCGTGCCGGGAATCCGAGCAACGGTTGCTGCGCCGCGCGGCCTCGAAATCAACTCCCCAACAGATTCATTGCTTTGCCGGGCTGACGACCGTTGCGGTGCCGGTCGTCATCGGCGGCCGGCACGTGGCGACGTTGTTGAGCGGGCAGGTGTTTCGGCGCGAGCCGACGGAACGCGATTTTTCGCTGCTGGTCGGGATGCTGGGCCGCGACGCGACTGCCGACTGGGTGCGCAAAGCGCGTCGGGCGTATTTCGAGACGCCGGTCGTCACGGCGGAACGGTTTCAGGCGATTGTCGAACTGGTCAAGGTCTTCGCGCAATACATCGCCGACTTTGCCAACCGCGCGGCGCTCGCGGTCGCCCCCGAAGAACCGAAGGCGGTGGCGTCGGCGAAACAATTTGTGCAATCCCACATCGAAGAGCCGGTCCGCCTCGCGCAAGTGGCCGGTCACGTCCACGTCAGCCCGTTTCATTTCTGCAAACTCTTCAAGCGGGCGACCGGCATGACGCTGACCGAATACGTGTCGCGTGTCCGCGTGGAAAAAGCCAAATCGCTGCTGGTCGATCCGTCGTTGCGGATCAGCGAAGTCGTCTTCGCGGCCGGCTTCGGTTCGATCCCGCGGTTCAACAGCGTCTTCAAACGCTACGTCGGCATGCCGCCCACCGAATACCGGGCGACGCTGCGCACGCCCGTGGCCGTCTGAGCAGCCGGCCAATATCCGAGAAGAATTTGCCAACCGGCAAGTAGCCGGTCCTGCGCCCGTTTGTTAGAAATTTGAACAACCAGTTCAGACAGGAGAACTATGAATCGATTCCAATTGTTCAGCACACTGGCCGGCGTTGCGGCGATCTCGGTGGTCGTCGTGTCGCTCGCCTTCGCGGATACCGGCGAGAAGCCGGCAGCGAAGAAACTCACGGGGCAGGAGTTGTACGCCATCAACTGCGGCCGCTGCCATTCGGAGCGGTACGCCACGGAGCGGACGCCGGCGCAGTGGAAGACGCTCATGCTGCACATGCGCACCCGCGCGCAGATACCGGCCGCTCAGGCCAAAGAAATCCTCAAGTACCTCCAAGAAGACGCCGGCAAGTAAGCCACGGAAAATCATACCGATGAAAACTTATTCCCTAATTTTGACGGCTCTGACAATCGGCTGCGTCTCCGCGCTGGCGGTGAGCGACGAGGACTTCCAGAAGATGCAGCAGCAGATTCAAGACCTCCAAAAGGCGCACCAAGAGGATCAGCAGGAAATCCAGCGCCTGAAAGAACAAGTCGGCTCGACGCAGAAGACCACGGCCGAAACCCAGCAGAAGGTTGAAGCAGCCGAGAAGAAAGCCGAAGAAGCCCAGCAGACCGCCGCCGCCGCGACGCCGGCCGCGACCGGCCCCGAGGCCCGGCAGAACTTCATGATCGTCGGCGACGCCGAGGTGCAATTCGGCAAGACCGAAGGCCAGCACAGCGCGTTTGAGCTGGCCGATTTCGCGCCGATCTTTTTGTTCCGCGCGACGGACAAAGTGCTGTTCGAGGCCGGCTTCGATGTCATCCTGCAGAATGGCACTACCGGCAGTCACGACAGCGGTTCGGGAAATTCCGTGAGTCTGAGCTTCGGCACGTTGGACTATGTGTTCAACGATTACGTGACGGTTGTTGCCGGCGACATGCTGTTGCCGTTGGGCACTTATTCCGAGCGCGCCGCGGGTTGGCTCAACAAGATTCCGGACAGTCCTCTGCCGCGCGATGTGTTGCCGGGCGCTGGCGTTGGGTTGCAGTTACGGGGCGCATTGCCGGTGGGCGAGTCGGGGCAGGCGGTCACCTACGCGGTGTATGGCGTGAACGGACCGTCGTCAACCACCAACACTTCAAACGCCGGCGATCTTGATCTCGGCGGCAACGTCGGTCTCACGTCGGGCGGCAACTCGGCGAACCTGCACGGCTCACCGAGCGCGGGCGGGCGTATCGGTTGGTTCCTCCCGTGGCGGGCGCATTGGGACGCGGAGCTCGGCGTGTCCGGCATGTCCGGCACGTGGAACGACGGAGACAACAAGCAGTGGTCGGCGTTCGTGTTCGACGGCGCGCTGCACCTCAGCCCGAATTTTGAACTCAAAGGCGAATACGTCAACACGTGGGTCGAGAGCACCGACCACGGGACGTTCACGCCGCGCGGCTGGTGGATTCAAGCCGGCTACAAACTGGCCGGGCTGCAACTCGATCTGCCGTTGATCAACAGCACCGAGCTGGTGGCCCGCTACGACACGAAGCGCGACGGCATCGGCACGCGGACGGAACGCTACACGCTCGGCTACGTTTATTACATCACCAACACCCTGTGGTTCGAAGGCGACTACGAGTTCGTCAACTGCAGCGATCACTCACAGGCAAATAACAACCTGGTCTTCCAACTCTCTTATGGATTCTAATATGTCATCCAAACTCGCATTCACAATTCTTGCCGCGATGGCGTTCGCACTGACCGGCACTCGTGCCGACGAGCCGCTCGACGCCGAAACCAAGGCGCGCGTCGAACGTTTCGAGAAGGGCCCGGCCAGCATCGACATCTCGAAATATCCCGACGGCATCAAGGACAACTACCAAGTTTTCTCCGAGAAATGCACGCAATGCCACAAGCTCAGCCGGCCGATCAACTCCGACTACGCCTTGCCGGACGAATGGTCGCGCTACGTCAAACGCATGATGCACAAGCCCGGCTCCGGCATCAGCGCCGCCGACGGCAAAAAGATCTACGAGTTTCTCACCTACGATTCCAGCGTCCGCAAAAAGACGATGATTGATGAGAAACTGGCGAAAGCCACGCCCGACGAAAAGAAGGACGCCGAGGGCAAGATCAAGGAAGTCCACGACAAGTATGACAAGTGATGTCGTACCTCGTTGAAATCCCGGACGCGAATTACTTTGTCCGGCAAGTCCTTTGCCGGGAAGGCTGCCCGGTGCGCACCGACTCCGGCGGCTACGTCCAAGCCATCGCCGAAGGCCGGTACGAAGACGCCTACATCATTGCCCGCACGCCGAACCCGTTCGCCTCGATCTGTGGCCGCGTCTGCGCCGCGCCGTGCGAAACCAAATGTCGGCGCGGCGCGCTCGACGCCGCCATTTCCATTCGTGCGCTGAAACGATTCGTCTGCGAAAAGTTTGGCGTCGAGTCGGACAACTTTGACATCGGTCGCGTCTACCCAGCCGGCCGGCAACGCATCGGCGGCGACCGGAAGGTGGCCATCGTCGGTGCCGGCCCGGCCGGCATGTCTTGCGCCCACGAACTGGCGTTGCTCGGTTTCAAGCCGACCGTGTTCGAGGCGCACGAGATTGCCGGCGGCATGCTCGTGCTCGGCGTGCCGGAATACCGGCTGCCGCGCGAAATTATTCAGGCGGAAATTCAAGCCATTGAATCGCTCGGAGTCGAAATCCGGTACAACCAAAGGCTCGGCCGCGATTTCCTGCTCGCCGACCTCCAACGGCAAGGCTTCGAAGCCGTCTTTCTCGGCATCGGCGCGCACAAAAGCCGGGAACTTGCCATCCAAGGCGTCCAGTTCGACGGCGTGCTGCGCGCGATTGAGTTTCTACTGAATATCAACCGGGGTTTCCGCGTCACGCTCGGCCGCAAAGTTGTCGTCATCGGCGGCGGCAACGTGGCGTTCGACGTGGCGCGCTCCGTCGTCCGGCAGGCCGAACAGTTTGCCGGCATGAGCGAGAGCGAATTGCGCACGGCGTTGCATCAGGCCGCCGCCGCGCTCGAACAGTTGACTGCGCGCGAACCGGAAGCGCCGGACGAAGTGCGGCTGGCGTTGGACGTGGCGCGCGAGGCGGTGCGCAAAGGCGTGCCGGAAGTTCACATGTATTGCCTCGAAAGCCTCGACGAAATCCCGGCGGCGCGCGAGGAAATCGAGGAAGCCGAACACGAAGGCATCCGGTTGCACACCCGGTACGGCCCAAAACGCATTCTCGGTGTGGACGGCAAAGTCACCGGCATCGAGCTGATCAAGGCCAGCCGGGTCTTCGACGAGAACCGGCGGTTCAGCCCACAATTCATTGAAGGCAGCGAGGAAATCGTGTCGAGCGAAACGGTCGTGCTCGCCATCGGCCAGGCCGCCGATATCACGTGGCTGCGGCCCGACGACAATCTCAAACTCACGCCGCGCGGCACGATCCAAACCGATCCGGTCACGATGGCGACTTCCCGGCCCGATGTGTTTGCCGGCGGCGACGTGGCGTTCGGTCCGCGCATCATCATCACCGCCGTGGCCGAAGGACAAAAGGCGGCGCGATCAATCGCGAAGTTCCTGACCGGCCGGGTGCCGGCCACGCCGCAGCAGGCGAAGATCACGATTTACGACACGGACCGTTACCGGATGACGCCCGATTACGAAAAGCTTGTGCGCCGTCCGCCGCCGACGTTGCCGTTGGATCGCCGGATCGGTATTGCGGAAGTCGAGAAGGCATATCCGGAGCCGGGCGCGGTCGAACAGGCGGTGCGCTGTTTGAAATGCCACGTCGGCCCGGTCTTCAACGGCGACACGTGCATTTTGTGCGGCGGCTGTGCGGACGTTTGTCCCGAAAACTGCCTGCGGCTGGTGGACGTCGCGCGGTTGCGCGGCGACGAGAAATTGCAGCAAGCGTTCGCGGCCCGGTATGGCCGCGCGCCGGCACCCGGCGAACAGGGCGCGATCATCAAAGACGAAACCCGTTGCATCCGGTGCGGGTTATGCGCGGTGCGCTGCCCGACCGGCGCGATCACGATGGAACGGGTCGAACTTCTTCCGGTATGACTATGAACGATCAGGTTTCACGACGCGGATTTTTTCAGCTCACGTTGGGCTGGCTGGCCGGGTTGTTTGCGGTCGGCGCGACGACGGCGGCGAGCGTGCGGTTTTTAGTGCCCAATGTTTTGTTCGAGCCGAGCCAGCAGTTCAAGGCCGGTAAGGCGGAGGATTTCGCCGATGGTTCGGTGACGTTCCTGGAAGACGAGCGCGTGTTTCTGATCCGGCAGGGCAACACGTTCCGGTGTCTCTCGGCGGTGTGCACGCATCTGGGTTGCACGGTGAATCGCGCCGAACGGGGTTATCATTGCCCGTGCCACGGCAGCGTGTTCGACGAGCAGGGCAGTGTCAAGGGCGGACCGGCGCCGCGGGCGTTACAGTGGTTTTTGGTGTCGTTGAGCAAGGATGGCCGGCTGTTGGTGGACAAGGGTCAGCCGGTTAACGCAGACAAATATCTCGTCGTATGAAACGATTCTGGAAATGGTTTGCCGGCACGCGCGTCGGGCGCTCGGTGTTTCGCGTCGGGCTGCCGGAGAGCAATCTGGAACGTTCGCAGGCGATGATGTCGAGTTTCCTGCTGCACTTTCAGCCGGCCAAGGTCAACAAACATGCGTTGCGCGGTTCGTACACGCTCGGGCTGGGATTGATTTCGCTGTATCTGTTTTTCATTCTGATCGGGACCGGCGTGCTGCTGATGTTTTACTACGTGCCGAGCACCGAGCGGGCGTACGACACGATGAAGGATTTGGAGTTTGTCGTTTCCGCCGGTCAACTCATCCGCAACATGCACCGGTGGGCGGCGCATCTGATGGTGTTGTTCGTGATGCTGCACTTGTGCCGGGTGTTTTACACGGCGGCGTACAAACGGCCGCGCGAATTCAACTGGGTGCTCGGCGTCAGTTTGTTTCTGCTGACGCTGGGGCTGAGTTTTACCGGCTACCTCCTGCCGTGGGATCAACTCGCGTACTGGGCGATCACCGTCGGCACGAGCATCGCCAGCTACGCACCGATCCTCGGCCCGAAAATGAAATTCGTCATGCTCGGTGGCAACGTCGTCGGACAGGCGTCG
>Ga0182021_10010590_pt1 | contig 10929 bp, 10 predicted proteins | sample 612E3MmetaG_FD_120493 | JGI IMG/M metagenome (GOLD analysis project Ga0182021, IMG submission 120493) | Permafrost microbial communities from Stordalen Mire, Sweden - 612E3M metaG (Illumina Assembly) | ecosystem: Environmental > Terrestrial > Soil > Wetlands > Permafrost | place: Sweden...
CAGAACACCGCCAGCTCGCCGGAGCTCGCGATGAACGGGATGTCGAGGTACTTGGCGACCACGAAGCGCTGCACGACGCCGACGATGCCGAACGTCGCGCCCGAGAGGTACGCCCAGATCAGGTAGGTGCCGGCGTTGAAGATCACCGGGCCGATGGCGAGGCCGTCGAGACCGTCGGTGAAGTTCACGGCGTTCGACATCGCCACCACCGTGACGACGGCGAAGACGATGTAGAGCGCGAGCGGCAGGTGGATCGGGTGCTTGTTGAACGCGACGAACGGGATGGCCAGCCGATCGCGGATCTCCCAGAAATCCGGCGGGAGATGCTCCTTCGAGGTGAAGACCCACGTGAGCACGGCGCCGGCGACGAGGAACTGACCGAGCAGCTTGTAGCGGGCAGCGAGGCCCTTCGAGTGCTTCGGGCGGATCTACAGTTAGTCGTCGAGATAGCCGATGACGCCGTACCCGGCGGTGATGGCGCTCGCCGCGAGGACGAAGACGTTGCGGAGATCGCACCAGAGGATCGTCGAGCCGAGCACGGCGAGGAGGAGGAGCGCGCCGCCCATGGTGGGGGTGCCGCGCTTCTTGATGTGGCCGTCGGGGATCATGCCGGCCTCACGGCCGACCTCGCCGATCTGCTTCTTCTGCAGCTCGCGGATGAACCACGGCGAGAGCGCGAAGCAGAGCATCATCGACGTCATCGTCGAGGCGATGACGCGGAACGGCACGTACCGGAGGACGTTGAGCCACCCCAGCCAGCTCGCAGAGTGGCGCAGCGGGTAGAGGAGCTCGTAGATCATCGAGGCTCCGACGTTGCAGACTTATCGGCGGATGGCCAAGTTTCTATAAGCACCTGGACCACGCGCTCGGCGCCGACGCTGCGCGATCCCTTGACCAGAACGGCGTCCGAGGGTCGCACGCGGGCCTTCGCCTCGGCGGCGGCCTCTTCGGTCGAAGAGGCGTCGACGCACGTGACCCCGAGCTCGGCGGCACGCAGCAAAGCCCTGGAAATGAGGCCTCCGCAGCCGATGGCCAGGGTCACCCCCGCGGCGGCGAGCGCGTCGGCGAGCGCGACGTGCTCGGCCTCGGCGTGGGCTCCGAGCTCCTTCATCTCGCCCAGGACCGCCACCCGACGGCGCGATCCGGCGATCTCGGCCAGGGTGGCGAGCGCGGCGCGCATGCTGGCCGGGTTTGCGTTGTAGGTGTCGTCCAGGACGACGATGTCCTCGGCCAGGCGCTTCAGCGTCGCGCGGCCCGCCAGGCGAACGGTGGCGAGCTCGGTCTCGATGGTCTCCACCGGGAGGAGCACGCCGCTCGCGGTCTCCTGCGCCGCGAGCGCCGCGACCAGATCGATGGCAGCGGCTTCGCCCGGCAGCGGAAGCTGGAGGGTCAGCTCGCGTCCCGGCGTCGCGAGGACGACCCGCGAGCCCGATCCGCCGAGCGGCTCGCGGCTCACGAGGCGGTACATGGCACCCTCCCTCGTGCCGAAGGTGACGACGTTCTTCGCGCGCGTGCCGGACGACGCACGGGTGGCGCGATCGTCGTCGGCGTTCACGATGGCGACGCCGCTGCCGTCGAGGGCGCGATAGACGGCGCCCTTCTCGTGCATGACGCCGTCGGGGCCGCCGACGCCCTCGGCGTGGGCGACGCCGACGTTGGTGACGACCGAGACGTCGGGCCGCGCGAACGACGTGATGGCGTCGAGCTCGCCCGGCAAGCTCATGCCCATCTCGAGGACCGCGAAGCGATGATCCGCCTGAATTCCCAGCACGACGAATGGAACGCCCACGCGGTTGTTCAGGTTCCCGGCGGTGAAATGTGTCCGTCCCACGGCGCCGAAGAGCGCGGCCGCGAGCTCCTTGGTGGTGGTCTTGCCCGCGCTGCCGGTGATGGCGACGACCTTGTGGTGAGCTCCGCTCGTGCGCCACGCCTCGAGATGGGCGCGCGCGAGGTCGCCGAGCGCGACGAGCGTGTCGTCGACCTCGATGAACGTGACGTTCTCGACGCCCGGCCCGCTGACGCTTGCCGAGCGACCGCGCTTCACGAGGGCGACGGCGATGCCGCGCGCGCAGGCGCCGGCGAGGAACGCGTGTCCGTCGTGGGCCTCGCCCTCGAGCGCGACGAAGATGCCGCCCGCCGGGACGCTGCGGCTGTCCGACGAGACGCCCACGGCAGGGGTTTCCTGCGCCGGACCGGGTCGCGCGATCGAGCCACGCGTCGCCGCGATGATCTCCGCGATCGTGAACGCGGCCGCGTTTGCCGGAATGGGCGTTGCCATCTAGACGCGAGCTCCGGAGTCGGAACCGGAGGCGCGCGCGCGACGAGCGTCGAGCGCACGTCGCGCCTCGACGCGGTCGTCGAACGGGCGCTTGGTGGTCCCGACGATCTGGTAGTCCTCGTGGCCCTTGCCGGCGACGAGCACCACGTCACCAGGCCGCGCGGCCTCGACGGCGAGGGCGATGGCGCGCTGTCGATCGAGCTCGACGACGTAGCCGCGACGCGCCGACGCGACCTCCTGAGGCGCAAGACGCGACAGGCCGGCGGCGCGCACGCCTTCCTCGACGGGCTCCGCGATGGCCTCGGGCGCCTCGGTGCGCGGGTTGTCGCTCGTGACGATCGCGACGTCGACGCGCGCGCCCACCGCCTCGCCCATCGGCCCGCGCTTCGTGGGATCGCGATCTCCACCGCAGCCGAAGACGCACATGACGCGCGGCATGGCGACGCGTGAGCCGCCGGCCTCGTCGAGCGGGCGCGAGACCTCGCGAACGGCGTCGAGCACGCGGGCCAGCGCGTCGGGCGTGTGCGCGTAGTCGACGAGCACCACCACGTCGTCGCCGGGTCCGTCACAGCGCTCGAGGCGCCCGGGCGCGCCGATCTCGAATTCGAGGGCCTTCGCGGCGCGGTCGACCTCGAGGTCGAGAGCGCTCGCCACGCCGATCGCGACGAGCAGGTTCTCGAGGTTGTGCAGCCCCACCAGGCGCGTCTTGATCTCGACGTCGCCGCCGGGAACGCGCGCGACGATGCGCATGCCGTTCGCGCTCGCGTCGACGGAGAGCGGCGCGATGTCGGCGTCGCCGGCGGCGGAGCCGAGGCTCGTCTTGACACGCAGGACCTTGCACTTAGCGGCGGCGGCGAGCTTCGCGCCGAACGGCTGATCGACGTTCACGACGGCGAGGCCCGGCTCGCACGTCGTGAAGAGCTGCATCTTCGCGGCGGCGTAGGCGTCCATCGAGCCGTGAAAATCGAGGTGATCCTGGGTGAGGTTCGTGAACGCGGCGACGCGGAAGCGGACCGCCTTCACGCGCCCCAGCACCAGCGCGATCGACGAGACCTCCATCGCGACGTGCGTGGCGCCGCGCTTGCGCATCACGGCGAGGACGCGCGCCAGCTCGTCGGCCTCGGGCGTCGTGTGCGAGGCAGCGATGGTCTTGCCGGCGTAGGAGTGGCCGATGGTCCCGACCACGCCGCACTTCGGGAGCCCCAGCGCTCCGTCGATCGCGGCACGAACGAGGTGCGTGGTCGTGGTCTTGCCGTTGGTGCCGGTGATGCCGATGACGTCGAGCGAGAAAGCCGGGTGGCCGTAGACCGCCGCGGCCGTGTACGCGAGCCCGGTCGCGACATCGGCGACGCGCAGCACCGGCACGTTCGCCGGCGGCGGCGTGCTCGCCGACACCGGAGCGTCGTGGCGCTCCGCGAGGATCGCGACGGCGCCGCGCGCGACGGCGTCGGCAACGAACGCATTGCCGTCGTACTTCTCGCCGCGACGCACGACGAAGAGGTCGCCGGCCTGGATCCGGCGAGAGTCATGGTGGACGCCGGTCACGAGCACCGACGCATCGCCCTCGACGACGGCGCTGCTGCCCGGGATCTCGCGCGCGAGATCGCCGAGGCTCATCCCTTCGGCCGGACGCGCTTCCTCGAGGAGGTCGCCGTCTGCGCTCTCGGTCATGACGCCGGCTCGAAGACCAGACGCACGCTCGAGCCCTTGGCTGCGGGCGCACCGGGTGACGGCACCTGCTTGACGAGGCGACCCGTCCCTTCCACGAGCGGCACGAGACCGGCGTTGCCGACCGTGCGCACCGCATCGCGCGCGCCCATGCCCGTTGCGTCGGGGACGCGCACGTCGCTCGGCGCGGGCGGTCCGAGCGGCCCGGCCGCCGGCGGCGGGCCGGCCGGCGCGTCCTTGCTGCTCTCGCCCTTGGCGCTACCGCCGGCGCCGTCGATCTTCATCGCGGCGAGCGTGGCTTCGGCGGGATCTCCATTGCGCGTCACGGTCTTGATCTTCGGTGTGGAGTGGGAGGGCGGAACGCCCAGATAGCGCAGGCTCGCCTCGGCGACGCGCCGGAACACCGGCCCTGCGAGATCGCCTCCGTAGCGCCCGATGGTCGGTTCGTCGAGCACGACCGCAATCACGAGGCGCGGCTTCTCGGCCGGCACGAATCCGACGAAGGACGCGGTGTAGTGATCCTCGGAGTACTTTCCGGTCGCGGGGTCGACCTTCTGGGCCGTTCCGGTCTTGCCTGCGACACGGAAGCCCGTCATCGCGGCCTCGACGGCGGTGCCGCCCTCTTCGACGACCGCGGTGAGCATCTCGGCGACGGTCTTCGCGACGGCGTTGGGAACGACTTCGCGCCGCACGTGGGGCGTCCACTCCTTGACGACCGTGCCGCGGGTATCGCTGATCTTGCGGACGAGAATCGGCTCCATCAGCTTGCCGCCGTTGGCGATGGCGCCCATGGCGAGAGCGAGCTGGATCGTGGAGACGCTGATGCCCTGGCCGAACGAGGCGTTCGCGGTCTCGACCTCGAACCAAGCGCGACCTCTCGGACGGAGCACGCCGGAGGCCTCGCCGGGAAGCGGCAGGCCGGTGGGCTCGCCGAAGCCGAAGCGACGATAGGCCGCGTACATCGCAGGCTCGCCGAGCCCGAGGCCGATCTTGAGCGCGCCGATGTTCGAGCTCTTGGCGAGGATCTGCGTCGGCGTGAGCCAGTCGTTCTCGTGCGTGTCGTGGATGGTGACGTTGGCGACCTGGTAGTTGCCGTGCTCGCAGAAGATGGTGTCCGTGGGCTTCAGCGTGCCGCCGGCGAGGGCCGCGGCGACCGTGAACACCTTCATGACCGAGCCCGGCTCGAAGCGATCGGTGACCGCGCGATCGCGACGCGCCTCGACCTCGCTCTCGCTGTAGTCGTTCGGGTTGTAGCCAGGCACCGAGGCGATGGCGAGGAGCTCGCCCGTCGTCGGATCGAGCACGATGATCGACGCGTCCTTCGTCTCGTAGGTGCTCTGCGCGACGTTGAGCTCGCGCTCGACGACGTGCTGGATCCCCTCGTCGATGGAGAGCTGCACGTCGTGCCCCGCGAAGGCGCCCTCTTCGGTGCTGCCCTCGGAGAAGATGAGGCGACCGGAGCGATCGCGCAGGCCGCGGACCTCCTCGGCGCGGCCCCGGAGCTCGTCGTCGAGCGAGAGCTCGAGGCCGTCTTTTCCGAAGCCGTCCGGGGCGACGAAGCCGAGCACCGGGCCGGCGAGCTCGCGCCCGGGATAGTAGCGACGGCCCTCACCCTCGACGGCGAGGCCCTTCACCGGCTTCGCAGACTTCTTGGGGTCGCCGAGATCGCGGACCGCCTGCGCCTCGTCGGCGGTCACACGCCGCTTGAGCCAGACGAACCGGCGCTTCGACGCGAGCTTCGCCTGGACGTCGGCGGGATCGAGCCCGAGCGCCGCGGAGATGCGAACCGAGATGTCCTGCAGCGCGACCTGCTGAGCGGGCACGGTATCGATGCCGCGCAGCATCTCCACGACGTCGCCGCTGATGCTGGGGACCTCGACGCTGGCCGCGAGAGCTGCGCCGTTGCGATCGTAGATGGTGCCGCGCTTCGGCTCGACGTGGAGGCGACGCTGCCGCTGGTTCTCCGCGGTCTCTTTCCACGTCGGACCGTCCTCGACCTGGACGCGGTACGCGCTCGACACGAAGCCGCCGAGGCCGAGCGCCATCGTCCCGCACAGGAGGCCCATGCGAAAGCGGATCCACTTGGCGCGTGTCGGATCGAGATTGCGCATGACGGTTACTGCGTTACTGGCCGGGTTTGGCTTGAGCCCGAGCCTCGTTCGTCTCGTCCGGCGAGGACAACTTTCCGCCGACCGTCACGATGCGGTCCGGCGAGGGCGGCTCCATCCCGAGGAGCGAGCGCGACACCATCTCGACGCGCTCGGGCGTCTTGTAGCTGGCCGACTCGAGCTCGAGCACGCGCTTGACCTCGCGGAGCCGCATCTGCTCGCTGCGCGACTTGCCGAGCTCGTAGCCGAGCGAGACGGTGCGACCGCGCATCGCGAGGTGAACGACGAACGCGCAGACCGTGGCAAGGACGGCGAGCGTCCAGTTGAACATGAAGATGCGCGCGCGGCGGACGGTGAGTGAGCTCATCGCGCGTACTTCCCTTTCTTCGTCTCCTCCTCGGAGACGCGCCGCGCCGCGCGTAGCTTGGCGCTGCGCGAGCGAGGGTTCACGGCGCCCTCTTCGTCGCCGGCGACGAGGGGCTTCTTGCTGAGGGTCGTCCAGGTGCCCTTGTCGTGGAAGGCGCGCTTCACGAGCCGGTCCTCGAGGGAGTGGAAGCTGAGGATGGCCGCGACGCCGCCGATCTCGACGAGGCCGGGGAGCGCGGCCAGCAGCTGCTCGAGCTCCTCGAGCTCACGATTCACGGCAATTCGTAGGGCCTGGAAGGTCCGCGTGGCCGGGTCGACGCCACCGACGCGCACCGGCCCGACGGCGCGGACGATGGCGCGGCGGAGATCGAGCGTGGTCTCGAGCTGGTTGTCGCCGAGCGCGCGCTTCACGCTGCGGGCGATGCGCCGCGAGCGCCGCTCGTCGCCGTACTGGAAGATGATGTCGGCGAGCTGATCGTCGGAGAGGCGCGCGATGAGCTCGAGGGCGGTCTCCTCGCCCTCGCTCGGGTCCATGCGCATGTCGATCGGGCCTTCGCGGCGGAAGCTCATGCCGCGCGCGGCGTCGTCGAGCTGGGGCGAGCTCACGCCGAGGTCGGCGCAGATGCCCGCGACGGTCTCGATGCCGAGCCCGTGGAGCGCCTCGGCGACGCGGCCGAAGGGGGTCTTGACGAACGTGACGCGATCGCCGAACCGCTCGAGCCGCGATTTCGCCGCGTCGAGGGCGATCTGGTCGCGATCGAGCGCGATGACGCGAGACTCCCCGTGGGCCTCGAGGATGGCCTCGGAGTGGCCACCGCCGCCTACCGTTGCGTCGACGTAGATGCCGGCGCGGGGGGCGAGCGCATCGGTCACCTCCGTCTTCATGACCGTCGCATGGACGAAGTCGGGCACGTCGGCCTCCTCTCCCGTCTCTTCCGTCCAGATCCACTCCGCGGCCGCCTCGGCGACCACGCCGGGAAGCGCCAGCTGCGCTTGTCCGCTCATAGACCCAGCTCCGCGAGACGCGCGCTGATCTGCTGCCGCTCTTCGGCATCCGTCTCGAAGAACTTCTTCCAGGCCTGGGCGTCCCAGAGCTCGGCGTACTTGCCGTTACCGGCCCACAGCACGTCCTTCTTCAGGTGCGCGTGCTCGCGGAGCGTGGGCGGCACCAGGATGCGGCCGGAGTCGTCGACCTCGCACTCCACGGCGCCCGACACGTAGATGCGTTTCAGCTTCTGCACCGCGCTGTCGAACTGCGGGAGCTTGGCGAGACGCTCCTCGAAGGCCGCCCACTCGGGCGCGGTGTACGCGACGAGGCACGGGTCGAGCGCGCTCGTGAGGATGACGCGCCGCTCGCCGATCGACGACAGCACATCGCGATAGCGCGCAGGGAGGCTCGTCCTCCCCTTCGCGTCGATCGTGTGCTCGTACCGGCCGCGGAACATCGACGAGGCGCCCTCGCGCTACGTGTTGGGTTGGAGCTCCCAGAGGGCGTCCGTGCCGATCCTTGGCACTTTCCGCCACTTCTTCCCACGTAACAGCCGCAAGGTATTTAGGTGGAGCGCGTCTGTCAATAATTTCCACGGCGTAGGCGTGTTGGCCACAGCCCGGGCAGGCATCCCCGCGAGGGTTTGGCGGTGGCGGCGCGCGCTTCGATAAGTGCCACCACCAAGCGATGTGACGACGTTCCGCCCACGACCCAGGCCGCAGGATGGCCACGGCTTTCGGTCGTTCCGGGCACAGGTTTTCCACAGGCCGACGCCGGTGGGCCAGTTCCTGGGGAGAGGCGTGTTTGCACCCGGGTTGAAACCGACACGCGCCCTGTCGCGTTGTTGTGACGAGGAGGGCGGGGTGTCCGAACTGCGAAGCAGCACGATCGGAGGGCGCTATGCGCTCTGCGGCGAGATCGCGTCCGGGGGCATGGCCACCGTGCACCCGGCGAGCGGCCGCACTCGCGCGATGCGCGGCGGAGCGTGGAACGGCGGCTATACCGACTGGGTGCGACCGTCGTTCCGCTTCCACGACGCCGAGAGCACACGCAGCCACGGCGTCGGCTTCCGCTGCGCGAAGACGCTGTAATCGGGTCGGCTCAGCCCGTGAGGAGCTGCTTCGCGATCACCATGCGCTGCACCTCGCTCGTGCCCTCGCCGATCTCGCAGATCTTCGCGTCGCGGAGGTGTCGTTCGACGGCGAACTCGCGCGTGTAGCCGTAGCCGCCGTGGATCTGCAGCGACTTGTTGCACGCGCGCGTCGCGGCCTCGCTCGCGAAGAGCTTCGCCATCGAAGCCTCCTTCGTGTAGCGACGCCCCTGATCGGCGAGCCACGCGGCGCGGTACGTGAGGAGCTGGGCGGCGTCGAGCTCGACCTTGCAGTCTGCAAGCATCCACTGCACGGCCTGGAACTCGGCGATGGGCTTGTTGAACTGCTTGCGGTCCTTCGCGTAGGACACGGCCATGTCGAGCGCACCGTAGCCGAGGCCGAGCGCCATCGCGGCGATCGAGACGCGACCGCGATCGAGGATCTGCATGGTGTCGAGGAAGCCGCGATCGACCTCACCGACGCGCTGGTCGTCGCTCACGACGACCTCGTCGAACGTGAGCTCCACGGTGTCGCTGGAGCGGCAGCCGAGCTTCTCGAGGTGCTTCGACGCAGTGAAGCCCTTCGTGCCGTGCTCGACGACGAACGCCGTGATGCCCTTCTGCTTCGCCACGTCCGGGTTGGTCCGTGCGAGCACCACGCAGAAGCCACCGACGCTTCCCTGCGTGATGAACATCTTCGTGCCGTTGATGACCCAGTTGTCGCCGTCGCGACGCGCGGTGGTGCGAAGACCGGCCGAGTCGCTGCCGCTGCCCGGCTCGGTGAGCGCCCACGCCGCGAGCCACTCGCCGCTCGCCGCCTTGGGAAGGTACTTCTTCTTGATGGCCTCGCTGCCGAAGCCCAGGATGTGCCCGGTGCCGAGCCCGTTGTGCGACGCCACGGTGAGCGCAAGCGAGCCGTCGGCGCGCGCGATCTCCTCGACGCAGATGGCGTAGCTCGTCACGTCCATTCCGGCGCCGCCGTACTCCTCGGGAATGCGGATCCCGAGGAGGCCGAGGGCGGCGAGCTTCGGCACGATCTCCTTCGGGAAGCGCTCTTCCTCGTCCCACTTCTTGGCGTGCGGGACGACCTCCGTACGCGCGAAATCGCGCACGGTCTTGCGAAGGAGCTCGTGGTGCTCGGACAGGGAGAAGTCCATGATCCCCTTCATCTAGGGGGCTCTACGGCGCGCCGTCAATGGTCCGCTTTCGTCGCGCCTCGTCACGCCGTCACATGAGCGCCACGCAGGCGCTCGAGCTCATGCCCGACGACGACGACGCCCCCGACGTGCCGGATGCGACCGGCTGGCAATGGTAGTGCGCCGGACATCGATCTCCGCTCCCGCAAGGTCGCGAGCAGTATTTCCCGTCGGCGCCGGTGATGCATACGCCGGCCGCGCAATCGGCCCCTTTCTCGCAGGGCCCGCCGACGTCGCTCGGAGGCTTCTGCTTCGTGCCTTTGGGAGGCGCGGTTCCCGGCGCGCCCGCGTCCGGAGCGCCGACGTGGTCGAGCCCGGCGACCGTCGCGAAGGCCTCGTCGACGAGCCAGGAGAACGCGTCGACCCGCGTGTAGATGTTGTGCACGCCCGTGCCCTCGCAGCTCGGTCCACCCCGAGAAACGACGCCCACCACCTCGCCGGTGTCCTCGTCGAGCGCGGGGCCGCCGGAATCACCCGAGCACGTGGCCTCGCCTACCGTCAGCTCGGCGTTGGTGACCGACAGCACCCGGACGTGCTCCCGGACGAGCTTCGTCCCGGCCGCAGCGTCGTCGCCTTCGCGTCCGTAGCCGACCGCACGTACGCGATCGCCGACGGCAACGCCGTGGGTTGCCACCGGCAAGGGCTTCACGATCTTCACGGGTTGATCGAGCACGATGATGGCGACGTCCGCGTCGCACAGCGTGACGCCCGAAGGCGCCACGACCTGGCTTCCGTGGGCCACGACATGAGCCGACGCGACGTCGTCGCCGACGAGGATCGAGAGCGTGCTCGGCTGCCGCGCACCGAGGACTTGCACGCCGGAGGCCGGACAGCCGACCGCCTCGACGGTACGGCTCGTGCAGTGCCGCGCCGTGAGGACGAGACGCGGCGAGATGAGCGTGCCGGTACACATCGCCGTATCGCCGATCATCACGGCGACGACGGCGGGATCGCGGTTGTGATCGGGGACGCCGCGCACGATCTCGACCTCGTCGGCGGCGGTCGCCGGCGCGGCAGCAGCGCCGCCGTCTGCCGCGCTCTCCACACCGGCTCGGAGATCACTGCGGTCGGCGGAAGCGCCGCACGCGAGAAGAGTGCTGACCACGAGAAACGAGCAGACGCGACGAAGCATGGAGACCTCCAGGGGTGGGCACCGCACGGTGCGGACGCCGGACGTCGGAGGACGCCGGCGGCGTGCCCTCAGCGAGCGTCGTGCCGAAATCGTCTCCGCGAGA
>Ga0182021_10010591_pt1 | contig 10927 bp, 6 predicted proteins | sample 612E3MmetaG_FD_120493 | JGI IMG/M metagenome (GOLD analysis project Ga0182021, IMG submission 120493) | Permafrost microbial communities from Stordalen Mire, Sweden - 612E3M metaG (Illumina Assembly) | ecosystem: Environmental > Terrestrial > Soil > Wetlands > Permafrost | place: Sweden...
GCCGCGGTCTCGGCCAGCAGTGGCGCGCCCGGGGGGGCGATGGCGGCGGTCAGGAGCATCAAATCGGCGGCGGCGATCTCGCGCTCGCGCAGGGCGGCCACGCGCTCCCGGCCCATGTTGAGCGCCATCAAACGGGTCTCGGGGATCATCGCCGGGCCGGACATGCCGGTTTCATAACCGGCCTCCGCGCTCGCGCTGATCCGTCCCAGATTCGGCAGCGCGGTGCCGTCGATGTAGGCGATCATCCGGTCGTTTTCGCGGACCATGTAAAGCATCTGCGCCAGCTCCGCGGCGACATTGAGCTGTTCGGCGCTGACGCGGGCGCTGGCGGCCTCCCGGCGCGCCGTGGCGGCGGCAATGTTGGCGGCGATTTTCTCCCGCCAGATCGGCAGGGTGACGGTCGCGGTGGGACGGAACATCAAGGGGTCGGCCTTGAGGTCGACCATCCCGCCAAGGGAGAAGTCGGGCGTGCGGGCCCGGCGCGCGACGTCCACGCCGGCCAGCGCCATGTCCACCATCGCGCGCATGCGGCCGAGCTCCGGATTTGACGTCTGCGCGCGCCGCCAGAGTTCTTCCTCGCTGGGCAGCGCTGTGGCCGCGAGCGCCGCCTTCGGCCAGACTGGATCCGCCTCCGCGGGCGCCAGGCCCAGCGCGGACTTGAAGCGGGCGCGGGCCGCGGTGCGGCGGTCGCCCAGCGCGGCGAGTTCGGCGCGCACCCGGCCGATCTCATTGGCCAACCGGACCTGGGCTTCGAGTGTGGCCATGCCGCGCCCGGTGGCGTAATCGGCGTTCGCGAGGGCCGAGGACTGTTCGAGCGAGCTGATCGTGGTTTCGCCCAGGCGGATCGACTCATCGACGAAGGCGAGATCGATCCAGGCTTTCCGCGCGTCCGCGGCTGTCGCCAGCACCGCGGACACGAAACTCCGGTAGAAAACCTCACTGGAGACCGTGGCCTCGCGAGCCATGGCGGAGCGTTTGCCCGGCGTCATGAGGTCAAACATCAGCCCAGGCATGAAGGACATCAACGTGTCGGTGATGTCCGCTTGAAAGGTGAATTGCGGATCGGGGAGTGCACGGGCGGGGGCGATGGCCAGGGCGGCGCCACGCCATTCGTCATACGCCGCCTCCACCTGCGGATGGTTGAGCAGGGCGAAGCGAAGGTAATCAGCCAGCGCGGAATCCGCCGTCAGAACCGGCAGTTCGGGTTTGTGCCCCGCGGGCCGCAACCGCGCCCCCGTCTCTCGCACGTGGTCGACCGAACGGCGTTCCTCGCGAGAAGCGGCGACGCAGCCGGCGAGGAGGAGGACGAGCGGGAGGGCGATGAGCCGGAGCGGGCGCACGAGGGGATGGGCGGACTGGGCTCAGCCCTTGGTTTCTTCCGTAACGGTGCCGCACGAGAGCATCGCCTGGCCGTAATAGGGATTGGCCACCTCGCGCGTGCTCTGGACCCAGTCGGCCTCGGCCATGGGACAGTGCAGGATGAAGTAGCCCTTCTGCTGCCGGGCCAGCGCGATGGTCTCCTGGCTGAGGGTTTTGAACGCGGCGCGGGCGGCGGCGATGTCGCCCGCTTGGGCCACGACCGTGGCGGAGGCCGTGATTCGGTCGTGGTGCAGGCGGACCGCCTCGGTGGCCAGCGTCCCGGCGGCGGCCTTGGCGGCGGTCAGATCGTCGGCGCAAAGCGCGCTGGCGACTTTTTGGTAAAGCGGGACCAGCGGAAGCTGGTTCTCAGCGGCGAGGGCGGGGGCGGCGGCCAGACCGCCCAGAAGAAGCAACACGATGAAGGAGCGATATGTTACCATGGTTCCCGGTAATACGCCGCGGGCAGCTCCGCCCCTCGCAAAATCCCGCTCCCTCGCTCACCCATGAAGGAGGGGACGGAGTGGGGCAGAAAGTGACCCGCCAGCCCGGTCGGCGGGCGGACGAATTCACACCGCTTCGGGTGATTTTGTCGGTTCGAGGACGGGCTGGCTTTTGAGGGGGGGAGACGGACGGCCGCGCTGGGCGGTGATGATGACCACCGAAACGACGATCACGGCGGCAGCCAGAAAGGTCCGCGCGGTGACGGGTTCGCGCAGGATGAGCCAGCCGAGAAACACGGCCACGATGGGGTTGACGTACGCATAGGTAATCACGCGCGCCGGAGTGCTGTGCTTCATGAGCCAGACGAACGTGGAAAAACCAACGAGCGAGCCCACGACGACCAGGTAGCCGCAGGCCAGCCAGGAACGCAGCGCCACCGCTCTCGGGACAAACCCCACAAAATCGCCCCGTGCCAGGGCCGTGAGCGTGAGCGCCACGCCGCCGGCGAGCATTTGCATGGCGGAGGCGGTGAACGGTTCCGCCGGCTCGCGCACCCGCCGGCCGTAGATCGCCCCGAAGGCCCAGAACACCCCGCCGGCCAGGATCGCCAGGACGCCGCCGAGGTTGAGTCCGCCGGCCGCCGCGTTTTCCCACGGCGCCGCCAGCCAGGTCACGCCGGCAAAGCCGAGCAACAGGCCGGCGCCTGTCCCCACGGTGGGCCGGTGCCCGCCGCGCCAGGCCCACTCCGTCAGCACCATCAGCATCGGCTGCGATCCGATCAGGAGCGCGGTGAGGCCCGACGGAACATATTGCTCGGCCCAGCAGACGAGGCCGTTGCCGCCGAGCAGGAGAAAGGTGCCGGTGACCGCGTTGTCGCGCCATTGCCGCGCGGTGGTGCGGAAACCGCGGGTGGCCGCCAGCCAGCCGGCGAGCAGTCCGCCCGCGATCAGGAAGCGCACTCCCGCCATCAGGAACGGCGGCAGCGTCTCGACCCCGACGCGGATGGCGAGGTAGGTGCTGCCCCAGACCACGTAAATAGTGGCGAAGGCGACGAGCAGGGCGGTGCGCGAGGGGGTGGACATTACAATTGCTTTTGGGCCAGGTCGCCGAGGGTTTGCAGGGCGGCTTCTATCTCTGCCGTCCAAGGGATGCCGCAATTCATCCGCAGGCAGTTGCGGTACCGGTCCTTGACCGAGAACAGCGGGCCGGGGGCAGTGTTGATGCGATGCGCGAGCGCGTCGCCGTGGAGCCGGAGCGTGTCGACGGCGGCGGGCAGTTCCACCCATAGGATCATGCTGCCCTCGGGCCGGCTGAAGCGCGTTCCCGCGGGAAAGTGGCGCAGGATCGCCTGGGAGAACACGTGCATCTGTTGGGCGTAGGCGCGGCGGATGGCGCGGAGGTGGTGGTCATAACCCCCGTCGCGCAGGAATTCCGCCAGCACCTTTTGCAGCACCACCGGCGTGCCGATCGTGTTCGTGAACTTCAGGTGGCGGACGCGTTCGTACTGGCGGCCGGGCGCCGTCCAGCCGATGCGGAACCCGGGGGCGAGCGTCTTGCCGAACGAGGAGCACAACATGACCAGCCCTTCAGTGTCCCACGCCTTGAGCGGCTTGGGCCGGCGGTCGCCGAATTGCAGGTCGCCATAGATGTCGTCTTCGATGACGGGCACGCCGTAGTCGGCCAGCAGGCGGTAGAGACAGGCTTTCTTATCATCGGGCATGCAGGAGCCGAGCGGATTCTGAAAGCTGGGCATGACTAGGACGACCTTGACGTCGTTCCCATCGAGGGCGATGGCGAGGGCGTCCAGGCAGATGCCTTCGCGGGGGTCGGTGGGAATCTCGAGCGCCTTGAGGTTGAGGCTCTGGATGATCTCGAGGAATCCGAAGTAGGCCGGGGTCTCGAGGGCCACGGTGTCCCCCGGCCGCGTGACGGCGCGCAGGCAGAGGTTGAGGGCTTCGGTGCAGCCGGCGGTGATGATCAGTTCATCGTGGGGCAGCGGTGCCCCGGCCAGCAGGTAACGTCGGGCGATCTCACGCGTCAGCGGTTCATACCCCCAACCCATGGCGTACCGGCCCAGCAGGGTCGGGTCCCCGCGGCTGACCGAGCCGAGGAGGCGGGCCAGCTTCCGCGTGGGGAAGAGCGAATGGTGCGGGCACGCGGTCGCGAAAGGAACGTAGCTCGGATCAAGCGCCAGATCCCGCATCCGGAACGCCCGGTCGCTGGTGCTGACGTAGGCGGCCCGCGTCATGGGACGGGCCTTGCGCGGCGGGGGCACGCTCAGCAGCGGCCGCGGGCGCACGTAGTAACCGCTCTGCGGGCGCGCCTCCAGGCAGCCCCGGTTTTCGAGCAACCGGTAGGCCTGCAGCACGGTCGAAACGCTCACCCCGCGCTGCAGCGACATCCGGCGCACCGACGGCACCCGGTGGCCCGGCCGCAGCGTGTCCTGCTCGATCAGCCGCTGCAGCGACCCCGCTAGTTCGACATAGAGGGGCTGCGCGGCGGCGGCGGACGTGGGAGAGGCCGTGGGTCGGTCCGGCGCGGGGTCGCGCCGGGGCGACGGGGACGCATGACCGGCAGTCACGGGTGGCGGGGCGAGTGCGGGCGGAGAAGCAGTCATAGGAGGAGGCACAGCTTAACACGACGGCGGGCTGGTCGCGCAGCGGCAGTCCCCGAAGATTGTTACCAGTACAGTTGCGCGAAACCGGTACTGCGACCAATACAATTTTTCTGGCGACCATGGCCGGCCCTCGCGCACCGCCGGAGGTCGTCCGCGGGCCATGTCATCTAATAGTTGACATATGGCCTTGGCCGGAACCAACACCCCTGCCCGAGCGCGGCTCAGAGCGCGAGCTGGCCGCGCAGATAGGTCACCGCGCAACCGGCGATGGTCACCCGGGCGCCGCGCAGTTCGCACCAGAGTTCGCCGCCCCGGGCGGAAACCTGGCGCGCATGGAGACGCGTCCGCCCGAGTCGGTCCGCCCAATAGGGCGTGAGCGTGCAGTGCGCCGAACCGGTCACGGGATCTTCGGGCACGCCGGCATCGGGCGCAAAAAAGCGCGAAACAAAATCGCAATCCTCCCCGGGGGCGGTGGCAATCATGCGGCCCGGCGTCACCCGCGACAGGAGCGCCTGATCGGGTCGCAGGCGGTGGACCTCCGCCGCCTCGGCGAAGACACAGAGCCAGCGGGTCCCGGCCCGACCCACCCACTCGGGCGGCCGACCCAAACTCTGCAGGAGGAGATCCGGCGGCGTCGCGGGCGCGGCGGGCTGCGAGGGGAAATTCAGTTGCAGCCGGTCCCCGGTCCGGGTGACGTGCAGCGGGCCGCTGCGCGAGGCGAACGCGAGGCGTTCGGTGGTTTCACCGAGCTCGCGCCACAACACGTGGGCGCTCGCGAGCGTGGCGTGGCCGCAGAGTTCGACTTCGATGGCTGGTGTGAACCAGCGCAGGTGGTACTGGCCCGGGCCGGTGCGCACAAAAAAGGCGGTTTCGGACAGCCCGTTTTCGAACGCGATGCGCTGCATCACGTCGTCGGGTAACCATTGTTCCAGCGGCACGACTCCGGCGGGATTGCCGGAGAAGACCCGGTCGGTGAAGGCGTCGATCCAGAAAAAGGGCAGGCTCATGAGCGGAGGAACAAGCGCGGTTGCCCGGCCGGGGGCAAGCCCGCCTTGCGCTGTGCCCGGTGGATTTCGCCGGCGCTGTTTCCAGATCGAAAACCGGGGGGACCATGCTGTGCGACCGGCGCCCGCCGGCTAACCGGATTGCGCCAGGGCTGGGCCCGTGTGTCGGCCGATCAGCCGCAAGATCAAAGGGATGTCGGCAATGGTGGCGGACGGAAGGGCGAGCATGGGCAACTCCTCCCAGTCGGGGATAGCGCGCGATCCAAGACTCATCGGTGCCGGCGCGTACCAGCCGGAAACGGCTCGAATTCGGGTTTTCGGCTTTGCGCGAAGGGTTCTGTGCCGATAGTATCATGCGTTTCTTTCTTTCGATTCCGTTCCGCCACCATGTCCCGCCGCAAGTTTGAATGCTGGCTGTGGGCCGGCTTTGCGCTCGGCGCCACCGTCTGGGCCGCCGCATCGCCGGCGCGAGCCGTTGCCCCAGCCGTCGCGGCGGGAATGATCCCGCCCGCCTCCGCCGGGCGGGGTCCACGGGCAGGCGACGTGGCGGCCACCCTGCTGTTGCTGGGTATGATGGGGGCGCAGAAGCGCGAAAAGCGGTCGCCCGAGGGCGAGACCGGGTCCGGCGGCCGGCGGGACATGGACTTGCTGGATCACCTGCCGGTGCAGGTGCTGGAGGAAGACTTGTCGGCGTTCCCGGAGATATTCGCCCGATTGCGGGGCGAGGGGGTCACCGACATGGTGAGTTTTCTCGCGGATCATCCCCGGTTGTCGCGCGAATGGTTGGGCCGCATGCGCCTGATCCGGGCCAATGCCCAGGCCATCAAGGCGGCCGGCTATGCGAGCGACGAGGACATGATCGCGCGATTTGCGAGCGAGGCCGGTGCGCCGCACCTCGAGATCTTCAACTATCAGGTCGCTGCGCTATGGGCCGGGCGCCGGGTGTTCGAGGAGGAGTTCCGGTATCTGGATGCCCGCGGCCTGGAACGGGCCTGCCTGATGCGCTGCAGCATGATCGATCAACCCGGGCAGCCCGAGTGGTCGCGCGTGATCCTGGTGCTGCTGGATACGACTGGGGCCAAGCGCACAGTCGCGGCGAAGATGGAGGACCAGGCGCTGCTGCGTTCCATCCTGGCGCGGGCCAATATTCTGCTGTGGTGGGCTCAGGTGCGCCGGGAGGACGGTCGCTACCGGTGGAAGATCAACGTGCCGTCGCAGTCGTTTGACAGCCCGATCTACCGCCTGGCGACTGCGATCGACCGAGGGGGGTTGTGGGACAATGAGCATGTGCCTGACCTGGCGCAGGTCACCCTCATCACCGAACAGGCCCTGCGGGACGGCGCCCCGGGCTATCAGCACGAGATCCGCGTGCTGGACGCGGACGGTCGCACCCATTGGGTGAGCGAGGAGGTCGGGATCAGCCGTCTGGCCGAGGATGAATGGAGCCTGATCGGGGTAGCCTCGGAGGTCACGGCGCGGCACGAAGCCGAGGAGGCCCGCGAGGCGAGCGAGGCGCAATTGCAGCAGATTCTGGCGCGGGCGGACTGCATGTTATGGCGGGCCAATGTCGCCCGCGATGGAGCGCGCACCCAGTGGTCGGATTTCAACCTGCCCACCTCGGGCTTGTACACGCGGCTCCGGAACGCCGGGATCATCCCCGCCGACGGCAGACTCTGGCCGAAAGAGTATGTGTCGGCGCGGGCGGAAATGGATGAGCGCTCCCAGCAGGCGGTTTTCTCCGGCGCTCCGGGTTACGAACAGGAATTCCATGTCGTCAAGGACCAGCTTTCGTTCTGGATGCACGAGCAGGTCATGATCACGCCGGCCGGACCGGACAAGTGGAACCTGGTCGGCGTGTTGATGGATGTGACCGCGCAACACGAGGCGGAGGAGGCGCGGCGCAGGAGCCAGACCATGCTGCAGCAGTTGCTGACGCGGGCCGACTGCCTCTTGTGGCAGGCGAACATCGTGCGGGAGGGCACCGGGGTGCGGTGGCGTAACTTCGGCATGCCAAGCTCCGTGCTCTACCAACGCCTGTTTGGCGGCGATCATCCCGCCTCGGAGACCGGTCTTTGGCTCCCCGCGGATACACCGGAGCTGCCGGAGATGAACCGGCGCAGCACGGAAGCCATTCTATCGGGGGCGCCCGGTTACGAGCAGGAATTCCGCTTGATTCGACCGGAGCGGACGCTGTGGCTCCACGAACAGGTGTCGATCACGGCCATCGGACCCGACGAGTGGAATCTGGTCGGCGTGCTGATCGATGTGACGGCGCGGCACGAAGCCGAGGAGGCTCATCGGGCAAGCGAAGCGCAATTGCGGCAGATTCTGGCCCGCGCAGACTGCCTGCTCTGGCAGGCCCGCGTGAATGAGAACGAACGGGGGGTCCTCAACTGGGATCTGTTCATCCCGCAGTCGATCCTTTACCAGCAACTGTTCGGCGGCCATCCGGCGGAACATCCGAGCCTGATGTGGAGCGAACTGGACGTGCCCGAGATGGCGACGATGAACGTCCGCAGCACGGCGGCCATCCGCGCCGGCGCCCCGGGCTACGAGCAGGAATTCCGCGCCACCCGGCAGGGTCGGACGTACTGGCTTTACGAGCAGGTGTCGATTACCCGGATCGGCCCGCGGGAATGGACGCTGGTCGGTGTGATTACCGACATTAGCGCCCGCCGGGAGGCCGAGGCTGCGCTGGCGGCGGAAAAAGAACGCCTGGTCGTCACGCTCGGCACGATGGCGGAGGCAGTGATCACGACGGACACCCAGGGCGTCGTGCAGTATGTCAACCGCGCCGCCACGGATTTTCTGCAGGGCGGGGGCGCGACGCTCGTCCATCGTTCTCTGGCCGACCTGTGCACGCTACAGAACGCAAGCACGGGGCAGATCGTCGACTTGCCGGTCGTTCAGGTGCTGCGGGAACCCGGCACGGTGGATCTGCCGCCCCACACCAGCCTGGTCAGCCGCTTTGGGACCCGGCGGCTGATCGCAGGGACCTGCGCGACCATCCACGGGACAGATGGCTCCGTGGCCGGCACGGTGTTCGTGTTCCGCGACGTGACCGAACGGGAACGCCTCGAACAGGAGCTGGCGCGCTCCTCCAAGCTGGAATCGCTCGGCGTCCTCGCCGGCGGCATCGCGCACGATTTCAACAACATTCTCACCGCAATCATGGGCAACCTGGCCCTGGCGCTGCTTGACGCGGGCGAGGTGGTCAAGGTCGAACAGTGCCTGCGCGAGGCCGAACGGGCGACGATGCGGGCGCGGGACCTCACCCAGCAATTGTTGACTTTCTCCAAAGGCGGCGACCCGGTCCGCGGCAGTGTGCTCCTGCCGGAGATTTTGCAGGAGGTGGCGCAGTTCGCGCTGCACGGCTCCCGGAGCCGGTGCGAATTCGACCTTCCCTCGGACCTCTGGCCGGCCGATGCCGACCGGGGCCAGGTCGGCCAGGTGGTGCAGAACCTCGTCATCAACGCTTCCCAGGCCATGCCGGAGGGGGGCATCGTGCGCATCAGCGCCGCCAACCGCACGGTGACGGGTGGCGGGCACCCGGTGCTGGCCGGAGGACCCTACGTCCGCATCACGGTGGCGGATTCCGGCACGGGCATCCGGCCGGAGCATTTGCCGAAGATCTTCGATCCCTATTTTACGACCAAGCAGGAGGGCAGCGGGCTCGGGCTGGCCACGGTCTATTCGATCGTGAAGAAGCACAAGGGGCACATTGAAGTGGAATCGGAACTCGGCCGCGGCACGACCTTCCACATTTGGCTGCCGGCGTTGCACGGGCGTCCGCCGGAAACACGGCCGGGCCGTCCCGGGGCTCTGCCCTCCTTGAAGGGCCGCGTGCTGCTGATGGATGACGAGAAGATCATCCGCCAAATGACGAATCATCTGCTGAAACGGTTGGGGCTCGAGGTGGAACTGGCCAACGACGGCGCGGAAGCGGTGCAGAAGTTTATCGACGCGCGGTCGGCCGGTCGTTCCTTCGACCTGTTGGTGATGGATCTCACCGTCCCGGGTGGCATGGGAGGCCGCGAGGCCCTGGAGGAGATCCGCCGGCACGATCCGGCGATCAGGGCCATCGTTTCGAGCGGTTACGCCAGCGATCCGATCATGGCCAATTTCCGGCAGCACGGCTTCCAAGGCGTGGTGGCCAAGCCGTACCGGATCGAGGATTTCATCCGCGTCGTCCACGAGGTACTCGAAGCGGGGCCATCCACTTGACCGGTGGCCGTCCGCCGCCGGCGGCGCCGTCCGGGCGGAACGGGGTGGGGCCGGAGCGCCAGCCGGGACTTTTAGCCGTCTCCTTACGATTCCGCTTGGATTCTGCGTTGAGTCCCCGCGGAGCCTGCGCTTGGCTTTGGCGGCATGGCCGATGACGACTCCACCAAGCGTGGGCCAGGGAGTGAAACCGGCGACGGTTTGTCGGGAAGCGCGCTGAGCGCGGGCCTGAAGGTGTTTGGACGTTATGTGCTCGAAACGGAGGTGGGCCGGGGTGGAATGGGGGTGGTCTGGCGGGGTCACGACGAGGAACTCGGGGAGACCGTAGCGCTGAAGTTTCTGCCGGAGGTGTTGGCGCGCGACGACGCGGCCGTTGATGAATTGAAAACAGAGACGCGCCAGGCCCGCCGGCTGACGCATCCGAACATCGTGCGCATCCACCAGTTTGAGCGCGACGGCGCGATGGCGGCGGTGTCGATGGAATTCATCGACGGGATGACGCTGTCGAAGCTGCGATTGCAGCAGCCGGGCAAGGTGTTCTCCGTGGAAAAGCTGGCCCCGATCGTGGCCCAGATTTGCGCGGCGTTGGACTACGCCCATCACACGGCGAAGGTCGCCCATCTCGACCTCAAACCGGCCAACGTGCTCGTGACGAAGGAGGAGGTGGCGAAAGTGACCGACTTCGGCATCGCCCGCAGCATGACGGAGTCGTCGACCCGGCTGACGGGCGAAACCCGGGACACGGGTGGTACGCTGCCGTACATGAGTCCCCAGCAAGTGTTGGGCAAAAAGCCCGCGGCGGCCGACGACATCTATGCGCTCGGGGCGACGCTCTACGAACTGCTGACCGGCAAGCCGCCGTTTCACCGCGGCGACCCCCACAGCCTCATGAAGCAGATCGCCGAGGTAGTTCCACTGCCGCTGACGGAACAGCGCGCCGAGTTGGAGATCACCGGCGACGACATCCCGACCGCGTGGCAGGACGCCATCCTGGCGTGTCTGGCCAAGGAACCCGCGCAACGGCCGGCCAGCGTTCAGGAGTTCTGCGCCCGGTTGGCCGGACCAGCGGGGCGTGACTCCGTGGCACCACTCTCCACCGCGGTCGGGGCCGGGGCCGGCAAAGCGTCGCCCTCCAAGAATACGACGCCGGCGATATCGAGGATCCGACTACGCACGCACGCGGAAGAGGTTGGTTTGCCGGAAATCCCCGGCGGCTTCGTCGTCTTCGTTTTTCCACCGGAGGCAGACGCCCGGGTCTCCTTGGGCGGGGCAGTCAACCTGCCGA
>Ga0182021_10010593_pt1 | contig 10927 bp, 9 predicted proteins | sample 612E3MmetaG_FD_120493 | JGI IMG/M metagenome (GOLD analysis project Ga0182021, IMG submission 120493) | Permafrost microbial communities from Stordalen Mire, Sweden - 612E3M metaG (Illumina Assembly) | ecosystem: Environmental > Terrestrial > Soil > Wetlands > Permafrost | place: Sweden...
ATATCAAGCATTCACGGGTATGAATCCCAGGGCAGCCCGATAGCTATCGGGATTATTCCCTAATTCCGTCCCGAGTACCCGGGATCTGAAAATTTTAGTTTCATAAAAAACACAATACACTGGAAACAATATCACAAATTCAATTCGATGCCGATGTATTAATAGCAGGTGGTGGACCCTCCGGTTCCATATGCGCTTATTATCTGGCCAAAGCCGGCAAAAAAGTAATATTGATCGATGCTGAAAGTTTTCCCAGGGTCAAAATTTGCGGCGATTTTGTGAGTCCTATCGGGATAAAAGAGTTAATGGACATTGGAATTGGCGAGTTGTCCGATTTTCAGAAAACCAATGTAATAACTTGTGCAACCGTATACATTGATGGGAACCAACTGATAACAAAGAACATCCCTACCGTGCCCGGCATGGTGAACTACGGCCGTGTCATCCCAAGAATTACCCTTGATAACTTGATACTGGAAGCCGCAAGGAAACAGGGAGTCGAAATAATCACACCGTGTAAATTAAAGCATTACACGGTTCATGAAAATAAGGTTACGGTTGACTGCTCACAGGATGATAAGGAACTGACTTTTTCAGTAAAACTGCTCATAGGTGCTGATGGAAGCAACAGTACTGTCGCCAGAATAATGAACGGTAAAAAACCAGATCCTGAGCATAGAATTGTTGCGGTTCGGGCGTATGCTGAAAATGTCAATTGCATACCGAATCAGGCTGAATTGTATTTCACAAGCAAAAGCTTTCCGGGTTATTACTGGTTTTTCCCCACAGGACCTACAACAGCAAATTTAGGTGTAGGAATGATGCTGGAGAATTTTCCTAAAACTGAAATCAACCTGAAAGAATTATTACTCGATATCCTTGAAAACGATGTTGCACTAAAAGCAAAAATCGGCAATGGTAAATTAGACAAAATTGAAGGATGGCCTTTATCCATTTACAATCCGGATGCAACTATTGTAAAAGACAGGATCCTCCTGACAGGAGATGCGGCAGGGCTCATCAATTCCATTAATGGTGAAGGAATTCAATATGCATTGCAAAGCGGGAGGTGGGCAGCAGAAAGTGTAATCACCTGTCTATCTTCAGACGATGTAAGCGCTGAAGCATTGAAAATATTCGATCTTAGGGTACGAAGAGAGATCGGCTTCGATATGAGTTTATCCAATCTTGTTTTGCAATTCATCCGCAACAGAAATTTAAATCCGTTGTGGATGAAGGTCCTGAAAATTTTTATTGCAGAAGCAAAAAAGGAAGAAAGATATACGACTATTTGTGGAGGAATATTAGCGGGAATGGTTCCGGTAAACAAAGCAATATCGTTTTATTTTATCAGAAAAACCATAGCACAGGCGATGGTTACAGCCTTCAGAGGACCTTTTGGAATATTTAAATTCATAAAGCACGCTTATATTTTTGGATGGATCGTAATATCGCAGTCATTTAAGCAAAGAAGAGAATATTGGATCTGGATGAAAGGGATTAAAAAAGCGGTGTTCGCATCTATCAGTTTGCGCAATACATGACCAATATCCACCCCGTTTTATTCTTGAAATCATTCTGCCAGGATGGTTCTGACCGGAGTTGGTTCACCAAATATTTATTTGGAAAGAAGTTACAATCACGTTACTTTTGCGCGAAAATTGGCGAGGTAGCTCAGATGGTTAGAGCGTCGGATTCATAACCCGGAGGTCACGAGTTCAACTCTCGTCCTCGCTACAAAAAAACCCTGTTCCGGATAATCGGAATGGGGTTCTTTTTTTTCATCAACGCTCCTTTTGGTCTGCCAGTATCCCTGCCAGGAAGGGTGCCGGTAATTCCTGTCAGTGCCCAGCCATTCCTTACAAGTTATGTCCATATAGTGCCATATAATTCCAGTAAGTATCGGATGTAAATCAACCGGGATATGAATCTGATTATTTCCTGCGGAGATAAGGCGGCTTGCGTGAAGGATAAAAAAAGAAATTCCCCCAAATCCATGACCTGGGGGAATTTCGAGAACTACTTTATCTGTCTTGATTATGGATCGATCTTGACCATCATGGTTTGAACTGCAGCGACAGTTGCATTTGGGGGTGTCCCGGTCGGGACAAAAATGATGGCTGACCATCCACCCGGAGATGGGACATAATTTACTCCATACGCATCAGCGTTCGTTTTCATCAATTGCGCTCTCGTTGGATATAAAGGATCAGACAAGGCCGGCACTCCGCCATCGGCTACACCATTCCATGCTACGTTATCATACAACCAAATGAACTGCTGTACTTCATACCATTTCAGATTCGGATACCAATCCTGATGGTTGAACAACCAGTTTATCTTGGCCCATTTTCCTGACTGCACCTGTGCGAATGCGGGAAGCAGCGAGGGATACAGTGATGAGTAGACATCCATGTTATAGAGAGAACCGACATAGATAACTGTTTGGTGGTCAGAACACCAGGAAGCGTAATTTCCATTTTGAATATCATAACCTGAACCAATTGAACCGAGGGTGGCATCGACATATCCGCCCAGACTTCCTGGTGCATACGCACCATTTATCGTATATGACGCGGTAACTGGAAGGTTCAGCCATGGAGCAAGAACGAGTTGCGGGGGATTGGCCGGATCGTAACAACTTCCAAGTATGAAATCAGATACATTATCGATACCGATCGGGATATTGCTTATGTCATTGAACGACCATGTATTAAAAAGTACAAAATTATACATTGTACCCTGTTTAACAAGTATGTAGAGTTTGAATGTAAATTGATCGACTTGATTGATGTAATCACCATACGTAACCGAAACCTTGTCACCGTAGTGATGTGCTGCATCGTCATTGGTGAACGTGTTCTGAAGTGTCCCACCCCTCCAGACTTCGATCTTGAAGATTGCCGGTGCATCTCTATATCCTGTAGTTACCCAGTTGGGCTGTAAATGGTAATCTGAATTGTTGTACTGCGATGCATCCTTAATACAGAAGTCTCCGAAGAACCATTGCTGCCGAATTACGAGCTGGTTAAGGTAGAAATAGGTGAAACCAAACTTTGCAAAAACGCTCGGTTTAAAACAGACAACATCCATTTTAACAGAATTTTTGTTGTCGGCAACCACAGTAAAGGATTGGTTAAGTGCGGTTGTAACATATCCACTCCATAAGCTACCTGAATGGGGCGTTGCCATCAACAGGATGTCATCTAATTTATTTAATGGAGTATGATTATTAGAGTAAACAAGAAATTCACTCAGATTATATGAACCGGGAGCTAATTTAATTGTGTTGGTCCATAAATAATTTCCAACATAAAATACCGGAATCGTATCCCATACGCCATTAAGTCGTATAACGACATAATCGGCTTTTAATGTATCACAGATGATGGTATCGGTAAGGCTTGATTTTAATGTACCATCCTGTGCGATAGAATTAACATTAAATGAAACGTCATAAGTTTCTGCAAGATTGTTAGGTTGTTCCTTTTGATCTTTTTTGCAATTAGTAGCAACAATGGCTACCAGTATGATTGCAAGCATACATAAAATTCTTTTCATAATTTCAAGGTTAAATTCAAACTAATTGGATTGAAATGGAAGTATTTTTATTTGTTCTTGTTCTTTAAGGACCTTTTGCCATGATATTTACTATTAAATTAAAAGCATTCATGGATTAAAAAACAAAATAAGCATCGCTCACCATATCTGTCCCTATGAAAGACACCGAAGGGACACAGGTACACAGTGTACAAAGGAAACTCCGGAACCGCCTCCATTAGATCCGGAAAAGAACTGATTTCCTGCGCGGAATTCTTGTTGTATCAGGTAAACAACAGTTGCGTGAAAAATTACAATTGTCATGCTTGTGTTTCATGTTCTTTTATCTACAATTATGATCTCCGCTGAATTCAACGGATTCTGTTATTCAATAAAAAAATGATGCTTTAACTCAAATTCAACGCCAATATTCAGTATAGGTCAAATATCATACCGATGACTATAACAAACATATTATCAGTAACATGCAAAATAGTAATCATCCTGTCAGGCAAAATTATTTATCAGATCCGGGCAGTTCAGCCAATTAATTCATTGTATTTATTTATTAACTACTGATAATCAGCTGGTTGGTCATATTGTCCATTTTTGGGCAATTGCCCGTAATTGAATCCAGCATCCTGCAACAGGCGAATGCCCGGACACAAGGCTGTTATTGTGTTATCAAAACTTTGCAGGAATTTTCAGGTTTTTCCTCCGCGGAATATCCGTACTTTTGCCTTCCAATTTTTTTTAACAGCATGATCAGAAAACACGCATTAATTCTCCTCCTTGGCATTCTGACATTAAGTTCCAGGGAACAGATCAAAATACTTTTCGACGCCACAAAAGCTGAAACTGCTGGCAATGCCGACTGGGTGATCGATGCCGACCAGCATAACCTGGGTTATTCAAGCGGTCCGGCGGTTGTTGGACAAGGTGACGAATCGAATGCCCAGCGGATTCCCACACCTGCACAATCAGGTATTACACAATCCACATCGGAAACATTTTGGGATGGGGCATTATCGGCCTGGGGCATTGACTGTGTTAAAAAAGGGTATGCCGTTGAGACATTGCCTTACAATGGGCAAATCACTTACGGGAACACCAGTAATGCCCAGGATCTCTCGAAATACAAGGTTTTCGTAGTATGTGAACCCAATATCGTTTTCTCTTCTTCCGAAAAAACGGCTATCCTCCATTTTGTGCAGAATGGCGGAGGACTCTTTATGGTATCTGATCACGACAATTCCGACCGTAACAATGACGGATGGGATTCACCGCACATCTGGAACGACCTGATGAGTAACAACACAGTCGCCACAAACCCATTCGGGATCACCTTCGATTATGCAGATTTTTCGCAAACCACGACCAATCTCCCGAACCTTCCCTCCGACCCTCTTTTACATGGTATCATGGGGACAGTAACGAAGGCCATGTGGAGCAGCGGCACCTCCATGACCTTATCGGCTGCACAAAACGCATCGGTAGTCGGCGTGGTGTATAAAACCGGATCCGGCTTTGGAAGTTCAAATGTAATGGTTGCTCATGTCACTTATGGGAATGGACGTGTGGTGGGGTTTGGCGACAGTTCTCCCTGCGATGACGGTACCGGTGATCCAAACGATCAGCTATACAATGGCTGGACAGGCGATGCGAGCGGCAATCATGAGAAGCTGATCATGAATGCAACGATCTGGCTGGCGTCATCAACAGCTACCGGCATCGGAACAGAAAATCCATCATCCGGAAAATTCCTGCTTTTCCCAAATCCGGTCCAGGACTTTTGCACGCTTGAAATCGGACAGGAACAACAGGTTACTGAAGCATGTGTATTTGTTTACGACAGCTTCGCCAAAGAAGTGATCCGGATAAACAGTACCCACTCCAGGTCAATCATCCTTGACGTCAGATCCCTTCTTCCCGGGATCTATTTTATCAGGATTTTGAATGATGGGAAACTCCTTGGGACAGGCAAATTAATAAAAGAATAAAATTCCTTATTAACTTATCTACCTGCATAAAGGAATCATTCAACCGTTATCGCTGTGCCATAGCAGATCACTTCTGTTACGCCGCTCATCACTTCGGTGGTATCATACCTGACACCAATCACCGCATTTCCGCCAACCTGCTCTGCATGCTGGATCATCAGCTCGAAGGCATCCCTCCTGGTCTTTTCGCAGAGTTCGGTGTAAAGTGTAATATTACCTCCTGCCAGTGTCTGGAAAGCAGCACCGATATTGCCAAATATTGACCTTGAGCGGACGAGGACGCCCCTCACAATGCCCCGGTTTCCGGTAATCTTATACCCCGGAACCTCAAATGCAGTAGATGTCATTTTAATATCCATAGGTTCATTTTTTAAATAGTAAAGTTAAGGGATTATTTTAAAAAATCTTTTATCTTCGAAGCATGTTAGCTGATGAGCTGATGAGCTGATGAGCTCACGAGCTGATGAGCTGATGAGGTGATGAGGTGATGAGCTGATGAACTGATGAGTTCACAAGTTTGTGACGTGTTACACGTTACGTATTACAAAATCTTCAATTATCAATTATGTCAAATGACCATACTTTTCGAAAAAGCCTGAATCTATTTGATTCTACGGCCATTGTTGTCGGATCGATGATCGGATCCGGGATTTTTATTGTAAGTGCTGATATCGCCAGGCAGGTGGGTTCTCCCGGCTTGCTGATGGCAGTATGGCTCATTACGGGTTTTCTCACGATTTGCGCAGCGCTCAGCTACGGAGAGCTTGCCGGGATGTTCCCGAAAGCCGGCGGCCAGTATGTTTACCTGAAGGAATCCTACAACCCGCTGGTAGGCTTCCTTTACGGATGGACCCTGTTCCTTGTGATCCAGACAGGAACCATTGCCGCCGTTGGAATGGCTTTCGCTAAATTCCTGGGAGTACTCATCCCCTGGGTTTCCGAATCGGTAGTCTGGTACCAGTTCAATTTCGTGAAATTTGGTCCCGTCCAGATCATCGCCATCCTTTCGATCATTCTTCTCACCTGGATCAACACCCGCGGGATCAAGGAAGGAAAAAGAATCCAGAACGCTTTTACCAGCGGGAAGTTCCTGTTATTGCTTTTGTTTATCCTGGTCGGACTGATATTTGCAACCAACTCACAAGCCATCCATGAAAACTTCAGGATCTTCTGGGAACCGCAGAAACATCTGCCAAAATCCGACCCTGTTCCCCTCACAGGATTTGCTGTTATTGCAGCCATGGGTGTGGCCATGGTAGGTTCATTATTTTCTTCCGATGCATGGAACAACATCACCTTCACAGCAGGGGAGGTCATCAACCCGAAAAAAAATATTCCGATGAGCCTCTTCCTTGGAACTTCGATCGTTACTGTTCTCTATCTGGCTGCCAATGTTGTTTACCTGACAGCACTTCCATTACGCGGAGCCGAGAACGGAGCCACCATCGCCGAACACGGGATGCAGTTTGCCGCTTCTGACAGGCTCGGAACAGCAACCATTTCCGGCATCTTCGGATCCTATGCTTACCTCATTATGGCCGGTTTCATTGTGATTTCCACATTCGGTTGCAATAACGGACTTATTTTGTCCGGAGCACGGGTTTATTATGCCATGGCTGAAGACAAACTATTCTTTAAACAGATTGGACGGTTGAATGTCAAAGGAGTACCTGCAACCGGGCTCATCGTCCAGTGTACCTGGGCCTGCCTGCTTTGCCTTTCAGGAACCTACGGTCAGTTGCTCGATTATGTTGTTTTTGCCGTTTTGATCTTTTATGTCCTCACGATAGCCGGTATTTTTATACTCCGGAAGAAAAAACCGGAAATTGAAAGACCCTATAAAGCCTTCGGTTTCCCGGTCATACCGGCCATTTACATCCTGCTGGCAACGTTCATCATGGGAATTTTGCTGGTGTATAAACAAGATTATACCTGGCCCGGCCTGATCATCGTGTTGCTCGGTATTCCTGTATATTTTCTCTGGCATAAACGAAAACCCGTCCATTAACGTTTGTATCTTGTATATCCGTTTATGACCCGTTTAACCCTGTTCCTTCTTCTTTCACTGACCGCTTTACCTGGTTTGAAAGCCCAGTGTTTCAAAGAGAACCATGCTTTCAAGGACGGAGAATTTATCGCTTATGAAATTTCCTATAATTGGGGTCCGATATGGGTGGACGCAGGGCTGGTGACGTTTGCCATCGATCAGGACACCTATGCCGGAAAACCCGCATGGCACCTGAAAAGCTCGGGAAAAACCTACAAATCTTACGACTTCTTCTTTAAGGTAGTCGATTATTATGATGCCTGGATCGACCCCGCTACATTTCATCCTTATGAATTCAGAAGATCTGTATATGAAGGCGGGTATAAGTTGCTGAATACACTCAGGTACGAACGTACCGGACAAATCGTTTATTCCAGTACAAAAACCAACAATAACCCGGTCAGGTTTGATACCATTAAACCTGCTCCCTGCGTCTATAACCCTATTTTGGCGGTATATGTTGCACGTACCCTCGACATTTCGAGTCTGAAACACGATGCAAGGATCCCTGTAACGGTCCTGATCGACGACAGCACTTATGCTATTTATATCCGGTACCTGGGTAAAGACCTGGTGGAAACCCGGGATGGAAAGCGATACAAGTGTATCAAATTCTCGGCTAAAATGGTGAAAGGAACTATTTTCAGGGGAGATGAAGATGTCATTGTTTGGGTTACGGATGATGATAACAGGGTCCCCGTTTATATCGAGGCGAAGATCCTGGTGGGGACCGTTAAGGCTTATTTAAAGGAGATGAGAGGCCTCCGGAATCCGCTATTGTCGCTATTAAAAGATTCAAAATAATCACCGTAATCTGAAAATATTTTTCCCTTGAAATTTTTAAACAACTCATTCCTATCCTCTGTGTAACGCTGTACCTTCTCTGTGATCCTCCGTGTAATTCCATTACCGGAAACAATTCATTACACAGACCTGCCTCTCGCAGGCAGGGATCCACAGAGAAATAATTGAGGTTCATAGAGGAATTCATTCTTATTCTTTCCTAAAAAAGGAAAAATGACTTTAATAAATCAGGGGGATTAAATTACTATTGTAAATTTGTGAATCAATACCTGATAAAACGATTCAACGTCGTGCAAAACTTATCTACAAAAAATCAAATTTTAATCTCATGAAAAAAGGAATCATCGTTATTGTTATCCTGTTTATCGGACTTTACGGCTGTTGCCCGAAAGAAAAAAAAGAAGTAAAAAGCCAGGCTGCATTAATCGGAAAGAAGGAGATGAAGCTCACCACCAACATCATGACCCCGGAAGTGCTATGGTCATTCGGTCGCGTCAGCGAACCTGTCGTTTCGCCGGATAAATCTACCCTCCTCTATGGTGTGACCTATTATGACGTTCCACAAAATAAGGGAAACAGGGAACTATACACCATCGGTGTGGATGGGAAAAACATGAAGCAGATCACCCAAACGAAATTCAGCGAATATTCTGCAGCCTGGACACCAGATGGCAAGAAAATCGCATTCATGAGCACGGAATCCGGATCCATGCAGCTCTGGGAGATGAATCCCGACGGTACCGGCCGACAGCAAATATCCAAAGTGGATCCTGAGATCACGGGGTTCTGTTATTCCCCGGACGGGAAAAAAATATTGTATACCAAGGAAATCGTCGTTGATAAAACCGTAAAAGACCTTTATCCCGATTTGCCGCTTTCTTCCGGAAGGATCATGACCGACCTGATGTACCGTCACTGGGATAGCTGGGTCGATACTTACAGCCATATATATATTGCAGATTATGACGGAAGCAAACTCTCGAATGATCTTGATATTATGAAAGACGAGCCCTATGAATCACCGCTCAAGCCTTTCGGCGGAATGGAACAGATCAGTTGGAGTCCCGACAGCAAGGTGGTTGCCTATACCTGCCGGAAGAAAAAAGGGATGGAGTATGCCCTGTCGACCAATTCCGATATCTACCTTTATAACCTTGGCAGTAAGCAAACAACGAACCTTACGGAAGGGATGATGGGATACGATGTTGCACCGGTCTTTTCACCTGACGGCAAAAAGATCGCTTGGCAAAGTATGGAACGCGACGGTTATGAATCGGACAAGAACCGTCTTTTCATCTGTGATCTTGACACGAAAGCAAAGACAGATTATACAAAAGATTTTGATCAGAACGCAGAAGGCCTTGCATGGGCCGATGACAGCAAATCCATCTATTTTATTTCGGATATCCAGGCTACCGATGAAATCTACCGTCTTGATATTGCAGATGGCAAATTTACCCGGCTTACCGACGGAGTTCATGATTATACTGGCGTCATCCCGGCAGGCAAGCAGCTGATGGCAACCCGGATGTCGATGTCGATGCCGGTGGAAATCTACTCAGTGGATCCAACCACGGGGAAAGATACCCAGGTTACCTTTACCAACAAGGACCTTTTGGATCAGCTGAAGATGGCCACAATAGAAAAGCGCTGGATTAAAACTACAGATAACAAGGAAGAACTGACCTGGATCATCTATCCTCCCAATTTTGATAAAACGAAGAAATACCCTACCCTTTTGTATTGCGAAGGTGGCCCGCAGAGCACGGTCAGCCAGTTCTGGTCGTTCCGGTGGAACTTCCAGATGATGGCTGCCAATGGTTATATCATTGTAGCACCCAATCGCCGCGGATTACCGGGCTTCGGTCAAAAATGGAACGAACAGATAAGCGGGGATTACGGAGGGCAGAACATGAAAGACTATCTCAGCGCCATTGATGCAATGTCGAAGGAGCCCTTTGTCAACAAAGACAAGCTGGGATGCATCGGAGCCAGCTATGGCGGGTTCTCAGTCTACTGGTTAGCCGGCAACCACCACAAGCGTTTTAAGGCATTTATTGCCCATGATGGAATGTTTGACCTGGAAAGCCAGTACCTGGCAACGGAAGAAATGTGGTTTGTCAACTGGGACCTGGGCGGACCTTTCTGGGACAAGAACAACAAGGTAGCACAACGCTCCTTCGCCAATTCTCCATCCCGTTTCGTGCAGAATTGGGATGCTCCGATCCTTGTGGTTCACAGCGAGCTGGATTACAGGATCCCTGTCACGCAAGGGATGGAAGCATTTAATGCAGCTATTTTGCGGAAGGTGCCGGCCGAATTTCTCTATTTCCCTGATGAGAACCACTGGGTTCTGAAACCGCAGAACGGCATTCTCTGGCAGCGGACTTTTTATGCATGGCTGGATAAGTGGCTAAAATAAGTAGCGAGATGGCGAAATAGCGAAATAGCGAAAGGGCAAAAGGGTGAAATGAGCAGTGTTGATCGGAATATTAATGAAGCTGCACGGGTGATACGAAAGTCGAACTTCACCACG
>Ga0182021_10010594_pt1 | contig 10927 bp, 9 predicted proteins | sample 612E3MmetaG_FD_120493 | JGI IMG/M metagenome (GOLD analysis project Ga0182021, IMG submission 120493) | Permafrost microbial communities from Stordalen Mire, Sweden - 612E3M metaG (Illumina Assembly) | ecosystem: Environmental > Terrestrial > Soil > Wetlands > Permafrost | place: Sweden...
ACGTCGACCGCTCGCATTCCCTGGCTCACGCGCTGCGAGACGACCGGCGCGTCGTGCGGGATGCGGACGTAGACGACGCCGTCGCGGTTGAGCAAGAGCAGCTTGCCGCCGTCGTCGTGCACCGGGAGAAAATGCCGCTCGGCCTCGAGGAAGTCCTCCATCGTCTCGGCCCCGTCGTGGCCGTGAACCGCCTCGCCGAGGTGAAGGGTGACGTGGAGCCTCGCCCCGGAGCGGAGGCGGAGATCGACGGGGATGGCCCGCGTGGGCACGCGAACGTGCATGACCGACCATGGTACGGGATCGAGCAGCCGCGCGTGGCGGAAAAACGGAGGCGCCGTCAGCCTCCGCCGAGGCCCTTCTTTCCGAAACCGTTCCGGTGGGTGAAGTCGTCGACGTCGCGGCGTACGCGCGGCGAGGTGGGCTCGGAGACGGGGTAGCCGAGGCGAATGGCGAAGGCGATCTTCAAGCGTTCGGGGACGTCGAGCATCGCCTTGACCTGGCTCTCGACGCCGGGCCCGCTGAAGACGCTCATGACCTGGAATCCGACTCCGAGCTCCTGCGCCATCAGCCACATGTTCTCCAGCACGCAGCCCAGGCTGTTCTGCCCGAGGACGTCCCCCTCCGAGGCCGGTGCGCGGCGACGTGCGTCGTAGAGCACTACCAGGAGGACGGGGGCGCCCTGCATGGTGTGGTGGAGGCCGGCCGGCGGGCTCTCGCGGGCGACGCTCTCGAGCTCTCCGGGGGACTGCCACGACGCGGGGAACATGGCGCCGAGGAGGCCGACCTTCTTGTGGCGAAGCTCTTCCACGGAGAACGAGAGCTGCGCGAGGTTCTCGCGCAGGAACATCTCGGAGACCTTCGACTCGACGTGCCCGAGCCGGTCCAGGAGCCCCGGGTCGTCGACGACGAGGACCTCGAAGTTCTGCATGTTGTGGGCGGTCGGCGCCCAGCGGCCCGCTTCGAGGATCTGTCTCAGCGTCTCCGCGGGGACGGCGCGTCGCGAATCGAACGGAGCTCGGGACGAGTGCCGCTCTCGGATCAGGGTCAGGATCGAGCTCATGTTCGTTCTCCCATCCTCAGGACGGCCCGAAAATGGACCTTCGCAGACATCATCCGGCCGAAGGCCCGTGCGGCCTGCTCCAGCGGAAACTCCTCGACCATGGGCAGGGCGCCGGTGAGGACGCCGAAGCGCAGCGCGTCGTCCATGTTTCCCCCGACCCAGCCCGTCACCGATCGCGTTCCGCGCATGAGGAGCGCGGCCGGGAGCTGCAGCGGCTCGTCGACGAACGTGACGATCACGAGCCGACCATGGTTGCGAAGACCTCCCACCAGCTCGGAGATGGCCTTGGCGTTCGGCGCCGTGCAGACGACGACGTCCGCGCCGCCCAGGTCTCGCAGCGCCTTGGCGGCGTCGCCCGCGGTCGTGTCGACGTACGCGTGCGCGCCCAGCGCCATCGCGAGCGCCTCTTTGTCGCGACCACGCGAGAGTGCCACAGTCTTGCACCCGAGCTTGGTCGCGAACTGGACGGCGAGGTGCCCGAGACCGCCGAGCCCATGAACGGCCACGAGGTTTCCGCCGCGCGCTCCGCTCGCCCGGAGGGCTCCGAAGGTCGTCGAGCCGGCGCAGAGAAGCGGCGCGGCGCGCACCGAGTCGAGCCCGGCGGGGATCGCGACGAGCGCCTCCGCGCGGGCCACCATGTACTCCGCGTAGCCTCCGTCGGTCGACAGACCGGTCGTGAGCACGGTCTCGCACGCCCCGAACTCGCCCCTTCGGCACGCGTCGCAGTGAAAGCAGTGCCCGCCGTGCCAACCCACGCCCACGCGTTGCCCAACCTTCCAGGTCGACGTCTCGGAGCCCAGCGCGTGGATGACGCCCACGACCTCGTGACCGGGAACGCGCGGATACGTCAGCCCGGGGAAATGGCCTCCTTTCACGATGGCATCGCCGTGGCAGATGCCGCAGGCCTCCACCGCGAGGAGGACCTCGCCGGGTCGTGGTCGCGGGACCTCGCGCTCGACGAGCTCGAGCTCGGCGCCTGGCGCACGTACCTGCATCGCTCTCATCGCTGGACCTCGGTGCACCCTCCTGCACTTCGCGTGCCCTTCGCCCGGAACGCGCGGGGGCGAAGAAGCTCGCCACGGAAACATGCGCCTTGGCGCAATGCATGCGCGCCCGGAAGCGTCATAGGGTGCGCTTCATCGTGACCGTCGAGACCAGCAGCATGACGGCCGTGAATCCGAGGAGAAAGAGGACATGACCTCGCGCGGCGGCCAGATCGCCACCACGGAACAACACGGCCTTCAACGCCGCCACCGCGTGCATCTCGGGGTTGATGCGTGCAAACGCCCGGAGCCAGGGGGGGAAGCTCTGGATCGGGTAGAGCGCGCCGCTCGGGAAGAACAGGATGATGTTGAGGAACCCGTTCACCGATCCGACGATTCGCGGATGCGACGCGCGGCCGAGGAGCGCCATCGTCATCGCCAGCATCCCGAGGGCCGTGAGCACGACGACGGCCGCCACGAGGCCATAGGCCTCCCACCCGCCGTGGATTCGCACGCCCGTCGCCAGCATGCCGACGGTCATGACGATCGAGCTGGTGACGCAGGTCACGGTGGTGCCGCTCAGCAACACGCCGAGGTTGATGTGGATGCGCCTCAGGGGCGTCGAGAGGTACGCTTCATGGACGCCGAGGAAGCGATCCATCACGGTGTTGAACGCGCCCGCGATCATGGTCGCCATGAAGATGGACATGACGACGACGCCAGGGATGAGCGAGGCGTCGTAGTCGATGCGGGGGTAGATCTCCTCGGGGCGCAGCCGCGCCGGCCCGAGGTGCGTTTCGTACCGCGCCAGAGGCTCGTGGATCGACGTCAGCGCGGCCTGCACGGAGGCCTCGACCGCGTTGGCGGCGATGGCGTCGACGTTGTCGACGAAGAGCCCTGGCGCGGCGGAGATGCCTCGCTCGGCGTCCGACGAGAAGTGCGGCGGAACGACGAGGAGGCCCGAGAGCGCACCCTCCCGGAGCCTCTGCATTCCAACGTCGACGTTGTCGACGGCGACGAGCTTCAGCGTGCCGGGACCGTGCTCGACCGCTTGCAGCGCGCCCAGGAGCCGCCTCGTCTCGGGGCCCTGATCCTGGCTCACGACGCCGAGCGGGAGGCCGGTCAGGGGTCCTTGCAGCGAGTTGCCGAGGATGAGGAGATACACGAGCGGCAGGAGGACCGCCGTCAGGAGGGTCATGGGGTTCCGGAGCATCCGCAGGAGGTCCCGCTCCCAGACAGCCCAGATCTTGCCCATCACGATACCCTCCGGCCCGGGGCCGCGCCGTGCTCGGTGTTTCCCTCGCGGAGCGACCGCCCCGTGAAGTGAAGGAACACGTCCTCGAGCGTCACGTGGTCCACGCTCGCGGAGCGCACGGCGACCTCCGAGCGGGCGAGCTCTCCGAGCACCCTGGGAAGGAGCTCCGCGCCGCCGTCCGCGCGGAGCGTGAGCCCGCCGGGGGTCGCCGCGACGTCGTGCACGCCGGCGAACGCGCGCAGGCGGATCATGCAGTCGTCCGGAGCCGGTGCCGGGAGCCCGATGGTGAGCGTGTCGCTCCCGGACACTTTCCCCTTGAGCTCGGCGGGGGTGCCCAGCGCGACGATGCGTCCGGCGTCGACGATCGCGACGCGATCGCAGAGCGCCTCGGCTTCTTCCAGGTAGTGGGTCGTGAGCGAAATGGTGAGCGAGTCTCCCTTGCGCAGATCGCGCAGGAACTCCCAGATGACGAGCCGGCTCTGAGGATCGAGGCCGATGGTCGGCTCGTCGAGGAAGAGCACGCGCGGCTTGTGGATGAGCCCGCGCGCGATTTCGAGGCGCCGCCGCATCCCTCCCGAGAACGTCTTGACGAGGTACTTGCGCCGCTCCCAGAGCCCGGTGCGCGTGAGCAGCTCCTCGATCCGGGCACGGCGCGTCGGCCGGTCGACGCCGAAGTAGCGCGCGTAGATGTCCATGTTCTCGTACGCCGTGAGATCCTGGTCCGAGGTCAGCGCCTGGGGCACGACGCCCAGCAGGCGGCGAACGGCATCGGGGTTTGCGGCCACGTCGATACCCGCAATGCGCGCCTCGCCGGACGTGATGCGGAGCAACCCGGTCAGCATGCGCACCAGCGTCGTCTTCCCCGCCCCGTTCGGCCCCAGGAGCCCGAAGAGCTCGCCGGCCTCGACCCGCAGATCCACGGAGTCGACAGCAGTGACCGCGCCGAACCGCTTCGTCAAGCGCGTGGCCTCGATGGCGGCGGTCATGGCTTCGCCCGGACCGACGAAGCGGACGCCGCCGAAGTCACGACGACGGGGCCGCCCGTGAGCCGGACCGCGGCGGTCATGCCCGTTCGCAAGGTGTCGGGGACCTCGTCGAACGTGACGCGCACGAGGAACGTCCGGATGTCCGAGCGTCCGCGCTTGACGTCGCGATCGAGGGCAAAATCGCCCTCGGCGCCGATCTGCGCGATGTGGCCCTGGAGAACGCGACCCGGCAACGCGACGACGTCGATCTCGGCCGGAGCGCCCATCTTGAGCTCGGCGAACTGAGTCTCTTCGACGTCGAGGCGAACCCACGGACGCGTCGTGTCCTCGATGGTGGCCACGGCGCTGCCGGGCGCAGCCCACTCTCCCTCTTCGAGGTTGCGCGAGACGACGAGCCCGTCGAACGGCGCGCTGATCCGGGTCTGGGCGAGCTGTGCTCGGGCGAGCTGCAAGGCGGCTTCGGAGCTTCGGAGCGCGGCCTGCGCGTTGCTCACGCCCGCGTAGGCGACCGCCACTCTCCCTTGCGTCGAGGCCTTGGCCGCGACGAGCGAGTCGACCGTCGCCTCGGCCTCGAGCATGCGGGCGCGCGCCGCGTCGCGCTCGGCGGGAGCGATCGACTTGCTCGCGGCGAGTTGGTCGGTGCGGTTGAAATCGAGGCGCGTCTGCTCGAGCGTCGCCTGCGCTCTCGTGATGTCGGCGCCGGCGCCGGCCACCGACGGCAGCGAGGCTGCGAGGGTGGCCTGCGCCTCCTTCAACGCCTGTCGGGCGCGATCCACGTTCGTTTCGGCTTCGGCGACGGCGGCCTCCTGGACGCTGGACTCGAGCTGCGCCAGGAGGTCGCCCTTCTTCACGTGATCGCCCTCGCGGACGGGAATGGACACGACCTTGCCCGCGAGCTGGCTCGCGACCGCCGACATCGGCGCGTCGACGAAGCCGGCGTAGGGCGGAGCGCTCGACGGGGTACAGCGCACCGCCAGGACGGCCGCGAGCGGAAGGAGGCACGCGTGGAGGCCTCGGAGACATTTGGGCATCCCGTCCTCGTTGCATCGGACGTGCCCCGCGAACGGACCGAGGGCGCGCAAACCTTGCGAGACGCGCAAACTTTCGATGGATTGCGCCCTCGAGATAGCGTGACTGAATAGCCATTCATTCTTGACGCGCTGCGTCTCCCGGCCCAAATTGCAGACGCAAACGTGTCAGGAAAGGACCCCGCCGTGACCAAGCCCATCCAAGCGATCAACCGGTACAAGGCCGACCTTCGTGAGTACTCGTTTCTCCTCTTCGAGCAGTTCAAGCTCGGGGACCTCCTCGGCAAGGCGCCGTTCGAGAGCTGGGGCGAGGAAGAGGTGAAGACGTCGCTGGCCGAGTGCTACCGCTGGGTGCGCGAGGTCTCCGGTCCGCTGAACGCCTCGGGTGACGCCGAGGGCTGTCACCTCGAGGCCGGTCGCGTCATCACGCCCAAGGGCTTCAAGGCGGGCTGGACGAGCCTCTACGAGGCGGGCTGGAAGTCCATAGGTGTCGATCCGGAGTACGGCGGCGCGGGCTCGCCCCACTCGGTGCAGATCCTCGTCGAGGAGATGCTGTCCGGCGCCAACCCGGCGTTCAACATGTACCCGGGTCTCGCCTTCGGTGCCGCCGAGGTCATTCACTCGTTCGGAACCGAAGCGCAGAAGCACCTGTACTGTTCACGCATGTTCGGTGGCTCGTGGGGCGGCACGATGTGCCTGACCGAGTCGAACGCGGGCAGCGACGTGGGCTCGGCGAGCACCTCGGCGAAGAAGAACGCGGACGGCACCTACACGATCACCGGCACGAAGATCTACATCTCCGGCGGCGATCATGACTGCGCCGAGAACGTCATCCACCTCGTGCTGGCGCGCGTCGAAGGCGCCCCCGCCGGTACCAAGGGGCTCACGCTCTTCATCGTCCCGCGCGTTCGCATCGACAAGGACGGCAAGCTCGGCGAGACGAACGACGTCGCGGTCGCGGCCCTCGAGCACAAGATGGGCATCAACGGCTCGGCCACGTGCGTGCTGAACTTCGGCGACGCCGGAAAATGCATCGGGGAGCCGGTGGGCGGCGAGAGCGAGCTCAACAAGGGCATGCCGCAGATGTTCAAGATGATGAACGGTGCGCGCATCGCCGTCGGCACGCAGGGCGTCGGGGTGGCGTCCACGGCCTTCCTGAACGCCCTCGAGTACTCGAGGGATCGCAAGCAGGGCGCGTCGATCACGCACTGGAAGGACGCCACCGCCCCGCGCGTGGCCATCCTCGAGCACGCCGACGTTCGCCGCATGCTCCTCGACATGAAGGCGCGCGTGGAGGGCATCCGCGCCCTGACCATCAAGCTCACGTCGCACGGCGACCGCGCGCGCGTCACCAAGGACGACAAGGAGAAGGCCTACCACGACGGTCAGGTCGATCTGCTCGTGCCCCTGGTGAAGGCGTACGGCTCGGACCAGTCGTTCCGCGTCTGCGAGACCGCCATCCAGACCTACGGCGGCGCCGGCTACACGCGCGACTTCCCCGTGGAGCAATGCTGCCGCGACTCGAAGATCTTCAGCATCTACGAGGGCACCAACCACATCCAGGCCATGGACCTCGTGGGGCGCAAGCTGGGGCAGGCCGGCGGCGCGAACCTGCAGGCGTTCCTCGGTGACGTGCTGGGCTTCGTGCAGAAGCACAAGGAGCACAAGACGCTGGGCGCGAACGTGAAGGCGCTGGGCGTCGCCCAGGAAGCCCTTGCCGGCGCGGCGATGCGCTTCCTGATGTGGTTCCAGACCGGCAACATGGCGATGGTGCCGCTCTACGCGACGCGCTTCCTCGAGATGATGAGCGAGGTCGCGGTGGCGTGGCTGCTCCTCGAGGGCGCGGTGGTCGCCTCCGAGAAGCTGGTGACGGTGGATCCGAAGCACCCGGACAAGGCCTTCTACGAGGGCAAGATCCACGCGGCCGCCTACTACGCGAAGACCGTGCTGCCGAACGCCGAGCTCAAGGCGCGCCAGATGTCGGACGAGGACCGCTCGCCCATCGACATCTCGGACGCGGCCTTCGCGACCGTCTGATTGTGGGTATGATGCAGCCGATGCGTCGGCTGCTTCTTCTCTCCGTCGTCCTCGCGTGCGACGTCATTCCCCCGCGGGCCATGACGGGAGACTCGGGCACGCTCTGCGCGTCCGCCGCCCAGGCGTGGCCCGAGGCCGACGCGCTCTTCCAGCACGATCCGACGTGGCTCGGCGCCGACGCTGCGTACTCGGTGGATCTGGGCAAGGCGCGCGTGCTCTGGCTCTTCGGCGACACGTTCATCGCGCGCGGCGCCGCGCGGCAGCGAAGCGACGCCTACTTCATCCGCAACAGCGTCGCGATCCAGAGCGGGAGCTACGATCCCTCGGCCGCGTCCGCGAAGTTCGCGTGGAAGACGGGAGGCGCGGGGCCGTCGTCGTACGTTCCGGAGAACGGCACGAGCTGGCACTGGCCCGCGGGAGGGGTGCGGCTGGCGACACGCCTCGTCCTCTTCTGGACCGTGGTCCACGCCGCGAGCAACGCGCTCGGGTTCGAGGCGGCGGGGCCGCGCGTCGTGTCGGTGGCGAGCCCCGACGGCGATCCGTCGAGCTGGGCCCTGACCGACGTCGCGTTCCCCACGCCGCCCTTCCCGGTGACGCTGCTCGCGCCCATGGTGTCGGGCACGTACGTCTACGTGTACGCCATCCGCGATCCCGGCGACCATCGCGTGTATGTTGCACGCGTTCCGCTGAAGGGCGCCGAGCTCGGCGATTTCAGCGGAGCCACGTGGTACACGCCCGACCGCGGGTGGCAGGGCGTGCCCAACCTGAGCGGAGAGCCCGCGGTGGTCTTCCCCGGCTCGGGGACCGACGACCCGACCGAGCTCTCGGTGCAGGAGCAGAAGAACGGGACGTTCGTGGCGATGCAGAGCGTGGGCTTCGGCGCCACGCAGCTGGCCCTTCGCACCGCACCGGCGCCGGAGGGACCGTGGACCGCGCCGTGCACCGTCTTCCAGCCCAGCGAGTCGTCCGCGAAGGACGCGTTCGTCTATGCTGGCAAGGGGCACCCGGGACTTCTGGGGGCCGACCTCGTCGCCACGTACGTGGCCAACTCGTTCGACGGCACGAAGGTGCTCACGGACATGTCCTTGTACTTTCCACGCTTCGTGAAGGTGACCGCCCCATGAGCCAGCTCTGCACGACGTGCGGCGCGCCGCGGACGACCACGGACCCCGCGTGCCCGTTCTGTCACACGCTCTTTGTCGGCGAGAAAGCGCCACCCGGCGACGTGGAGATCCTCGCCGTGCTCGACCGGGAAGGCCTGCCGGCAGCGGCCAAGCTCTATCGCGAGCTCCACAACACCTCGCTCAAGGAGGGCATGCACGCGGTGCAAGCGCTGGATGCGCAGCGCAAGCGCTGAAAGCGGCTACGCGCGCGCCAGAGAGGTCACGACGCGGAGCATCGTCTTGAGCTCGGCGGCGATGTCCTTGGGCTTCGGGAGCGCGGCGCCTGTGTGCCCGTACATCCCGGTGAGCAGCACCTCGTGCGGATGACCCGGGCGTAGCGCGGAAGCGAGCTTCTCGGCCTCGAAAAACGGGATCACGTCGTCGTCGCGGCCGTGCACCAGCGTGACCGGCGCGCGGACGCGAGCGAGGTTCGGCCTGGGATCGGCGAACGCGAACGCGTCGCCGGCGCGCTCCATGGCCTCGACGAGGCGATCGGGCGCCGACGGGTGCAGACCACAGCCCGCGAGGAAGAGCACCTTCTCCTTGGCAGAGAGCTTCGCGGCGATGGCGCGGGCGAACGGCTCGCGGGCGCGGCCCTCCTTCAGCTCCATCTTCCCCCACGTCTGCTCGACCATCGCACGCCACGCCGCGCGGACGACGTCGCGATCGGCCTCCGTCTCCAGATACGGGAGGAGGTTCATGAAGACCACGGGCGAGTTCAGCGGATCGCGCGGCAGCGCGTGGATCTCGCCGCCGTGCTCGACCTTGCCGGTGACCGAGAAGCGCACCACGGCCTCGAAGTCCGCGTAGCCCCCGAAGAGCAGGAGCGCCCCGAGGCGATCGCGGTATCCCTCGCGCGCCGCGAGGGCGATGGCGGGCTGCGAGCCGAACGAGATGGAGAAGAGCATGGGCGCCGGAAGGCCCTCGCGCTCGGCGCGGTCGGCGGCGAAGTCGAAGGCCATCGCCAGATCGTCGGTCGTGGTCGGGGCGACCTGGAGCGCGAGAAAGTCGGGGAGCAGCGGCGCGACGACCAGGAAGCCGGCGCGCGCGAGGACGCGGCAGAAGCGGTCGAGGCGAGGATCGTCGGGCCCGAGGAAGTGCATCCCCGGCGTGACGACGTAGACCCCGCCCGGCGCGCGCGACCCGCGGTAGAGGTAGACCGACATGGTGCGCTCGCCCTCGAGGCGGTGCGCTTCGCGCGTGACGCCGCCGGGCACCAGGCGGCCCGCCCAGGGGCCGAGCCAGGCGGCAAGGGCGACACGAGACGCGACAGTCATCGTCTTCGAGTGTCGCACGGGAATCGGTCGCCGCGCACCGAGCGTTTCGGTCTCATGAGATCTCGGCGCTTGCTTGGGCTTGCAGTCGCTGCGGCGGCGCTGGCGGCGTGTTTCGGCGATGGGGAGCCCAGAGAGACGGCGCGCGCGCAGCCCGCCACTCCGGCGCCGCCCGCGTTTCTGCCCGACGCGGGCGTGCAGGACACCCTGGCCACACCCGGCCCACGTGCGGGCTCGTCCGTGGGGCGGACCGACGACGGAGCTCGGCTCTTCGTCGCGGACGAGGTCAACGGCGTCCTCCGCGTCGTCCTCACGGTCGACGTGCCGCAGATACCGCCCGATCCGGGCTCGACGGCGTCTCGCATCGCCAGCGAGGCCCTCCCCTTGCCCGGCCGTCCCGCCCAGCTCGTCGTCCTCGGCCGGCAGCTCCTCGTCACGATTCGCTCGCCGGGCCTGCTCCTGCGCCTCACCGACGACGGTGCGGGCCACTACGTGGAAGATGCACGCATCGCGCTGCCCGACGACGCGTGGGGGCTGGCGGTCAGCGCCGACGGGCACACTGCCGTCGTGACCAGCGCGTGGACCGCGAAGGTGAGCGTCGTCGATCTCGACGCGGCCAGGGTCCGCGCCACGCTCGACGTCGCGCGCGAGCCCCGCGCCGTGGTGCTCCGCGGCTCGACCGCCTTCGTGAGCCACCTGACTTCGGCGGACCTCACCCGCATCGACGGCCTCGACGGACCGACCCCGCGCGCTCGGCCCGTCGCGCTACCGGCGGCGCCGCTCCGTACCGCCGACGAGGCGCCGCTCGACGCGTCCCTGGGCTGGGCGCTGGCGCTCGCGGAGGGCGACACGCGCCTCTACGCGCCGCGCCATGCGCTCGGCGCGATGGGCAAGAATGCCTGGTTCGGCGCCGTGACGGTGGACGTGCTGCTCGCCGACACCGGCAAGCCGGCCATTCGTTCGCTCCACTTCGACGCCGTCCTCGCGGGCATCGAGCAGGGGCCCACTTCGCTCCTCCTCGGGGATGGCGAGCGAGGGCCGGTCGCCATCTCCGAGCTGGCGCCGGTGACACAACCACGCGCGGTGGCCGTCCGCTCGCGTGACGACGCGCTCGTCCTCGTGGGCGAGGGCGACGCCGCCG
>Ga0182021_10010595_pt1 | contig 10927 bp, 6 predicted proteins | sample 612E3MmetaG_FD_120493 | JGI IMG/M metagenome (GOLD analysis project Ga0182021, IMG submission 120493) | Permafrost microbial communities from Stordalen Mire, Sweden - 612E3M metaG (Illumina Assembly) | ecosystem: Environmental > Terrestrial > Soil > Wetlands > Permafrost | place: Sweden...
GAGTCGGACGACGTCACCGCAGCACCGAACGGTGGCGTCGCGGTCGCGGTCGCCGTGTTCGCGACATGGCCCGAGTCCACATCGGTCTGCGCCAACACATAGCTCGCCGTACACGTGATCGTCACACCCGGCAGCAACGACCCAGTCGGACACGAAACCGTACCCACCGTGTTATCGCTCACCGCAGGACTCGTCACCGTCACGTTCCCGATGTTCTTCACCAAGAACACGTACGCAATCGTCGAACCCGCCGTCGCACCAGTCGGCGTCCCCGCCTGCTTGTCCAACGAGATCGCAGGCGACCGCGTGACCGGCGAAACCACCGAACTCGTCACCGTGACCACCGAACCCGACGGCGACGTACCAGCCGCCGTCGCAGTGTTGTTCACCGTGCCCGCATCCACATCAGCCTGCGTCAACGCGTACACCTTCGTACACGTCATCGACGCGGCCGGCGCCAGCGTGCCCACCGGACAGCTGACAGGACCGACCTTCGGATCACTGACCCCCACACTGGTCAACGTCACATTGCCCGTGTTCTTCACCACGAACGAATACCCGATCGTCGAACCCGCCGACATCCCCGACGGCGCCCCCGCCGACTTCGTCAACGTGATCGCCGGCGACCGCGTGACCGGCGTGACCACCGAACTCGTCGCCGTCACCGCAGCACCCGTCGGAGGCTTTCCCGACGCAGTCGCCGTGTTGTTCACCGTGCCCGCATCCACATCCGCCTGGGTCAGGACGTAGGTCGCCGTACAGGTCGTCGAGATCCCGGGAAGAAGAGATGAGACCGGGCACGAGACCGTACCCACCTTGGAGTCGCTGACGCCGACGGTCGTCAGCGACACGTTGCCGGTGTTCTTCACGACGAACGAGTACGGAAGGGTGGCGCCTGCCACGCTGCCGCTCAGCGCGCCTGCCGACTTCACCAGCGAGATCGTGGCGGTGCGGGTGATCGTCGTGCTTGTCGAGTCGGTCGCCGTCACAGCCGCGCCGGTCGGCGGCGTGCCGGAGGCGCTCGCGGTGTTGTTCACGACGCCGGCATCCGCGTCCGCCTGGGTGAGCGTGTAGACCTTCGTGCACGTCGTGAACGCACCGGGCAACAAGGTCGTCGGCGCGCAGGTGACCGTACCGACTCGTGCATCCGTCACACCGACCGTGGTGAGCGTGACGTTGCCGGCGTTGGTGACGAGGAAGGTGTACGTGATCGTCGAGCCGGCGGTCATTCCGCTCGGTGTACCGGCCTGCTTGTGCAGCGTGATCGCCGGGACCCTCGCGATACCAGTGTCAGTCGAGTCCGTGGCGGGCGGCACGGTCGTCCCCGACGGCGGCGTGGCGTTGGCAGTCGCCGTGTTCGCGACGTGCCCGGCGTCGACGTCCGTCTGCGTGATCGGGTACGTCGCCGTACAGGTCGCTGTCGCTCCCGGCGCCAGCGTCGCGGGGCAGGACACCGAGCCGACCTTCGCATCGGACACCGACAGCGACGTCAGCGTGACGTTGCCGGTGTTGTGGAAAACGAACGAGTAGGTGATCGTCGACCCTGAGGTCGTACCGGTGGGGGTACCCGCCTGCTTGTCGAACGTGAAAGCGGGCGTCCGCGTGATGGGTGTGGAGACCGAGGACGTCGCCTGTACCGAGACGTTGGACGGGGACTTCCCGCTGGCTGTGGCGGTGTTGGCCACAGAGCCGGTGTCGACGTCAGCCTGCGTGAGCGTGTACGTCTTCGTACACGTCGTCGTCGCGCCCGGGACGAGAGGGCTCACCGGGCAGCTGACCGATCCGACCTTCGGATCGGAGACGCCGACGCTCGAGAGCGTCACGTTGCCGGTGTTCTTGACGACGAACGAGTAGGCGATCGTCGAACCCGGGGTGTTACCGGTCGGCGTTCCCGCCGTCTTGGTCAGCGTGATCCCCGGTCCGGGCGTCACGGTCGTGTCCACCGAGTCGGACGCTGTGACGGCCGCACCGTTTGGACCGTAGCCCGTTGCCGTGGCGGTGTTGAGCACGTGGCCTGCGTCGATGTCGGCCTGGGTCAGCGTGTGCGAGCCTGTACACGTCGTCGCTGCACCGACGGCGAGCGTCGTGGTCGGGCAGCTGAAGCTGGGCACATTGGCATCCAGCAGCCAGATGCCGTTCAGCGTCACGTTGCCGGTGTTGCTGATGACGAACGAGTAGCTGATAGTGCTGCCGGCCGTCTGCCCCGACATGCCGCCGTACTGCTTGTCGAGCGAGATCGCCGGGTTGCGCGCCAGCGTCGTTGTGGTCGACCCGTTGGCGGTCGGAGCCCCCATGCCGTTCGGCGGCGTACCGGTCACGGTCGCCTGGTTCGTCACGGTGCCCGCGTCGATCTCGGCCTGGGTGATCGTGTGCGATCCCGTACAGGTCGTGCTGGCACCGGGCAGCAGCGTGGTGGTCGGGCAGGTGTAGCTCGTCACCTTGGCGTCCGCGATCACGATGCCGGTCAGCGTGACGTTGCCGGTGTTGGTGACGAGGAACGAGTACGCCAGGGTCGATCCCGCGGTCGTACCGGACGGCGTGCCCGCGCTCTTGGCCAGCGTCATCGTTGCGGTACGAGAGGTGTAGATCGTGGCGGAGCTCGTCGACGTGACATTCACCGAGGCCGGGGAGGTGCCCGCGGCCGTCGCGGTGTTGACGAGCGTGCCGGCATCCACATTGGCCTGGGTGAGCGTGTACGACTTCGTGCAGGTCATCGAGACGCCCGGGTCGAGGGTCGTCGCCGGGCAGGTGACTGTACCGACCGTCGGGTCGCTCACGCCCACCGACGTCAGCGGCAGGTTGCCGTTGTTCAGCACGACGAACGTGTACGTCACGGTCGAGCCCGCGGTGTTGCCGGTCGGGGTGCCGGCGGTCTTCGCGAGGGCGATCTTCGGGTTGGCCGGGATCGTGACGGTGTTCGTGTCGCTCGCCGTCAACGCGGCGCCCGTCGGCGGGTTCGCCGTGACGCCTGCGGTGTTCACCACCGAGCCGCTTGTCACGTCGGCCTGCGTCAGCGTGTACGTGGCGGTACAGGTGGTGTTGGCCCCGACGGCCAAGGTGGTCACCGGGCAGGAGATCCCCGTGACCTTGGGGTCGGTCACGACGATGCCCGACAATGACGTCTGGCCGTTGTTGGTGACCACGAACGAGTACGGGATCTGGTCGCCGGCATCCGGGCCGTTTCCGTCCAGGTCGATGATCGCGCCCGCCTGCTTGTCGAACGTGAGGCCGGGCTTGGCGTTGGTGTAGGCGCACGTGATGACCGCGCCGGGGACGACCGCGCTTGCCGGGATCGTGTACGTGGCGCCGGACGCGCTGCCGACTGTCCCGCTCGCGTTCGTACACGTCGCAGTAGTCACCGACCAGCCGCTCAGCGCGGCTTCCGTGATCGTCACTGGTGTCCCGACCGTGGTGGCCGTGTACGCCTGAGTGCCGGTGGTGGTCGTGTCGCCGTCGACCTGTACGGCGGTACCGGCAACCGTCGTTGTCACCGTGCCCGTAGCCTGGGAGGTGTTGGTCAGTGTGTACGTGAACGGTCCACCCACAGCGCCGGTCGTGGTCTTGGTAAGGGTGATCTGCGGCCTGGCCAGCATCGAGATCGGGTAGTCCTCGACCTCGCCGGAATCGGCCAGCCCGGTCGGCGACTGCACCTGCGCCGCGGTGTAACCGAGCCGGAACCGGGCATTGCTCGAGCCGATGCTGACGTCGCTGGGAACCGTCCACGTCAATGTCGCGGAGGTGGCTCCGGCGGCGGGCGTTGCGCACTGCCGCTCCGTGGCGCTGTCGAACGTGCCGTTGCGGTTGAAGTCGATCCAGCCGCACAGGGTCGCCGACTTGCTGAGGCCTGCGATCGGGACGGTCAGGCTGTAGGACGCCCCGGGCTGAGCGACGACGTTGGGCACCGAGCTGAACGCGTCCTCGCCGACATCGCCATTCGCCGCCGCGGACGCCCACGGAGCTGTCGTGGAGTTCCGGACGGTGGTGTTGTCTTCGTCGGACGTCGCGCCGAGCGTCAGGTTGCTCAGCACGTGGGCCGGAGCCTGCGAGCCGTTGTACGAGGTCGGCCCGTCCGAGTAGTCCTGCGGCAACGTGACGGTCATGTCGAAGGCGTCGGCCGCGGCGGTCCCGAGGTAGGACCCGGTCGTGTTCGGGTTCGGGTTCGTGGAGAGGATGACACCCGTATTGAAGGTGAGGGTCGATACCACTCCGTTGACCCGCACGCTCCCGCAGACGGCCGGAGCGGCCGCGTCGTACGTCAACGTGGTGCTCTTCGTCGTGCAGTCGTAGGACGTGTCGTCGGTGATGGCCGTGATCCGCGTGCCGGAGGTCACCTGCAGGTTGCCGGTCGCCGTGAGGGCCGTCATGGTGAGCCCGGCGGTCGCCAGGTCCAGGAAGGCGTGAAGATCTGTCTGCCGCGTCCCGAGCGCCGTGCCGGCCCCGAGTCCCGCCAGCTGGAGGACGGGATTGCGGACGGGCTGGCTGAAGGCGATGGTGATCGTGCCCAGACCCGTACAGGTCCCGGGGTTGGTGGCACAGGAGTTGGCGGCGACCTGGATGTTCAAAGCTGTGTCGCCGGTGAGCATCGTGGAGGGCGAGAAGAACGCGGAGTTCCATCCCCGGCTCCCCAGAGTGGCTGTCCCTGACAACGTCGTCAAGCCCGAGACTGTGACGACCGCGGATGTGCCCGAGGCGGTCGTGAGTGTGCTGGTCGTGGCGGTCGTCCCGGTCCACCCGGTGACGAGGTCGTACGCGGCTGCCTTCGGACTGGCTCCGAACGTGAGGACGCTGATGAAGAGAATGAGCGCGGACAGCCAGGTCAGGGCACGAAAAGGCAGCGCCCACGTGGTGCGCGCACGCCACAACGGTGCAGACACTGCTGTCCCTTCACACCACGCCGGAGCAACCGGAGCAGAGCGATCGTCCCCCCGGGCACCTACTTGTACCCCGCGATCAGCAGATAACCTAGACCAAACTTCAGGTCCACCAGTTCAAAATGTGAGTGTTTTCACGTCGTGTCGTTTGTCACCCTGACAAGGGGTTGCGCTGGAATTGTCGAGACCCGCCAGCTCTCGGGCTGTCCGTCGCGGTAGGGCATGACGCCATGGAACTGAGCCACCGTCTCGTCGAACACCAGGGGCAGAAAGAAGCGGTCCCCGGGCCACAGCTCGAGGTCGAAGTCGAGGAGTCGCGTTCGGGGGATCCACTCGAGGGTTCCCTCGTGGTTCTCGAAGCTCAGGTCACCGGTCCACGAGTCCGCGACGAAGATGAACCCGAACCAGTCCTCGCCGTCCGCACCGAATCCGGGCCAGGAGATCGTGCCGCGTAGGCGCGGCGCATCGAGAACGATCCCGGCCTCCTCGCGTACCTCCCGGACGACCGATGCCACGACGTCCTCATCCGGCTCGACCTTGCCACCGAGGCCGTTGTACTTGCCGAGGTGCAGGTCGTCGGGTCGGCCCTCGCGGTGGATCATGAGCACGCGATCGCCCTCGAGGACATAGCAGAGCGTGCCGAGGATCGGCGTGTACGGCATCAGACGACGATGGTCGACACCGGAAGGCCCGAGTCGACGCCGATGTCCAGGGACGACGGCCGTACGCCGGCGACCATCGCCGCACCACCGACGACCGCAATCATCGCGCCGTTGTCCGTACACAGTCCTGGTCGCGGACGACGCAACCGGATCCCGGCAGCGGTTGCACGCTCCTCAAGCAGCGATCGCAACCGGAAGTTGGCGGCAACCCCGCCACCGATCAGCAGATCGTCGATCCCCTCGGCTTCGCACGCGGCGATCGCTTTCGCGGTCAGCACGTCGCAGACGGCTTCCTGGAACGAGGCCGCGACATCATTGACGGAGAAGTCCTCGCCGTCGCGCCGCCGCGTCTCGACCCAGCGCGCCACGGCGGTCTTCAGGCCCGAGAAGGAGAAGTCGAAGCGGTGCTTCGCGAGGTCCTTTGTCGCGGTGAGCCCACGCGGGAACGCGATCGCCCTCGGGTTGCCGACCTGAGCGGCCTTGTCGATGACGGGGCCACCGGGGTAGGGAAGTCCGAGCAGGCGCGCGACCTTGTCGTACGCCTCCCCCGCCGCGTCGTCGATCGTCGACCCCAGCTCGCGCACGCTGGTGGCGATGTTGTCCACGCGTAGCAACGACGAGTGGCCGCCGGACACGAGCAGCGCGATCGCGGGGCTGGGCAAAGGCCCGTGGTCGAGCACGTCGACGGCGACGTGGCCGATGAGGTGGTTCACGCCGTACAGCGGCTTGTTGAGTGCGACGGCCAACGCCTTCGCGGTGGCGACGCCGACAACGAGTGCGGAGACCAGGCCTGGCCCAGCCGTCACGGCGATCGCGTCGACCTCGCTGAGGTCGACGCCGGCGTCCTCGCACGCGCGCTCGAGTGTCGGAAGCATGGCTTCGAGATGGGCGCGAGACGCGACCTCGGGCACGACGCCGCCGAAGCGGGCGTGGAGGTCCACCGACGACGCCACCTGGTTGGCGAGCAGCTCGGTCCCGCGGACCAGCCCAACGCCGGTCTCGTCGCAGCTCGACTCGATGCCGAGCACCAGCGGAGCGGTCATGACGCCACCTCGAGCGGGGATCCGGGTGAGTACGAGAGGGCCTCGATCGGGAGCTCCATCACCAGGGCGTGGAGTCCGGTCCCGTAGTAGTCGCGGCGCCGGTCGATGGGTGAGAAGCCGAGTCGCGTGTACACGGCGTGTGCCGGCGCGTTGTCCTCCTCCACCTCGAGAAGGATCCGTACGGCTCCAGACGCCTGGGCCATGAGGATGCTCGCGATGAGCAGCTTGCGGGCGATGCCCTGCCCGCGGCGCTCGGGCGCGACCACGACGCGGAGGAGGTCGCCGAAGTCCTCGATGAGGTGGAGCGTCGCCACGGCGACGAGCCGGTCGTCGGCATCGCGGTACGCGAGCACCTGTCGGTCGGACGCGGTCAACTCCCCGGCCCACGAGTCGCGCGACCAGCCGGCGTGGTCGAAACCGGTGGCCTCGAGGTCCATGATCGCGTCCAGGTCGTCGAGCCGGGCACGGGAGACGATCATGATGGCCTCCCGGTGAGCACGGTCTTGATCGACGTGGAGACCTGTGCGTCGGGACGTCGTAGGTACAGAGGTTCGGTCCCGAGGTCGGCGAGCCGCGTCGGGGCGACGGCGATCGCACCGGGGTCGAGCGCGACGACGACCCGCTCCCCCGCCAGCTCGTACAGATCTGCAGCCGGTCCGACGATCAGGCCCGTCGGTACGTCGCAGGGCAGCGTCACGTTCGGCCCGTCGAGCCGCTTGCCACTCGGCTCGTACGTGGCCCAGTACAGCTCTTTGCGCCGCGCGTCGCTGATGACGGTGAAGCCGCGTGAAGGGTGCGTCGCCGCGAAGGTGAGCGCGACGATGTCGAGGCTGCACACGCCGCGTACAGGCACGTCGAGCACGTACGCAAGAGTCTGCGCGGTCACGATGCCCACCCGCAGGCCGGTGAACGGTCCGGGCCCGATCCCCACGACGATGCCGGCCAGGTCGGCCAGGACGTGTCCAGACGCGGCCATGACCTCGCTCACGAGCGGCATGAGCTGCTCGACATGGACGTTCGTGGCGGTCACCGCGCGTGAGGCCAGCACGTGCCCTGGCCGGGCGAGAGCGGCGGTGACACTGGTCGACGTGTCGATGCCCAGCCACAGGCCGCTGTCGGATTCACTCATCGATCCCCCGCTCGCACTCAGTCATCGATCCCCCCGCTCGCCGCGGCGGCCGGAGCTCGCTGCGCTCGCACTCAGTCATCCAGCTCCTCGGGAGTCGCGTCGACGGCGAGGTCGATCCCAGCCCAACGGGACCCGATGCCGATCAACGTCACCGTACGTGTCTCGTCCTCGGGGTTGCTCGAGCGCTCGATGACCACGTCCAGGCGGGCGTCGCTGAGCTGCTCGGCCTTGCCCTGGCCCCACTCGACCACCGTCACCGAGTCGGCGAGCGAGGCATCGAGGTCGAGGTCTTCGACCTCGGCGAGATCGGCGAGCCGGAACGCATCGACGTGCACGAGTGTGGGGCCGCCACTGCGCGAGCGGTGGACCCGTGACAGCACGAAGGTCGGCGAGATCACGGCGCCCTGGACGTCGAGCCCGGCACCGATGCCCTGGGTGAGCGCGGTCTTGCCGGCGCCCAGCTCACCGCACGCGAGTACGAGGTCGCCCGGTTGGAGCAGCGTGGCGAGACGTCTGCCGAGAGCATGCATGCTCTCGGCAGTCGGTACGACGATGACGCTTGGCTCCACTCAGACCTCCCTCAACGGACGGCCAACATGCTACGACCTGCGCTGCCATCCACCCTGCCGGGGCGAGCGCGGTCCGGAACGCGGACGGCGGTGGAGTACCGGCGGCGCAACGATCGCTGCGTACTGCGCCTCCGACACGACCTCGCCCGGATCGCCGGCGCCGGCGATGTCGGTCACGCGGGGGTCGTCGGGCGTCATCTCGACGAAGTCCGCCTTCACACCCGCCTGCTGGGCGAGCATCGCGACCTGACGGCGCTGGTGGCGCAGCAGGAGGCTGACGACGACGCCGTCCTCGCCGGCCCTGGCCGTACGGCCGGAGCGGTGCAGGTAGTCCTTGCCGTTGGCTGGCGGGTCGATCTGGAGCACGAGCGTCACGTCGTCGACGTGGATGCCGCGGGCGGCGACGTCCGTCGCCACGAGCACCGGGAGACGCCCGTCCTTGAACGCCGCGAGCACCCGGGCGCGGGCGCCCTGGGTGAGGCCGCCGTGCAGGGCGCCGGCGAGGACGCCCGACTCCCGGAACCGCTCGGCGATCCGCTCGGCGCCTTGCTGCGTACGAGCGAAGACGAGCGTACGGCCGCCGCGGCTGGCCACCCGGTTCGACATGTCGTTCTTGTGGTGCGGCGCGACGAGCCAGAACTCGTGACGCATCGTGGAGATCGATGCCTGGTCAGAGTCGACCTCGTGGTGGACCGGGTCGTGCATGTAGCGCTTGACGAGGTTGTCGACCGCACCGTCGAGTGTCGCCGAGAACAGCAGTCGCTGTCCGTCCGCGGGGGTCTCGTCGACGATGCGGGTGACGGCCGGCCAGAAGCCGAGGTCGGCCATGTGGTCGGCCTCGTCGAGGACTGTGACCTCGACGTTCGCGAGCGACGCGGCGCCCTGGTCGAGGAGGTCAACGAGGCGGCCCGGTGTGGCGACCACGACATCGACGCCACGCTCGAATGCGCGCAGCTGCGGTCCGTACGGCATGCCGCCGGCGACCAGCGTCACGTCCAGGCCGGTGGCCCGAGCGAGTGGTGCGAGCACGTCGGCGACCTGCATCGCGAGCTCACGGGTCGGCACGAGCACCAGGCCGCGGACCCCCATTCCACGCTTGGTCGAGAGCCGGGTGAGCATCGGCAGACCGAACCCGAGCGTCTTGCCGGATCCGGTACGACCCCGGCCGAGCACATCCTTGCCCTCGAGCGCGTCGGGGATGGTGGCGGCCTGGATCGGGAACGGCTCGGTGATGCCCATGCCGTTGAGCACGGCGGTCAACTCTGACGGTACGCCGAGGTCGGCGAAGCCGGTCCCCGTCGCCGCAACGGCTTTCACCTCAGGAGCTGTCCACTCCATCTGGTCGGCGTTGGGCTCGTTGTTGCCCTGCCTGCCGGCCCCATGGCCATGATCGGCGACCGATCGAGCGCGGTCCATGCCAGGCCTGCGGTCCTCCCACGGGCGGTCCGGACGCTGCGGCCGGTCGCGCCGGGAGTCATCGCTGCGGTAGCGGGGGCGGTCGTTGCTGGAGCTCGGACGGTCGTTGCTGGAGCTCGGACGGTCGTTGCTGTAGCTCGGACGATCGTTGGTGCCGTAACGCGGACGGTCGTTGCTGGAGCTGGGACGGTCGTTGCTGGAGCTGGGACGGTCGTTGCTGGAGCTCGGACGATCGTTGTTGCCGTAACGCGGACGGTCGCCCGTCGCGGGGCGGTCACTGTGCTCTGATCCGCGCCAGGGCGGCGTACCGGTCTGGGGCCGGTCGTCGCTGCGGCGCGGAGCCGAGCTCTCACGGCTGTCGCGGGCGTCGGCCCAGCGACCCGAGGAGCCGACCTGGTCGCGGCGTGCGTTCTCGTCCGACCAGTTGCGGGACTTGTTGTCGCGCCCGGCCTGCCAGCGGCTGTTCGGCAGCTCGCGGGCGCGGCCCGAGTCGGCGCGGTCGCGGTTATCGGAGCGGTTGTCGGTGCGGTTCTCGTAGCGCGGGCGGTCGTCCGTACGACCCGTGCTCGAGCGGTCGCCGTAGCGAGGACGATCATCCGTACGGCCGTTGCTGGTGCTGCTCGACCCATATCGCGGGCGGTCCTCGGTACGGCCGCTGCTCGAACGATCCCCGTAGCGAGGACGGTCATCCGTACGGCCGGTAGCGGGACGGTCGTAGCGGGGGCGGTCGTCCGCACGGGGAGCGCTGGAGCGGTCGCCGTAGCGGGGGCGGTCCTGGCGGTCGTCGGTACGCGGGGCGCTGGACCGATCTCCATAGCGAGGGCGGTCATCGCTGCCTGCGGTCGCCGGCCGGTCGCCGTAGCGGGGGCGGTCATCGCTGCCTGCGGTCGCCGGCCGGTCGCCGTAGCGGGGGCGGTCCTGGCGGTCGTTGGTACGCGGGGCGCTCGAGCGATCTGCGTAGCGAGGGCGATCCGGGCGCTCAGTGGAAGGGCCGCGGTCGTTGCGGTCGGCGAAGCTGTTGCGGTCGGTGGTGCGTCCGTTCACCGGCCGGTACTCGCTACGTCCCGTACCCTCACGACGGTCGCTCCCCCGCCCGGCGCCGGACGTGGGCCGTGGAGCGCTCGTACGCATCTTCTTCTGGGAGGCCGTCCAGCGCTGCTTGGGACCTTTGGACGCGCGGCGAGAAACAGACTCGGCCATGGGGGAAACTCATCTCTACAACAACGGGCGCAGACCA
>Ga0182021_10010596_pt1 | contig 10926 bp, 10 predicted proteins | sample 612E3MmetaG_FD_120493 | JGI IMG/M metagenome (GOLD analysis project Ga0182021, IMG submission 120493) | Permafrost microbial communities from Stordalen Mire, Sweden - 612E3M metaG (Illumina Assembly) | ecosystem: Environmental > Terrestrial > Soil > Wetlands > Permafrost | place: Sweden...
CTATTACAGTGCGAATGCGAATCTCAAAGGCATTACGGAGAAGTTCGCCTATACATGGGACATGGGCGACGGAAGCGGAGCGGTTTTCCCAAATAAGCCCAAGGCGAACTATATTTATAACATCCCTGGCGAACATACGGTAACATTGATCGTAAATGACACGAGAGGAAACAGCCAAACCGTTACCGACACTGTACTCGTGCATCCCGTTCTGCCTATCTCTATTGACTCCATTTCAGTTACAGGCACGAATAAATATATGAAAACGCCAGTCATCGGCATCTTCAAGCCGACGATTTCCGGCGGCAATCCGAGTAAAGACAGGTTTACCACCTACGCTTGGACGATCGACGGCCAGCAGGTCGGCAAAAATACGAACAGGTTGGCCTATGAATTCAAAGAGTCAGGAACATATTTAGTCGGTCTAACGGTAACGGCAAAAAGCGGATTAACGGGCTCAGGATCTGTATCGGTTGTGATCAATCCGAATACACCGCCTGACTGTACCATTGCATATGAGGATTTTCCGGCGAAGAACTATACAAAACTCACGGCAAACTGCACCGACCCTGATGGCAAGATTAAAGAACTGCTTTGGGATCTGGGCGATGGGACAACGAGCAGATCCCAAACCGTGAGCAAGAAATACGCAGCCGGCACTTACACAGTAATCCTGTCCGCTACGGACGATTCCAATGATAAGGTCACAGTATCCAAGGATATTGTGGTTAACCGATAACATAAACTCATAACTATCACTTTCCCAAGCTCCCTAGAAAGCCTCTTGGGAAGGTGAAACATATAAGGGAGGATTGTAGATGATTTCACCGAGCAAGAAGTTAAGAAAGCTGTATTTAGCCCTCCTGTCTATCCTGCTGGTTGGAATATGGATAAACAGTTCTTGGGCGGCAGCTATTGGTACGGACCTCGCGGCCTGGGATGGAGACGTAGACATCGTTTGCACACCTATGCAAGTGGGAGTTACATCCACATGTACCAGTACATTTACATGGAAGACGCCACATCATTCTGACCGTGCTGACGGCCCATATGAAGAAGGCGACAGAATGGTACTCTACCAGTGGTCGCGTATTAGTGGAGAAGTGGAATTGATGAACCGAGAAAACACGGTAGTTTCTGTTACTCCAACAAAAGCTGGGGTCGTACAGCTTATGTTGAGGGTATTGAGTGGGACGGATGCCTCCTGGTACAGAACAAAGATAGTGGGAGTCACCGTAGCAGAAAGTCCAGTGACCATGGCCATTGACGCATTTTCCTGCCCCAAAAGCGTTTATGTCGGCAGTACGTTCAACTGTGCAGGTCAGGCATCATCCAATGTCCCAGGTGAAATATCCTATAAATGGAACACCGCAAGCGGCGCTGGAGTAGGCGGAAGTGATACACCGACGGCAAGCATCACAGCAACCACCGTGGGACGCGAAACGGTTACATTCAAAGTCTCTGAATCCTTTGCGCCGGCTGATACCTTTCAAATCGGATGGCGGAAAGGGACTTCATTAGGAAATGACATTCTCAGCGACACGAGATGTCCCGGTTATGGACACAACACAAACATCTTTGCACATAGCGACACACTCATCTTCGCATATCATGAGATGGGTTCAGAATATGTCATGCCCCATGATGGCTTTCTAACAAGCTTTCATTATACATTGAGTGCCTACCCCGATCCATTCTGGTTCGTTCTCTATGACGCCAGTTGGAAACTAATGTGGATGAGCCCTCAAATAAATGATAAAAATCCTGCCATTTCTCCTTTCTCAGATCGAGTATGGGTGCCCTACCACACAGATAATGCTACCCTCGCTCCTGTCCCGGTCAAACAGGGATGGCGGCTCGGTATTGTCACATCAGGGAAGTTTCCTTTTCCGTTTCTTTTGACAAATACTCAAATAGATACCTCAACTCCCGGATGGGAGAGAGTTCTCCTGACAAATGCTTACAAAAATAGACGAGCACTTGCACCCAGCCTCAGTATGGGCCTACCTCTTGAACGTGGAATAATTCACGCTCCAATGAATGATCGTACAACAAGTATGAAGGCTGCCTATGGCGCCGAAGGTGTAACAGCAATCAATAAGCCGGTCGAGGCGTCCACATCCGCGTTTGTTTCGATTTTAGAAATGGTTACACCAAAGATTGTCGTGGACAGTCCCAAGACACTCTACGAAGGACAGACGGGAAGGTTCACCGTAACCCCAAGCATGACCGTTCCTGTAACAGTTACATGGAAGGTTGCAGATTATGATTACAATTCTAACCCGCTCGATATTTCCTTCCCGGAACCGGGGAAACAAACTATAGAAGTAAGCGTGTATCCGAATGGCTTTCCAGACCTTGTCACAAAAGCAACTATTCCAATAACGGTGACTGAAGTAAAAGCACCAACGATATCGGTTAAGGTTCCCAGAACAGGCGAGGTGGGCTATCCAATGACTCTTGCTGGGTCGATTAAAGCCCAGGCTGGCCCGGCGACAATAGTGAAATGGGAGATGCCGGATGGAACAACGGTTAATGACGCAACCGCAACATACACTCCACGCATGGAAGACATAGGCACGGCCACATTCCGCATCATAGCTTATCCCGAAAGTCTGCAAAACAAAATGACAGTAACCAATGTGAAAATAACAATATCTAAATATGATCTACCTGTGTTTACTCTTAAAAATTATACACAAAACACAGGCATGACTCCCCACAAGGTGACTTATACTGCGAATGCGAATCTCAAAGGCATTACAGAGAAGTTCACCTATAAATGGGACATGGGCGACGGAAGCGGAGCGGTTTTGCCGAATACTTCAAAAGCGAGCTATACTTACAACTCGCCCGGCGTATACACGGTAACATTGCTCGTAAGTGACACGAGAGGAAACAGCGCAACCATCACTGATACTGTAACCGTAACTACCGTACCACCAATTTCTATTGATTCCATTGCGGTTACAGGCTCGAACCAAGCATTGAAGGTGCCGTTAACCGCGGTATTCAAGCCGACGATTTCCGGCGGGAACCCGAAGGTGGACAAGTTTACGACCTACGTCTGGACGATCGACAGCCAGCAAGTTGGCAAAAACACGAACAGATTGGCTTATGAATTCAAGGAGTCTGGAACGTATGTAGTCGGTCTAACGGTAACGGCAAAGAGCGGATTAACGGGCTCAGGATCTGTGTCGGTTGTGGTCAATCCGAACACCCCGCCCGATTGTAGCATTACATATGAGGATTTCCCGTTGAAGAACTACACGAAGCTCGTAGGGGACTGTACCGACCCTGACGGCAGGATTAAAGAACTGATTTGGGATCTGGGCGATGGGACAACGAGCAGATCTAAAACCGTGAGCAAGAAATACGCAGCCGGCACTTACACAGTAACCCTCTCCGCTACGGACGATTCCAACGATAAGGTCACAGTATCCAAGGAAATCGTGGTTAACCGGTAACATCCATTTAACTCTATTTTTCAAGGCCGGACGTAAATTTACCCTGTCCGGCCTTTTTTATGTCCGTTAAGAAGTAATATCAAAGCAGATACGAAAGGATGGAATTTATGACACAAATTGCACGCTACATAGACGATCCACCGCAGATATTTTTTTGGGAGATAGACGAGTTTGTAGTTTTTGGAGCCTGTTTCTCACTTGGCATCATGTCAGGCGCTCTCACCGTATTGACAGTCCTCGGAGTTTTTCTGGCTTATCTTCTGTCAAGGGTCAAGGCCGGCAGATCGGACGGTTTTTTCCTGCACATTTTATATTGGCATGTGGGCATGCCCCTGAAGGGATGTCCTCCTAGTCATATTCGTACCTATATCGAATAGCGAGAGAGGCCGCGTTGTGCAGTATGATAAATGGATAAGGGACTGGAAGACAGCACTGGCGGAGAATTTCTTTCTCCGTTCCCTGTGCCTGCTGCTCGGCATTGGACTGATCCTTAATGCATCTGTGTTCAAGACAAAGGAACGCATTATCGTATCGCCTCCGCATGTTACAAAAGAATTCTGGATTGAAGAGAGCAAGGCATCTCCAGAGTACCTGGAGCAGATGGGGACTTTCTTTGCGACGTTGTGCGGCAATCTGTCTCCTGCGAACGCAGAATACAATGTAAAGGTTCTGCTGTCCTATATAGATCCCACTATGCACGCCGATGTGAAACACGATTTGGCTGCACAGGCGCAGTATATCAAGAAGCACAATATTACGCAGGCGTTTTTCCCTTCGTCGGTGCATGTCGATCGAGATAATGGCATCGTAACGGTATCAGGGGAAGTTGTGCGGAATATCGGGACGGTGAGAATCGACAAGGAAGAAATGTTGATGCGTATGAAGTTCACCATGGACAATTACAAACTCTCGCTACAGGAATTCTACACGGATTATCCTGGCCGTAAGGGCGAAAAAGAAAAAGCAAAAGAAAAGGAAGAGGGGAAGCCATGAGAAAATTCATATTCTCACACCTAAGCATAGTGTTTGCTGCTGGCGTAATTGCCGCAAGCGCACCAGGGATCTTGCAAATGGAAGGGGATGAGACATTCAGTGGCATATCAAAGGATATGTTATGCGCAGTCTCAGCGGTGGTCCTCCCAGGGGCAAACAAAATCATGTTAGCCACAGCCATGGATGATCTGCAAGCGGCGTCTCCCTTGAGTTCTCAAAACGAGGCCGATCAGGACAATGAAAGGGAAAGCTCGTCATCCGGCAGGGACGGTTCCGATTCTGACAGGAACAAGGACCAGATCGACGAAGACGACACAGAGAAAGGGAGCAAAGGATAGAAATGAGAAAATTCACATTGTCCACACTGATCATAATGCTAATCGCTGGAATATTCCCCACAGGCGCATCGGCCCTGCAAACGATGACTCTCACGGAAGGTGTATCGAAGTTCGTCGACATCTCCCAGAAGGATTTAAACGTCATCAAGGTGCCAGCGGCAAGCAGCCTCAAGGCGATCACGGTCAGTCGATTATTGGATGTCAAGGTGGAAGTTGACAGCATTTACATTAATGTGCTGGACAAAACAGCCACGACACCACAGGAATTATTTATAGTAACCTCGACAGGCACATATCTGTTGATGCTCACGCCCAAAGGCATCCCTGCTGAAATGATTGTTGCCCGGACGCCGGCAGAAACAATCCACGATGCGGAACAATGGGAAAAAAGCCAAGATCATGTGTCCGGCCTGAAAGAACTGATCAAAGCCATGTATCTTGAGATTCCACCGATGGGGTTCAGTGTGAGCAAGGTTGATCGAGATGTGACAACTTGGCTTGGTACTCGGAGACAGGTTATTGCCCGCTATGTAGGCGCCTCTCTGGAGGGTGAGGTGCATGAATTGAAGAACACCAGTAACAAACCAATTCGTGTGGTTGAAAATGAATTTTATGATCGGGGTGTTCTGGCTGTCTCGATTGAACACCAGGATATTCTATCTGGAGAAAGCACAATGGTTTACATAGCCAGTCGTTCCGTGACGCAACGGGATATGGATAAAATGCTTAAAAAATACAATCCCCTAGACATTTTAGGCGGCAGGAAGGAAGGAGGGGCAACACCTGGTATAAAATGAGAATAATCAGGTGTATCCGGATCGACGAAAAAATATGGGATGACACTCGCGTTGCCGTTAAGGAGGACAAAACCTATATCAGCCATTTGATCGAGGGCCTCTTGAAGACACATCTTCTCGACAGAGCTATTGCAATGGCTTCTGTGAAAGGTAAAGATATTGAACAGAATGCCATGTCTGCGACTCAAAGTTGACCGTGTGATCTTCTCTAGTCCGGGAAACGGCTATGTCGTTGTTCGGGGATGGAAACATGGAAAAGCGCGGAATGACGGCTGTGGGCGTTCTGACCGATACGATATCGAGCACGAAATGGAGAGAATGTCACTCAGTCTCATCTTCTTTCTCCAGGAGACATGGAATTGACCTATCTGAAAACTAGATAATTCATGGACAATTTTGCTAAGAAACATGGCATCTTTATTTGCCTTAAATTGTTGAATGGTTGTGAGTCGATAGAAATTAGACAGTTAATCAAGTTTCTGCGGATAGTAAGAAAACCTCTGTTTTAATGGCTGCCCATGACACGGTTCTACTCCCTGTGAAGCTATGTACTATCCGAGTCAGCAGCCAAATGAGCAAGCAATCTGTACCGCCATATTTTGTTTTGTTGACTGCCGGTTCTGTTCGGATGCCTTATGAATCCAACTTCAGTTTTCCTTTGTTCTCCTCAGTCTTTCGCCACTTCCGTAATTCCCGAAAAAGTTCCCGCCGTTCAGGACCGATATATGGACGAGTCTGACCTGCTGTCGATTCCTCCTCTAAGTGATATGCTATGGTGAGGTCCAACAGCCTCAGGAAGTATCTGATATCAGGATCGAGTTCACTTTCCGGTATTTTTTTGCACTCTTCCCCGCCACTTGTTTTTGTGGGGAGGGGGGGCTTTTCGAATACCACAGTAGCTGCAACAAAAAAATCGACAAGTTCGGGAAAGTTATCTTCGATGTACGCCTGATCGCCGCTACTCAGGACTTCTTCGATTCTGTTTTTTATCTCTGCAAAAATCTCAGACTTTTTCATCTTTACCCCCTTTACGTCTCTGCATCATATGCTTCGCCAGGATTCCTGCTTCCAGATAATCGAAATTAATGGGCTTCACGATATAGTCAAAGGCGCCTAATTTGACCGCCTTCCTTGCGGTTTTTTCGTCCGTGACTGCAGTAACCATGATGACGCCAACTTTTGGATCGATCTTTAGGATTTCTGCGAGGGTCTCTATACCATCCATGCCCTGCATCATTATATCGAGCAGGGCAAAGTCAGGGCGGATCTCCTTCATAAGGTGCAGAGCTGCGACCCCGTCAGGAGCCGTAAAGACCTCGTATCCGCGAGGGGCAAGTTGGGCATTCATCAATTCAAGTGCCATCTGATCATCATCGACGCAAAGTATTCGGATTTTCTCCATTACACGTTCCTTTCTCTGTCCTGTTATTATTACTATCAGAATGTTTTCTTGTTTTCCATCAGATACTGTGTGTGGAAGGAATGCAAGGAATCCGAAAGATAAAAGTGCTGCCCTGTCCTGGACCTGCACTTTCTGCCCAGATGCAGCCGCCGTGCATCTCAACGATTTTTCGCGAAAGAGATAGGCCTAGGCCTGTCCCAGGGGTCTTTCCCGCGGCAGGTGAATTGACCTGATAAAACTCCTCAAAGATCTTCTCTATATCTTCCTGGGCAAGGCCGATGCCCGTGTCCCTCACGGATACCTCAATGAACCTGTCGCGATCCTTCTCCCCCTGTGCGGTTTCGTCAAGCATCATGGCCCCGATTGTGATTTGACCACCATTGGAGGTAAACTTCGCTGCATTTGACAGCAGATTATACATAACCTGCTTAAGCTGCCGAGAATCAGCCATTACCGTTAAGCCAGCGATATGCTCCTCCACCATCTCCAGGCGTAGTTCGATGCCCTGTTTCCTGGCCCTTTCCTCGATTATGGTTAAGCTCGCTTCAAGGAATTCCGGCACGAGCATACGGGAGTATCGAAGATCCATTTTCCCTGCTTCAATCTTGGCAAGATCGAGGACGTCGTTGACAAGGGAAAGTAAGTGATACCCGCTCGTGGAGATGTTTCGGACATATAAATGCTGCTTATCGTTAAGAAAACCATGAAATTGCTTTCTCAGGACGTCCGAGAAGCCAATAATGCTGTTCAGAGGCGACCGCAATTCATGGCTCATATTGGAAAGAAAAGCGCTTTTTGCATGGTTAGCGGCTTCGGCCGCCTCCTTCTGTTTGCGCTCCGTTATGTCCTGAATCCTTCCTTCGTAATAAAGAAACTGATCTTGTTTATTGCGCACTCCCCTGGCGTTTTTGGATATCCATACGATTTTCCCATCCTTGCGCCGGATCTGGTACTCAACATGATCGATGACCCCATGCTTATCAATAAGACTTTTGAAGCGATCACGATCCTGGGGGCAGGCATAATACTGGGTCGCTAAGTCTGTGATGCTCGCTACCATCTCTTCTGGCGATTCGTATCCGCATATGCGTGACATGGCCGGATTGACGCCGATAAATCGTCCTTCAGGCGTACTCTGATATATACCCTCAATAGCGTTTTCGTAGATACTGCGATAACGCTCTTCACTTTCCCGCAGTGCGTTCTCAACCTGCTTGCGCTCGGTGACATCCCGTGAAATACATCGCAACCCTATCGGTCTGCCTTGACTGTCTCTTTTTAGCGAGATAGAGGTCTCAACAAAACGTTCAGCGCCATCCTTCCTGATGAATTTCCAATCCATTACTTTGGCGGCCTCGCCGGTCTTGTACACCTGGTTGCATATTTTGAATACCTCCCGGGCAGTTTCCTTATCCATGTATTGTCTGTTGTTCAACCCTATCATTTCTTCGATGGGATATCCGATAATTCTACACATGGATTCATTTGCAAAGGTAAAGCTGCCGGTATAGTCAACTTCAAAGTAGCCATCGTCTATGTTTTCAATGATTGTACGATATTTATCTTCATTCTCCTGCAGTTTTTCCTCGATCCGCTTTCTCTCCGTGATGTCCCTCAAGAAGTTCAGAATGGCAGGTTTTCCATTCCATGATATGACCGCGGCATTCAGATCTACCCACCTTTCTGCTCCATCCTGGCGTATAATCCTGAAACAAGAAACAGGGGATACTTCCTCTCCCTTCAGTCTTTTTAAATGATTACCAATGACTATATTGCGATCATCAGGATGAATAAAGACTGGGAACGGTCTGGATTTCAATATATCCTCAGAATAGCCTGCAATATCTACTGCAAAACTGTTCACAAAGACAAATTTCATATCCTGTACTATGAAGATGCCTTCCTTTGCATTCTCCACGACATTGCGGTACTTCGCTTCGCTTTCCTGCAATCTTTCTTCAATTAATTTTCTGTGAGTTATGTCACGACTTGCAACAACTTCACCAATCATAACACTATTATGGTCATAAAGCGGACTACCATAACTTTCCAGCCAGATGTAGTTGCCTTCACCATTTAGATGCCGATAAATAAGAATGTCCGGATTCTTCGTTGCGATTACGTTGTAGAAAGCATCCTTTACACGTTCCAAGTCTTCCGGGTGGATTTTTTCAAATGCAGACTGGTTTATCACCTCTAATGCTTCTATGCCCAAGACCAGTTTGTGGGAGGGTGAGGCATAGATTATGGTGCCTGATAAATTTATTTCAGTAATAATATCAAACATATTGTTGGGAAAATGTTTAGATTTATCTCCGAGATCCTCACATTTTTTCTCGTCGATATCGTTAATCACCATGCTACAGACAGGCGGACCGTCCAGGCCATCTTGCATCACGGTCGCCTCCATTCGCACCCAAAAAGACCTGCTGTTCGCTCTCAGCATCCGCAACTCGCACGCCTGAGTCTTCCTGGCCTCCCATGAAAGTGTCATAAGATTCTCACACATCTCAAAGAGCCGGTTGCTATAGCGGTGGTAGATGCCACGGTCATCGGGCTGGATATAACGTATTAACTGCTCTTTTATCAGCTCATTCCGGGACACGCCAAGCAGTGTGGTGGTGGTCAGGTTGGCTTCAAGAATCAACCCCTGTGAGTTGATCATTACATATGACATTGGCGCATATTCGTACAGATGAGTATAGTGCAGGAGGGACGCCTCCAATCCTGCCTGCCTTTGGAGTAATTCAGCATTCTGTGCCGTCATTTGGGATAGGCGAGACTGCATTTCACAGAAGAGCCGTTCCATTTCTTCCATAGTTATGTGATTTCGGCCCTTCTCCCACTTCTTCTTTTCAATTTCTTTTAACATTAATAACTCCGCTATTTATTCATTATAATAAGCACACAAATTTTTTTTATACCACATCCCCCGATGGCTTTGAATAAGTAATACACAAGTAACAAACAAAGAATGGGGGATTTAATTATCCGTCTCATAATATTACTTCTTTTACCGGAAAAAGAATCGCAAACATCCTGTTGCCGTTACCGGCATAACTTCGATGCTTTATTACGGCGCGAGCAACGCATCATGCGTTACATTACAGTACCGGAGAGCAAGGCAACTGGGTGGAATGGAATTGACATTTTGGTATAAGACCCGCCCACATATGGGCCTGGCGTGGTCAGAAGTACTCAGAAATATATCCGAAGCAAACACCATGAAAAGAGAAAAGAAGTAATACAGAATAAACGAGCAGGGAAGGGAAACCATTTAACGGAAGGAGAAAGTAATGGATCAGAAGAGATAGGAAACAATAAAACTATCGAAGCTGATTAGCGTTTTGGAGAAGCATTTAGCCGATCGTGAGGATGTTAATGTTGAGTTTACATGAAAGTCAATTACCAGAAATGTATACACTGAAAACATATTTATGGGGAAGCGTGAAGTGCTTTTTCTTGATGCGGATGGTGAGGACACTGATTACATAAGAGAAAAGTATCGAAGTAATGATGATGATGAACTTGAAAAGCGAGATTGAAAAATGTTGACACTTTCAAGAAAATACAACATAGATACTGCACCTCCGGCCCTGCTAACTCCACAAGAGGTTGCCGACCATTACAAATGCAGCATCAAGTCCGTCTATGAACGGAAAAAGGATCTTAAAGGATTTTACCCACTGGGGATAAAACTGCTCCGCTTTTTGCCAGAGGTCATCTATGGGTATTTACAAGGACAAAACGACCAAGACATGGCAGTACAGATTCGAGCACGAAAAAAGGAACTATGCAGGGAGGGGGTTCAGTACCCGGCGAGAAGCAGAAGCCGCAAGGGTGAAGCGTCGGGAAGAAATAAGGACTCAAGTGCCGACACTAATCCCGACGAGTCAGACCGCCACGGGATTTAAGGCTATTGCCAATGA
>Ga0182021_10010599_pt1 | contig 10923 bp, 6 predicted proteins | sample 612E3MmetaG_FD_120493 | JGI IMG/M metagenome (GOLD analysis project Ga0182021, IMG submission 120493) | Permafrost microbial communities from Stordalen Mire, Sweden - 612E3M metaG (Illumina Assembly) | ecosystem: Environmental > Terrestrial > Soil > Wetlands > Permafrost | place: Sweden...
CGCGCTGGATGTCTTTCATGGCTACAACCTCCACGGGGGTGTGCATGTAGCGCAGGGGGATACCCATAACCAGAGTGGGGATCCCTTCCGCAATGACCTGGATCGCAAAGCCGTCCGTCCCGGTATGGCGTGGAGCATACTCCAACCCGTATGGTATTTCTAATTTATCCGCCAGGGATTGCACTGCCTTAAAGAGTGCCGGGTGTATATTGGGGCCCATGCAGAGGGTGGGGCCTTTTCCGAGAGGGGAGGTCCGCCAATCGCTGGCACCTGGACCTTTTGCAAATGTCACGTCCACCGCAATGGCAAGGCTTGGATGTAACTCGAAGGTAGAACCGATAGCTCCGCTTAGGCCAATTTCCTCCTGGGCGGTGGCAACTGCCCATACATCCCAGAGGTGCGACCGGGAATGCAGTTCTTCCAGACAGACGGTCAGTGCGGCAACCGAGGCGCGGTTGTCCAGAGAATGACCGGCGAGGGTCTCACCGCTCAATTCGAGCGGTGACTGGGCGTAGGAGACGATATCACCGATATTAACCTGGTCAGCAACTCTCTGAGGGGGAAGGCCGCTGTCCACGAAGAGATATTCCAATGGAACAGGGTTTATCCCTATATCTGGAGGAAGGAGCCTGCCAGGTGGCAGGACCACTACGCCAGGAATTGACCGCTGGCCAGCGCGGGTGGCATAAACAGTCACCAGCGTACCGGGCAAGACTCGCGGGTCCACCCCGCCAACCTGGGTTATACGCAGGAAGCCATCCACGATGCCTGTGACCATCAAACCGATGGCATCCATATGGGTCGCAATCATCACCGATGGATGGGGACCTTTTCCAGAACCGTGGCGCAGTCCGTGCAGGGAACCGAGTTTGCCGCGACTTATCTTATGGACGAGTGGAGCCCACCGGGCGGCGATCAGATCAGCAGCAGAGTCTTCGTAGCCGGAGAGACCTGGAGTGGAAAGCAAGGATTTTAGGAAGGGAAGAATATCGGTCATTTTTTTATCTGTCTTCAAAATGGAATTTCATTCACGGCCCTGGAATGGTTGCTGTATCGGTCGGTATCGGTGTGTCTGTGAAGGTCAGAGTGGGAGTGATGCTGGGTATGGGTATTAAGGTGGGTAAGAAGGTAAACGTGAAAGTATAGGTTGCGGAGGCGGTCGGAACTGGTGAGGAAGTAAGTGTAGCCGTGAAGATCAGGGTCGGTGTATCAGTCAGGGTGGTGGTGGATGTGGGTATCGGGGTTTTTGAACCCGTGGTGGTCGAGGTAGCCGTTGTCGTCGGAGTGATCGTTGTATTCTGGGGTGGGGCGAGCTGCTGGACGATGAACCCCAGGCAGTAGCAGGGAATGGTAGCCAGGATTACGGCAGCCAGAATGATCCGTCTACGATTACGCCGGGAAAGATTCGAAAACACTCAGGTATGATAACATCACTCTAAAGGATGGGCAAGTCAAGCGGAATATTAACAGGAACCATTCATCGTGGAAGTCCAGGAAATCCCTCATCAGAAATTGCCAGCTTGTCGACCATTTGCCTTGGAGGAAAAGAATTAGGAAATAAAAGATCATTTATATTCCCCTGGGGATGCCTTTGCGGGTAAAATAGATTCGTGATCCCTCTGTATTTAAAACTCACAGGATTTCTCTCGTATCGCGACCCGGTTGAAGTGGATTTCACTGGTTTTGACCTGGCATGTATTTCCGGACAGAACGGTGCAGGTAAATCATCCCTGCTGGATGCGATCACCTGGGCGTTATTCGGGCAGGCGCGCAAAAGGGATGATTCATTGATCAATTTACAGTCGACCGCTGCTGAAGTGTCCTTTACATTCGCATATGAGAATAATCAGTACCGCGTCATCCGTTCATTGGCGCGCGAGAAGAGCACCATGCTTGAATTCCAGATCTCGAGCAAAGATGGATGGAGGCCGCTGACCGAGCATACCAACCGGGAAACACAGCTCCGTATAGAAAGAGTGCTGCGGTTGGATTATGAAACTTTCATCAATGTGTCGTTCTTCCTGCAGGGACACGCTGACCAGTTTGCACAACAACCCCCGACGCGGCGCAAGGAAATCCTGGGGAATATCCTTGGTCTGGAGATCTGGGAAGTCTACAAGGAACGTACGGCGGAACACCGGAAGGCGTTGGAGGGCGAGCTGGGCTTGGTGGATGGTCACATTGCCGAGATCGATGCTGAATTGGCCGAGGAGGAGCCACGTAAAATGCGGCTGAGTGAATTGGAAATCCAGCTGGGTGGACTGGCTGCCAGCCGCAGGATCCAGGAGGCCGCTTTGGCAAGCGTCAAAAATCTTCGAGCCGGGCTGGAAGAACGGCGCCATATGGTCCAGAAACTGGCGGAAACCCTGGAGCGTTCACAGGCAACCCTCGGGGGGCTTGAAAACCGCCTTGCAGGGCGGGAAGCCGAACGCCTGCCTGCGATGGAATTAGTGAAACGAGCCAGTGAAGTGGAAAAAGCTTATCTGACCTGGCAGGAGAGACGCCAGGAGTTGGAGAATTGGGACAAGGTCGCCTCCCGATTCCATGAACAGGAAAAACGGCGTCTACCCTTCCTGGAGGAAATTAATACTGAAAAGGCGAAACTGGAACAGGAACGGGAAACAATGCTGGAGCAGGGATCAGATAACGACCACCAGTCAGCGATCATGGTTCAGATAAGAGCCGATCAGGAGTCTGCCAGGAAGGTGTTGACAGCAGCAGAAATGATACTGGAGGAACGCACCAGCCTGGAAAAGAATACACAGGCCAGACGCGAGAGACAGGCTGAACTGCGTACAGAAAATGCCGGCCTGAAGGCCGATATGGACGAATTGGTGGAGCGCATCAAGAAGCTTGAAGCGAGCATGGAAGCGGCGACCTGCCCGCTTTGCGGGCAGGCACTCAGCCCGGAGCATCGCAAGTCTACGCTTGATCAGTTGCAGGCAGACGGAAAACAAAAAGGGGACGCATTCCGGGTCAATAAGGCAGCGCTGGAAGTGCTCAGCGTTGAAATCACAGAATCTGAAAAACAACTCATGAAATTCGTCAACGCCGATACAGAACATCTGGCTAGTGCGAATACCCTGGCACAGTTGACTGAAAGGCTGGAGGCGACGGAAAAACGGGTGAAAGAATGGAAATCCGGTGGGGCGAAGCGTCTTCTGCAATTGGGCAGGCTGCTCGAAAATGGGAAGTATGCCGCGGAGGCGCGAAAAAAACTGGCCAAGGTGGACAAGGAACTGGCGGTACTTGGTTATGATGCGGCTGTCCATGAATCAGCCCGCCTGAGCGAGACCCAGGGGCGGAGCGCCGAGGCAGAATACCGGAAACTTGAGGCAGCCAGGTCAGCGCTGAAACCCCTGGATGACGAGATCGCCAATTTGAAAACACAGATCAGCAACCAACATGCGGCGATTGAAAACCAGCAGAAAGAATATGATGAATATATGGTGCTCCTGGTAGCCGACGAAGCTCAGGCACCGGATTTTGAGGCAGCCGAGCAGGACCTCTATGATCTTCAGGAACAGGAGAGCCAGGTGAACCAGGAAGTGGGTGCAGCACGGCAGAAGGTGGCCGTATTGGATGGCCTGCGCAAACGCAAGAAAAAACTGGAAGATGACCGCAGTGAACTGGGATTGCAGATCGGAAGGTACAAAACCCTGGAACGCGCTTTTGGCAAGGACGGGGTACCAGCACTGCTGATCGAGCAAGCCCTACCCGAGATCGAGATGAAAGCCAATGAGATCCTTGGCCGGCTGAGCGATGACAGCATGCATCTGCATTTCGAGACCCAGACCAAGTACAAGGATGAGAAACGTAAAGACCTGCGCGAGACACTTGAGATCCAGGTGAGCGACGGGGCTGGTTTGCGCGAATACGAGATGTTCTCAGGCGGGGAGGCTTTCCGGGTCAATTTTGCGATCCGGCTGGCGCTTTCGGAAGTGCTGGCACAGCGTAAAGGGGCACGGTTGCAAATGCTGGTCATCGATGAGGGATTTGGTTCCCAGGATACCATGGGTCGCCAGCGGTTGATCCACGCCATTAACGCAGTGCATACTGATTTTGCCAAGATCCTGGTGATCACTCACCTTGATGAACTCAAGGATGCTTTCCCGACCCGCATTGAGGTTGAGAAGACCGAGCGTGGGTCAACGGTCCAGGTCATTTAGCCGAGATTGAGATGAGGGGGCAAAGATCCTTGTTATTGACACGGTTATCCTTCGTATGATCTTATTGCCAGCCTGGTCAAGCACAGTGGATATCGGTTCGTCATCGTGGATCGACGGTCGATCGCCAGCCCGCGCTTGTACCCTTCACTGCCGGGGATGGGGAAAGGCTGGAAGAAAAATATGTTCCTGATGGTCCATCAGGTATTCAAGGATCAAGGGTTTAGTTTTTGAACATCTCCCGATTACCCGACTGTCATAGGAGTGACACCGGATCAACTTCCACCCGCCAACCTGTCAGTTTTTTATCCTCGATCAGAGATGCCGGGTTCGGGCCGCGTAGGATAATCTGCCAGCGGAATAGTCCTCCCATTTTGGCGAAGAAACAGGATACAGGACCGATGAGTGTCGTTTCGCGACGACCTTCAGTCTCGATCCAGTGTATGATTTTTTCTGCCATCGCCCGGGCAGAGGTTTCTGCCTTGGCGGCGTCGGCATCCCGGATCTCCAACCGAACCAGCCGGTTGAATGGTGGGTAGCCCAATTTGCGACGCTCCTCCAGTTCAAGAGCGTAGAATGATGAGTAGTCATGGTGACTGGCCGCCAGGATGGCATAATTCTCCGGTTGAAAGGTTTGCAGCACCACCTGCCCGCCCAGGGAAGAACGTCCGGCGCGGCCCGAAACCTGGGTCAACAGGTCGAAGGTCCGTTCGGCAGCGAAAGGATCGGGTAAGTTCAGTCCCACTTCAGCCAGGACAATCCCCACCAATGTCACCAGAGGCAGGTCGAGGCCCATGGCGAGCATCTGCGTGCCGATGAGAACATCGGCGCGATGGGCGGCAAAATGGCTGATGATCATCTCGTGCGAATCCTTGGTACGGGTGGTTTCCCAGTCCCAACGCAGGGTGCGGGCGGAGGGGAAGGTGGTCTTTACTTCGGCCTCCACTTTTTCGCTGCCGAGTCCATAAGCACGGATATGGGGGCTGTGGCAATTTGGACATTTCTCCGGCATTTGGCGCTGGTAGCTACAGCGGTGGCAGGTGAGCCGACTGGCAGATTCTAGGTGTAATGTCAGCGGAGAATCGCAATTCGGGCAGCGGGCAACATAACCACAATCCCGGCAAAAAACATATGTTGCGGTGCCACGCCGGTTTAGAAATAGAATGGCCTGCTGACCCCGACTGAGAACATCCTCCAGACGATCCACCAGTAGATGGCTGAAGATACCCAGGTTGCCGGATTTTAATTCAGCGCGCATATCCACCACCCGGACAGATGGCAGGTCCCTGCTTTCAATGCGTTCAGGCAATTCCAGCAAACGGACATTTTCCCCATTTTCCGCCTGTTTCCGTAAAACGATCGGGGGTGTGGCAGAACCGAGCACACACACCGCATTGGTCAGCTGCGCGTACGCCATAGCTGCATCCACTGTGGAATAGAAGGGTTGTTCCGACTGGTAATACGATCCGTCGTGACACTCATCGACCGCGATAAAGCCGACATCCGGCAAGGGGGAAAAAAGAGCTGAGCGAGGACCGATAATTATCTTCAACAGACCCAGGCGGGCGCGACGCCAGGTATCATACCGTTCACCTTCAGACAGCTTTGAGTGGACAAGTCCGACCTGGCCAGGGAAGCGCTCCGTAAAACGATGGACGGTCTGGGGTGTCAGGGCGATCTCCGGGACAAGCACAACGGCCTGCTTACCGCGCCGAATGGCTTCCTGTGCAGCGCGGATGTATATCTCGGTCTTCCCAGAGCCGGTCACGCCATGCAGGAGGAAGGGTTGGGCGGGTTCCTGGAACGCAGCCTCGATCTGTTTCCAGATCTTCCGCTGGTCAGGGGTGAGGACAGGTTCTTTAATCAGGGCTTGATCCAGTTTACCCAGCGGGTCACGCCAGATCTCCGTTTCCCGCAAAACGATAAGTTCCCTTTCCGCCAATTCCTGCAGGTCAGCCAGGCTGCAACCAGCTTCTGCGTAAACCCAGGACACGTTCACAGCTGACGGTTCATGGATCAGGCAGTGCATCGCGGCCTGGCGGCGCCGGAGAGTATCTGCAGTCTTCCCAAGACCCGACATGGCAGCCTCAGCCACCTCCGGTGTCACGGACAATTGTGCGGTGCGGACGAACTTGGACCGGACCGAGGGCGCAGGCAGAAAAGACTGGCTTGAAAGGATGCCATCCCTGACCAGATACAGCGCCGCCTTGTGCCAGTCCACATTCTTGAAATGGCGGTCGATCTGGCGACCTCGCAAGCTCCCTTTTTCCCGAATCAAATGAAGTAGGCGAGATTGGATGGGGGACAACTTCAGAAAGCTGCTCGCGGAAAGCTGATCATTGATCGTGTAGCGCACATCTGCATGCTGGGACACTCCCACCGGCAACATGAGGTCCACTGCAGTCGCCAGGGGTGTGAGGAAATGGTGCGCCATCCAGTATGCCAATTTGATCTGCGTGCAGGATAAAACTGGCAAAGGATCAAGTAGGCTGATGACGGTCTTCGTCTCAGCAACTGCCGGGTTGGGTACCAGTTCGAGGATCACACCCTGAACAGTCTGTCTGCCAAACGGCACGGTGACGAGGTGCCCCACATGGACATTCCCTTCCAGTTCCAGGGGCAAGCGGTAGTCGAAGACTCCCTTCCGGCTCGGGACGTTAACGGCGATACGGGCGAAAGATGGCATCAAACGATTCCATTCCTAATAATCCATAACTATAAATCAGCGAGTGGCGTATGATCAGGTGCATCCATAAGGATGTCCCAATAAAAAAAAGTCCTGGATTGATTCTCGCAGGCTAACTATTTTTCAATATCACAGCAGCCCCATAGCCAACGACTGAGGAATAATCCCCGGTCACATCACCGGAGGTTGCATGACGGAGCACCTTGACTGAGCTTGCCCCCATGGCCTTGGCGGCCCACAGGACAGCCGTCAATGCTCCAAGGCCGCAGGCAAAGCCCCGCTTATCCTTCTCGGCGGAAAAGACCTCCTCCGGCGAGAAGGATTCGATCCGGCGCAACATTTCCGTGTCGAAAGCCACAGCTTCATCCTGGGAGTAGAAATGGGAGAGATCGGTGCTGGCTACAATCAGGGCTTTCTTTCCACGCAGGGTCTCAGCCAAGTCCGCGCCCAGTTGCTGGGAGACTTGTGCGGATTGGGTGCGAACCATTACCGGCAGGAGTTTGAACCCTGCGCCCAGAGCACGCTGCAGGAAGGGAAGTTCTATCTCGAGGGAATGTTCATGGTCGTATGCTACCGGTGTCAGACCATAGCCCAGACTGGTCCGTAAACGAGAATCCAATAAAGCGACGATATCCGGGTCCACTGGTACTCGTCCAAGGGGGGTTTCGTAAGCAGAGTGGGCGGTAGTGAGAAGAGTTTCATAATAAGGCTGGTGCATGGGCGAAAGAACCGCGACTATGTCGGGAGTCGTGCCGCGCACCGAGGCGAATGCATACCCAGCAACTGGGCCAGAGTAGATGTGTCCGGCATGGGGAGCGATCACCGCGATCACTTTGCCGCTAAGTTCAGGCAGTTCTGCCTGGTCGAGATATTGATCCACCACCCGGGCAAGAGCCTTCGGATTTCCTTCATACCATGTCCCAGCAATCGGGGAGGACGGACAGGTGCTATAACTGCCATATCAACTCCTTTTCCACACTATTATTGTAGCACGGAGAAGACAGACAATTAATAGGTGCACCGGATGATTTTTATCGATATAAAAACCGCCGGACAAAGGCCGGTGGCACCATGAGAATTCACTTTTTATTTATCCTGCGACGATAGGCCAACAGGGTCAGCCAGCGGATGAGCAAGGCAGATCCGAAAAGAAGGACGGCTAAACCCGGCCAAATAAAAAGCCAGGTCTTAACCGGTTTTTTCGCGGACATGGGAACAGGAAGAGGGGCAATGCTGCGGGTTCCAATGGAAGACGTTGCCTGAGGAGCCATCAGCACAAAGGTTTCCGGAGTGGGGGTATACAGAGTGTTGTCTGTAAGCGCAGACATGGTTGCATCGGTTGCCAGTCCACCCCCAAGGCCATACGCCTGGCTGGTCATGGGTGCAGAGGCGAGCATGGGGGCGGCTGTCCCAGAGGATATTTGACCGACCAGGGTACCGCCGAGTGTAATGATGAAAAGAAACGCTGCGACCGCGGATGCCCAGGAAAACAGTGGGACGAGGCGGGGAACAGGAGGTCGAATACCTGCCATCCGGGGGCTGATGGTGAAGTTGCGGGGGACGGAATGCTTGGGTGTCCGACGGAGAATGGAACGGGCATGGCGCAGATCACCCAACAGTGCCTCGAGAGTCGGATCTGCCTGGAGGCGGGTTTCCAGACGCGTTTTTTCCACCTGGGACAGTCGTCCATCCAGGTAGGCTGAAAGTTGTTCAACGTCGCGAAAGGAAGGTGTTGTCATAGCTGGCGCTCTTCTTCCAGACGGAAGGCGGAAGGCAAAAGTTCCCGGAAACCTTGCAAGCATTCACGAAGTCGCAAGCGTGCGCGCGCCAGACGGGATTTCACCGTGCCAATGGGCGTCCTGACAGCCATAGCGACTTCGCCATAGTCAAGTCCTTGGATATCAGCCAGGACAACAACAGCGCGGAAGTCGGTCGGTAAATTCTCCAGACAATGCTGGATGGCATGTTCCAGTTCTACCTGATCGAGTTGGTCTTCGGTGGTTGGGTTCGGATCAATGAGCCAGCGCGGGGTTTCGATATCCTCACCTTCCCCGGTTTCTGGTTCGAGTGGGGTGGTTGGGCGGCGTTTTTTTCTACGCAGTTCATCGTAGCAGGCGTTGGTTACGGTGCGGAGGAGCCAGGCACGGAATGAGCCCCCGCGGTAGGAGTTGAGAGAACGGAAAGCAGAAATAAAAGCATTCTGGGAGGCGTCGGCAGCCAGGTCTTCGTCCCCCAGTATGCGTAATGCCGTGTTGAAGACGATATCCTGATAGGTGAGTACGAGGCTATTGAAAGCGTTCAAATCGCCGTGCTGTGCATTGTGAATGAGGGCAGGTTCGTCCATTGGTGATATTTTACCCCACAAAGAAGTGAACGCTACTCTATAGGCTATTTATAAAGACGATAAACCCGACACAACCACCGCCCTGATTTCCATCCGGGAGAGGATTGCGGTAATTCCAAGGTATTTTATTCTTCCGTGTTACGCATATGCGGGAACAAAAGGACCTCGCGGATGGAATGCTGGTCTGTCAGGAGCATAGCCAGGCGATCCACTCCCATGCCAAACCCGCCACAGGGTGGCATGCCATAACGCATTGCCCGTAAGTAATCCTCATCCAGCGGATTTTTTTCTTCTTCATCATCGCGATAGGTACGACCCATTTCAAGGAAGCGCTGTTCCTGGTCAAGCGGATCATTCAGTTCTGTGAAAGCGTTGCATAATTCAAAACCAGCCACATAGCCCTCAAACCGTTCCACGGTGAGGGGATCACCTGGTTTGGACTTCGCCAGCGGGGAGATGTCGCGGGGATAATCGTATAAAAAGGTGGGCTGGATAAGGGTCGGTTCCAGGAACTCGCTCAGGAGGAAGTCGATCAATTTACCACGCGATGCCTGTGGATCTGGTTGTTTGCCCTTTGCAACGATTGCTTTGAAAAGTGATCCTGAGGTGCGATGCCTGGCGATATCAATCCCGGAGGTTTCGATCAACCCCTGGCGCAGCTCCAAGCGCCTCCAGGGTGGCGTGAAATCCAATTCCACTCCCTGATAACTGATTCTGGTCTTATCGAGGACTTTACTGGTTGTGTATGCCACCATCTGTTCGGTCAATTCCATAACTTGCAGGTAATCTGCATAGGCCCAGTAGAATTCCAGCTGGGTAAATTCTGGGTTGTGTTTGAACGACACGCCTTCATTGCGAAAGTCACGTCCGATCTCATATACTTTTTCTAGGTTACCGACCAGCAGGCGCTTGAGATAAAGTTCAAACGAGATGCGCAGATACATATCCTGATCTAGTTCGTTATGATGAGTGGTGAAAGGTTTAGCCGCCGCACCACCATAGAGCGGCTGCAGGATGGGGGTTTCAACTTCCAGGAAACCGTGCTCGTCAAGGAACTCCCGCAGAGCATGAATGATCCCGGCCCGTCTTCGGAAGGTAAGGCGAACCTCGGGATTGACAGCCAGGTCCGCATAGCGCTGACGGGCGCGCAACTCCGGGTCTTCCAGCGCGGCATGCCGGATGGTTTCGCCGCTCTCCGTCAGTTCGTCTTTTGCAGCAGGAAGAGGGCTTATCGCCTTGGCGAGTAATTTTATGTCATGGACATGGAGGGTTGGCTCTCCAGTGCGGGTGCGGAACATGATACCGGTGGCCTGGACAAAATCGCCAATGTCGAGCAGGTTGTTGAACCAATCCACACGTTCCTGGCCAAGTTCGTTCATGCGCAGGAATAATTGGATGCGTCCATCTACGTCTTCAATGTGGGCAAAAGTCAGTTTGCCCATGGGACGCATGGCGCGAATACGCCCGGCCAGGGTGGCTTTTAGCTCCACCGGGTGACCCTCAGGAGCGGCTTTCTCGGCGGTTTCAAAGGCAGAAATAATCTGGGCCGAGGTGCGGGTACGTTCAGCGCGCGTGGGATACGGCTCAATGTCCTGCTTACGAAGCTGCTCGATTTTTTCAAGGCGAATTTTTTCAAGTGAGGTGTATTCGGCCATGTGGTGTAACCCTTCTGAGTTTTATTTTACAACAAAAAGCCCCGCGCACCGACAGGATGCGCGGGGCCTGAA
>Ga0182021_10010600_pt1 | contig 10922 bp, 8 predicted proteins | sample 612E3MmetaG_FD_120493 | JGI IMG/M metagenome (GOLD analysis project Ga0182021, IMG submission 120493) | Permafrost microbial communities from Stordalen Mire, Sweden - 612E3M metaG (Illumina Assembly) | ecosystem: Environmental > Terrestrial > Soil > Wetlands > Permafrost | place: Sweden...
CACCGCCCGCCAGATCAAGATCATGCGCGATTTCAAGACCACCGCGCTGGTGTGCACGCCCAGCTACGCCCTGCTCATTGCGGAGACCATCCACAAGCAGGGCATCAATCCGGGCGTGCTGTCACTGAAGTACGGCTTGTTCGGCGGCGAGCCCTGGTCCGAGGCCGTGCGGCAGGAGATCCAGGACAAGCTGCACATCGTGGCCACCGACAATTACGGCGTATCCGAAGTGATGGGGCCGGGGGTGGCCAGCGAGTGCATGGAACGCAAGGGCCTGCACATCAACGAGGATCACTTCCTGGTCGAAGTGGTCGATCCGCAGACGCTCGACCCTTTGCCGCTCGGTGAAACCGGTGAGCTGGTCATCACCACCTTGACCAAGGAGGCCTTCCCGGTCATCCGGTTCCGCACCCGCGATCTGACCAGCCTGCTGGCCGAGCCATGCCCGTGCGGCCGCAAGACCATGCGCATGGCGCGCGTCGCCGGTCGCAGCGATGACGTGCTGATCATTCGCGGGACCAAGGTGTCTCCCTCGCAGATCGCGGCGTTGCTGGGCGAGATCGAAGGTCAGGTGCCGGCGCACCAGGTGGTGGTGGAACGACCGGGCGCCCTGGATGAGGTGACGGTGCTGATCGCGCCCAGCGAATCAAGCGCCTTTGACGAGCTTCGCAGACAGCACGAGCGCCTGGCCGCCATCGCGCACCGGCTTTCGTCCGAATTGGGCCTGTCGATCAACGTGAAGCTGGTGGAACGCAAGTCGGTCGAATCCGGCCCGCGCGTGCTGGACAAACGAAAGGCCTGAACCCGCAGGCGGATCCAGGCCTTTCGTTCGTGAGGACGGGGCTACTTCTTGTCTTCCCACATCTTGGCGACGTAGGTCACAACCACGAAGAGGTTGTGGGCGATGTCCGTGACGTCACCGGAGTCGACCGGGCTGAGGCCGATCTCCATCATGTACATCGGGGCGACGGTCAGGGTGGGCGTGACCTTGAAGTCGATACCCACGTAGGTGCGGTTGTAGCGGAGCCCGTCTTTCCAGTAGCCGGTTGGGGTATAGCCGGTGGCGGTGTGCGACCCGTCAGCGTTTGTCTTGAAAAGCTTCTTGGTGTCGCTGTCCTCGATGATGCCGAAGAACAGTTCGTCAGCCAGCAAAACGCCCATGCGGTCGGTGAGCGCGTAGCGGCCCTGGACGAGTTCGCGCAGCACCGTGCCCCATCCCCACCGCTGATCATTGACGCTGAGGCCGAGGTCCGCCGTCCGGTCGGTGTTGTAGACGTCGGCGTAGAAGGTGTTGTGCAGGATCACGCGGTCGTAGATCGACCAGCGCCCGATGCGATACTCGGCGGCCGGGATGATCTCCAGGTTGTGCGAGAAGACGTAGGTCGACTGGCAGTTTGTGGCACCCGGCAGTTGAAGGTTGCAGTTGAGGATCCCTGACCCTGCCGGCTGTTCCGTTCTGCGTCCGAGCGTGGGGTAACCCATGTAGTAGTACCAGAGTGATCCCTTGAGGGTCAGGTTGCCCTGCTTGTAGGTGAAGTTGGGGCCAATGAAGAACTCGAGGAACTGGACGCCCGCCAGGTTCTCACGCGAGCGCGCGAACTCGGTGCGCACGCCAGGCATGACGGTGAAGCTCCACTCGGGCGTGAACGCCAGGGTGAGATTCTGGTCGTACCAGACCCGGCCCTCCTGCTTGGCAGGCGCATCGGCCCGCGCGACTCCGGCTAGTGCAACCAGTACAACAAGGCTGATACCAATTACTGACAACCGTTTCATGTGCTCTCCCTTGTAGAATGCCGCAGCAAAAAGACGTTTCTTGTTATCACGGGCGCCGAAAAAGCGAAAAGAATTCCCGGCAAGGCCCCGCGGGCGCAGTGATGGCGCAGTGCGAGAACGATTTCTTGCCAGGTGCCGGCGACGCTTCTAGCATCCGAGCATGCAGCTCGAGCGTCGACGTGCCGAACGGGATCGCCGCCATGACGGCCGCGTCCCGGCCGTGTTCGCAGTTCGCAACCTGATTGGTTCGCACCTTCAGCTCGGCCAAGCCGAGGACATCGCGCCCACCGGGATCACCCTGCGGCGTCCGCGCGACGTGCCGGTGTTGCCGCAGACGCCTCTCACCCTCCTTTTCGATCTGCCGGGCGCGAGCGCGCGCATCAGCGTCGGCGGCCTGGTGGTCACGGACCGGCGTTTCGGGCCTTTCCGTCGTACCGGCGTGCAGTTCACCGAGATCTCATCGGAGAGCGCCGCACAGCTAGCCGAATTCTGTGCCCGCAGGGTCGTAAGCCCGAGGGGGATGCCTATGAATCCTCGATAAGAATCTCGCGTCGCCGCGCGCCTGGTCGATGACCGGGCTGCGCGATCAGCCGGGCCACGCCCCAGGCTGAAACGAAGTCACCTTCACGGCCGAGCCCGGGAAGATTCTCGGCGTTCGCCAGGTAGATGTTGCCGATCCCGGTGGCAACGGGTGCGCCCCCGATGCCCAGCATGCGAGGCAAGTCGCAACTGAGCGCAGGCGCCATCGGCGTGGGCGGCACGGGCTCGAACGCGGTTCGCTTCTCTCCCGGCGCCTGCAGACCCAACTCGGGCGCCAGCCCATCGTGCGGCGAGGCCAGCACCCAGAGGTGCTCATCGCTAAAGGGGAGCAATCGTGAGATCTCGTCGCGCACGCGAGCCCGGATCACCGCCAGATAGCCCAGGCTCTCGGCGGCGGCAGCCGGAACCAGGCATTCGACCCAGACCGGGATGCGGTTGAGCTGGCGAGGCGCGGGCGAGCCGACGGTGATGTGAAGGGCATTTTCCTCCAGGATCGGCTTGGACGGATCGCGCACCGACACGACCCGCTGGCCCATGCCCTCGGGCAGGGCCTCGGGACGAAGTAGCAGGCACAGGGTGTATCGGTAGCAGGCCGGGCGGATGGCGGCTGCGGTCTCGTGCAGGCGCCGGGGAGCCGCGTCCCCGCACAGGGCCAGCAGCGACGCCGCCGAGCCGGCCCAGATGAGCCGGCCGAGACCGATGGTTTCGCCGCGGGGGCGCGCGCGTAGGCCGGTGACGTTGCCCCGCTTCCACACCAGCTCGTGCGGCACCAGTCGCTCGCGTACCTCGCCGGAGAAGCTCTCGATCTTGTCAGTGAACAGAGCACGCAGTTCCGCGCCACCGCCCAGCCGAAAGACTCCGCGACGGGCCTCGTCGAAGGCGCGGGCCTGGGTCATTGCGGTGACGTCTCCCGGCGAAAAGCCGCTGGTCAAGGCGGCCAGCGCGGCCATTCCCGCGCGCATGGGGTGATACGGCGGCAGCACGGCCAGCCAGTCGGCATCGAGAGGCGGAAGCTGGCCCTGGATCCGGCCCACGTCGCGCCTCTCCCAGAAACCCTCGGGGGGCAGCGTGATGTCAGAGCCCAGCAGAGGATCCAGCACCGCGCTGTAGTTGCGCAGGCGCGCCAGGGTCTCATTCACCACAGCCCACTCGGAGGGGAATTCCCGGCGCAACTCGGCGGAGACCGCCTCGGGATCGCTGCCAAAGGCGATGCGGTGCTGCGGGAAGATCATCTGCAGCCCGGGCTGCAAGGCGGGCGCACGCCGGCGAATAACCTGCGCATGGCCCAGCTCGCGCATGACACGCGCCACCGGTTCGGCATCGGGCGGCGGCAGCAGGCCCGGCTCGCGTGACAAGGTGTAGGGGCCGGCCTGGAAAGTGGCTGGCTGGCGGTCGTGCCCGCACAGAAGGACGCGCTGCCCGCGGCGGCTGAGCAAGGCCGCCGCGATCAGCCCGGCCAGGTCCGGGCCGCAGACCACGACTTCGAAGTAGTTGGTGTCCAAGGGGGAGAACAGTCTACAGCCTGAGCTCCCGAGTCAACAGGGACGGTTGACAGATCGCTGTTCGCGGTCGAAATTGCGGATCGTGGCTGACAAGCTCCCTATCGTCTGGTACCGGCGAAGCAAGCAGCAGGACGAACCCGTGTCCGAGAAGCGCAGCATTCCGGCCGGCGTCTTCACCAAGTGTCCCATGTGTCGCGAGGCGCTGCTGACCGGGGACGTGCACAAGAACCTGGATGTGTGCATGAGCTGCGGGCACCACTTCGCCATGGCCACGCGCGATCGCATCGCCTCCATCATGGACAAGGGCAGCCTGATCGAGCACGACGCGCATGTGGAAAGCATCGACCCGCTCGGCTTCCGCGATTCGAAGAAGTACAGCGAGCGCTTGAAATCCACGCGCAAGACGTCCGGCGAGGTCGAGGCCCTGATTGCGGTTGCTGGCCACATCGAGGCCATCGCGGTCGAGGCGGGCTTCTTCGTGTTCGAGTTCATGGGCGGTTCCATGGGGTCAGTGGTGGGCGAGAAGATCACCCGCCTCTTCGAGCGCGCCCTGGAACGCCGCGTGCCCGCCCTCATCTTTTCTTCTTCGGGTGGCGCGCGCATGCAGGAAGGCATCCTTTCGCTCATGCAGATGGCCAAGACCAGTGCCGCCATCTCGCGCTTGCGGGATGCGCGCGTGCCGATCCTGTCCATCTTGTTGCATCCCACCACCGGGGGCGTGGCGGCCAGCTTCTCCATGCTGGGCGATCTGCACATCGCCGAGCCGAAGGCGCTGATCGGCTTTGCCGGCCCGCGCGTGATCCAGAACACCATCCGCCAGAACCTGCCCCCTGGTTTCCAGCGCTCCGAGTTCCTGCTCAGTCATGGCTTCGTGGACATCATCGTGCCCCGCAAGGAGCTGAAAGCGACCATTGCCCTGACCTTGCGTTGGATGGGAACCCCGCCGTTGGCGACGCGCAACTAGTACCGGTGCACTAGTTCTTCGATGCACCGACGGCCGACGATTGTGATGGGAACCCTGAGAGGGTTCGCTACGCCCTTCGGCCCCCACCCGCCATTTCGTCCCCGCTCGCTTCGCTCGGCCTCGCCAAACCCTCGCGGCGGGCTTCGGCGAGCAAAGCTCGCCTGCGCCCACGCTATCCGACCCACTATCCGACCCGCTGACTGTTGAGAGACCGGCTTGCAAGCGCACGCACTGGCCGCCAGTCTCCCGGTGAAGACATGAACACGGCGTACAGGAAGCTGCTGGCTCGCCTGCAATCGGTGCGCAGCCTTGGTGTCTCGTTTGGCCTGGACCGCGTGCGGCTGGCGCTGGAGCGTCTGGGCTGGCCTGAACGCCGTTTTCGCGCGGTCCAGATCGCGGGCACCAATGGCAAAGGCTCGACCGCGGCCTTTCTCGACTCGATCTTGCGCGCCGCCGGCCTGCGCACCGGGCTCTTCACCTCGCCGCACCTGTGCCGTTTTTCCGAACGCATACGCGTCGACGGCCGCGAGGTCGAGGGCGAGCGCCTGGGCCAGCTCGACGAGGCCGTGGCGGCAACCGACGTGCCTCTGACCTACTTCGAGATCTCGGCCGTGCTGGCTTTTCTGGCGTTTGCCGAGGCCCGGGTCGACCTGGCCGTGCTGGAGACAGGCCTGGGCGGTCGACTGGACGCGACCACCGCTTCGCAGCCCCTGGCTTGCGCCATCACCAGCATCGCGCTTGACCACCAGGACCTGCTGGGCAACACCATCGGCGAGATCGCCCACGAGAAGGCGTGCATCGCGCGGCCCGGGGTGCCCCTCTTTCTGGGGCCGCTTTCACCCGAGGCCCTGGCGGAGGTCGAGCGGGTGGCGCGCGAAACAGGGTCGCCGTTGCGCCACCTGGGCGTCGATTTCACTGCGCCGGACTTTCCGCTGGGGTTGGCCGGGGCCCACCAAGTCTCGAATGCAGCCCTGGCCGTTGCATTGGCTCATGAGGTTGCTTCCAGCATGGGACTTGTGCTGCAAGGCGAGACAGTCAAGCGCGGCCTCGCCGGTACGCGCTGGCCAGGGCGTCTCGAGCGCGTCGCTGACGATGTCTTGCTCGACTGTGCCCACAATGCCGAGGGAGCAGAGGCGCTGGCCGCTGCGCTGCCGGCCGCGTCCCGCCGCGCCCTGGTGGTGTCCATCGTGCAGGGCAAGGATGTGGAGGCCATGCTGGCCGCATTTTGTCCGCACTTCGATTTCGTGGTGGCCACGCGCTCGCCCAGCGAACGGTCGATTCTGCCCGACGAACTGGCGGCGCTGGTTCCGCGCGGTGGAGGACGAAAGGTCGAGGTGGTGACTGACCCTGGCCAGGCGCTTGCGCGCGCCCGCGCCCTGGTGGCCGGTGCACCCAACGGCCTTGTGGTGGTGGCAGGCTCGATCTTCCTGGTCGGCGCTGTGCGGGCCCGGCTGCTCAATGAGCCGGTGGACGCAATTGCAGGCTCGGACCCGATGCCGTGAAGGCGGGGCGGGGCGTATGATCCGGCGCTGGGCAGGTTCAGGTGATCTCTCGGCGACCACGTCGCCAGCTCAGAGTCGGACTGCGTTCAGGCCGGGGCGTTGAAGGGCAAGGCAGGCGGGAAGGAGCACAGGGGAAACATATCCCCGAAGGCGGCTGGGCGTTTCTTCAGTTGCTCGGCTGCGGCTCGGAACGCGTCGACGAACGCGCGGTACTTGGCCCGGCACTCCAGTTCTGTCTCCTTGTCCGGCGCATGGACGAACGGCGCCGGCCTGCGGCCGGTGATCGCAGGCCGGGAATGTGGGTCGTGCGCGAGGATCGCGGCTACGCCCATGGGCGTTCGTCCTTTCTCCAGGTTCACGGCCTCGGCCAGCTCTTCGATCTCCTTCACCATCCGCCGGATTTCGGCTTGACGCTGACTCTCGCTGAGGTGCTGCAAGCACGGCAGCGGGGTCAGCTTGACGTCGTAGGTGGTGGCAAACTGCATGGCCGGGACAGACTCGCCCCGCTGCCTGGCTTTGTACTCGGCGTAGCGGTCGAACCAGATTCCGCGCAGCAGTTCGCCTCTGCCAAGGGCTGCGATGCAGTTGGCGCCCGGCCACGAACCCGGGCGGGCCACCAGGCCCTCTTTCGCGCCGTGGGCGAGCACGTAGCGAAGACGCGCGAAAGAGGCTTGCTCGTCGGCGATCACGATGGAGCGGTACCGGCTCGACCACAGTCGCTCCCGCCACAAGTGCAGTCGCCCGGCTTCCTTGGCGATGTTCGCGTTCACAAACTGCATGAATCTGGCAAGCTGCCCGGCGCTGGTGGGTGACAAGATGTAATGCGCATGCGTCGACGTCGCGACAAAGGCGTGGACGACCATGTGGTAGCGGTCCTGGGCCTTGCCGATGGCGCCGAGAATCAGGTCGTTCAACTCAGGTGACGGTCTGAGCAGCAGCCGGCCCTGCAAAGTGCGGGTGGTGATCTCGACGGGGGCATTTTCAGAGACGAAACGCAATGGTCGTGGCATGCCTGATTCTCGGCAGCTGCAGGGAAGAGTTGCGCAGAGAGTTTCGGCTTGCCCAGACGAAGGTTCCCCAGAGGCGCCAGAGAAGGGTTCCAGAGGCTTGCTGTGGGGCTGTGGGGTTTGTGGTGGGCTTGCTGTAGAAGGTTCCAGAGGTTTGTGGTGCTGGAAGGTTCCAAAGGTTTGCGGCCGTGGCTTGCAGACCGGCTCCTGCCATGCCGCTCATTCACCGCAGCCCAGCATGGCGGACGTTTTGACGCGCTCTGTATTTGCCAGATCGTCGGCCCCACGCTTATGATGACAGGGGATGGACCTCAACCTGCGCGCGAATCTGAGTCTTCTGCGTCCGGTGCTGCTTGCCTGCGCAGGTGTGGTGATGGCGGGGCCCGCCCGTGCCGACCAGATCGTGCCCTTGGACCAGGGTGCCAGAGAGGGTGAGCCCTTGGCTGCCCCGGGTGGTAAGTACGGGGGCGTCACCCTGGGGGGCAACGCGAGCAACCCCTTGCCCCAGTCGCCCCTGAGCCCGCCCCATCTCATCTGGACGGGCTACCAGCCCACGGCCACGGGGTCGCGCGTCTTTTTCCAGACGACCGGACCAGTGGAGTTCGAGGTGAAGGAGGGCCGCATGTCCAAGGCCGGCCATTCCACGCTGACGGTTCTGCTTCGCGGGTGCCGCATTCACATAGCGAACAACCGGCGGAAGCTCGACACGCGCGCCTTTCCCACGCCCGTTCAAAGCGTGTCGGCCAAGCAGCGTCGAAAGGATGTCGAGCTTGTCATCACGCTCCGCGAACCCGCTCGTTCCACGCCCGGGACCGAGGCCGGGCCCAATGGAACGCGATTTCTGGTGTTCGACTTTCCGCCGGGCAAGCCAGCTCCTATCGCGGAGAAGGCGCCAGCCGGAGTGGATTCGGCCCCGAGCCAGGCTACAGATGGTGAAGGCTGGTCGATTTCCGGCGAAGGCGATTCCGTGAGGGCTGAACCTAGAGCCAAGACGAAGTCCAAACGCAAGGGGGTGGCCGCTGCGCCTGACCAGGCGGCGCCCGTTGACGGCCCCGCGCCGGAACCCACCCCCATCGCGCCACCCCCAGCCGGGGCTAAATAGTTGATTCAACTCGTCCGAACCTATGAAGGAGAGGGCGGTACATGAGCGCATCACTTCTTTCTCGATCGACTTTGCTGGGCGCGTTGCTGGTTCTTGCCGGCTGTTCAAAGGGAACGGAGCAAGTGCTGTCACCGCCCCCGGTGCCAGAAGACGACGGCGGTGTCACCCGGACCGTAGGATTTGACGCCGATCTGGAGGCGAACGGGCTCCACGACGGGGGCGGCGCCGCCACCAAGGCCGACGGCCAGCGCGATTCCAGCGCAGATGGGACAGCAGACGGTGTCGACGGGGGAGCCCTTGCGCCGTCGATCACGGTGACCGTCGACACGGCATCATTGGTTCCGCCTGGGGACGGCGGCGTCGCTGACGCATTGATCGTTCCGGCTAGCTACGGCCCCAAGCCGGTGGTCACGGTGACGGTCGTCTCGCTTTCGGGTGACATGAGGGCCGACGACGTTTCGTCGGTCACAGCATCGCTGAACGATTCTCTGACAGGCACCCCGGCGGCAACTGCGAAGCTGGCCAGGTCCGAGACGGATTCGGTTCCCGAGTCGAACACCACGCGCTTCATCTTCTCCGACGTTCCCCTCGACTTGTCGAAGGTCGCCACGGGAGCCTATGACCTGGTCATAACTGCCACGACGGTTGGCGGAACTTCGGCGAAAACCACGGTCACGTTGTGGGTGGATACCGGGCCGACGCTGGTCGTGAAAACTCCGACCGAGGGCGGATACTACAAGGGCTCCGCGCCAGTCGAGGTCAGCGCAACCCAGGCGAAGTTTGCCATCAGCTCGGTCACCATGGCGTTGGGGCAGGGGAGTCCGGTCCCGCTGAAGGAGACAAGCAAGGGCGTCTACAAGGGAACCATCGACTTCAACAGCTTCGTTCCGCCCCTGGAGGGCGATCAGCTGGTCACCGTCCGCGCCGATGACGAGAATGGCGTACAGACGGTGGTCATGCGTCGCTTCGTGAGTGACGACACGGGACCTGCCATCACCGACATGTCGCCCGCCATCGGCTCCATGATCGGGAGCGTAATCTCGATCAAAGCGACGGTGGACGATCCGGCCGGGGTGGACACGTCTTCGGTCGTGGCGGTGGTGGGCAACGGTGATCGAACCTTCGAAGTCGCGTTGGTGCTGCCGACGACGGGCGGCAAGACCTATTCGAACCTCTTTGACACGACCAAGCTCCCTTCCTACGCACTCTTCCCCACCATTTCTTTCCGGGCACGAGACGTCCTGGGAAATGAGTCGACCGTCAGCTACGAACTTTCGCTCGACAACATGCCGCCCACGATCGATCTGGATCCTCCGAGAATACGTCGAATCAAGGACATCGGCGGCGGGGTGTTTAGTTGTAGTTGGGCCTGCGATCCAGTAGGCCCGGACGCAGTGGACGACGGTGATATGGTCACCCAGCTCTTCGATGTCCGCGCCCGTGCGGAGGACAATGGCAACACGCCGCTGACCGGCAGCGCTGACTTCATCCCGATCGGCGGCGTGAATCAGAGCAGCGTCCAGCTGCTCATTCTCAGCAATACCTCGCGCCCGCTGGTGGTGGACACCAGCAACCCGCCCGATGGTTTTTGCGACGACATCAACCCTGACCTAGTGCCCACAACAAAGCCGCAGACAGACAAAGATGCGCAGCTCATCAGCATGGTGCCCCTATCACCAGGCAATAACGCGGACTTCAGCCCGGAGCCAGGTGTCGCTTGCTCGCGGACCACTTCGGGCGAGCCCCCGAGCCCGTTCTGCGAGACGACCGGAAACGCCAGCAAGGCACAGTTCGCTGCCGGCGACCCGATGCCCCACTGCGATGTGATGACCGACGTTCTTTCCTATGCGGGGAATCTGCCATCCATCTACACGATTGGGCCGATCGTGAACGACGGCCTGCAATGCGCCGGCCGGCAGTTCGATGCTTCCAACAACCTCAAGGACGGCTGGGCCTGCCTGGCCGCAGTGGCCACCGACACGTTGGGCAACAAGCAGGTCTCGCGCCCGATTCGTATCTGTGTCATGGCCACCCTGTTGAGCACGGCCTGTTCGGACTACAAGTCCGTGACAGCGGCTGTGCTGTCGGATCCGGTCGAGATTCGGACTTCGAGCCCGCTGTTAGGCCCAGGAGGTGCGGCCTTGCAGGCGAATGACGAAGTCATTGTTTCGGGCGTGCGTCCCGTCACCGGAGTCAACGGTCGCTGGAAGGTGAATCCGCTCGACAGCTCAGGCACGAGCTTCTCTCTCCAGGGCACTCACGGTGCAGGGGGCGCAGCTTCAGTCACGGTAAGCGGTCGCGTCGTGCCGGTTGCGGCGATGCCCGACTGCACCGGCACGGTCATGCAGGGGGGGACAGACGCAGGCCTTCCTGTGGTCGACTACACCAAGCCGTGCAAGCCATGGTCGACCTTCCCTCCGGGTGAGATCATAGGGTACTAGAGCGCCGAACGGTTTGCCTCCCGTCGTGAAATCGCGGATTTGCGTCGCGTCCCTTCGTTGCTCGTCGGTCAAATACGTCGAGTATTCTCCC